>WNGB01021846.1_pt1 | contig 10481 bp, 10 predicted proteins | sample 5400681 | NCBI WGS metagenome assembly WNGB01 (sample SAMN13153367, study PRJNA577476) | soil metagenome | isolation source: 115 cm soil or saprolite under grassland replicate 2 | place: USA:California | collected 2016-06-15 | reverse complement strand
TTGAGATCTGATCGACGCCTTTCGTTCGGACCGGCTGAGGTGCTATGTGAGCGTGCCATGGGCAGGTTCACCCTTCACGACCTCGCCGCGCGCGTACAGGAGCGCGCTGCCGCGAGCGCCGACGTCTCCTATACGCGCAAGCTCCTCGATCGCGGCGTCGCCCATTGCGCCAAGAAGCTCGGCGAGGAGGCGGTCGAGACGGCGATTGCGGCGATCGCCGAGGACCGCGACCGGGTGATCGCGGAAGCCGCCGATCTCCTCTACCATCTGCTCGTCGTGCTGGAGGCGCGCGGCATCACGCTGGCCGAGGTCGAGGCCGCGCTGGCTCAGCGCACGGTGAAATCGGGCCTCGACGAGAAGGCGTCGCGTCCGCGCGACTGACAGGAGGGTTTGCACACGCCGATGGACCAGCGCGCGGAAGCCCAGCTCTCGCCCTATCGCATTTTTTCCCGCACCGAGTGGGCGGCGCTGCGCGCCGACACGCCGATGACGCTCGAGCCGGGCGAGATCGCGCAACTCCGCTCGCTCAACGACCGGCTCGACATCGCCGAGGTCGAGGACATCTACCTGCCGCTGTCGCGGCTGTTGTCGATGTACGTGGCGGCGACCCAGCGCCTGTTCGTCGCGCAGCAGCGCTTCCTCGCCACCGAAGATTCCAAGATGCCCTACATCATCGGGGTGGGCGGCTCGGTGGCGGTCGGCAAGTCGACCACCGCGCGCGTGCTGCAGGCGCTGCTTGGGCGCTGGCCCAACGTTCCCAAGGTCGATCTCGTCACCACCGACGGCTTCCTGTTTCCGAACGCCATCCTGGAACGGGAAGGCCTGATGGAGAAGAAAGGCTTCCCCGACAGCTACGACCTGACCGCGCTCTTGGGCTTCCTGTCGGACGTGAAGGCGGGGAACCGTCCGGCACGGGCGCCGGTCTACTCGCACCTCATCTACGACGTGATGCCGAACCAGTGGATCGAGGTCGATCACCCCGACATCCTCATCGTCGAGGGGCTCAACGTGCTGCAGGCCGCCCGCCCGCCCAAGGACGGCAAGGCGATCCCGTTCGTTTCCGATTTCTTCGACTTCTCGGTCTATCTCGATGCCGACGAGGAGATCCTGCGCCAGTGGTACGTCGATCGCTTCCTGACGCTGCGCTCGACCGCGTTCCGCGATCCGATGTCCTACTTCCACCGCTACTCGAAGCTGTCCGATGCCGAGGCGGTCGAGACCGCCACCTCGATCTGGAGCCGGATCAATCTCACCAACCTGCGCGAGAACATCCTCCCCACCCGCCAGCGCGCCGACCTGATCCTGTCGAAGAGCGCCAACCACATGGTCGAGGCGGTGGCGCTGAGAAGGCTGTAGTCCGCGACCACCCTGGGTCAGGCGGCAATCGGGCTTGGCGCGTGGGAGCCGGCCGACGCGAGCGCCTCGGCGAGCCGCTCGCGGTCGAGCGGTTTCATCAGGATGTCATCCATGCCGGCGGCGAGGCATGCCTCGCGGTCTTCGGCGTAGGCATTGGCGGTGAGCGCGATGATCGGCGTTCGGGTGTCGCCGGATTCTGTGGCCCGCATGCGGCGGGCCGCTTCGAGGCCGTCGAGCTGCGGCATCTGCACGTCCAGGAGAACGAGGTCGAACGGTGTCCCGGCCACGCGCGCGGCGAGCCAGGATTCGACCGCCTCCGCGCCGTTGGCGACGAGCGTCGGATGGTGGCCGAGCTTTGACAGGAGCGCGCGCGCCAGCAGCGCGTTGATCTCGTTGTCCTCGGCGACCAGGATGCACAGCCCCGCGCTCGGGGGGTCGCCGTCGTCGGCCGGGGCGACCGGAATGCTCTCGAAATCTTCATCCGCGCCGAAACGGGCGGCGAGCGAGGCCGCGCGGATCGGCTTGACGAGGTAGCCGGAAAATCCGGCCTCATGGAGCGCCGGAAGCTCGTGCCGTTCCTCCGGCGTGATCAGCACGATACGGCGCCCGACCGCATCGCCGGCAGCGCGCGCCAGGGTTTCCGCCGCGGATGCGCCCAGGCTGCGGTCCACCACCAGGGCGTCCCATTGCCGCTCGGAGAGCCGCGCCCGGGCGGCACCCTCGTCGGCGACCGCGCAAACATCGGCGCCCCAGCATGCAAGCCGTTCGGCCGCGAGCGGCACCTCGAAGGTCGAGGACGCGGCGATGAGGACCGTGAGCCCGTTCAGGTTCGGCGCCGGGAAACGGGTCCCCTCCTCCGCGCGCGGAAGCGGCACGCCGAAGGTGAACGACGATCCGGCATCCGGCCGGCTGGTGACGCCGATGCGGCCGCCCATGCGCTCGACGATGCGCTGGGAAATCGCCAGGCCGAGGCCGGTGCCGCCGAAGCGGCGGGTCGGGCCGCTGTCCGCCTGCTCGAACTCGCCGAAGATGCGCGCCTGGGCATCCTCGGGAATGCCGATTGGCATCGCCGACCACGCGCTCGGGGAGGCGCTCGTCGACGGCGGACGCGATCTCGAGGCCCTTCGCCTGCGCGCGGGGGGCGAGCAGCTCGACCACCTCTTCGGTGAGCGTCGTGAGCGCGAACGGCCGCGCCTCCAATTCCAGCTTTCCCGCCTCGATCTTGGAGAAGTCGAGCATCTCGTTGATCAGCGACAGCAGCGTCTCGCCCGAGGTCTTCACCGCCTTCGTGTAGGTCGTCTGTTCGGGGGTGAGCGCCGTATCGAGGAGAAGCTCGCTCATGCCGAGGATGCCGTTGAGCGGCGTGCGGATCTCGTGGCTGACGGTCGCGAGGAAGCGCGACTTGGCGCGGTTGGCCGCCTCGGCCTCGGCGCGCGCGTGCTGGGCTTCGACGAGCGTGCGGGCGCGCTCCTCCGAATCCTTGAGCTCCCAGTTGCGGTCGGCCAGCTCTTCGCCGCGCTCGGCGAGGCGGCGCAGCTCGGCGCGCAGCCGGGCGTTCTGCCGCGCGAGCAGGATCATCGCGACGCATGCGATGGCGCCGATTGCGCCTGTGATTTCCCAAAACATGACTCGACGCCTGACCCTGTACGGGTTCTTTCCAGGCGCAATCTGCCGCAACGGCCGTTACAATTTTCCTGAAATTCACGTGATCTCGTTGAGAAATTGCCGACAAGGTTGACGGGTCCTCGCCGCGATCGGGGACAATCTGGTTAACGGGCGGTAATCATCCGGCTTGACGCGCCTCGTCGGCGCGCGCGCAATGCCGCGGCGCGGTCGAGGCGATCGGGCACGGGGGGTGCCAGGCGGTGCCAGACACCGGCTATTGAATGGGGCTGCCCGGCGGCGGTACGCCGACTTGGCGCTCTTCCTCTACGCTCGACACGCCAGCGATGCGGTGGAGCCGCTCGACTTTGTCTGCATCAATGGAACCGGTGAGAACGCCCAGCGCATCATGCTGCTGCTCGACCTTCATTCCGACCTTCTTCACGGCTTTGGCCACCTTTCCCAGGTGCTTGAGATGCGAGTCGCTGACGCTGAGCGACAAACGAACCTTTGCCATCTTCGGTGTCCTCTCGATGATCGTGGTCCATTATATAGGAACCGGATGGCCTGCTAACGAGAGAACGAGCGTCAGGCTCTCCTCATGGCGCTTGCACTAGCCCGGTGCCGATGTCACGCGCCGGCAATGACAGCCGCCGTGCCGATTGCGTCAGGATGCTCATTAGGGCTCGGGCGCGGAAGCTCGGATTCGACTGGGCCCACAGCGCGGCGATCCCGGCGACGTGCGGCGTCGCCATGCTGGTACCGCTGATCGTGTTGTAGAGCGTGGGCCGCGGCCAGCTTGATCTGATGCTCACCCCGGGACCTGCAATGTCGACCTGACCGCCCTGAGGGTTCAGGCCTCCGCAGGAAAATGGCGCCACTTGGAAATTACGATCGACCGCGCCGACCGCCATGATCGACGGGCAGTTAGCGGGATGCCCTACCGGCGCGATTTGCTGCGGACGGTGGCTCTCATTGCCGGCTGCGGCAATGATTAGGGTTCCAGCCGCAAGTGCGCGAACCGCGGTCTGCTCGAACACTTGCGAAAAGGATTGGCCGACCTGGACCGGTGCCCCGAGCGACATCGAGATGATCGCGCACTTGTTGGTGATCGCCCATTGAATTCCCGCGAGGATGCCGCCGTCGCCGCCGCTTCCCTGATTGGAAAGCACTTTGCCGGCGAAAATCTCCGCTTCGAAGGCGATGCCGTAACGCGGAAGCGTGCCCGGGCGCTTTGTTCCGCACGACGTTCCGATGCAATGGGTGCCGTGCCCGTGGCCGTCCTGCACGGCTTGGCCTTGAACGAACGACTGGCTGGTAATCCGCCGGCCGGCAAAATCGGGGTGACCGAGATCGAGACCGGTATCGAGCACCGCAACGCGAATGCCCTTGCCGGTGAAGCGCGACGCGGGGACCTTTGTCGCCTGCAAGCCCCAGGTCAGTTCCGTCTCGCTGACCAGGGGTGCCAGTCCTTCCGCCACCAAGTCGGCGGCGGTACCGAGCAGCTTATCGCACAGGTGGTTCACCGCATCGCGATAGCCCCTCAGGTAATCGAGTGAAACATTCGTTCCGGTTCCGGAAAGAGGCGGCGGTTGAGGCGGTATGGGTGCCGGCCCATCTTCGACCGCATACACGATGCGCTCGGGCTCGATCGCCAGAATGTCGCTTTCGCCGCTCGCGGCGAAGGCCTGCATCTCGGTTGGTGGCGTGTTGACGACGGCGACGCCAAGGTCGGGGAAATGCAGTCCCTCGGACCGACCGAGAGCTTCAACGTTTGCTGCGCGGCCCTTGAAATCGGCGGCGCTGGCGATCGAGAGTCCCGCGGCCTTGCTCAGGCTTTTGACGCTTGCGGGACCGGCGCCTTCCTTGAACAGGACGAGAAATCGGCCGGTCGTGCCCGCTGCGGCCGGGGGGCTCAGACCCGGGCCGCCACCGTCCGCGCCTGAGGGCGGGACATCACTGCCGGAGCTTTGCGATATAGATTTCCGTCTCGCTCGCTTCGCCATCGTCTCCTCCCGGGGATCACCGCTCGCAGCGTGAAGCGCACAGCGTTCGCATGTGTACGCGGTAAAATACACAATCCATGGTCCAACGCAAGGTTGTTAGAAGAATTTTTTATCCATGTTCGCGACGGATGCGATCATCCGCCGCAGCGGAGACAAAGTCGCTGCTTACGCGGCGCGACGAATCTCGTCGGCGAGCGCGCGGTAGGACAATGCCTCGGCGAGGTGGATGCGGCCGACCTTGTCGGCGCCGTCGAGATCGGCGAGCGTGCGCGCCACGCGCAAAACGCGGTGGTATCCGCGCGCCGAGAGCCGCATCGCATCGGCGGCATCGCGCAGGAGGGTCAGGCCCGATCCGTCGGGCTTCGCCACCTCCTCGAGAACCGGGCCGTGCGCGGTGGCATTGGTGCGCACGTGCGGCAGTCCGAGCGCCGCGTAGCGCGCGGCCTGGATGTCGCGCGCCCGGGCGACGCGCGCCGCGACCTCGGCACTGCCTTCGGCCGGCGGCGGCAGGATCAGGTCGGCGGCGGTCACCGCCGGCACCTCGATGTGGAGGTCGATCCGGTCGATCAGCGGTCCCGACAGCCGTCCCTGGTATTCGGCCGTGCAGCGCGCGTTGGCGCCGCGCTTGCAGGTGTAGCCGGGATCGTTGGCGCGCCCGCAGCGGCATGGGTTCATGGCGGCCACCAGCATGAAGCGGGCCGGAAACGTGACGCGATAGTTCGCCCGCGCCACCATGACCTCACCGGTCTCCAGGGGCTGGCGCAGCGAATCGAGCACCTGCGGCCAGAATTCCGGAAACTCGTCGAGGAACAGCACGCCGTGATGGGCGAGCGATGCTTCGCCCGGCCGCGCGCGCAGGCCGCCGCCGACCAGGGCCGGCATGCTGGCGGAATGGTGCGGCGCGCGGAACGGCCGGCGGTTCGTCAGCGCCCCCTCGGCGATCTCGCCCGCGACCGAGGCGATCATCGACACTTCGAGCAGCTCCGGCGGCGAGAGCGGTGGCAGGATCGAGGGCAGGCGCGCCGCGAGCATCGACTTTCCCGCACCCGGAGGCCCGATCATCAAGATATTATGGCCGCCGGCGGCCGCGACTTCGAGCGCGCGCTTGGCGCTCTCCTGGCCTTTGATGTCCTTGAGATCGAGCGGCACGCCGTCGATCTCCCGGATCTTCGGGTGCGGGCGGTTGAGCACCTGGGTGCCCTTGAAGTGGTTGGCGAGCTGGATCAGCGAGGAGGCCGCAATGATCTCCATGTCGGGGCTCGCCCAGGCGGCCTCGGGGCCGCACGCGGCCGGGCAGATCAGGCCCTCCCCGCGCGCATTCGCCCCGATGGCGGCCGGCAGGACGCCCGCCACCGCGGAGATCGAGCCATCGAGGAATAGCTCGCCCAGCACGGTGAAGCCGTTGACCGCGTCGTGCGGGATCGCGCCGATCGCCCCCATCAGGCCGAGCGCGATGGGAAGGTCGTAGTGGCTTCCCTCCTTGGGCAGGTCGGCGGGGGCGAGGTTGACGGTGATGCGGCGCGCCGGCAGCGCCAGCCCGGAGGCGATCAGCGCCGAGCGCACCCGCTCGCGCGCCTCCGACACCGCCTTGTCGGGCAGGCCGACCACGGTGAAGGCGGGAAGGCCCGGCGCGACCTGCACCTGGACGTCGACCGCCCGCGCCTCGATGCCTTCGAATGCGACCGTGCTGACGCGCTGGACCATTGAGAGCCCCCGCCTTGCACCCGACAGTAGCGGAAGGGCGCAGCAAAAATCAAGAACATTTCATGAACAAATATATTCACTGGTCCGGCTGCGGCCGGTCGTGGGGCGGCAACGCCGCCTCGGCCACGGAATCGCCCTTCGGCTGCAATTCGCCGAGCAGCCTTTCCAGGCTGGCGGCGAAGGCCTCGAGCTCGAAATTCTGCGGATCGTCATGGCCGCCGCGAATGTTCGCATCGATCGGGGCATGGAAGGCTGGGACCAGCCAGCGCTCGGCGCGCACGCTGGCGATCGTGTAGAGGAGCGCGAGCCGGTCGTATTGCGCGGCCGTGAAGCCCGGCGTCGGCGCCTGGGCGTCGTTGCCCCGGCGTCCCGGGGCGCGCCGCCGCGGCTGGATCAGCTCGACGTGCAGGAACAGCCCCTTGAGGGCGCCGGCGAACTGGGTCGCCCGCTCGAATTTCGTTGCCCGCCAGGGGACCGCGAAGTCGTGACCGAGCAGCATCCGGCCGGAGCGATTGACGATGACGTGGGCGATCGCCCAGCCGTCGGCGCAAAAGAAGCGGCGCAGGTTGTTGATCTTCGGATGCTCGTCGATATTGGCCGGCCAGGGCCTGCGGCCGTAATTCGGCCCGCTGGTATCGTGGATCACGAAGTAGCGCGCCATCGGTGCATCCGGATCGTTGTCGCGCGCTCGCGACACCGGCTGCCACAGATAGGCGGCGAAGTCCCATTCCAGATCCTGCTTCGACAAAAGGGTGCTGAGCCTTTCGCGTGCGGGAAGCCCGAACGTTTCGCCCACGCGCGTGGCGATCGCGGCGGGGAGGTCGTCCGGCCTCGGACCGAGGTTCCTCGACCTGTCGAGGGAGCGCAGCAGACACTGGGCTTGCTGCACCGGGTCGCCGGCAAAGCTCGCGGTGTCGCGGTCGAACGCGCAGGGCTCCATGATCCTGATGACGACCTGCGGGCGCGGGCGCGTGGGCCGGCAGGATGCCGCGTCCGCGTCGAGCGAAGCGGCGCACGCGAACGCGAGGCTCATCAATGACGCGCCGAGCGCCCGCCATCGGATGCGTGTCGTCTCGAGACGACGGCAGGTGCCGACGCAACCCGCGCCGGCTGTCAGGTGCGGAATCATTCGCAAGCCCCCCGGCGAATCTAACGCAACGGCGGGCCCGCAAGAAAGACGACAACGACGCCGTCGTGACGATTGATGCGAAGCGTTGCCGCAAAGCCACGCATGCGGCGACAGGGCGGTATGTCAAATTTGCGCTGTATTAAGTCGCGGCGCCGGACGACCCGCCGCACCCATCAGCGGCCCACCGCGAGCCGCTCCAGGAATCCGACCAGGTCCTCGGTGACGTGGTCGACGTGGGCCGCGTCGCGGCCTTCCAGCTCCCAGCCCTCGCGGAAGACTTCGCGCGTATGCGGCGGCACGACCAGCACCGTCGTCATGCCGAGCGCGTGCGGGATTTCCAGGTTGCGCGCCAGGTCCTCGAACATGGCCGCCTGTTGCGGATCGACGCCGTGCCGGGCCAGGAACCGGTCATAGACCTGGGGCATGGGCTTGGGTTCGAGATCGGCGGCCGCAATGTCGAACACATCCTCGAAGTGCCGGTCGATTTCCAGCCGCTGCATCACCGCGTCGGCGTGCTTGCGCGTTCCGTTGGTGAGGATGAGCTTGCGGCCCGGCAGGCGCTCCAGCGCCGTACCGAGCGCCGGGTTCGGCGTCAGCGGCGAGTGGTCGATCCGGTGCACGAAGTCGAGGAAGTCGTCGGGCCGCATCCCGTGCTCGGTCATCAGCCCGCGCATCGAGGTGCCGTAGCGCCGGTAGTAGTCCTTCTGCACCCGGAACGCCTCCTCGTGGGTGACGTCGAGAAAGCGCGCGATGTAGTCGCGGATGCGCTCGTCCACCTGCTGCCAGAGGTTCAGGTGATGCGGATAGAGCGTGTTGTCGAGATCGAACACCCAGGTCTCGACATGGGCGAAGCCGCGCGGCGCGGGCCGCGTGATTGCAGGGGTGGACATGGCCGCCTTCAGCCGAAATCGTCGGAGCGGTATCAACGTGTGAACAAGGACGCTATGTCCCATGTCGCCGCCGCACATGCAATTGGAGCAATCGATGACGGCGGCTTGGCGCCCGAAGTGCAATTCTTTACATCGCGGGGACGCCCCATTAATGATCGCCCCGTACGCTCTCCAATCGGAACGATAGCAGATCGTGTCGCTGAACTTGCCGCACGGCGTCCAGTTGACTCCCCTGGATATCCATCGCGACGAACGCGGTTGGCTTGCCGAGATATTTCGCGATGAATGGGGGGCAGGCATGATGCCGTGCCAGTGGAATGCCACCATGTCACAAGCGAACGTGCTCCGCGGCATGCACGTGCATTGCACGCATCACGACTATCTGGTGGTCCTGCAGGGCCGGATAAGCGTGGGCCTTTATGACGTCCGAACGAGGTCGCAAACCTACCGCACGTCGTCATTGTTCGAGCTGTCAGGCGAGCAACAGACCGCAATGCGTCTGCCGACCGGAGTGATCCACGGGTTCTATTGCCATGAACCGACCCTCTACGTGTACGGCGTCGACGCCTATTACGATCCGGACGACGAGATCGGCTGCCGCTGGTGCGATCCGACGCTGGGCATCGCTTGGCCGTGCCGGGACCCGATGCTCAGTGCGCGCGATCGTGACGCCGGCTCGGTGGCCGAGCTGGAAATGCGGCTGCTCGCCGCGAACGCCGAATTTGCGTGATCCGCAATTCCGGGATTCTTGCCGGTGACGAGCATCGCCCTGGTCGGTTGCGGCAGATGGGGCCGCTTGGTGTTGCGTGATTTCTTGTCGCTGCAAGCCGAGGTCACCGTCGTGGCGACCGGCAACGATGCCGGCGTTGCCGCCCAATCGGGTGCCCGAGTGGTCGCGGGGGTACACGAACTGCCGCAGGTGGACGGCATCGTGGTGGTCACGCCGACCTCGACCCATGCCGATGTCATCGAGTCGGTTTTGCCGCGCGGCGTTCCGATCTTTTGTGAAAAGCCGCTCTGCGACGATCCCCGGCGCGCCCGTCGGTTGGCGTCGGCCGGAGGCGACCGCCTGTTTGTCATGGACAAGTGGCGGTATCATTGCGGCGTGCGGGAACTCGCTGCCATCGCGCGCTCCGGCGAGCTGGGTGCGGTGGTCGGCCTGCGCACGCTGCGTATCGGCTATGGCCACGACTATCGCGATACCGACTGCGTGTGGACCCTGCTGCCGCATGACCTTGCCATCGCGGCGGAGATCCTCGGCGGCCTGCCTGCGCCGGGCCACGCGGTGGCGGACCTCGCCAATGGCGAGCCGATGGGCTTGTTCGCGGTGTCGGCAAACAATCCCGGTCCGTGGCATGTGGTCGAGCTTAGCGTCCGCTCGCCCCAGCGACAGCGCGCCGTCAAGCTGTTATGCGCCGATGGCGTGGCCATCCTGGAGGATGCTTATGCCGATCACATCGTGATCGTGAACAATCCCAAGGCAATGACCGAAGAACCGCCCGCGGTTCGACGTCCGATTGCCCGCGACATGCCGTTGCTGGCCGAGGTCGCCGCCTTCCTCGATCACCTGAAGGGCGGACCGCCGCCCAAAAGCTCGGCCGCGGAAGCTGCCGAAGCGGTCGTGACCATTGCGGAAATCAGGCGCCTCGCCGGACTCTGAGTCGCTTCACCGCATCGGCCGCCGTGCGCAGCGGCTCGGTCATGCGCCAGCTGGTCGAAGCCAGCAGCTCATCGCGCTCGGTCGCGGTGCGAACGAGCGATATTCGCTCGGCCTGCCACCGCGAACGGAAGGGT
>WNGB01017120.1_pt1 | contig 10481 bp, 6 predicted proteins | sample 5400681 | NCBI WGS metagenome assembly WNGB01 (sample SAMN13153367, study PRJNA577476) | soil metagenome | isolation source: 115 cm soil or saprolite under grassland replicate 2 | place: USA:California | collected 2016-06-15 | reverse complement strand
GCAGAGGCGCGGCCCGCGTTTCCCGCGACGGGAGCTCCGAGGCGAGGTGCAGCTTCGCGCCCGGCCCGGAGAGGAGAGCGAGGCTCGCCGGCTTTTCGTGAGAGCCGTTTCCCGCGAGCAGCCGCTCGAGCGCAAGAGTTCCGGAAGCGCCCATGGCGGGACGCTAGGCGTAAATCGAGCGTAAGTCAAGGGCAAAACCGGAGCTGGCAGATGACAAGTGAGCTTGATATTTTTGAGTCGCGACAATACGAATGAAGAACACACTGCGCGTGCTCCGCGCCGAGCGCGACTGGTCGCAGGCGGAGCTCGCCGATCGGCTCGGCGTGTCGCGTCAGACGGTCAATGCGCTCGAGACCGGAAAGTACGACCCCAGCCTTCCGCTCGCGTTCAAGATCGCGCGCCTGTTCGATCGGATGATCGAGGAGATCTTCGATCCGGAGGAGCAACCGATCGAGCGGAGGCGGCCGGCGTAGATTGGCGCCCGCCTCTCAGATTCGGTCGATCGAGCAGCCGAACGCGCGCGTCACTGTCGGCTCGATCGCGCGACCGACCCGAAGCGCGTCGAGTGCGTTGCCAGGTCCGGCATTCCGATTACCATTTAGGAACTCCGGGACCGTTCGGCGATAGGATTCCCCGCCGATCCTATGACCATTTCCGCGCGTACGCGGCTTGGCCAGTACGAGCTACTGGGCTCGCTCGGCGCTGGCGGGATGGGGGAGGTTTACCGGGCCCGGGACACGCGGCTTCAACGCGAGGTCGCGGTCAAAGTCTTGCCGGCCGAGCTGGCTTCTGACGCGGCCCGCTTGGAGCGCTTTGAGAGGGCAGCGCGTTCGGCCTCCGCCTTGAACCATCCCAACATCGTGACGATCCACGAGGTCGGGCAGAGCGATTCCACCTCTTTCATCGTCATGGAGCTCGTGGATGGAAAGACGCTGCGGGAGCTCCTCTATACCGGTCCTCTTCCTCTACACAAGCTGCTCTCGATTGCCGCTCAGGTGGCGGACGGGCTCGCCAAGGCTCATGCCTCGGGCATCGTTCACCGGGACCTGAAGCCCGAGAACGTCATGGTTACGGGCGACGGCCTGGTCAAGATTCTCGATTTCGGCCTGGCGAAGTTGACGCATCCCGGTTCGGATCGAGGCGAGTCGGAGCAAGTCCCGACGATTGCCGGCGGGACCGAGCCCGGCCTCGTCATGGGGACCGTCGGTTACATGTCGCCCGAGCAGGCGGCCGGGCAGCCGGTGGATTTCCGGTCCGATCAATTCTCCCTCGGCTCGATCCTCTACGAGATGGTGACGGGCAAGCGGGCATTCGAGCGGGCGACCAAGGTGGAAACACTCGCCGCGATCATTCGGGAGGAGTCGGAGCCGATGGCGGTGCTCAACCCCAAAGCACCCTCTTACCTGCGCTGGATCGTCGAGCGGTGCCTCGCCAAGGAACCGCGGGACCGCTATGCGGCGACCGAGGACCTCGCGCGAGAGCTCGCGACCCTACGCGAACACGTTACGGATCTCTCGAGTGAGACCAGACTTCCTCTCGAGGCTCCCCGGCGCCGGGCGAGATGGGGGACGCTCGGTCTGACGGCTGCCCTGCTGGCAACGCTGGCCGGAATCTACTTCCTCGGCGGGCGTACCGAGCGATCGCGTACTTCCCCGCCGCGCTTCCGGCAACTGACGTTTCGGGGCGCCGGCATCTCGACGGCGCGGTTTGCTCCGGACGGCCAGACGGTGGTGTATGCCGCGGAGTCGGAAGGTAAGCCTCCCGAGCTCTTCACCGCGCGCCTCGACAGCCCCGAGACGCGTTCGCTCGGCCTTCCGGCGGCGGAGATTCTTTCCATCTCCTCATCCGGTCAGATGGCGCTCCTTCTCGCGCCGCGGTTCAGTCCCTTTTTTCGCGCACCGCACTCGGACGTTTCGGTCGACCCGAGCCGGCTCCGGGGGATTCTCGCCGAGGCTTCGCTCGCCGGCGGTGCGCCGCGGGAGCTTCTGGAAGACGTGTACTTCGCGGAGTGGAGCCCGGACGGCAAGTCGCTCGCCTTGGTTCGCTATATCGGAGGCAAGAACCGGATCGAGTTTCCCGAGGGCAAGGTGCTCTACCAAGTCAACGAGTCGACGTATCCCCGTATCTCGATCTCACCGTCGGGTGATCGGCTTGCGTTCCTGTTGCGCCGCAATCTCCACGTGACTGAGCCCGGCGGCCGGCTCCGCGATCTCGGTGAGCGAGCTCTGGAGCTTGCGTGGTCCGGCGCGACGAACGAGATCTGGTTCAACTCCGTCGCGGGCGGGACCACCGAGCTTTTCGCCGTCGTCCCGGGTCGCCGGAAGCGGCGCGTGACGACTCTGCCGGGAGATTTCGTCCTCCATGACATCTCCGCAGATGGCCGTGTCCTCCTCGGGCGCCTCTCCGAGAACTCGGAGATCCTCGGCGACTTTCCGGGGGAGGCTCGCCCAAGGAATCTTTCCCACCTCGACCGCTCCATGGCCGTGGCCCTGGCTCCGAGCGGGGACACCCTTCTCTTCAACGAACGATTGTTCGCGCTGTTGAACGTCGCGATGGCGGACGCCGCCATTTCGTGCCGGGACGCGAAGTATCACTTCGAGCTCTGGCGGCCGATCACGGCCATTCGGCTCGCCAACGATGACGGAAATCCGGCGACGGTCCAGTAGGATGGCTGGAAACCCCTCCTGACGACGCCGGCTTATCCGGAGTAATACTTCGGGCATCAGAGCGTGAGCGGAGTGTCGCAGGCGGTCCTGACGGCCTACTTCGGAAGCCAGCTACAGGTGACAGGCTTCTCCGAAGGCCTTCCGGGCGTGACCCGCAGCTGGCCGAACTTCGCAACCGCGGCCGACGAGGCCCTCCTCGCGCGGATCTGGTCCGGGATTCACTTCCGGTTTGCCATGTTCGACACCCGCGAAGTCGATGAGCAGATCGCGGCCTACGTCCTGGAGCACGCCGCGCAACCGTTGCACGGAAAGCGGGTCGGGCAGGTGCCCTAACAGGAACGGCCGCCATTCGAAACGGGCCGCTCCGGCGGGGGCGGCCCCTGCCGTCCTTGCCGGGACGTCATACGAGTGTTCTGATTGCTCGGGCCGGCTCCTGCGAGGAAACGATGCCGCGACAGCGAGCGCATCTGGGTTTGACGATGAGTGCCTGCATCCTCCTGGTCGCGGCGGCGACAGCGCAAACCAACCACACGGGCGTCATCACCGGGCGTGTGTCGGACCCTTCGGGTCTGCCGCTCGGGGGCGTGAGAGTGACGGCCTCGTCTCCGGCCTTGCAGGGAACGCGGACGTCGATCACGTCCGCTCACGGCGACTACGTGATCCCGTTCCTGCCGCCGGGCGACTACAAGGTCAGCTTCGCGCACGACGATTTCCAGACGCTGCAAGCGTCGAAAAGCCTGGCGGTGGCGGAAACAGCTTCCCTGGACGTCGAGCTCTCACTTGCCGGCGTCGTCGAGGCGATCACGGTCGTGTCCGAGCCGCGCGAGCTCTTCGGACCGGAAGCGCCTGCCGCGACGACCTACCGCGGCGAGGCGATCGACAAATTACCCGTCAGCCGCGACCTGCGCGGCGCGGTGCTCATGGCGCCCGGCGCCGCCTCCACCGGGCCCGGCGGGAGCCTCACCATCGCAGGCGCAATGACCTCCGACGGCCTGTACCTCGTAGACGGCGTAGTCGTAAACAACGTTTCCGTCGGCCGCGAGCCCCGTCCCCTCTATATCGAAGATGCGATCGAGGAGACTCGGACGTTGACCGCGAACATTTCCGCCGAGTATGGACGCTTCGTCGGAGGTGTCGTCAACGCGGTTACGAAGTCCGGGGGCAATGACTTCAGCGGCTCATTGCGCGCCACCCTCAACAACGAGAGATGGCGCGCACTCACGCCTTTCGAGAAGTCGAGAGTTGCCGGCGACCCGCGCCGCGATGAGATCGTCCCCACCTGGGAGGCGACCCTCGGAGGTCCGATCGTCCGAGACAAGCTGTGGTTCTTCGCCGCCGGCCGGACGCAGGACTCGACCCTGGCCAGGACCCTTGCCGTCACCAATATCCCTTACGAGAACGTGACCGACGAGACGCGGTACGAGGGAAAACTCACGTGGTCCCTCGGCCCCGAACACACTTTTCGGGGCGCTTACACCGGGATCGATGCCGACGAGAAAAACCGCTCCTTTCAACTCGTAATGGACCGAGCGAGTCTCTACCCGAGCGAGTTCCCAGAGGAACTCGTCTCGCTCAACTACACCGGGGTCCTGACGCCCAGGCTTTTCGTGGAGGCGCAGTTCTCCCGGCGGAAGCGGGACCGGGTCGGTGTGGGCTCCCGCTTCACGGATCTCGAGCGCGGTACGGTCATCAGCGACCGGTCTCGCAACAACTCCGTCTGGAACTCCCCCATCTTCTGCGCCGTCTGCGGCGTTCCGGCGGGCGACCTCCGCCGCGATCATGAATGGAACCAGGATCTCATCGTGAAGGCGTCGTACTTCTTGTCCACTGCTCAGTTGGGTTCTCACAGTCTCGTGGGTGGCGTCGACGTCTTCGACGAGGGCCGGCGGAACAATCAATGGCAATCCGGCAGCGGGTTTGCGGTTTTTGCCACCGGCACGATCGTCCGCGGCGAGGAGCTCTTTCCGGTCTTCACGCCCGACACGACGTTCATCAGCTGGAGACCGATCTTCGAGCGGTCGAAGGGCGGCCGGTATCGCACCTATTCGGTTTTCGCGAACGACATCTGGAGGCTCGACGACCGCTTCAGCTTCAGCCTGGGGCTGCGCTGGGACAAGAATGACGCGAAAAACCAGGCCGGTGAGACCGTCGCCGGGGACGACGCGTTCAGCCCTCGCCTGGCTATGAGCTTCGATCCTAAGGGGGACGGCGACTGGACCGTCAACGCCGGGTTCGCCCGCTATGTGGCCGCCATCAACAACGACATCGGCGAAGACGGCTCCGCCGCCGGCAGGCCGTCGCGATTCGATTACACCTACCGCGGTCCGGCGATCAACGCCGACGTGAACGCACCGAACCCCGTCCCCGCCGACCAGGCCCTGACGACACTCTTCAACTGGTTCTTCGCCAATGGCGGAACCGACCGCTCGCTCCTCGGCGCGCCGTTCATTCCGGGGCTCAATAGGAAGGTGACGAAGGACGGCCTCATCCCGCCGAGCACCTATGAGTACGCCGTGGGCGTCGCGAAGAGAGTCGGGAACAAAGGTCTCATCCGCGTGGACGGCGTCTGGCGGGACTTCCGGGACTTCTACACCCTGCGGGCCGATCTCGCGACCGGCAAGGTGACCGACTCGGCGGGCCGTGTTTACGACCTGCAGATCATCACGAACAGCAACGCCGTGGAGCGCAACTACAGGGCGGTCATGATCCAGACGGCCTACCGATTCGATGAGAGGCTGCTCGTGAACGCCACCTACTCGCTCTCGAGGACGAGGGGCAACTTCGACGGCGAGGAGCGGACGGGGTTCGGCGGGGCGGTTTCGAACGACACGCTGCTCTTCTACCCCGAGTACGGCGAAGCGCGCTGGCGTGCTCCAACCGGAAACCTCAAGATCGACCAGCGGCACAAGGCGCGCCTCTGGTTGAACTACGACGTGCCGATCTCCCCCCGGATCGGCCTCCTCGCCGTTGCGCTGCTCGAGCGAATCGAGTCGGGGCAGCCCTTCAGCTCCGACGGTGTGATCGACTCAAGTCGCGTGGCGAACCCCGGCTACTCCACGCCTCCCGCCACAGTCCCGTACTTCTTCGGCGGACGCGGCAACTTCGTGACGGAAACGGCCACGGCAACCGACCTCTCGATCAACTTCGAGCGTGGCCTTGGCAAGAAAGCGGAGCTCTTCCTCCGGTTCGTCGTGCTGAACTTGTTCAACGAGTCGGCTCAAATCCGTCCCGGCGATGAGACCGTCTTGACGAGCAACAACGACCCGCGCTATTCCCCGTTCGACCCTTTTACCGAAACACCCGTCCGAGGTGTCCACTGGGACCTGGGACCACGGTTCGGAGAAGCGGTGAACGCCGACGATTACCAGACGCCGCGCACTTTCAGCTTCGCCGCGGGCTTCCGGTTCTAGTCACTTCGGAGCCGGTGGCCGCGTCTGATCGTCGGTCAACCCCCATCTCTCAAGGAGCTTCGTGAATCGCGGATCGGACCGCAGCGGGTCGAAGATATCCGCGACTTTGTACGGCCCCGGACCCGTTGGGCTGTCTCGCGCGAGCCACTCGAAGGCGCGGTCGATATCCCCGAGGCCGAGGTAGGTCAGCCCGACTTCTCTCGCCCAGAGTCCGGTTTTCTCGTAGCGCCTTTGGAACTCGGCGAGCAGTTGTCGCGCTTCGCGTGTCCGGCCCGCCAGCCCATAGGCGTGGCCGAGAAACCCCGAGGAACCGCCGGAACGCAGGTAGGCCGCGATCGCCTCGTCGAGCTTCCCCTTGGCACGATAGCAGTATCCGAGGGTGAAGTACGCTGGACCATAGTTGGGGTCGAGCGCCAGGGCCTTCTGCGCTTGCGCAATCGCCTCGTCGTGGCGGCGCGCGAGTCGCAGGACGCGAGCCACGGCCAAGACGACACGCGGCGACAGCGGGTCGAGCGACTCCGCCCGACGCACCTGATCGAGCCCCTCCGCGTTTCGTGCCAGGAGAGACAGCCATATGCCGTACTCGAGACGAGCGTCCACGTTGTTGGGATCGAGCTCGATCGCCCGGCGGTACTCCCGTTCGGCGCCGATCCAGTCCAGTGAGGCGACTCTGACTCCCGCAGCCGCAAGATGGGCCTCTGGCAAAGACTCGTCGAGCGAAAGAGCGCGCTCGGCCGCGTGCGCGGCCCTCGTACGGGCTATCTCCGGGGACACGTCTAAGCGCGATCCCATGACCGGCTGGTAGGCGCTCGCGATGCCAGCATAGGCGCGCGCGTCAGCAGGGTCGAGCGCCAAGGCCTGTTCGAACAGGCGCAGCGCCGTCTGGATGCTGTAGTGGGTATCCAACGCCAACCGGCCCCGCAGGTACATCTCGTACGCCTGGACGTTGACGGGTCGGGAAGTCGCGAGGCGCTTTCTCTCCTCCGGGGTCAGGCGGACCTTGATCTCGCCGACGATCGCGCGCGCGGCTTCCGCCTGAGCGGCGAGCACGTCGGTCAGATTCTTCTCGTAGCTCTCCGCCCAAATATTCTCTCCGGTCGCGGCCTTGACGAGCTGGACGGTGATGCGCACGCGCGGGCCGGAGCGCAAGACCGATCCTTCGACGATCGAATCCACCCCGAGCTCTCTCGCGATCTGGGGAACCGGTTTCTTCGCGTCTCGGTACTGCATGACCGACGTTCGCGAGATCACGCGGAGATTCTCGACCTTCGACAGTTTGGCGATGAGCTCGGCCGTCATCCCGTCGACGAAGAACTCCTGAGCGGAGTCGCCGGAGAGGTTTTGAAGAGGAAGGACTGCGAGCGAATGGATCCGGTCGACGCGGCCCGGCAGGCCGCCTCTGACGACGAGTAGACTAGTGGCCAGAACGACCGCGGCCGCCGCGGCGAGGAGAGCCGCGATGCGCACCCTTCGAGTCCGATGCGAGGGAAGCGGCATTGGCGCAGACGCCCCCGCAAGGACGGTTTTGAGCGCGAACGTGAGGTCATGGGCCGTCTGAAACCGACGCTCCGGCTGCTTCTCGAGACAGCGACGAATTACTTCAGCCAGCTCCGCGGGGACTGCCCTGCCCAAGCGCCCCGGATCCGCTGGCTCGTCCCGAAGAATGGCGGCGAGAGTTTCCGCGCCCGTGCGCCCCGAGAATGGCCGCGCCGCCGTCACCGTCTCGTAGAGCACGCAGCCGAGAGAAAAGATGTCCGACCTGGCGTCCGCGGCGAGACCGCTCACCTGCTCCGGCGACATGTACCCGACGGTCCCCAGGACCGCGCCCGACTCGGTAGGCTGCGTCACTGTACCTCGTCCGGGGTCCGTCAGTTTCGCAAACTCTCCCCGGCGCGCGAGACCGAAGTCGAGAATCTTTGCCCGGCCGGCTACGGTGACGAAAACGTTCTCGGGCTTCAGATCCCGATGAACGATGCCGCGCGAGTGCGCGGCCGCGAGTCCGTCCGCCAGCTCGACGCCGAGCTCCGCCGCCTCGCGCCAGGACATCTCTGATCGGAGGAGACGAGTCCGGAGGGTCTCGCCCTCAAGAAGCTCCGTGACGGCGTAGGCGATCCCGTTCTCTTTCCCGAAATCCAGGATCGTGAGGACGTTCGGGTGCGAGAGTGCCGCCAGCGCCTTCGCCTCGCGCTCGAAGCGAGAAAGCGCCGTCGGATCCTCGGCCAGCCGTTCCGGGAGGACCTTGACGGCGACCTCCCTGTCCAGCCGTGTGTCGAGCGCGCGGTAGACCTCCCCCATGCCGCCCGCCCCGAGCGGGGCGAGAACTTCGTACGGGCCCAGCCGCGCGCCGGCCGCGAGGGTCATGGGCCCGAATTCTATCGCCCGTGGGTCGAGTTACTTACGGACCGGTCTTCGCCGAGGAGGTCTTCTGTGCTGCTCCGTGGCCGTAGCGGTCGATCCGGTGTGCTGGAAGACCCGGAAAATCATGGACGCCGGGCCGACGGTGATGAGGTCCTTGTCGGCAAGGTTCGACGGAGATTCGATCCGCCTTCCACGGAGTCGCGTGCCGTTCTTGCTGCCGAGGTCCTCGAGAACGGCACCCGTCTCGTCGATCACGATCCGAGCATGACGGCGTGACACGAGAGGATCGTCGATCCAGACGACGACATCTTCATCGCGTCCAAGCAGGTTCTCGCCGGGGCTCAGCGCGATTTCGCGTTTCGCCCAGAAGAGTCGGTACTCCCATTTCTGCCTTACAGCGACGGAAACACGCTTCTGAAGATCCTGGGCAGACCCGGAGAACGCGTAACCGAAGCGGTGGACCGTCCGGACGAGACGCGACTCTCGGGCGCTGTCTCCGATCGCAGACCTAACCTCGACGAGAAGGCTCGCGAGAGTTCCGTCCGAAACGAACGTGCCCGGCCAGAGGCGCTCGTGGATCTCGCTCTTGGAGACGGCCCGGGGACGATTCTCGAGGAGTAGCTCGAGAAACTGAAAGGCTTTCGGGGAGAGGTGAACGGCCTGGCCGTGAACTGAGAGCTGCCGTGTTTCGGAGTCGAGCACGCAGTCCCCGAATCGAACCCGCATCGGTGCTCCCAGAAAAACCCAAGAAACTTCCAGTGTTTCTCCAACGACTTCGGCGCGTCGCGACGTTCTGATTATCCCGCAAGAGGGAAACCATGAAGAACGCCACGCACAACCGCATCAGCCGTCTTCTTTCCCTCGTCGTCCTCGTAGTCCCAGTCTCGGCGGGCGTCAACGTCTGGACGACCAACGGGCCGGAAGGGGGGAACGTCTGGGCGCTGGCCATCGATCCTTCGAAACCCGCCACGCTCTACGCGGGTACGAATGGCGGTGTCTTCAAGAGCGCCGATAGCGGGCGCACCTGGAGATCGGTGCTGACGGGCCTGATCAATGTGAGTGCCTTGGCGATCGATCCTTCGGCGCCGGCCACCCTCTACGCGGGCTCCACTTATGTCGGGGTCTTCAAGAGCACCGACGGCGGGGAGAGCTGGACCTCCGCGAACACAGGCTTGACCAACACCGACATCACGGCCGTGGCTATCGATCCTTTGGCGCCGGCCACGATCTACGCCGGCTCGCACGGCGGCAAAGTCTTCAAGAGCACCAACGGCGGCGCGAGCTGGACGGCAATGAACACCGGGCGGAACAGTGTTTGGGTCACCGCCCTGGCCATCGATCCTTCGGCGCCGGCCACGATCTATACCGGTGGGGATGGCATCTTCAAGAGCACAAACGGCGGCGAGAGGTGGACGGCCATCATGGGTGCCTGCTGTGTCAACGCCCTGGCCATTGATCCCTCCGGCACCGTCTATGCCGCCTTCTCCTCGGCAGAAGAGACGTATCCCTCGGTCGTCATGAAGACCACGAACGGCGGGGCTTCCTGGACGGAGAGCCTGCCCTCGACCGACGTCTTTGCCCTGGCCGTCGATCCTTCGAACCCCGCCATCCTTTACGCGGGGACCGGCGGCCTTTACGCGGGGACCAGCGGAGTCTTCAAGAGCACCGATGGTGGAGCCGGCTGGACCGCGATGAACAACGCCGGCCTGACGGGTCCTTCCGTCAGCGTCCTCGCCATCGATCCCTCGAACCCGACCAGGATCTACGCCGGCACCAACGGTGGCGTCTTCGAGTACCTGACCATCGAGCTTCCGATCGACCGGAGGATCCTCCCGGTGGTCGGCTCGACGCGCGGTGCGAACGGAACGTTCTTCCGGACGTCAGTGCAGCTCAACAATCCGGGGAGCGCGCCGGCGACCGGACGGATCGTGTTCCACCCATCGGGCGTCGCGGGAAGCGACACCGACCCCGCGCTGTCCTATTCGCTCGCCCCGGGGCAGACACAGTCGATCGCCGATCTGCTTCCGGCGATGGGCCGTTCCGGAGT
>WNGB01014573.1_pt1 | contig 10481 bp, 10 predicted proteins | sample 5400681 | NCBI WGS metagenome assembly WNGB01 (sample SAMN13153367, study PRJNA577476) | soil metagenome | isolation source: 115 cm soil or saprolite under grassland replicate 2 | place: USA:California | collected 2016-06-15 | reverse complement strand
AGCGAAAATGTCTTAAGCCCAGATCGTACTCCCGGGAGTCTCATTCGGCCCCCCCTGACTCGCGTTCCTCCACTTCGATGGCAATGCCGAGCTTCGCGAGGAAGTCCTTGAGGCGCTTGTAAGCCACGTCCGGCGTGCCGATGCTCATCTCGGCGTCCCGCTCGCGGCGGCCGTGCGCGGCCCAGTTACGGTACTTGCGCACCTGGTTCACCTGCTCGACAAGGTCGGGGGGAACGAGGCCTTGGGCTTGTAGTGGGCACAGGACGCGCCGGTAAAAACTGCCCTCCTCCACGCCCCGGAGGGCATCCGCGGCCGCCTCCGTCAGGATGGGATCCTTCAAGGTGTCCTTTTCGGGTTTCAACCGCAGCGCCAGGTGGTCCCTGACCTGCGACTCGAACACCGAGAAGAGCACGATGACCGCCAGGTCATCGATCGGGTCCAGGCTGGCCGTCGTTTCCGCGACGATGTCCGACGCCTCCAGCATCCGGAACTGGTCGTCCTGCCAGATGGAGGCGTCTTTCAGGGAAGGGTGGGCCCAATACTTGCTGCCGAGGCGCCACATCCGCCTGAGGTTCCGCTTGGTCGCCTCGTACCAGTTCCAGGCGCCGGCGAGTGTCTTCATCGAAGGTAGCTCATCAACACTCGCTCGAAGGCGTCTTTATCGAGCGGTTTCGCCTCCGACTTGAGGTCGTCGATCAACCAGACGTCGCGGCCGTCGTCGCGGAACCGATACAGCACATACCTCCGCAACTCGTCAGTGATGTCGACGCGGCCGTCGGCCCGCTGGGGCGCGGACTTCTGCGGGGGACTGGCCGTGGCCACGGTTTTCCGCGCCTTCGGGATAATCCCGATCCACTTTCCGAAGGCGCGGAGCGAGAGGCGCGGAATTCGGTAACGGCCGAGGCTCGGCTCCGTGACGTCCTTCTGCTCCTCCTCGATCTCGATGACCCCCGTCGGGTCGTCTTCCCGGAGCCACTCGCGCAGTTGAGCGAACAAGCGCTCGACGGCACTCCGCCACTCGTCCACCGTGGCTTTGGCCGATTGGCCTTCCGCCTGGTGTTTCTCCACCTGCTCGCGCAAGAATTCTCTGAAGGTTGTGGTCATTTCCTGCTACTCCGAAAAGTCGACCGTCGCGACGCAGCGGCACCTCCCCACTTGCGATTGGAGAAATTGGTGTCGCTTCATTTTTCCGTCGGGACAAGGCACTCGTGCGGGCCAACCGGACCGGGAAACGGGACATCCAGGATTTATCAAACTTGAGAGATCCTTGATGCCGCTTTTTACGGCCGGCGCAGCGGATCAGGCGGAGATCATCTCCTTCCGAACGCCACGCCGGGTCAGGAAGACAACGCCAACTGCTGGGTGTCGAGTTCCATTCCCTTCGCCCGCTGTCCCAACTCGACAAGGCGATTCCGCGGCTCGGGCTCGGGCGTGTCGTAGGCCAGGAGATGGAAGAAAAGGCCGAGTTCCAGTTTACCGTCTCGGTGGACGGCGATGGTGAGTTTGCCATCGGGCTCCAGTACACGCCGCAACCCCTTGACCCGACAGCCAACGAGTTCATCCCCCTCGAAGGAGAGGAAGAGCGTCACCGCTTTGTTGAGGTGGTAGGCATAGGACTCGCCGCTGCGGAAGTAGACGGTGAGGGCGTCCTCGTTGGCCCCATAGCGCATCTCGGGGGGAGCGAACTGCGGTGGCTCGCTCGCCTCCAACTGCTTCATGAAGTCAATCAGATTGTCGGCCATAATTGCTTCCCAAACCGCTCTCGGTAGTCCTGCGGATAAGTCAGATTATCGTCCGCGGGTTCCCAGTCCCACCCCACGATCACGTCGTCGCTGCGGATGTAGACCACGAACGTCTTTCCCTTGGGCGCCGGAACCTGGTGCCCCTCGTTCGTATAGCGGCATGACGCCAGACCGGCGTAACAGAGCGCTTCCTCCTGTCCCGGGCGCTCAAGGCCCTCGAAGATCACCGCCGGGGAGGTCAGGATCTCCTTGACGAGCTTCGCGGAGTGGAACTTGTGCAGCAGCCCCTTCTTTTAGAAGAACAAGAGCAGATCCTTTTCGATCCAGTACTCACGGGTGCCGCTCCCCGAAGGGTCGAGCCCGTCGAGGGACACACAGTTGTGACGAGCGCCCACCGAACGCCTCCTTGTCAACCATGCTTCATTCTACTCGCGGTGAGTCCTTGCCGCCACCTTTGCGTCCACGCATCACAGTTTGCGGTCGCCCCGCAAACTGCGCAGATGAATGGTCTTGTGCCCCAGGTCATGGACCGCGCGGATATAACGGATCGTGCGGCTGTGGGCGCGCATGAGGATGGAGTGCGTGATCGCCTTCTGACCCGTGAGCCGCACCCCCGGCAACAGCGAACTGTCGCTGATCCCGGTCGCACAGAACATGGCGCTCTCGCCATGCACCAGGTCGTCCACGCAGAACACGCGGGCCAACTCTGCCTCGCTCAGCTGCGCGCGCAGGCTGTTGCGCTCCGTGTCGTCTCTCGGCCACATGCGCAGGAGCATCCCGCCCCCGAGCGCCTTCAGTGCCGCCGCCGTCAGCACCCCTTCCGGGGAGCCTCCGACGCCGTAATAAAGGTCCACTCCGGAATCGGGCAGCGACGGTGCGACCGCGGCCGTGATGTCGCCATCGCCGATCAACCGCAACGCCGCGCCGACCTTCCGCACCCCCGCGATGAACTCCGCGTGCCGTGGGCGATTCAGCATCACCACGACGAGTTCCTGCACCCGCTTGCCGAGCGCCTCGGCGACGGTGCGCAAGACGTCTGCTAGCGGATCGTCGATCTGGATCGGCCGTGCGCCCGTGGTCAGGGCTTTGACAACTGCGGGACCAAAGGCCAGCTTCATGGAGTAAAAGGATGGGATATGATGCATCGCCGGCGTGCCGCCGCGATCCGACACAACCCGCCACTGGCTGGCGGCCATCACCGAGATCGAATTCGGCAGGCCGTTGGCGAGGTTCGTAGTGCCGTCGATCGGATCCACGGCAATGTCGAAGCGCGGCGAGCCAGGCTTCCAGGTGCCGAGCCTGTCGCCGAGGAACAGCCCCGGCGCCTGGTCCTTCACACCCTCGCCGATCACGACTTCGCCACAGATGTCCACCAGATCGAATACGCCGTTGATGGCGTCGCAGGCGGCCGCATCTGCCTTTTCTTTCTCGCCGCGGCCCAGCCAGTGGAGCACGTTGAGGGCCGCATTTTCCGTGGCACGGACAAACTCGAACTCGATCGTCCGTTCCGGATCCGTTGTGGTGAACGACTCGTGTGTCCCGCGGGACAGGTCCGCCTGCTCGAGCATGACCCACCTCCTGAATAGTTCTGAGCAGGCGAGCGGGGGCGTCAGTCCCCTGATGCCTCGTAGAGATCAGGGGGCTGACGCCCCCCGCTCGCCGGGTTGTCTTCTAATCGCGCTGGTTCAGCGGGACGACGTGCCGCACGTCCGGTCCGGTGTAGCGCGAGCGCGGCCGGATGAGCCGGTTGTGTTCGTGCTGCTCGATGAAGTGCGCGCTCCACCCCGTCACCCGCGACATCACGAAGATGGGCGTGTAGAGCGGGATCTCCAACCCCAGGGCGTAGTACAGCCGCCCGGCGGGCCAGTCGAGGTTGGGAAACAGGTGCTTCTCCTCGCCAAGGATCCGCTCGATGATCTCAGCAGTCTCCTCCCAGTGGGTCACGCCGGCCGCCTCCGCCGCCTTGCGGGCGTAGGGTTTCAGGATGCCGGCACGGACGTCCCCGGTCTTGTAGACGCGATGGCCAAATCCCATGATGCGGTCCTTGCGGGCGAGGGCCTGACGCAACCATGCCTCGGCCCGCTCCGGGCTGCCCGCAGCCTCCAGGATCTCCATGACCTTCTCGTTGGCGCCGCCGTGCAGCGGACCTTTCAGAGTGCCGATGGCGGCGACGATCGCCGAATGCAGGTCGGACAATGTCGAGCAGGTGACGCGGGCGGTGAAGGTCGAGGCGTTGAACTCATGCTCGGCGTACAGGATCAGCGACACGTCCAGGGCCCGGACGTTGTCCGGCCGCGTCTCCTGCCCGCGCAGCATCCAGAGGAAGTTGGCGGCATTGCCCAGGTCCGGCCGGGCGGGCACCGCCTCCATGCCGCGGCTCAGGCGGTAGTGGGCCGCCACCGCGACCGGGATCTGGGCCACCAGCCGCTCGGCCTTGCGCAGGTTGGCTTCGTGGGAACCGTCCTCGGTTTCTGGGTCGTAGTGGGCCAGGACACTGACCGAGGTGCGCACCACGTCCATCGGATGGATGGCCGGCGGCAGGACGCGCAGCAGGTCGAGCAACGGGTGCGGGAGACTGCGGGCCGCGGCCAGGCGCCGCTGGAAGCTGGCAAGTTGGAAGCGGTTGGGCAGATTGCCGTGGAGCAGCAGGAAGGCGACCTCGTCGAAGCCTGCGTTCTCGACCAGTTCCCCGACCGGGTAGCCGCGGTAGCGCAGGCCGCCCTCGATGGTGGAAACGGCCGTTTCGCCGGCGACAACGCCCTCCAGACCCGGGGAGTAAATCGGCTCACTCATGGCACAGTCCCTCTTACGCATCGCGCGCTTTGGTGTTTCGGTTAGTCTCTGCGAAACAGCCGCGGTCGCGCGCCTCGTACCCAGAGTAACCGAGCAGTTCGTAGAGTTCGGCCCGTGTCGGCATCTGCGGTAGGCGCTCGCGGCCCCCAGGGCCGAGCGGAACGCCGTCAGCGGATAGAGTACCATGCGATAGCCCATGCCGGCCAGGGTAGCGCAACCATTCGGGGTGTTTCGGGGCGGATGGCGACGGAGAACGCGAAGTCAATCGTGACGCAATGTGTGTGCCCAACTCGACGTGACCTGTTCCCGTTTGCGCAGCGGGTGCTTCTGGCGAATTCGCCAGCCCAAGCATCAGCGCCTTATGTGCCCGATTCCGTTGGTGATGCGTCGCGAGGGTTTCCTGAAGAGCTTGTCCTGGAATTGACGAGCCCGAGCGAGGGCTTTCGCACCACGCGCGTCCCCAGCGGTGACTGTGCGGAAGAGCACACCCGGGAGGTAGCTTTCGCACACAACTCCAGCCCAAAATCTCACGACAGCAGACGGACAGCGAACCGCTGGACGTGCCCCCAGCCGCTTTGTGAACTCCTGCGTGTGTGCCTGAGACATCCAGGCAAGGGCCGCACTTGCAGGCCCCCTTTGGTACGCAATTTGCCACACTCCCAATCTCTTAATACGCACGGCGAGCGCCAGGACGGGAGAATTCCACACTGAACGGAGGACCGAGATCATGCGCAGGGAAATCGACATCCTGGTGGGGGCGGCTCGCAAGGAATGTGCAGTGGTTGAAAAGGCGTCCAACGCGTTATGGACGCACGAGGAACTGCTGGAGGCCCGGACGTCCGGGCTCTACCAGGGTCCGGACCGCCTCCTACCCCCCGACAGCAGTTCCGGGGTGACGAGCCCTTTTCCCGGCTGCTCGCAGCAGCGGGCGCTCGCTGGCCTGCGGGGCTTCTATGCGGTTGGCCAGACGGAACACTTCGTCATTTTCAGCAGCCAGTTGTCGGACCGCTCGCCTCCGGCAGAAGGGCCCTGAGAAACCGGCCCCTGCGGATTGATCCCCTGCGATGACAACCCCCGTGAGACGATTCGCCAACGAAGGGGACAGAGAAACCTCGGCATGGTCATTTCAGTGGCCGGCGGACCGGACTCTCCGGCTCCCAGCAGTAGATCATGCCGCTGGCGGCGCTGGGCCAAAAGACCCGGCCATTCGCCAGCGCCGGGTTGACGCAGCCGCGCGGTGCGAAACCGGGCGAGCGCCATAACAGCGTGCCGGTCTTCACGTCACGCACGTTCAAACCGCCCACCGTGATAGCGAAGGAATATTCGGGGGTCAGCGCCACCGGGCTGCACCCGTGTGTGTCGCCACCAAGTTCTCGACAATTGGGATAGTCCTTGCCGTCATCGAGCCGCACCTTGGCGCCGTGGCCGCCGTAGCCGCGCATGACGAGGAAGTCCGCGCCCACGCTGAAGCGCGTGTAGCCGGGCGCGGGTCGCTTCCAGAGCAGCGCCGCGTCCGTGGCGGACACACAGTGCAGGCCCTGATCGTTGAGCAGCAGGCGGTCGCCCGCCAGCACGGGATAGCTGCTGCCAAACCGCTCGTTGGTGCGCCAGAGAACCTTTCCCGTCCTGGCTTCGAGGGCGATGGCTTCACCGCGTTGCTTGTCCCCCTCCTGCTTCCACTGCCACTCGCCCGCCCCCGCGGTGAAGTACATCACCTTGCCATCCGTACAACCGCCAATCGACCCGGAGCGATTCCCCGCGACATTCAGCTCCACCTGCCAGGCCGGCTTGCCGGTGGCCGCGTCCCAGGCCTGGAGGATCGTGGCGGCCGGCGCACCCTTCCGAGCAAAGCCAAAGGCGACCTTGCCGCCCGCCGCCATCGGGGCGGCGCGCTCCCAGATGTACCGGCCGCCGATGTCCGCGGACCAGAGCGTGCGGCCGTCGCGCAGGTCCAGGCAGTGGAAGGCGCCCTCCATGCTGCCGTAGGTGGGGCGGGGAACGAACAGTCGCCCCTCGTGAACGAGCAGGCCCGCGCTGGTCCCCCACTCGGGGCCCGGCAGGGGCCGGCGCCAACGCAACCGTCCCGTGGCCTGTTCCTGGCAGGTGATCACACCCGCGAACGTCACCGTAATGACGTCTTCCTCGGTGGTGACACACGGCGTCAGGAAGTGGCCGAAGCCGCGGACGGCCCAGCGCACCCGGAGGGGTGGTTTCAGCTGGGGGTCGTCCACGAAACAGGTGTTGCCCGCGTTGCCGCAGGTCGAGGGCCAAGTGGAAGCTCTGCCGGTCGCCGATTGGACCTTGCTGCGGGGTTCGTGAATCACCAACTTCTCGTTCGCCGTAGGGTTGAGGGCGGCACCCGGTCCCAGGACGTAGAAGTACCCGTCGTCGCAGCCGAAATAGATGTGGCCGTCCGCGACGACCGGGGAGGAACCGATGCCCTTGCCGTGCGGCGTCCGGAAGCGGAACGGCCTCGCGGTGGGCCTGGCGTTCAGGTCCAGTACGATCAGTTCGCCGCGCAGCGTGGTCGCGACGAGATGGTTTTTCGTCAGCGCGGGGGAACTGGCCAGCGGCGTGGCCTCCGTATCATCGCGCCAGCTGGCTACCGTTTTCCGGGCGGCACAGTCGAACAGGACGATGCCGGTTTTCCCATACGAGGAATCGCGGACTGCAACCACGGAGCCGCGGACCGCGGGCGTGTTCCAGGGGTTGGCGGTCAACCGGGGGCCCTTGTCCCGGGCGACCTGGCCGTCGCGCAAGGAGAGTCGGGTCAGCGCCAGGTAGCCGTCGGCGCCCATGCCGGCGTTGTAGACCCACTCGCCGGAGATGGACGAAGCCATCGGGGACGAGCCGTCCCGGCCGGTGGGGGCGCGGTTGCACCAGACGAGTTCGGCGTGCTTGCCGGCGTCCTCCACACAGACGATGTCCCAGCCGAAACTGGTGACCACGCGGTTGCCCGCAACGGCAACGTCGCCTCCGCCGTAGTGCGGCCGGTCGTAGCTGCCGGGGTGGCCGCGCTCGCGTTCCTTGCTTTTCGTCACCTCCGGCGGTTCCTTGTACCGGGCGTAGTGATCCCAGGTCCACCGCTCATCACCGTGCAGATCCAGGCAGCGCAGGGTCGCGTCGAGGGCCTGGAAGTAGATCGAGTCCTTGGCGAAGGTCGGGGAACTTACGATCGGCGCGCCGACTTCCAACGTCCTGAGGACTTTGCCGTCCCTGGCGTCGAGGATGTGGAACGTGCCGGCGGTCGTTCCGTAATAGACGCGGCCCCGGACCAGGCACGGGGAGGAGGTGTTCGACCCCAGCGCGTTCTTGCCGTCTGGGGAGGTCTTCCAGACGACGCGGCCGCCGCGCGGGTCGATGCAGTAGGCCGTGCCCATCTGATCGACGACGTAGGCCCGTCCGGCGACCACGGCCGGTGCAGTCAGGATCGCGTCGTCGAGTTTGACCTGGGCCACGAGGCCGAGCGGCAGCCGCAGCACTTCGTCGGCCGCATCCCCGGTGTGCGCGCTCGTGCGCAGGAACTGGGGCCAGTCGGCAGCCGAACCAGTCGGCGGCAGCGCCACGGTCAGGGCAAGGGCCACGGCGGCCGCGCCGCGTAGGCCACAAGAAAGCCTCATGGCATCTCCTTTCGGTGGCGTACCCGTCGCGCCGCCCGCACTCCCAACCAAGGAATGGCAGGCCCGCGTGGTGCTCCGCGGCGAACCGGGCCGTCCACGCGCTCGGAGTCGTCGATCTTGCCGTCGTCCAGACGAGCAGGCCGCCGCGCGCCGCCTTGCCCTCAAGCGCGCCGGCGGGTACCTTGCGGACGCGCATTCTTTTCCCTTCCGGGTGTTACTTGAACCGCCTGAGCATCTGCTCGGCCACGAAGCGATGGCCGGCGTCGTTGAAGTGGTTGCCGTCGTACGTGAGGATACCGCTGGCCTTGTTCTCGGGGTTGTGCCTCTTCCAGTGTTCGACGAACGCCTTGCGCAGGTCGTTGAGGGGAACCTTCAGCGCCCGCGCCACCTGACGCGCCGTCTCCGCGAATGCCTCCAGTTTCGCGTCATCCTTGTTGGTGCCGTCGTGCTTCTCACCGACGCTGGTGAGAGTACACTGAATGACCTGGATGTTGGCCTTCTGCAGCTTGCCGATCAACTCCTCCAGGCCCGTCTTGAACGTCTCCCGCGGGATGCGGCGGGCGTCGTTGCAGCCGATCTGAATGACAACGATCGTCGGCTTTTTGACAATCACGTCCTTGGCGACGCGCTGGAGCAGATCGGGGACGGTGTGCCCGCCGGTGGCCACCCAGTCCACCTCAATGTGCTTGTCCTTGTGGGTCTGCTGGAGCTGCTCCCGGACGATCCGCACGTACCCCTTGGTGACGTGCTTCTTCGGCTCCTCCTTGCCCGCCAGCGCGGTGAGCGAATCGCCGAAGAAGAGGATGCGGTCGCCTTTTTTCAGCTCTACTTTCCGATCGGCGGGATCCTCGCCGGCCGTACCAGGAGACGCGGCCAGCAGCCCCACCGAGAGCGACGCCGAAAGCATCAGCCAGCGCAACGAAACCAACATGGTGCAGGTTCTCCAGGAATCGGCCAGTTTCAGGTCGTGAGGTTCGACGACATGATACGGTATCCCTTCGCGCCAGGACCGCGTGATAGCTGGCCAGGCCCTCGGACGGACCCATCGGTTACTGTCTTGAGGTTCGCTTGCCGGCGGAGAACGTCCGCTCGACGCGGCTGATATTCCCCTGCCGGTCCTTCACGGTGACCGTCAGCGCAGGCGTGGAAGTGGGAGGGCGAGGCTCCTTGAGAGCCGCCTGGAGGGCGAGGGCCCTGCCGAGCCGCATGATAGCCCGGCTCGGCAGGAGCCTCGCCCTCCCAAACCGGACACCCGCAGGCGGATTGTGTATCAGAAAGACAAAGGCCAACGTGTCAAGCATTTGTGACACCTTGGCCAGCAAACAAGCGGAGAGGGCGGGATTCGAACCCGCGGTGGGGTTTGACCCCCACGCCGCTTTAGCAAAGCGGTGCTATCGGCCACTCAGCCACCTCTCCAAGTGCATTTCTCCAAAGACTTTGCGTCGATTCCTCTCGACCTCTCTACCGTCCTTGACCCCTCTTATGACACCTGTTACCGTTGGCGAAGTGGCCGGAGCGTCGTTATCGCCCCGGCCAAGAACACAGTGACACCGGTTTCGAGGAGCAAGTCACCATGTCCGAATCCAATTCTACCGCGCCCCCCGTCCCTGGCAAGCCCGAGAAGCCCGACGCCGATTTCCCCCTCTTCCCCCACGCAACGAAGCGGCGATGATCCTCTTGCGAGTCAACTGCGGCTACGGCAACGATGGGCGCTAGACCCGACCCGTCCCTTCCGCCCCGCGGGTGACCTCCGACTGGGAGTTGAGCAGGTTTGCAGCAGGGGTAGCGGCTGCAGCGGCCGAACGAGGGGTTGGAGCCGCGCCGCGCCGGGCTGCGACAGCGCGGGGCCCAAGTGCCGGAAGGCCACGCGCGCCGCTCAACTCTCGGCTGGTTCGGCGGAAATCGAATCCAGCTACGAGTTGCTCACTGGAGGCGCACCATGATCGTCCGCCACACCCCCGGGCTGATCAAACCAACCCAAAAGCCGATCCGAGAGTATTACCAAACGGTGGAAGTCTATCGCGCCCACGGCGTCCGCCACGAGGGCGCCCTGGAAACAGGCTTTCAGCGACTCCTTGCCGACACGGCGCATCGTTCCGGCTCGACTTTGATCCCAAAACAGCAGGGTTCGGTTGAACGGCACCTCCGTCTTCCCTGACGGGACGGTGCGCGATGGTTGCCGAGCCAGGCGCGGAGGTGGGAGGGAGAGCCCTCCCGCCGCGTTAAGGTGCCGCTTCCCTGTCCCGCGCTCCGCTCAATTCTCGTCGGGCATCATGACCGTGATGCACGGCGAGCCGTCATCGTCCGGCCCGCAGAGCGCCTTCAG
>WNGB01024479.1_pt1 | contig 10483 bp, 10 predicted proteins | sample 5400681 | NCBI WGS metagenome assembly WNGB01 (sample SAMN13153367, study PRJNA577476) | soil metagenome | isolation source: 115 cm soil or saprolite under grassland replicate 2 | place: USA:California | collected 2016-06-15 | reverse complement strand
CAAGCACGCATCGACGCGCTTTACGTCGTGTCATCGCGGCTGACCCTGCAAAACCTCGGCAGGATCGTGAATTTCGTGGCCGAGAACCGGCTGCCGCTGGCCGGCGGCTTTGGCGCTTGGGCCAAGCAGCACGGGCTGTTGTCCTATGGACCCAACGTCGAGGACATGACCCGCCGGGCCGTCGCGTACATCGACCGAATCCTGAAGGGCACCAAGCCCGCCGATCTTCCGGTTCAGCAACCAACCCGGTTCGAACTGGTCATCAATCTGCGAACGGCAAAGGTGCTGGGCCTCGACGTGCCTCTGCAGCTTCAGCAACTCGCCGACGAGGTGATCGAGTGAGGTGGCGCGCCGACATCACCCGTGTCCCGGGCGCAACGCAGCACGAGCGAAGCGAAGTGGTGCGTTGCAGACCCGGGATCGTTACGAAGTCGGAGTATGGAAAGGTCCCGGATCAGCGGCGCACCACTCGTGCTGCGCACTCGTGCTGCGCCGCATCCGGGACACACGGCATGAGGCGCCGCGCGTTCCTCACGCTCCTCGCCAGCGCAGCAGCCGCGTGGCCCCTTGCGGCGCGCGCGCAGCAATCGAGCATGCCGGTGATTGGCTTCCTCAGGAATACGAAGGAGGAAGACTCCGTGTACCTCGTGACAGCGCTGCGCCAAGGCCTAAAGGAGGCCGGCTATGTCGAGGGTCAGAACATCGTGATCGAATACCGCTGGGCGGAGAATCGATCTGATCGGATACCGCCCTTGGCGGCCGATCTGGTTCGCCGCCAGTGCGCCGTGATCATCGCTGGCGGTAACGCGCCAACGCTCGCGGCCAAGGCGGCGACTTCGACGATACCGATTGTCTTCGCGACCGGGGAGGACCCGGTGAATCTCGGATTAGTGACCAGCCTCAGTCGGCCGACGGGCAATGTCACGGGGGTGACTTTCTTCGGCGGTGCTCTGGTGGCCAAGCAACTGGAATTGCTGCGCGAGGTGGTGCCAAAAGCCGCGGTCATCGGCATGCTCGCCAACCCAACCAGCCCGGCCGCCGAGGAGCAGACTAAAAATGCGCAGGCGGCGGGGCGCAATCTCGGAGTGAAGATTCATGTTCTGCCTGCCGGCAATGAACGCGACGTCGATGCGGCCTTTGCGGCCTTTGTGCAACAGCGAGTCGACGCGCTGATATTCGGGGGCGATGCGTTTTTCACCGGCCAGCGCGACCGACTGGTCAGCCTTGCGGCGCGGCATGCAATGCCCGCTGTCTACAATCTGCGCGAGTTCGTCGCCGCCGGCGGCTTGATGAGCTACGGGGCCAGCAGTGCCGATGCGTATCGGCAGGTTGGCGTCTATACCGGGCGGATTCTCAAGGGCGAGAAACCGGCTGACCTTCCGGTGATGCTGCCAAGCAAGTTCGAGCTGGTCGTCAACCTCAAGACGGCGAAGGCACTTGGGCTGGAGCTGCCATGGTTTCTGCAGCAGCGCGCCGACGAGGTGATCGAATGAGCCATCGGGAGGTCTCACTGTTCTCGGCGGCAACGCAATGTCACAGGAGCGAGAAATTCATGAGACGGCGTGATTTCTTCTCGTTCATCGGGGGCGCGATGCTTGCCGTGCCAGGGGTCGCTCGGGCGCAGCCTGCCGGCAAGATTCCTACCGTCGGCTACCTCTGGCACGCGGGCAACGCCAAAGAGGAAACGCCCTATTTCGAAGCGCTGCTCGAAGGCTTCGCGAAGCTCGGCTACGTCGAGGGGCGCAATATCAAGCTTGAACATCGCTTCCCGAATGAAACGCCCGAGCGTTTCAAGAGCATGGCCGCTGAGCTTGTATCGCTGAACGTCGATGTCCTGATGGGCGGGGCTATTGCATCGACGTACTTGCGGGACGCTACGACGAAAATCCCGATCGTGTTTATGTTCGTTCCAGATCCGGTCGGAATGAAATTCGTGCAAAGCATTGCTCGGCCGGGCGAAAACATCACGGGGCTGTCGAGTTTCGGGCGCGATGTTGCCGGCAAACGTCTGCAGCTGCTGAAAGAGATCGTACCCGGCCTCTCCCGCGTCGCACTTCTCATCAACTCTCAGCAGGCGACCACGCACGTCTTTGTCGAAGTCATGCAAACCGCCGCAGACCAACTCGGATTGGTTCTTCAAACATTCGACGCGCGCTCGCTCGAGGAAATCGAGCCGGCGTTCGATGCTATGGCGAGAGCCGGTATGCAGGCGGTTACGCCCGTGCAGGGAGGACTCTTCTTTCAGGCGCGAACGCTCACTCCCAAATTGGCCCTCGCGCGTCGTCTACCGATGTTGGCTTATTCGCGGGAGACGTTTGAGCACGGCGCGCTGGTATCCTATGCAGCTGACCAAGTCGAAATGTGTCGCCGATCGGCTGTTTACGCCGACAAAATCCTAAAAGGCGCAAAACCCGGTGACCTTCCGGTGGAGCAACCGACCAAGTTCGAATTGTTGATCAACCTCAAGACCGCCAAGGCGCTCGGCCTCGACGTACCTCTGCAGCTGCAGCAACTCGCCGACGAGGTCATCGAATGAGACGCCGCGACAGCACAACGCGTGTCCCGGGCGCAGCGCAGCACGAAGCGACAGCGCAGTGGTGCGCTGCAGACCAGGGACCGTTAGAGGCTCGGAGCCTATGGCGGTCCCGGATCAGCGGTGCACCGCTCCCCTTCGTTCCGCGCTGCACCGCATCCGGGACACGTGTCATGAACCGCCGCGCGTTCATCTCGCTCCTCGCCGGCGCCGCCGCGTGGCCGATCGCGGCGCGCGCGCAGCAACCGGCCATGCCGGTGATTGGGTTCCTCAACGCGGGGGTGGGCGATGCGGCGGCGCGGAATGCAGCCGCGTTCCGCAAAGGCCTCAGCGAAGTCGGCTATGTCGAAGGTCAAAACGTGTTGGTCGAGTACCACTGGCTGGAGGGTCGTTATGATCGCCTGCCGGCGCTCACCGCAGATCTGGCCCGCCGTCGCGTCGCCGTGATTGCCACGCCCGGCACTCCCTCGGCGGCGCTCGCGGCCTGGTCACGAGCCTCGCCCGGCCAGGCGGCAATGCGACCGGGATCAACTTTTTCGTCCAGGAGGTGACCTCGAAGCGGCTCGCGCTCCTGCACGAACTCGTGCCCAAGGCCGCTCGCATTGCCGTGCTGATCAATCCAGCCAACGCTCCGACGACCGAGGCCACATTGAGGGAGGCGCGCGAAGCCGGGCGCGCGCTCGGGCTGCAAATCCACGTGGTCAACGCCAGCACCACGGGAGAGATCGATGCGGCCTTTGCTACCGTTGGGCGCGAGCGGGCCGATGCCCTGTTGATCGCCGGCGATGGATTCTTCAACAGCCGCCGCGGCCAATTTACCACGCTGGCGGCACGCGACCGGATGCCTACGAGTTGCGCCAGCCGTGAGATGGTCGAAGCCGGCCTGCTGATGAGCTACGGGACCAGCATCACCGACATGTTCCGTCAGGTCGGCATTTATGCCGGCACCATTCTCAAAGGCGCCAAGCCCGCCGACCTTCCGGTATTGCAGTCGACCAAGTTCGAGTTCGTCATCAACCTGCAGACCGCAAAGGCGCTCGGCATCGACGTGCCGCCCATGCTGCTCGCCCGCGCCGACGAGGTGATCGAGTGAAGCGGCGCGAGTTCATCACCCTGCTCGGTGGCGCTGCGGCGGCATGGCCGCTTGCGGCGCGGGCGCAGCCGGCGAGAAAGGTCCCGCGCATCGGGGTGCTGTGGCACGCCGGCAGCGCCGAGGAAGAAGGATCGAACTTCAAGGCGCTGGTCAAAGGATTCACCGATCTCGGTTACATCGAAGGACGCACAATCATCCTCGAACATCGCTTTCCCAACGAGGTGCCGGACCGGTTCAGGAGCATGTCCGCCGAACTGGTGTCGTCAGGGGTCGATGTCCTGATTGCCGTGGGCGCAAACGCGGCGCCTTACGCAAAAAATGCGAGCACGACGATTCCGGTCGTTTTCGTTCTGGTCTCGGACCCGATTGGAAGCGGCTTGGTCAGGAACCTGGCGCGTCCCGAAGGCAATGTGACCGGAGTTTCGAACTACGCGGCTGATCTCATCGGCAAACGATTGGAGCTGTTCAAAGAGATTGTCCCCGGGCTCTCTCGCGTAGCGTTGCTCGTCAATTCGAATGCGCAAATCTCTTCCGTCTATATAGATGTGTTCAAGGCTGCGACGGCGAACCTCGGCCTGTTCGGTGGCACGTATCCATGGCGCTCGCCCGATGAACTCGTGCCTGCATTCGATGCAATGAAGCAAGCAGATATGCGGGGCCTGATCACTTGCCCCGACGGTGCGGCGTACACACACCGAAATCTCATCTCGCGGCTGGCGATCGAGCGCCGCTTACCCTTATCCGTCTGGTCGCGGGAGACCTTAATGGCCGGCGCGCTCATGTCGTATGGCGCCGATAACAACGCCATCTGTCAACGCGCGGCCGCTCAGGTAGACAAGATATTGAAGGGCACCAAACCCGGCGAGCTTCCGGTCGAGCAACCGACCAAATTCGAGTTCCTGATCAACCTCAAAACTGTCAGAGCCATCGGCCTCGACGTGCCCCCGGTGCTGCTCACTCGCGCCGACGAGGTGATCGAGTGAACCGGCGCACCTTCATATCGCTCCTCGGCGGCGCGGCGGCCGCGCCCTCAGTTCTTTGGCCGCTCGCCGCGCGCGCGCAGCAGCCGGTCGGTGGCGTGCGGCGCGTCGGGATGCTGATGGCGTGGAATGAAAGCAACCCGGAAATTCATGCTTGGCTCGCCCCGTTTCGGGAAGCACTGGGGAAGCTCGGCTGGACGGAGGGCCAGAATATCCAATTTGAGTTTCGCTGGGCCGGGAACGACCCCAATCGCATTCAGCAGGGGGCCAAAGAGCTCGTTTCGTTGCAACCCAACCTGATTATATCGTCGAGCTCTCCTACCACGGCGATATTGCTTCAGCAGACGCGGACCATCCCGATCGTGTTCACGAACATCGTCGATCCGGTCGGCCAGGGCTTTGTCGCGAGTCTGTCGCGGCCCGGCGGCAACGCCACCGGTCTCGTCAATCTCGAAGCTTCAATGGCCGGCAAGTGGCTCGAGCTGCTCAAGGAGGTCATGCCGCGTTTGGCGCGGGTCGCCGTCCCGTTCAATCCCGCAACGTCTCCCTATGCGGACTTCTATCTGAGCTACTTCAAATCCACTGCTCCAACCTTCGGCGTGCAAGTCATAGCGGCATCGATTGCCGACATGGCTGCGTTCGAGACCTTTGCCGCCGCACAGGCGAGCGAACCGAATACCGGTGTCGTTCCGATGCCGAGTGCCTTCATGAGCGGGCATACCGTCGAGATCGCCGCGACGATGGCACGCTACCGTCTCCCCGCGCTCTATTCGGCTCGCTCCTTCGCCGAAGCCGGAGGTCTGCTGTCCTACGGAAACGACGTCAGAGACAATTATCGGCGTGCGGCGACTTACGTTGATAGGATTTTGAAAGGCGAGAAGCCGAGCGAGCTTCCGGTCCAGTTCCCGGTCAAGTTCGAGTTGGTGATCAATCTGAAGACCGCCAAAGCCCTCGGCCTCGACGTGCCTTGGATTCTCCAGCAGCGCGCCGACGAGGTAATCGAATGAGGCGCCGCGACTTCATATCGCTGCTCGGCGGCGCCGCGGCGTCGTCTTCATTTCTTTGGCCGCTCGCGGCGCGCGCGCAGCAGGCGCGCATGCCGGTGATCGGCGTCCTTGGTGCCACAACGGCGCACGGATACGCGGCGCAGCTCGCGGCGTTCCGGCGCGGGCTCAACGAAGCAGGCTTCGTCGAAGGCCGCGACGTCGCCGTCGAATATCGCTGGGCGGAAGACCAATACGAGCGGCTGCCGGAGCTGGCCGCCGACCTCGTTCGGCGTCAGGTGACCGTAATCGCGACGATCGGCGGAAATGCCGCCGCCATGGCGGCAAAGGCGGCAACCAGGACAATTCCGATCGTCTTTCACGGCAGCGTCGATCCGGTCGAAGCCGGATTCGTCGCGAGCCTCAACCGGCCGGGCGGCAACATGACCGGCGTGGTCACGCTCAACATCGATACCGGGCAGAAACGGCTGGAGCTGATCCACGAGCTTGTGCCGGCGGCGAGCACGATCGGCCTCATCCTCAACCCGACCAACGCGGTCGCCGAGACTCAATCGAAAGACCTGCAGGCAGCGGCGCGCACGCTGGGGCTCAAGCTCCACGTCCTGCATGCGAGCACCGAAGCCGGGTTCGAGCCGGCCTTCGCCGCCTTGATGCAGTTGCGAGCGGGCGGGCTGGTGATCGGCACCGACGGATTCCTCGTGAGCCACAGCGAACAGCTCGCGGCGCTGACGCTGCGCCACGCCCTGCCGGCGATCTTCCAGTATCGTGCGTTTGTCGAGGCCGGCGGGCTGATGAGCTACGGCGGCAGCGTGACGGATTCATATCGTCTGTCCGGCGTTTATACCGGCCGCATTCTCAAGGGCGAGAAGCCGGGCGACTTGCCCGTGCAGCAGGCGACCAAGGTCGAGCTGATCATCAATCTCAAGACCGCCAAGGCGCTGGGTCTGACCGTCCCGCTGCCGCTGCTCGGCCGCGCCGACGAGGTGATCGAATGAAACGCCGCGAGTTCATCTTGGCTCTCGCCGGCGCGGCGGCCGCGTGGCCACTCGCGGCGCGCGCGCAGCAGGCGAGAAAAATTCCGCGTGTCGGCTTCATGGGCAATTCGACCGCCGCGCTCGAAGCTAATCTCGTCGCTCCTTTCCGCGAGGGCCTGCATGAACTCGGCTACCAGGAAGGCCGCAATATCGTCATGGAGTACCGATGGGCAGAAGGAAAGTACGAGCGGTTTCCCGCGCTTGTGGCCGAATTGCTTGCCGTACCGGTGGATGTGATCGTGACGGCCGGGACGCCTGCAACGTTGGCAGTCAAGAAGGCGACATCGACCGTGCCTCTCGTCATGATCGCAGTCGGCGACCCGGTCGGTACAGGCATCGTGCCGAGCCTGGCGCGCCCCGGCGGAAACATCACGGGGCTAAGCTCGATCGCGCCGGACCTGGAGGGCAAACGGCTGGAGCTGCTCCGGGAAGTCATTCCCAAGCTCTCGCACGTCGTCCTCTTCATCAATCCGCTGAATCCGTTTCATATGGTATCCATGCAGCAAGCGTTCGCCGCGGCCCAAGCATTGGGCATAAAGCTGCAACCTCTGGAAGTGCGCACATCGGGGGAACTGGACGCGGCATTTGCCGCGATCGTCCGGCAAAAGCCGGACGCGCTCCTCATTCTGGCGGACCGTATATTTCTGCACGATCGCAAGCGCATGATGGATTTCGCTACCGAGCACCGCCTGCCCAGCGTGAATGCGTATCGAGAACTCGTCGAAGCTGGCGGGTTGATGTCCTATGGGCCGAGTTACGAGGATATGCACAGACGGGCCGCCGATTACGTGGACAAGATTCTCAAGGGCGCGAAACCCGGCGATCTGCCGGTTGAGCAGCCGACCAAGTTCACGCTCATCGTCAACCTCAAGGCCGCCAAAGCGATCGGTGTCGACGTGCCACCGATCCTGCTCGCCCGCGCCGACGAGGTGATCGAATGAGACGGCGCGAGTTCATCACGCTCGTCGGCGGCGCGGCGGCCGCGTGGCCGCTCGCGGCGCGCGCGCAGCAGGGCGAAAGGGTGCGGCGCATCGGCGTGCTTCTCGGCGGCGCCGGCGCGGACGATGCGGACATGCAGGCCAACATTGCGGCGTTCCTGCAAGTGTTGCAGCAATTGGGTTGGACCGACGGACGAAACGTGAAGATTGAATATCGCCTATCCGCGGGTGATGCCAGCAACACTCGCAAATACGCGGCGGAATTGTCCGCGCTTGCGCCGGACGTCATCCTGTCCTCTGGCACCGCGGGCATGGGGCCGTTGTTGCAGGCGACTCGCACCGTGCCGATCGTGTTCGTTAATGTGGCCGACCCGGTTGGCGCTGGCTTTGTTGATAGCTTATCGCGGCCGGGTGGCAACACCACCGGCTTCATGCAGTTCGAATACAGCTTGAGCGGAAAATGGCTGGAGCTGCTCAAGCAGATCGCGCCGGGCGTGACGCGAGCGGCAGTCCTGCGGGATGCCGCACTGACCTCCGGCATTGGCCAATTCGCGGTCATCCAGTCCGTGGCGCCGTCGGTCGGCGTGGAGGTAAGTCCGGTCAACGTGCGCGACGCCGGCGAGATCGAGCGCGGTATCGTGGCCTTCGCCCGCGCTCCGAATAGCGGCCTGATCGTGACGTCTAGCGCGTTAGCGGTGCGCCATCGCGAGCTAATCATCGCACTTGCGGCGCGGCACAAGCTGCCCGCGGTCTACTACCGACGCTACTACGTCGCCAGCGGCGGCCTGGTCTCCTATGGATATGATCTGATGGACCAGTTCAGGCGCGCGGCGGGGTATGTCGACCGCATCCTCAAGGGCGAGAAGCCAGCAGACCTTCCGGTGCAGGCGCCTACCAAATACGAGCTGATCATCAACCTCAAAACCGCCAATGCGCTCGGGCTCGACGTGCCGACGATGCTGCTCGCGCGCGCCGACGAGGTGATCGAATGAAGCGCCGCGAATTCATGACGCTGCTCGGCGGCGCAGCGGCGGGGTGGCCGCTAACGGCGCGCGCACAACAGGTCGAGCGGATGCGGCGTATCGGCGTACTCATGACGCTCGCCGCGGACGATCCGGAAGGTCAGGCCCGACTCACGGCTTTCGCGCAGGGGCTACAGGAACTGGGTTGGTCCGTGGGCCGCAACGTGCGGATCGATTATCGCTGGGCCGCCGGTCAAGTTGATCGCTATCGCAGCTACGCTGCGGAATTACTCGCGCTTTCACCCGGACGTCATCCTCGCCGTTGGCAGCGCGGCCATGGGGCCGCTGCAGGCGACCCGCAGCGTCCCGGTCGTGTTCGTGCAGGTGGCCGACCCGGTCGGTGCAGGCTTCGTCGAAAGTCTTGCGCGCCCGGGCGGCAATGCCACCGGCTTTACCGTGTTCGAATACGGCATCAGCGCGAAATGGCTGGAGCTGCTCAAAGAGCTCGCGCCCCAGGTAACGCGGGCGGCAGTCTTACGGGATGCCACAATAGCCGCCGGAGCCGGTCAGTTGGGCGCGGTCCAGTCCGTGGCTCCCTCGTTGGGGATAGAGTTGCGGCCGGTCGCCGTGCGCGACGTCGGCGAGATCGAGCGCACCATCACGGCGTTCGCGCGCGAGAGGAATGGCGGCCTGATCGTGGCGGCAGGCGCGGGAGTGGCAACCAATCGTGAGCTAATCATCAACCTCGCGGCCCGGTATCGACTCCCCGCGGTCTACCCATACCGCTACTACGTGGTGAGCGGCGGCCTCATGTCCTACGGACCTGATAATATCGATCAATATCGGCGCGCGGCCGGCTACGTCGACCGCGTTCTCAAGGGCGAGAAGCCGGCCGACCTGCCGGTGCAGGCACCGACCAAATACGAGCTGGTGATCAATCTCAAGACGGCCAAGGCGCTCGGCCTCGAAGTCCCAACAACGCTGCTTGCCCGCGCCGACGAGGTGATCGAATGAGGCGGCGCGCGTTCATCTTGGCTCTCGGCGGCGCCGCGACTGCGTGGCCGCTCGCGGCGCGCGCGCAGCAAGCGGCGAAGGTACCAACGATCGGCTTCCTGGGCCCGACGACGCCTTCGTCCCAGAGCCAACATATCGCCGCTTTTGTGCAGCGCTTGCGCGAACTCGGCTGGATCGAAGGTCGCGACGTTGCGATCGAGGTTCGCTGGGCCGAAGGACGCGACGAGCGCTACGCACAGATCGCAAACGAGTTTGTCCGGCTGAAGGTCGACGTCATTCTCACACATAACACCCTACCGGTCCTCGCGGCGAAGCAGGCGACGTCGATCATCCCGATCGTATTCGCGTCGGCGGGCGATCCGGTCGGCACCGGCATCGTCGCGAGTCTGGGACGACCGGGCGGCAACGTTACCGGCCTGTCGAGCCAAGCGACCGAAACGGCTGGCAAGCGGCTCGAATTTTTGCGCGAGGTTGTCCCAGGTCTCCGCCGGTTGGCAATCATTGGCAATGTCGGCAATCCCTTCAGCGTGCGAGAGATCAGCGAGGCGCAGGTAGCGGCCCGCACGCTCGGCCTCGACTTCGATGTCTTCGAAATCCGGCGGGCGGAGGACGTCGTGCCGGCCTTCGAGGCGCTCAGGGATCGCGCGGAAGCACTTTATGTCGCTCCCGACTCGCTCCTATTTGCCAACCGCATTCGCATCAACACATTGGCGCTCGGCGCGCGATTGCCGACGATGTGCTTCAATCGGGAATACGTCGAAGCAGGGGGTCTGTTGTCCTATGGGACCAGCTTCACAGACCACTTCCGGCGTGCCGCGGGCTATGTCGACAAGATTCTTCGCGGGGCAAAGCCCGCCGATCTACCGGTTGAGCAGCCGACCAAGTTCGATCTCGTCATCAACCTGACGACCGCCAAGGCGCTCGG
>WNGB01020943.1_pt1 | contig 10483 bp, 6 predicted proteins | sample 5400681 | NCBI WGS metagenome assembly WNGB01 (sample SAMN13153367, study PRJNA577476) | soil metagenome | isolation source: 115 cm soil or saprolite under grassland replicate 2 | place: USA:California | collected 2016-06-15 | reverse complement strand
GCTACTTCTTTGCCACGATAGAACGGCTCGAAGATGCGTTCTTGCTCGGACGGCGCGATGCCCAGCCCGCGATCCGAGACCCTGATCTGAACCTCTTCGCCGGCTGATGTCCTTACCAGTTCGGCGCTCAATCCGATCCATCGGCTGCCGCCGCCGTATTTCATCGCATTGCTGAGCAGGTTTTGAATCGCGCGGCTCAATGCGGCGGCGTCGGCTTTGACCGTCGACAAATTGGGCGCGATCTTTCTTTCGATCTCGAAGTCGCCTTCGGCCAGTTGCAGACGGCAGGCCGTGATCGCGTCTTCAATGACTCGGGTCAACTCGGTCGGCCGTAATTCGTAATTTTTTCGTCCCGATTGCGCGCCGGCGAATTCAAGGACTTGCTCGACCATTCCGGTCAACCTGCGCCCTTCGTCGCGGATTAGTCCGCCGTAGCGTTTGATCTGATCACGGCCGTCTATCACGCCGTCGGCCAGGTTTTCCGCCGCCGAACAGATCACTGCCAGCGGCGTGCGCAGTTCGTGCGAGACTCCGGCGACGAATTCCATCTGCTGCGTCGCGAGCCGCTGGGCGCGGCGACTGGACAACACTATGAAGCCGACGCTCACTCCTAACAGCAACAGAATGCCGAAGCTGATTGCGAGGTTGCGACGGCGCGTGGCCGTCACGGCGGCTTCGAGCGAACCGGCGCGATGTTTGACGACCAACCGCCACCCGCCTTCGTTAGCGCGGTTGAGAGGCGTGCGCGTAACGCCTTCGGCGCCTATCCCGAGCGGCAACCTTTGCAAGACAGCATCGCCCTCACCCTTGTCGGACTTGAGGGCTTCGGCGCCAAGGATAATGATTCGATGGCGGTTCAACGACGACTTCAATTGGGCCGGCGCGTTCACATCAGGGCGTCGCAATTGGGCGAAGTAGAATCTGTTGGTCTCATCGAGGAGAATTTTGAAGAACCCGGCCGTCACGTCACCGCCGGCGAGAGCAGTCTCCGGGACGCCGGCGTCCGAGCGATAAACAACCTGATCCGCATGGCCGCGCTTCGTCACGGCTATCGTGTACTCTCCGGCGCTATCGCCGAAGTGTCGTCCGGCCAATTCGGGAATCAGTTCCCGGCCGATGTAATCGGCGTCGAGCGCGATGATGCGATAGGACCGGGCGCCAGAAATCGGCTCAGTTCCCTCTCCGAGACTGGCGCCGATGGGCCCGCCGATGGGCCCGCCGATGGGCCCGCCGATGGGCCCGCCGATGGGAATGACCAGCCCCGGCAAATCTTCGTCAACATAGTTGAGCGCCAATTGAAACACCATTTTTTGGGCGGCGGCTTCGCCATGGACATTCATTTTGAGCCTGATGGATTCGCGCAACTGCTCCTGCAACAACTCATCTCTGGCGCGCTCCTCCTCCAATCTTTTTCGCAGATCAGACATGCCGCCGGGCCATTCGCATGGCTCGAAAGCGCCGGTTTCGGCGTTGTAGCGCGAAAGGCCCCCGTTGTTCTTTCCAGCTTGCGTTTGATAAACCTCCTTAATCAGCTTCGGGCGCGCCGCCGTTTCGCGCCAACGTCGGTATCTCGCGGCGAAATCGTCCTGAGACTGATCGGGGGCGACGTTGAAGGGAATGGGCGCCGGCTGAAAATAGAGATAGAGGGCGGTCAACTCGCTGTCAAAATCATTACAGAACTGTCTGGCCATCGTGGTCAAAACGCTCTTCTTTCGCTCACGTTCGCCTTCGCTCACCTGCCCCAGCCAGTGGTATTGCAGCACGACAAGCAGCGGCAGCAGCGCCAACAGCGCGAGCGCCAGCGTCAACATCCATAATTGCCTTTGCGTCGGTTTGCGTTTCATTGTTTCCGCCTTTGACCTGCCCCCAGATAGCCCTATGACCGTCCTATGGCCCTCGAACGTGGCGCATCATAGCACAGTGAACACGGTCGAAATTGCGGTCATCCCCTGAGGGCGCAAATTTAACATCCTTTACAAAAACGCAAAAAAATCCGCCCCCCGGCTGTGGTAATATCGGGGCCGCTTTCTCACTCCGGCGACATAATGTCTCGGCGCCCCCAAGATTTCTGACAGTGAGAATCTGGTCGCTTGATTCGCCGCCAATCTTCACGGCGCGCGGCCTTTTCAGATCCTGCCAGGTATTAATGGGCCAACGTTCAGTCGCCTTCTTACTGTATTGAATATAGAGCAGATCGAGCGCATAGGCCGGGTTTACCAATCGCCAGGTTGGATAGTGACAATTGCGCTCATTCTTCGTCTGGTCGTGGCCTTATCCTCCGTAGGAGATCAGTTTTCGCCGCAGCGGGACCATTTTAGCTTTGGCTGGGAGACGGGAAGAATCGCGCGTTCAGTCGCTCTGGGAGAAGGATTCAGCTCACCTTTACATGCCCCGACCGGGCCGACGGCGTGGATGCCGCCGGTGTACGTCTATTTGGTCGCGGCTGTATTCAAGGTGTTCGGGGTATACACGCTCAAGTCCGCCGTAGTGACGCTCACCCTCAACTGCATATTCTCAGCGCTGACTTGCTTGACGGTGTTTTTCATTGCGCATAAATCATTCGGGCGTGTGATCGCCATACGGGCCGGGTGGGTGTGGGCGCTGTTCCCATACGCGATTGATTTCGCCGCCCGCCGTGTCTGGGGAGATTGTCTCAACACACTGTTATTCAGCCTTCTTTTTCTGGCCGCGCTGCGTCTGGAAGACTTGACAAGCCGCAGAGCCTGGCTGGGATTCGGACTGTTAGCCGGAATTACTGTACTGGCTTGTCCGCCGATTCTTTTGGTGGCGTTACTTCTGATCGTCCGAATCTGTTATCGCAACAGGCAGCGTGGAAAGTCCTGGGCGCTACCAGCAGGCCTGGCCGCGCTGATGATGTTATTAGTCGTGAGCCCCTGGTTTGTGCGCAACTATCGAACTTTTGATCGCTTTATTCCTTTCCGCAGCAATTTTTGGCTCGAGATGCGCGTCGGAAACACTGGAGATCTTTCTGACATCGTTCCCGACTGGTCACATCCGTCAACCAGTAAAGCGGAGATGGAAGAGTATCGACGGCTGGGAGAACTTGATTACATGGCCTCCAAACGCCGTCAGACACTCGATTTCATCTTCGCCTACCCCGACGCCTTTGTCTCTTTGACAGTGCGGAGATTTTTTTGCGTCTGGACGGGTTTTTGGAGTCTACAACTATTTTCCGCGGACCCAATATTAATTCTTCACGCCATTCTAACGACAACCCTCACGATCCTCATGTTAGCCGGCCTGATCAAGGCCTGGCGCTCTGACAGGGCGCTGGTTATGCCCTACCTGCTGGCCCTCCTCGCTTTCCCGCTCATTTATTACATCACACACTCACACGCCGAATATCGGCATCCGATTGACACGATCATAGTCGTGCTCGTCGTGTATGGGGCGAGTGGATTGGTAAGGCGCCGCTCTCGTATCGAGACTACGCCGAAGGACTGAAAACTTTACATCTTTAACAAAGGTTTATTCCCCACTTAACCAAATCGGGTTTCGATTCGGCCAAGATAGAAGAAGTGGGGCGGACTTTAGTCTGCCCGGCTCATGGGCAGACTAAAGTCCGCCCCACTTCTTTGGAGGAAAATTTATGCGAGAAAAATTCCTGGTCGTGATTCTGATCATCACCGCGGCGACGGCCGATATTTTCCCCGGCGCGAGCGCGCAAGACGCCGCGGCTAAAGCTCAACAATTGATCGCCCAGGCGCGGGCCGCTCTGGGCGGCGATAAATTGAAGAGCCTGTCGGTGACCGGTAATTACCGCCGCACGTTTGGCCAAATTGAAATGACCGGAGAGGTCAGCTATGACCTGCTGCTCCCAGACAAGATGATGAAGACCGAGACGATGAGCCCGGCGCCGAGTCTTGAAATCACGCGCGTCGAAACGCTCAACGGCGACGACGTGTGGGAAGACCAGCAACAGCGAGGAGGCGGCGGAATGATGATCTTCGGTCGCGGCCCCGGAGGCCCGGCCGCTGACCCCGAAAAGGCTCGAGACATGATGCGACAAGGAGTCCGCTCCGATTTCGCGCGCCTTGTGATCGGCTGGCTGTTGACCACGCCATCGTCATTCCCGGTCGAATACAGCTTCGCGGGCGAGGCCGAATCGCCCGACGGGAAAGCCGACGCGCTGGATGTGAAAGGCCCCGGCGGATTCGCCATACGATTGTTCCTGGATCAGAAGACTCATCGCCCCTTGATGCTGACATACAACGCCAGGAAACCACGCATCATGACGCAAACGGCGGCGCCCGGCGCGCCCAGAAATCCGGAGGAGATGGAGAAGAGGATGAAAGAGATGGAGGCCGAGACCGCCAAACAACCCGAGGTCGAATTCCGCATATATCTCAGCGATTACCGCGAGGTGAACGGCGTCTCGATTCCTCACAAGATGACAAGGTCAATCGAAGACGAGGTTAACGAAGAACTGGAGATCAAAAACGTGAAGATAAACCCTCAACTCAAGCCGGAGAAGTTTGTGAAGAAGTAGATTCACGCCGAAATAGTCGCCTGACGACGGTCATACGTAAAGGAGCCATCGCATGAAACTGCTTCGCCTCAACACCCTGAGCGTTCTCATCTGCGCATTAGCTTTAACCGCCGATTTGTCATCACTGTTGGCCGGCGCGCAGTCCGTACAGATCTCAAAGCCGTCAGCGACGGAGACGGGAGACGAAATGATCGGGCTGCCTGACACGCCCGCCGGAAAGGCGCATGGATCGGCGCGGCGGTTACACAGTTATCGCGCTGTCGAATTACGATCCGCCGAGCGCGACGGATGTGAGTCAACAGATTCGAAAGTGGATCGCGAGCATCGAGGAGTGAACAACGATGTACCGTAGGTTGTCCAAGGCGGCGGAGGGCTTCATAACCAAGCCGCTTGATGGCAACTAAACGGTTCATTAATCAAGCCTCCGCCGCCTTGGACAACCTACGGTACATTTTTTCCGGGGTGAATCTCAATGAAGAGGGGAAAGTTTTTGCTTCAATGTCTCACCGCAATGACGGCTTTCGCCATGTCGTTCGATCCGACCCTCGCGCAAAACAGGAGGCCGGTTGAAGCCCGCCTTCGCGTGACGGTCGTCGATCAAACCGGCGCGGCGATCACGAACGCGCGGGTCACGATCAACATCCGGCGCCAGACGCTGACTACCGGCAAACTCGGCGAGGTAAATTTCAGCGACCTCGCTCCCGGCAAATATCAATTGCAGGCCGCGGCCGAAGGCTTCACGCCGATCACGGTCGAAGACCTCAATGTCCGGCCCGGCGCGAACAACATCGAGGTCAAGCTCGAGGTGGCCAACGTTCAGGAGGAGGTCACGGTCGGACGCGACAAGCGCGAGGCAGGCACGGACCCGCGCAATGCTATCTCGTCGGTCTTGACCGAGGAGCAGATCGCGCAATTGCCCGACGACCCGGAAGAGTTCGAGCAGGCGCTCCGCAACCTGGCCGGCCCCGGCGCGACCTTCAGAGTCAACGGGTTTCGCGGCGGCAAGCTCCCTCCTAAAAGTCAGATCCGGGAGATCAGGTTCCGAACCAACGCCTACGCCGCCGAAAGTCACGAATCGTCGTTCATGAACGTGGACATCTTCACCAAGCCCGGACTCGAAAACTGGCATGGCGGCTTCAACTTCGGCTTCCGCGACGAATCGATGAACGCCCGCAACGCGTTCGCTCCGTCGCGCGCCGCCGAACAGAATCGCCGCTTCGGTTTCGAGTTCGGAGGCCCGCTCTGGAAGAAACGCACGTCAATGTTTCTGTCGGCCGACGGGGTGAACTCTTATGAAGCGAAAACCGTCTACGCGCCGCTGCCCGACAGCCTTTTCAACGACGCGGTCCGGCAGCCCTGGCGAACGCTCAACCTGAACGCGCGCGTCGAACACCTGTTGACGCCGGCCCACACCTCGCGCGTCGAATATCAGCGTAACGCCACGCGGCGCGACAACAACGGCGTGGGCAATTTCGATCTCCCGGAGCGGGGTTATACGACCGATTCGGCCGAACACGTTCTACGCTTCGCGGATTCCGGCGCGGTCGGCAAAAAGCTCTTCAACGAGGTTCGTTTTCAAACGATCTGGCAGGACTTGGAGATCTCGTCACTGTCGGACGCGACCACCATCCAGGTCCTGGGCGCCTTCACGAGCGGCGGCGCGCAGGTCGCCAGTTCGCGCCGCTCGCGCGAGCTTGAACTCGCCGACAACCTCGACCTGCCGTTCAAAAAACACGGCGTGCGCGTCGGCTTTCAGCTTGAAGCGTCGAGTTACGACTCGACCGATCTCCGCAATCTGAACGGCGCTTTCATCTTCTCCGGCCTCGAGGCTTTTCGCGCGGGACGGCCCACGACTTTCAAGCGGCGATCGGGCGCGGGCCGAGTCGATTTCGATCAGGTCCAGTTCGGGTGGTACGCGCAGGACGACTGGCGAGTTCACAAAAGTCTCACGCTCAGCTTCGGCGCTCGTCACGAATTGCAAACCAATCTGAACGACCGGAACAACTTCATGCCCCGCGCCGGGTTCGCGTGGTCGCCTTTCAAAAAGGGTAAAACGACGATTCGCGGCGGCGGCGGGATCTTCTACGACTGGCTTGCGGCGGAGACTTATGAGCAGGCGCTTCGCGTCAACGGCCAACGGCAGAGCGATCTAGACATTCGCAACCCCGGCTTCCCCGATCCGTTCAGCGGGGGAACCGCCGTAACGCTGCCCGCGAGCCGCATTCAAATCGATCCGAACCTGCGGATGCCTTACGTCGCTCAGGCGTCAATCGGCGTCGAACAGGCGCTGCCGCACAACATCCGCCTGATGTCGCAGTACTCTTACCGCCGCGGAATTCATCAACTGCGAGGACGTAACGTCAACGCCCCGATTGACGGAGTTCTGCCCGACCCGGCGGCCGGCGTCGTCACGCAGATAGAATCGTCGGCCAATTCGTTCAATCACCTCTGGTTCGTCAATTTCAACTGGGCGAAGTTCGGCAAGTTCATGATCGGCGCCGCTTACGTCTTATCGAAGACGACCGACGAGACGGACGGCGCATTGAGCCTGCCCGCCGACAATTTCGACATGCGCGGCGAGCGCGGCCCGTCGCCGCAGGACACGCGCCATCGCTTCAACATCCTGACCAACTTCAGGCTGACGAAATCACTCAGCCTCAGCTCGATCTTCAACGCCAACGCAGGCCGCCCGTACAACGTCACTACCGGTTTTGACGACAATAAAGACCTGTCCGTCAACGATCGCCCGGCGGGCGTCGGTCGCAACAGCGCGCGAGGCGCGGGACAGTGGGATCTCAGTTCGCGCCTGAGCTGGGGCTTCAGCTTCGGCAAGAAGCCCGATAACCAGGGCATGGGCGGCCCGCAAGTGCGCATCATTCGCGGCGGCTCGGACAGCGGCGAGATGTTGGGCGCCATGGGTTCGATGCCCTCCGGTCCGGACGACAAACGATTCCGCGCGCAGTTCTTCATCCAGGCCACGAACCTCTTCAATCACGTGAACCCAATCGGATTTTCGGGCGTCCTGACATCGCCTCTCTTCGGGCGGCCGACCGCGGCGATGCCGGGCAGAAGACTCGAGACGGGAATGCGGTTTGTTTTTTGAACAGAGAGGGGGCGAACGCTCACATCTAGATCAGTCTTAAACTGTGTGTATGGGGTCAGTTTGTTGGCGTTTGTAGCAAAAGACGGGTTAATAGAACGCGGATGACGCGGATACTGCGGATTGACGCCGACCCTTTTGGTTTTATCCGCGATGATCCGCAGTATCCGCGTCATCCGCATTCTATTAACCCGTACATCGATGTGAAAACCGCTCTAGCCGAACCTTCCGGCCAAGCTCGCCACGACTATGATGAGTTCGTCCCACTCGACCGGCTTGGTTATGTGCGCCTGGAAGCCGGCCTCGAGAGACTTCAGGTATTCTTTACTTCCCGCGTATGCCGTCAGTGTCGCCGCGGGGATCTTCCCGCCACTCTCTTCACTCAGCTTGCGCACTTTGCGGATGAAACTGTAGCCGTCCTCGCCTGGCATCGCGAGGTCTGAAAGGATCACGTGAGGCCGCCATTCGCCGAGCGCCGAGAGCCCTTCGGCGGCGGAGGCGGCGGTTCTCACCTCGGCGCCCTTGTTGACGAGCGCGAACGTGATCAGTTCACGCGCTTCCGCCAAGTCGTCCACCAACAGCACGCGCACGCCATTGAGCGAAGGCAGACCGGCGCGCGACTCGCCGATGATTGAACTGCGGCGCGATTCCACGGAGGGCGTCGCATTGGGGGCCGCCGCCGGCAGGGTGATGGTAAAGGTCGCCCCACGGCCTTCTCCCGCGCTCTCCACGCGCACTGAGCCTCCGTGAAGTTCGACCAGGTGTCGCACAATCGCCAGCCCCAACCCCAGCCCGCCGTGTTGGCGGACCGTGGTCGCATCTTGCTGGCGGAAGCGATCAAAGACATAAGGAAGAAAGTCGGTGTTGATGCCCTGACCGTCATCGCTAACTGCGATCTCGATCTGAGAGTTCACGCGGGTCAGTCGCAACTCGACATGACCGCCTTCCGGCGTGAACTTGACGGCGTTCGAGAGCAGATTCCAGATAGCTTGCTGTAAACGGTCAGGGTCGCCTGAAACCATGCCCGCCTCCGGGTCGAGTATTGTCTTGAAGTTGACGCCTTTGGCTTCGGCGGTGGGACTAATGGACTCTTCGGCGGCTTGGACGACTTTGGTGATCTCTATCCGGCGCGGTTCTATGAGAAGTTTGCCGGAGATGATGCGCGACACGTCGAGCAAATCGTCGACCAATCGGCCCTGCGCCCGCACGTTTCGCTCAATGGTGTCAAAGGCTTTATGCATCTTGTCCGCCTGGAGTTTGCCGCTGCGTAGCATCGCTATCCAGCCCATAATGTGGTTGAGCGGCGTGCGCAACTCGTGCGAGACCGTCGCCAGGAATTCGTCCTTCGAACGGCTTGCTTCCTCGGCGCGACGGCGGGCGACTTCAGCCTCGCGATGCGCCTCCTGCTCGTATCTGAACAACTGTTCGCGCTCTTTTTCCACGCGCTTACGTTCGGTGATGTCGCGAAAGACCAACACGACCCCGATGACATCTCCGTGTTCGTCCTTTATCTGCGCGGCGCTTCCGTCAACCGGCGTCTCCCGTCCGTGTCTGGCGACGAGGAGAGTGTGATCGGCGATGGCGGCGGAGGGGCCTTCCCGCAGAACCCTTACGACCGGGTTTTCGGACGGCTGCCGCGTCTGCTCGTTGACGATCGGGAAGACTTCCATCAGCGGGCGGTCTTCGGCTTCCGCCTCAGTCCATCCGATCATGTCTTGCGCCACAGGATTGATCAATGTCACGCGTCCTTCCAGATCGGTTGTGATAACCGCGTCGCCGATGCTGCTCATCACCGTCCTCAACCAGGCTTCTCGCTCCCTCGCCTGATGTTCGGCCTTCCGCAGTCGCAGCATCGCCCGGACGTTAGCGATCAATTCGTCGGCTTCAATAGGCTCGGTCAGATAAGCGTCGGCGCCGCCCTCAAGCCCACGGACACGATCCCGGTGTTCAGTGAATGTCGCCGAAGTCTGAATCACCAGTATAGAATTGGTAGAAGGGTCGGTTTTCATGCGCCGGCAGACTTCGAGCCCACTGACATCGGGCAAGTTCACGTCGAGCAGCACGAGTTGAGGCTTCAATTCATGGGCGAGTCGCAACGCGGCTTCCCCGGTCGTCGCTTCGTATACTTCAAAACCCGCAAGCCGTAGAGCGCGGCTTTTGACGTACAGCCCGGCTTCAAAATCGTCCACGTTTAATATCGCTGACTTTTCCGTTTCCATGTTATTCCCCATTACCTTTTACACTCGACTTCGCGCTGATTTCCGCTTGCGCTTCCTCATTACGCCTACCTGTCGCCCGCATGATCGCCGCCAACAGCGCCTCTTTTGACAAGCCTTCCTTGGGTAAAATCGCTTGCGCCCTGGCCATCAAATCTTCACGTTCACCGGAGGTCAAAGTCTGTGAAGTAACGATGACCACCGGCGTCTCGCTTGTCAGAGGATCGCTTTTCAGCCTGGACAGAGTTTCAAAACCGCTCAACCCGGGCATTATTAAATCGAGCAGGATCAGGTTCGGCCGCGCTTCACGCGCCCTGCGAATGCCTTCCTCTCCGCCGGCGGCTTCATCAACGCGCCACGACAATCCGCCAAGCATTTTTCTAAGCAGGTAACGCGCGGACTCATCGTCGTCAATCAACAAAAGCCTGGATTCAGAGCGAGGAGACTTAAGCCGCACGCCTCCGGCAGACGCCTCCAGCTCTCTCTCGACGGTTGAGTAACTTACAGGGATCGTGGCCGAGAAAATCGAGCCTACTCCGACTTCGCTTTCGACGGCCACATCGCCGCCGAGCAGCCTCGCCAGCCTCCGGCTGAGTGGCAGCCCCAAACCAGTTCCCTTGGTATGGCGCTGCAACGGATTTTCAACCTGTGTGAATT
>WNGB01014566.1_pt1 | contig 10484 bp, 9 predicted proteins | sample 5400681 | NCBI WGS metagenome assembly WNGB01 (sample SAMN13153367, study PRJNA577476) | soil metagenome | isolation source: 115 cm soil or saprolite under grassland replicate 2 | place: USA:California | collected 2016-06-15 | reverse complement strand
ATGGTCGATCAAGTGCTCCAAGAGAGCACGGTCGTTGGGGCGGAGATCCACAAGGGCCATCGTTACGCCCCTCCTGCCGCGGGCGGGTTCAGGAGAGGTTATTGTATTTGTCAAAGAACTTTTTGTAACCTACTTAGGAAACAAACTCCCCATGTGGGAGCAGGAAATACTCGTCCGAGGCGAGGAGTTGCTCCGCCACCAGAGTAGGCGCTTGGTCGCGTCGCAGCTCGTCCACCCAGAATTGTGCCCCGGCTGCGTCGAGGGGGCGGTGGAGGTAACTGCCGTAGAACAGACCCATCAAGGTAAACGACGCCTCGTCCGCGGTCAGAATCCCGCGAGTGACGTCGGCGAAGGAGAATTGCCCCGCCTGCACGCCGCCGACCCAGAAAGCTCGCCCTGCTGGATCGACGATTCGCCCCAGCACGTCGCGATACACGCTCGCCACAAAGGTATCGACCCCTCCCGGCCGCGACAGATACTCCTGCGAGGTCAGAAAGCCAACTGCCACATCGGTCTCGCTTGCCCCGCTCAGGAACACGCCGACCCAGAAAGCTCGCCCGGCATCGCCCCCGTCCCGGTGCAGGAACTGCTGGTAGAAGCGATCGACCTGCAGCGTCCGGTGCTCGGGAGAGGCCCACACCTCGGCGGCCACCTCCTTCCGTGACTCCCCGCCGAGCAATCTGCCCACCCAGAAGTTCACGTCGGAGGTACTTGGAACACGCCCCAGCACGTCGCGATAGAGGCCGTTCACGTAGTTGGTAAACCCCTGCAGGTCGCCCGTCGAGCCGGTAGCCACACTCGATCCCAGGAGTTCGACCTTGCCCAAGAGTGTTGGAGGGACCGAAGGGGCGACAATGCCTGGGGTGATGATGGCTCCGGCGATGTTCCCGAACGGTCCCAGCAGTCCCTCCGGGAACAAATAACCGGGGGCGACCGTGCCTGGGTTGAGGGTGATGTTCGTGATCTCGACCGTGCGGACGACGGTTCCGCCGGCAGTGCCGGGGGTGGGTGTCTCGGGCAGCAAGTTGGCCGATTGGGTCACGGTCAGATCGTAAGTACCGGCGGGGAGGTCGGTGAATACGAACGAGCCGTCGGCAGCAGTCAGCACGGATGGGTCCCCGACAGCCTTGATGCTCACGAGGACGTTCGGCAGTCCCACCTCTCCGAGCTGCGGCTGGAACACGCCATCGCTGTTGTCGTCGCGGAAGACGATGCCAGAGAGTTGCGCGAGCGCAGGCGGCGGTGGTGGGGGTGGAGGTGGCGGCGATGGCGGGGGGAGTGGCAACTCCCCGAAGTCGTTGTTGACGCCATTGACCCCGGCTGCAAGCGTGATGTTGGCGAGTTGGTCGTTGGCGACGGTGCCGTTGCCGGGAGTACCCTGCGTGTCCTTGCCATCGAGGAAACCACTTGGTTGTGTCTCTGTCAGCGTGTAGGTACCAGGTCGGAGGTTGGCAAAGGAGTAGGCACCCGTGCCGAGTGTGGTCGTGGTGGTGTTGGCATTGCCAAGATCGTCCGTCCCGGTCAGTGTCAAAGTCACACCCGAGATGGCGACCTCGCCCAACCCTGGCTCGAATACTCCGTTATTGTTGTCGTCGCGGTAGACAAACCCCGACAAACTCGCAGGCCCCAGCTCCCCGAAGTTGTTGTTGACGCCGTTGACACCGTCCCCAACCGTGATGTTGGCGAACTGGTCATTGGCGGCAGTGCCATTACCCGGAGTGCCCTGCGTGTCCTTGCCATCGAGGAAACCGCCCGGCTGAGTCTCTGTGATGGTGTACGTCCCCGGCCGCAGACTGGGGAAGGTGTACAGGCCGGTGCCATCTGTCATCACCGATAGGTTGACTGGATTGTTCAGGAAGTCGGTCCCCGTGAGCGTGACGGTGACGCCCTGAATGCCGGCTTCGCCGAGGCCCAACTCGAACACGCCGTTATTGTTGTCGTCGCGGTAGACGAAGCCCGCCAGACTGCCGTTCTGCACCTCATAGGCGCCGATGTCGGTCTGTGGCCCAACCGTACGGGCAAACCCTGTGCTCCGCTGGTCGGTGGTGGGTGCGGGAGTGAAGACCGCTCCCTTGTCAATGGCGGGACTGGGCAGTCCAGAGATCAACAGGGCATGGGTCTGGGTGGGGCCGCCGTTGTTGGCGAGCGGACCCAGACGCGGATCGATCGGAGCACTGTTGATCGGCCCCACCTGGTCGCCCATGACGTTATTGGTGAAGCTGGTGCTGCCGCTGTCGGTAGTGCCGATCAGGTTGTTGCCGAGGGTGACGAAGGGGCCGAAGACGTCCGGGCCGGTGGGCGTGCCGTTGGCGGTGGTTCCGGTCCCCGCGGTGACGGTGTTGGCGGCGACGATGGTGCTGCCGATCTGGAAGGTAGTGGCAAAGGGATCGACAAAGATCCCGCCCCCCTGGCCATTGCCGCCAATCTCGGCATTGCCGCCGATGGCCTGGTTGAGTGTGAGGGTGCTATTGACAAGTGGATCCTCCGACGCCCCGGCAAAGATGCCGCCACCCTGGCCATCTCCCCCTTGATTGGCCACTCCGGATCCGGAGCCTGCCTGGGTTCCAGCCCCGGCGCCTGCGCCGCCGATGGCCTGGTTGCCGGAGAAGGTGTTGTTCTCGATGGTCAGGCTATCCCCTTCGGTGGCGAGGCCGCCACCCTCGCCCTTACCACCCACTGCTTGCTGGATACCGTTGACACTGGTGCCAACACCTCCGGCGGCCTGGTTGCCCACAAAGGTGTTACGCCGCAAGGTCACCACGCCGAAACGCGTGAACAGACCACCGCCCTCGCCTAGACCGCCGTCGCCAAAGCCGTTCGTGCTCGTGCCATCTCCACCTGTGGCCCGGTTGCTGTCCAGCGTGGTGTCGGTGACCTGCAGTGCGCCCCCATCGTTGAAGACGCCGCCACCTTGGGCGGTGCCACCGAATCCGACGTTGCTCGAACCTCCATTGTCGGTACCGGAACCGGCAGTAGCACGATTGCTCGAAAGGGTGCTGTTGGTGACGGTCAGCGAACCGTTGCCGTTGTAGATACCGCCCCCGCGAGCAGTACCACCAGCAACGCCGTTGAGAAAGACAAACCCATCGTTCCGACCAGTGGCCTGATTGCCGGTAATGACATTGTTGCTGACGGTGAGGTTCCCCAGGGTCAGGATGCCGCCCCCGAAACTATCGGGACTGCCGCCCAGGTTGGTGTCGCCCGCGGGGGCCCGACCGTTCTGGATGGTCACGCCGGAAATGCTGACCGTCGTGCCGGCGAAGATCTCGAACACCCGATCGGTCAGGTTGCCGTCGATGACGGTCGTCGCCGCGCCGCCGCCCTGGATGGTCAGATCGAGGGCCGGACCGGCGCCCGGATTGAAGATGTCGAGGTCGCCGCTGAGGGACTGATCGTCGTTCGTCCCGGTCAGGTTCAACAGGTAGGGAACGCCCGCCGCGGGGAGGTTGATGAGCTGCGTCCCGCCCTGCGCGTCCGCGAACTGGATGGCGGAACGGAGGGAGACGTCCCCGCTGCCATTGATGGCGGCCGACACGTTGGGGTTGAGAGCGACCGCGTCCACGGTCGTGTTGACGTTGGTGGTCGCAGGGACCGTGCGTGCTTCCAGCGCTTCCACCCCGGGCGTGATCCGCGTCGCCCCTTTGCGAAACGAAGGCTTGCCGCGCGCGGCGAACCACCGACGAAACCAACCGCTTGTCATGATGCGAGTCCTTGAAACGCGGGCGAAATGGCGGTGGAATTTATCCTCCTCATCGTCCTCCTCCTGCGGCGTAGATGAGCGATATCGACGCTGAGGCGCTCAAACATCTAGGTACGGCGCGTTTTTCCTGGATCCAGTGGGAGCCGTCGGTGCACACAGGAAAACCCGGCGAGCGGAACATCAGCGTCCACTCGCCGGGTTTTCATATTACCACTAACTCTGCCCGAAAAGGCGAAATAGGGGTAGAGCTACGGGGCAGCTGCGCTGGCGAACGGCCGGCGTAAGCCGGCTGGTATTCCTTGCCACCAGCCGGCTTACGCCGGCCGTTCGCCAGCGCAGCTGCCCCTTGCCACCAGCCGGCTGACGCCGGCCGTTCGCCAGTTGTGTCCGCTGGCTTTTAGCCCCTCTGGACCACAGGGACAGTGGATAGCGGTTGATTGAGGATCCGCTCGAACACCAGGCCGTAGACCTCCTCGATCCGCACGAGCGGATAGCAGGCGAGGAGCAAATGGACGCGGCCGGCATTGTCGAGGCCGGGACGCCAGTTCAAGGTGCGCTCCATCAACAGCGCCGGGGTCGCCTGCTGGCTGGCGACGTTCGGCAAGGGCACGCGGCGCAGGTCGAGGTTGTGCTCCTCACGGAGCCGCTCCGCGTGGACCTTGCGCAGGAAGAGCTTGAGTTTGGCAACGGTCTTGTCGGCGCCCTGCAGCTGGGCCAGCTTCCAGGTTTCCACCACCCAGCGCGCTTCGCGCAGCAAGGTCTGCTCGCCGACCGGGCCGGCGATGACGTGCAGGATATGGCCGCCGGGCGTGGTGAAGTAGCTGGCGACGTTGCCGCCCTGCTTCTGGTCGCCCGCCTTGGTGAAGGTGCCGACCTTCTGATAGGACGACGCGAAATACTTGTTGAGGTAATTGCCGACGGCCTGCTTCGCCAGGGCGTTCACACGGAGCGCCTCGGCGTTGTTTCAGGTGAAGCCGGGGTCTTCAAAATTGCCGGAGACGTGCAGGATGAAGACCAGTTTGTCCTCTTCGGCCGCGCGCTGGGCCGCGAGTTTCGGGCTCGGCACGAAGGCGACGCTGGTGCCGCACGTTCCGGCCTCGGGCTGGGCCGCCAAGACGGCCGGCAGCGCTGCGGGCGCGGGTTCGGCGGCGGCCACCACAGGAACAGGTTTGGCCTCCTGCGGCGGAGCCTTGAGAGCGGCGAAGATGAAATCATCGTTCTCTTCGGCCAGTTTCACGGCGGGTGCGTTCGCATCCCCAGCGTCGGCGGACAGCGGCGGTGCGGGTTTTGCGCTACCGCGCACGATCTCGAGATCCACGACTGGCGGAGCCGCAACGGTCACGGTTTCGGTCTCGCTGGATGCGAGGCAACTGCTCACGACGGTGACGACGGGATTGCGGGGGCGCAGCGCCAGGGCGGCGAGCGAGAGGGCGACAATCAAGAGCAGGCATAGCCCCGCGCCGGTGGCGATCATTTGCCAGGAGACACCGGCAGGGGTGGGCACGGTTCTGGCGACGGGATCGTGCGCGATGGCCGGGGGACTGAGGGGATGGCCGCGCTGCCTGGACATAAGGGCATACCTCCACGGGATGGGAATCGTGGACGCGGAAGGCACACAGAGACGATTATAGCGGTCGCCGGCACCGGTAGCGACTGGTTGTGCCAACCTGTTATGGCCGCTAACAGGTAAAACACGCAAGCGGGGAGGTCGTTGGCGCGGCGAGCGCTTTTTCTCCTGCCGCACCCGTCGAGGGAAACGGCCGTCGCCGGGGTGGCTGCGTGACGGCCTACCAGATCTCGAAGCCACCCTTGCGACAGTAGGCGATGAACTCCTCGACGCGCTTCTTGTTCTTGCCGCTGAACCACTCGAACGGATTGACGGGTGTGTCGGAGCGGATCAGCCGGACGCCGGGCTCGCTCGGGTGCTCGAACGACTTGTGACCGAGGGCGTCGTGCTCCGGCAGGTCGGGGAGGGCCCGTTCGAGGGCGTCGGCCAGCGCCGCGGCGTCCTCGGCGGTGACGTGGTTGCCGTCGTTGCAGAAATACATCCCCAGGACCGGGTCGGACGGAAAAGACGACCGCAGGAGCGCCGCCAGCGCCTGCGCCGTTTCCTCCGGGAGCGGCGCGTCCTCGTCGTCGGCTTCGTCGGTCGCTTCGTCCTCCTCCTCGCTCTCCTCATCTTCCATTTCGTCCGTCTCCTCCTCGTCCTCGTCGAGTTCTTCTTCGGTGCGTTCGCGCCGCACGACGCCGGCCGGCTTCCAGCCGTTGCTCAGGGCCAGGTCGAGCAGCATCTGCCAACTCGTGTTGTTGAAGTGCTCCTCCCCCTGCGGTCCGCTCAGGTCCATAGTCATCGCCGGAAACCTCCTCATGGACAGCCCCCAACCGGGGCAATCGCCTGCTCTCGTCAACATATCAGCTGCAACCCGCGAGGCTCACAGGATTTCACAGACGACAACGAATCCGCCAGCGCGGGCACGCTCGTACAGGTCGCGCAGCGCCGGGAACCACTCGCGGACGAACGCGAGTTCGTCGGCGCGATCTTCCTCATCCGTCACCCCGTCCAGTCCGGCCAGCTGCGCAACGGTCCATTGTTGCGGGTCGAGAGCGTGGAGATACGCGGCGAGGCGGGCCACGTCATCGCCGCAATTGTATCCGGCATGTTCGGGACGGTAGAAGCCACCGCCGAAGAGCAAATCGCGAGCGCCGAAGTGGACTTGTTCGATGGGGACAAACTGCTCACGGCCGCCGGAGCGATCACGGTAGCGCTCGGGGGCAAGCAGACAGCAGAGGGTCTCGGGGGCAGTCTCGATCTCGGGGATCTCGGCGGCGCCGTACCACAAAAGTTCGCCGGCAAGGTGAGTCCAGAACTCGCGGTCAAACGGCAGCCCGCACAGCACCTCCGCAAGCAATGGTTCTTCCGGGCCGAGGTGGTAACTCTGGGCAAACGACCGCGCAGCTGGAAGCAGGGTTTCGCAGAGAGTGCGGCACGGCTCGAAACTGCGGCAGCGCCAGGACGCAGCGAGGGCAGGTCGAATCTGGGCATCGAACATGGGCGCTTCATGCAGCAGGTAATAGAGCGTCATGCAACTATGTTACGCAACCCACGTGGCACAGGCGTCTCGCCTGTGCCACGTGGTCTCGCAACCACTTCTCAACCGGGCTCGATCGTGACGGTCAGGCCCTTGTCGGCAAACTGTTCGACATAGAGTTCGGCCCGCTCGCGGTGCGTGACCAGGAGCAGCGAACGGCCGCAATGGTGCGCCTCCCACATCTTGTGCGTGGCCTCGGCGCGACACAGACGTGTCAGTTCCATGATCGTGCGGACGACGAACATCATGTCCGCCGCGACGTTGTTGACGAGGATCAGCCGGTAGGGCGGCAGCTGGCGCGGGCGCGGTTTGGCGTCGCTCTGGGCCCGCGCGGAGTTGTGGGGGACGCCTGGCAGATCGGGTGGAAGCATGCTCATCGGTGGAGCCCTCACTGCAATCGGATGCGGATGGGAAGATTTGGCCCCTTGGGAGCACCCATGCTGAGAGTATAAAGGACGACCAACGGTCTCCTAAAGGCCAGCCCGTCCCTCGCGCGGGCTGTGAGTCAAAATGTCGTCTTCGTCTGCCGTTTGCAAGGAGTTTGCTTGACGGGACGATTGCAGCGATTACCCTGTCCGCGCGCTTCGTGGGTGCTAAAGTGCTGTGGTCGCTGCGTTCCCGCTGCCGCCGCTTGCCCAGTCGCTACAACAGGCTGCAGAACCTCACACAAGGAGCATTCTCCATGAGCAAACGGTTCTCTGTAGCCTTCGTGCTGCTTGGCCTGGCATTCCTCGCGTCGCCGACCGTCGCCCAGAAGACAGGCAAGCCCCAGAAAACGGGCAAATCGCCGTTCCCCGACAAGGCGCTCGAAACGGCCGTCCGGGTGGAAGTCCAGGAACCGAGCGCGGACCTGACCGACCAGAAACTGAGCGCCAGCCTGTTCTTTCTGCGCGCCGACAAGAAGGGCATCCGCGACCTGACCGGCCTGGAAAAGGGCAAGCCTCTCGCCGAGATCAAGCTGTCGAACAATCAGATTGTCGATCTGAAACCGCTCAAGGAACTAGCGAACCTGCAATCGCTCGATCTTGCCGGCAATCAGCTCGTCGATCTGACGCCGCTGGGCGGGCTGACGAAACTTCAGTACCTCGAATTGTCGAATAACAAGATCGCCAAGATCGACTCCCTCGCTGGGTTGACGAGCCTGATGTCGCTGTACCTCGGCGGCAATCAGATCAGCGACCTGGCGCCCCTCACGAAGCTGACGCGATTGTCGTCGCTATCGCTGCCGCGCAACCAGATCCGCGACCTCGCGCCGCTGGCCTCGGTGAACCGATTGATGACCCTCGACCTGAGCGATAACCAGATCAGTGACCTGGCGCCGCTGACGAAGCAAACGGAAGTAACGCTACTGATGCTGGAGCGCAACAAGATCACTGATCTGACACCACTGCTGGCCTGGGCCAAGGCGGACGCCGAGGGGCCAAAGCGATTCGCGCCGTACCTGCGGCTGTACCTGCGCGGCAACCCGCTCAGCGACGCCGCGAAAACGGAGCAACTCAAGGCGCTGAAGGGCTACGGCGTGCGCGTGGATTTCTGAGATCCGTTGCTTCCCGCTGCGCGTTAGCTGGACACAAGCCCGGAGCGCCAGCGACGGGACGGTAGCCTGCTACCGTCCCGTCGCTCGCGCTCCGGGCTTGTGTCCCGTCGCTCGCGCTCCGGGCTTGTGTCCCGTCGCTCGCGCTCCGGGCTTGTGTCCCGTCGCTCGCGCTCCGGGCTTGTGTCCCGTCGCTCGCGCTCCGGGCTTGTCTCAACTTGCCCCGCGCTGGCTATCTATCCCACTTGCGGCTGCTGTTGCGTCAGACAGTGCAGCGTGCCTAGGCCCCACACCAGATCGACCGCGTGAATGCCCACCACCGTGCGTCCGGGAAACAGATCCGCCAGGATCGACAGGGCCCGCCGATCGGCCGGATCGTTGAAGGTCGGCACGAGGACGTGACTGTTAGCGATATAGAAGTTCGCATAACTCGCTGGCAGTCGCTGGCCCTGAAAGAACAGCGGCCTGGGCATCGGCAGGGTGACGACTTCCAGAGGCCGTCCATCCAGGTCGGTCATCGTCTGCAGCCGGCGCAGGTTGTCCGCGAGCGGTTCGTGGTTCACGTCCGTAGGATCGTCCTCGACGACTGCCACCACCGTACGCGGACCGACGAACCGCGCCAGGTCATCGACGTGGCCGTGGGTATCGTCGCCGGCGATGCCGCAGCCGAGCCAGAGGGTCTTTCTCACCCCCAAATACTCCGCAAAAACGGCCTCGTAGTCCTGCCGCGTGAAACCCGGGTTGCGCTCCTGGATCGGACTGAGCAGACACTCCTCGGTCGTCAGCAGCAGCCCCCGCCCGTTGACGTCGATGCTGCCGCCTTCGAGCACGACACGGCGCCCGTTTCGCTGAGGTTGCCACACACTCAACTGCAGCAGTCGCGCCAGCTGCCCGTTCACGGCGTCGTCGCGCTGCCAGTTGGGATACTTCGCCCAGGCGTTGAACTGCCAGTCGGTCACCGCCACCCCACCCGCTGGATTCGTCACGAAGATCGGCGCGTAGTCGCGCGTCCAGATGCGATCCGTCGACAGGTAGAAGAAACCGACGCGCTCCTGATCGATGCTGACCTGGGAGAGGCAGCTGCGAACGGTACGCTCGACCCAGCCGTCCTCGACGAGAATCTGCACGCGCTCCAAGCGGCTGAGATGGCGGATGAGTTCGGCGTACACCCAGGGAATGGGCTCGAACTTGCCAGGCCAGTCGTCGGGGTTGTGCGGCCAGGCGAGCCAGGTGGCCTCGTGCGGCTCCCATTCGGCGGGCATGCGCCAGCCCTGTGCGGCAGGAACGGATTTCATGGTTATGCGTCTCGGGTGGGCGCGGTGCGGGCACGGACGGTCGCGGCGGCCTTGGTGCCGCGGGGCGATTGCTTTATCATACAAAGAGAGTACCACCCTGCGGGCGCCCGCCGTGGGCCAGGCAAGCGCGAAGGGCCAGGACTCATGACCACTCCAAAAACGATCCTGATTATCGATGATGATCCCGACATCCTCGCCGCGGTGAAAACGATGCTCGCGCCGAAGGGCTATCGCGTGCTGACGGCCGCGGACGGCAACCTGGGGCTGGCAGCGGCGGAGCGCGAGGAGCCGGACCTGGTGATCGTGGACATGATGATGCCGCGCCAGAGTGGGTTCCTCGTATTGGAGAAACTCAACAGCCGCAAGGGTGCCGGACCGAAAACGATCATGATCACGGCGAATGAGGGTGGCCGGCATCGTGCCTACGCGGAATTGCTCGGCGTCGATGACTACATCCGCAAACCGTTCAGCATGGAGCGCTTGCTGGAGAGCGTGAGCCGCCTTTGTCCTTTGGAGGAGGCAGCGAGCGTACCGCCATCCTGAACCCCTGTGCGTGAATCGGCAGCGGTTGTTGGAGTCCCGGCTTTAGCCGGTGCCGTTGCCGGCTAAAGCCGGGACTCCAACAGCTGTGGCCGAATCACGTAGGCTCATCGAGCCGCTGTGCTACGCCGGTGGGGGCTCGTCTGCTGTGCGATCCTGACACTCCGGCTGCGCGGATTCGTCACGCTCGGCCTGTGCCTGGCGTAGTTCCTGCATTTGCTCGAAACGGCGCACCGCGATCGCGATTACCGGCGCCAGGTCGGCCTGCTTGATCGGTTTGACGAGATAGCCCATCACGTGGTCCACTTCCGCACGGCCAATCAACC
>WNGB01014564.1_pt1 | contig 10485 bp, 13 predicted proteins | sample 5400681 | NCBI WGS metagenome assembly WNGB01 (sample SAMN13153367, study PRJNA577476) | soil metagenome | isolation source: 115 cm soil or saprolite under grassland replicate 2 | place: USA:California | collected 2016-06-15 | reverse complement strand
GTCCGCGAACGACGACAGCTGGTCGACCATCGAGTTGACGACCTCGCCGATGCGCTGGAACTCGCCCTTCATGGGGCGGCCAGCGATGGTCAGCGCCATCTTCTCGGTCAGGTCGCCCTGGGCCACCGACGAGATGACCCGTGCCACCTCGTTGGTGGGGCGGGCCAGGTCGTCGATCAGGGAGTTGACGGCATCGACGGCGGTCGCCCAGGTGCCGCTCACCGGCCCGGGCTGCACCCGCTCGGTCATCCGGCCTTCCTGGCCGACCACCCGGGCGACCCGTGCCAGCTCGCGGCTCAGACTCGTGTTCTGATCGACCAGGTCGTTGTAGGCGCGGACGACCTCGCCGGCCAGGCCCGGCGTGCGGGTCGAGAGCCGGGCGCTCTCACCCGCCTTGGCGGCGGTCAGGGCTGCCAGCAGGTCGTGGAGGAACCGCTCGGTGGTCACGTCGCCGCCGTCGGCGTTGCCGACGGCGCGCTCCGCTCGCGACCCCGATGTCGTCGATTGCCTGGTGCTCATCAACTGCTCCATCTCGGACGGGTCCGCGGGGCACGATCAGGACGCCTGCTGGGCTGGCCACCGGCGGCGGCCGCCGCGCCCATCGAGGGCGGGGCCTGTAGACACGCAAGGGCCAGCTCCATGACACCCCCTCTTCGGTCATGAGCCAGCCCCGCTTGTTCACCTGCTCGACAAGTCTACGGCCTGGCTGGTCGTGCACCAAGGCGAGGATTTTTCCGGCTGCGCGGGTTTGCGGCTCAACCAGCCTGGGTAAGGCATGCCGGCTCGCCCGGGTATCGTTGCCAGCCCTCTCCCGGAGCCGGCGGTAGTGCTCATAACGTTCGACGGTGCTCGAGGCCGGCATGGTTCCGGCCTCTTTGTCGTGCCGGAGAGCCGCTGTCATGTCCAGCGCCAGCTCCAGCTCCAGGTGCGCAGGATCTGCCTGGTGACCGCGTCGGCAGCCTGATCGAAGCCGCTTCCGAGGTACGGCACGGCCAGGACCATGACGCTGTAGATCGCGCCGTCGTGCGGGCACAGGATCTGCCTGGTGTAGGCCGGCGTGCCCTTGCTATCGAACGTATAGTCCAGCTGGATGGCCTCCTCCCCGCCCAAGCGCACTCGTGACATCCGTTTGACGATCCTGCCGCGCGCCACCGTGGTGACCCGGAAGCCGACGATCTGCTGCAGCTCGCGGAGCGTCGTGCGCCTGCGCTCGCGGGTGACGGCCACGTGCAGGCGACCCGCCGCGGTGGAGGGCCCCCGGTAGAAGTCGACGGCGTTCCCGACCGCGCCACGGTCACCCGCCGACGGCCACCACACGCCGGGCAGCTTGAAGCTGTAGGAGCCGTCGCGGACCATGGTGCTGCCGTCCAGGGTCAGGCCGACGGAGCCGAACAGGGCGGCCGCCACCAGCAGCATGACCAGCACCAGGACAGCGAGGAGCCACACCAGGCGACGCCGCCGGCGCCGACCGGGTCCTCGCACGGCCGGCGCGCTGGCGGGCGGGTCCCACACATCCCTTTCCGTCGGCGCGCCGTAGCGGCCTTGGCTCACGGCTCCATCCTGACTCTCTGGAGCGACGGGAAACGCCGAAGGATTCTATTCGGCCTGGCTCTCCGCTGCCTGAGCTGTCTGGAGGACCCTGACCCGCGCGCTACGGGATCGGGGAAGGTTCAGGGTAGTCCCCGATGGTGAGGCGCGAGCGGTGCGCGGAGACTCGATGACGTGATGATCACCCACCGGTGGCCCGGTACCGTTGCGCAGTTCTGGTCCTGGCGCGAGCTGGCGCGCTGCCGTGACCTGGACGGCAGCCTGTTCTTCTCCCCGGAGGGCGAGCGCGGGCGGGCCCGCAGGGAGCGCGAGCGCGTCGCCAAGGCGCTGTGCGCCGGCTGCGCCGTCCAGCGGGCCTGCGCCGCCTACGCGATCGCCAACCGCGAGCCCTTCGGCGTCTGGGGCGGCCTGTCTGAATCGGAGCGCGAGGCCATCTGGCGCCGCCTGGACGCCCAGCAGGCCGAATAGGCGGCGACCGCGGCTGCACCCGCGGCACGAGGTCCAGAGGCGCCGCCCGGGACGATCAGGCGATGGCGAGCAGGACCGTGGGGACGGCGAGCAGTGCCAGCGCGGTGAGGTAGGCGGCCAGCGGAAGCCAGGCCGGCGGTGGGGCGGGTGGATCGAGCAGGCGGCGCACGCGGGTGACCAGCGGCGCCTGGGTGGCGCTCAGCGCGCCCGCTGGCAGGGCGGGCGTGGCGGTCGCCACCCGGACCAGCGCGCTGGCGAGCACCCGCCGCTGGTGGCGGCGGCAGGCGCGGTCGTCGGCGAGCATCTCGACCAGCATGGTCACGGCCTGGTGCGCGCGGCCGACCGAAGGGACCCGGGGCAGCGACGCCGACAGCGCGCGGAACGGCAGCACGACCAGGTCGTGGCGGGCGCGGGTGTGGGCGTGCTCGTGGGCGAGCACGGCGGCCACCTGCTGATCGTCGAGCAGGTGCAGGGCCCCGGCGCTCAGCACCACCCGGGAGCGGAGCCCCGGCAGGCAGTAGGCCATCGCGGCGGGGTGGTCGAGCACGCGGGCGTTGCGGGCCGGCGGATAGGGCCGCGCCACCAGGTCGACCAGGCGGCGCAGGCGGGCACGGGTGCGCAGGGTGCGCACCGTCGCGATGACCAGGCCGCCGACCAGGCGGGCGGCCAGCACCACCGCCAGGGCGAGCCCGACGAGGTTCAGCACGCCGAGCCCGGCCAGTGGACGACCGGCGAGCGCCTGCTCGGCGAGGCGCTGGAGACCGGGCAGCAGGCGGGAGTCGAGTGGAGCGACCGCGAGCGCCAGCCCCGCGCCGACGCCGGCGAGGCCGCCGGCCAGCCCGACAGCCTGCCACAGCACCAGCGCGGCCGCCGGCACGCGCTGGGGCCAGGTCGCCCTGGCGAGCAGCGCCGGGATGTAGCAGGCCAGGACGGCCGCGAGGGCGGCGAGCGCCAGCGCGGTGATCATGGTGGAGCCTCCCGCCGCTCGGCATCGCCGAGCAGCGCGCGCCGCAGCACCTCCGCCTCCTTCGGTGAGACGGCATCGACGAAGCGGACCAGCGCCGCGTGACGGTCGCTGGCGCGGCCCAGCGCCTCGAGCATCAGCTCGGCGGCGTAGGCCTCACGGGTGGCGGCCGGCGCGTAGCGATGGGGGCGCCCCTCGCGCAGGCGCCGCACCAGCCCCTTGCGCTCCAGCCGATCCAGCACGGTCAGCACGGTGGTGTACGCGAGCGAGCGGCTGGCGGCGAGCGTGTCCACCACCTGCCGCGCGGTCGCGTCAGGCTCGCCGGTCGCAGGCCCGGTCAGGTCCCACAGGGTCTCCATCACCGCGCGCTCGAGCATTCCGAGCCGGGCGACGGGCACACGCCGCTTTTCTATTGTCATCGTCGCATTCTACTCGCCGCTGGTCTTCTACATGTGGTAGAACTTCTACGGGACGTAGAACCGCGGCGCACCGCTCCAACGTGTCCCGGAGGTGAGCCAGCTGTACGCGCTCGACCTATCCCGGCTGCCAGCGGACTTCTGGTCGTGGCGCCTGTGGGCGGCGTGCCGTCAGGCCGATGGCGAGTTGTTCTTCTCACCCGATGGGGAGCGTGGCACGGCCAAGCGCCGCAGGGAGCGGGCGGCCAAAGCTGTCTGCGCCGCCTGCCCGGTCCGCGAGGACTGCGCGGCCTACGCCATCAGCACCCACGAACGATACGGCGTCTGGGGCGGCCTGTCCGAGCATGAGCGCGAGCTGATCTGGCGCGATCTCGGCGCCATGGGCGCCGCCTAGACCGCCGGCCGAGCGTCCTGGAGCCACCGCGCCGCCGACGACCCCGCGGTTGCGGCGGACGCCGCGGGGCCTCGGCCTGCAAAGCGCTCGGCCTACGCGGGGAACCCGCATGGACCGAGGTAGATGGCCCGGTGACGAGTCAGCTTGCGACGTTCTCGTAGTCGGGGGAAGTGAACAGCCTGTCGCGGAGCTCCTTGATCTCACGCTCCGGGTAGCGCCTGTGCCCGCCCAGGGTGCGCATGCACGGCAGCTTCCCCTCCTTCGCCCACCGCGCCACCGTCTTCGGTGAAACGTGCAGCAGCTCGGCCACCTCGGAGCCGAGCAGATAGCGCTGCCTGCCCGTCTGGCTCATAGGCAATCTCTCCCCAGCTTTGTTGTCCCCTGTTGGGACACCTATGGAGAACAGGATAGCCTGGACAGAACGTTAAGTGCCCGCAGCCCGGCAGGTTTTGGACGAAATCGCAGGCCAGCGGCCCTCTGGCAAAACTTCCCAGCAAGGCCGCAAAGCGCCTTCAACCGGCGCGGGACGGGAAGGCAGCCCTGGCCCGGGCGGTCCCGCTCCGGGCCAGGGCACGGCGCGCTGGTCCTGTCAGGCAACGGCGCTGGCCAGCTCCCCACCACCGGGGAGCCCCGCCAGCGCGTCGTGGACCCGCTCGCCGTCCGGCAGCGGCGCGGTGTCGAGCGGCCGCAGCCACCTGCCGGTGGCGCCGTCGATGAGCCGGCTCGGCGGCAGCAGGATGAGCCCACCGGCTCTGCCCAGCCGCACCAGCCCGCCGTGATCGGTCATGGAGAAGCTCCACCCCTCCCCACCGGTGGCCACCAGGAACTGATGGTTGGTGGGACCGGCGCAGATCACCGGGCCGCAGCCGATGCCCTGCATGATCAGCCAGCGGATGATCCGCCCGGTCGGCGCGGGGTGGCAGAGCTCGATCAGGTCGAAGCTGGCCCCCGCCGGCGTGGCCACGTTGGCGCCGGGCATGCCCAGCCACCACTGCACCAGCTCGACGGTGGCCAGCGTCGCGTCCGCCACCGTCGTGGTCCAGATCGGGTGCCGCGCGGGCGTGGGGCAGTCGACCCTGCCGCAGGAGCACGCGAGCCCACCTTGGGAGCATTCGGGATCAGTGCCGCTGGTGGCGACCGGAAAGTGGCTCGCGACCACGGCGATGCCGCGGGCGGCGTACTCGAGCGCGGCCTGGAGCTGGAGCGGCGGCTCGGGAGGGGGTTCGGTCATCGGTTGCCTCCACGCTCGGCCTCTGGGGCGGTGGACACCGCCGCCCTGGTCTGGGGAGCACCGGCCAGCTCGACCAGCGACCATCCGAGCCTGGCCGCGAGGGTGAGCAGGTGCACCGTCGATGGCCTGGTGCTGCCCCGCTCCCACTGGCTGACGGATGACTGCCGCACGCCAAGCAGCTCTGCCAGCTCGACCTGCGACAGGCCAGCGCGCCTGCGTGCCGAGCGAATCGCCTCCGATAAGTGCTCCTGCTCGATCATGGGCCATAAGCTAACAGCTTTCCTGTTCATCGTCAACGGCGTAGAAGCCCCCATATGACCGTCCTGAGCAGGCAGGAGAAGCGTCGCGCATTTCGCCGCCCGGTTGCACGGCGCAACTTTTTTGATTAGGCGGTCTTATATTCGCTCCTATGGGAAGCGAGGAGTTCGGTCGCCAGCTCGCCGCGGCGCGCAAGGGGCGCAGGCTGAGCCAGCGCGCGCTTGCCGAACTCGTCGGTGTGCGTCAGACCGCGGTGACGCAGTGGGAGCGGGGCGCCACCACCCCACGCAACGACCACGTCTTCGCGCTGGAGCGGGCACTGCGGCTGACGCCGGGAGCGCTCGCCCGCTATCTCGGCTTCGGCCCGGCGGTTGACGCACCGGCGATCCCACTGCGGCCGCTGACCGTCGTCGACGCGATCGAGGGCGACTCCAGACTCGACGAGCAGCAGCGCCAGCTCCTGATCGGCGTCTACCGGCAGTTCATCCGTCGCCCCAGGCACCGATCCTCCAGGTGACTCCGAGGGGTGAGCCGCCCCTCGCGGGGTATGTATGGCGCACGATGGCGCCGGCACCGACGCCGCCGGCGAAGGGGGGTATAGCCGTGGAGCTGTCGTTCCCTGCCTCCCCGGCGCATCTGGCCGATCTGCGTCGCTCAGTGCGAGCCGGGCTACAGAGCGAGGTGCCCGAACTGGACCTGGAAGACATCCTCGTCGCCCTCAACGAGGCGGCGACCAACGCAGTGCTGTACGGCTCGGGCGACGGCCGCCCGGTGGAGGTGGTCGCCCGCGTCCGCGGGGACTGGGCCGAGGTGAGCGTCCTCGACCGTGGCCCGACCCCGTGGACGGGCGGCGGCCGGAGTCGCGGCACCGAGACGGACGCCCGCTACGGAGGCCGTGGCCTCTGGCTCATGGGTCGGCTGGTCGACGAGGTGCGCTTGGAGCGCGTCGATCTCGGGACCCGGGTCACGCTGCGCCGCCGCCTCGGCATGCGAGCCGAGCCTCCGGACGCCCGGCGGGGGAGTCGGCGGGGTTGAGATCCTTGCGGACAAAGAGGCCGGACTGGCAAGCACGGTCGGCCGTAGGGTAGCTTGCCTCCATGACCGCCATCGGCGACGCGGTGCGGCGGGTCGAGGATCCGCCGCTGGTGACGGGCTCCGCACACTACACCGAAGACCTGGCCCTGCCCGGGGCCCTCCATGCTGTCTTCGTGCGCTCGATGCTGGCGCATGCCCGAGTCAACGGGATCGACACCACCGAGGCCGCCGCGGCGCCCGGTGTGACCGCCGTGCTGACAGCCGCCGACCTCGATCTGCAGCCGCTGCGCCCTGGCTTCGGACCGCCTGTCTTCAGCCGCCCGCTGCTGGCGAGCGACGTGGTCCGCTTCATGGGCGAGGCGGTCGCCGTGGTGGTCGCCTCCAGCCGCGAGCAGGCGGTCGACGCGGCAGAGCTGGTCCAGGTCGATTACGAGCCGCTCGAGGTGGTGACCGATCCGCTCGCCGCCGCGGTGCCCGGCGCGCCGCTGCTCTTCACCGAGCACGGTAGCAACGTCGCCGTCGAGCAGCCCTGGGAAGGCGAGCCGGCGCGCCCGGAGGAGTGCGAGGTCGTGCTCCGCGCGCACCTGGTCAACCAGCGGGTCGCGCCGGCGCCGATGGAGCCGAACACGGCCGTGGCCGCCCCGGATCCGGAGACCGGCGGGATCACGCTGTGGGTGCCGGTCCAGGCGCCGTTCTGGACGCGCGCGGCCGTGGCCGGGGCGCTGAAGCTGGACCCAGAGCGCGTCCGGGTCACCGTGCCAGCGGTCGGCGGCGCCTTCGGCGGTCGCATCTTCACCTACCCAGAGCAGGTGGTGGTCGCGGCGCTCGCGCTGCGTCTCGGCCGCCCGGTCCGCTACGTCGACAGCCGCTCCGAGAGCATGCTGAGCATGAGCCACGGTCGCGCCCAGGTGCAGGAGGTGGAGCTGGGCGCGACCGGCGACGGCACGGTCACCGACCTCAGGGTGCGGATCCTGGCCGACGGCGGCGCCTACCCGGCCGACGACGCCCTGATGCCGCAGCAGACCGTTTCGATGCTCGCCGGCCCATACCGCATTCCCCGCATCGAGGGCCACATCCGGCTCGTGGCAACCAACACCACCCCGGTCACCGCCTACCGGGGCGCCGGCCGGCCAGAGGCGACCTGGATGCTCGAGCGCATGCTCGACCTGCTCGCCGCCAGGCTCGGCCTGGACCCGGCGGAGGTGCGACGGCGCAATCTGATCCCGCCGGACGCCTTCCCGCACGAGACCGCCACCGGCGCCAGGTACGACTCCGGCGACTACCGGGCCGCGCTGGACCGCGCCCTGGAGATCGCCGGCTACGGGCAGCTCCGCGCCGAGCAGGCCGAGCGCCGCCAGAACGGCGACCGCCTGCAGCTCGGTGTCGGCCTGGCCACCTACGTCGAGGTCACGGGCTTCGGCCCCGAGATGGGATCGGTCACGGTCGGGCCCGACGGCCGGGTGACCGTGCTGACCGGCACCTCGCCGCACGGGCAGGGTCACGAGACCGCCTTCGCCCAGCTCGTCGCCGCCACCCTCGGCGTCGAGCTCGACGAGGTACGGGTGGTCCACTCCGACACCAAGCTGGTGCCGAGCGGCGGGGGGACCATGGGCTCGCGCTCGCTCCAGATCGGCGGCTCCGCCGTGCTGCAGGCAGGCGAGGAGGTCCTCGCCAAGGGCCGGGCGCTCGCCGCGCACCTGCTGGAGGCCCGGGTCGAGGACGTCGTGGTCCACCCGGGCCAGGGCCTCGGTGTGGCTGGCGCGCCGGCGACCGCGCTGTCGTGGGCGGAGCTGGGGCAGGCCGTCACCGACCCGGCGCGCCGGCCGGCGGACATGGACTCCGCCCTGAGCGCCGAGGTCTCCTTCGAGATGAGCGGCAGCACCTACCCGTTCGGCGCGCACGTCGCCGTGGTCGAGGTCGACGTCGAGACCGGCCTGGTCCGCCTGATCCGCCACGTGGCGGTCGACGACTCCGGCCGCCTGCTGAACCCGCTGCTGGCCGAGGGTCAGGTCCACGGCGGCATCGCCCAGGGCGCGGCGCAGGCGCTCCTCGAGGAGGTGCGCTACGACGCCGACGGCAACAACCTCACTGGCACGCTGGCGAGCTACAGCATGCCGAGCGCGGCGGAGCTGCCCTCCTTCGAGACCACGCGGATGGAGACGCCATCGCCGCTGAACCCGCTCGGCGCCAAGGGCATCGGCGAGTCCGGCGCCATCGGCTCCACCCCGGCGGTCCACAACGCGGTGGTCGATGCGCTCGCCCCCTTCGGGGTGACCCACCTCGACATCCCAACCCTGCCCGAGCGGGTCTGGCGCGCCCTCCAGGAGGCCAGGCGCGGCTAGGTGGCTGGCCGCCGGCGCTGGACGCCGGGTTGGGCGGGCTCGCCGGGTCCGGGGGTGCCGACCTGGGCGAGGCCGGTCCTCTCGTCCTCCAGGCGGTAGCGGCGGCCGCAGGCGCAGGCGAGGTCGTCGCCCAGCCTCTGCCCGCACACGCAGACCCAGCCGATGCGGCGCGCCGGGTTGCCCCCGACCAGGGCGTGCGCCGGGACGTCGCGGACGACCACCGCGCCAGCGGCGACGAAGGCGTGCGGGCCGATCGTGATCCCGCACACCACCGTGGCGTTGGCGCCGATGGTGGCACCGCACCGCACCAGCGTGGGCAGCAGCTGATCGCGCGACTTCTTGAAGCCGGCCCGCGGCGCGAGGTCGTTGGTGAAGATCATGTTGGGCCCGAGGAAGACCTCGTCCTCGACGGTGACCCGGTCCCACACCAGCACGGCGTTCTTGACCGTCACCCGGTCACCGAGCGTGGCGCCGCCCTCGATGAAGGCATGGTCGCCGACGTTGCAGTCGGCGCCGACCTGCGCCCCCGGGAGCACGTGGGCGAACGCCCAGATGCGGGTGCGCGGCCCGACACGGTCGCTCTCGCACAGTCCCTTGGGGTGGACGAACACCGATGGGTCCAACCCGGCCGCCCCCGCCTCGCCGCTCATGCCGGCAGGGTACAGTACGGCTGCGGAAAGCACCGCGACCCGGGTGTGGTGGGTGGGGTACCCGTGGGGCCCACACCCGGGCCGTGGCGCCCGACAGATGGCCAGCTCGCAGACCGGGGGGATGCTCCGAGCTAGCGGCGGACCTCCTCGGGGCCGGGTGGTCCGCCTTCCTTCTGCCGGTTGTCGGTGGCCTTCTTGCTGGCTGGCGTGCTCGACGCCGGCGGTGCCGCCCGCTGCGAGCCGCCATGCGTGACGCCCTGCGAGCCTTGCTCCTGCTGTCCTGGCTCGTGACCCTGCTGCGCCGGCTTGACCTTCTTGCAGGCGTTGACGCCGCCCCGGCCGGCCAGGGGCTGGGCACATGTCCCGTCCCTGGCCGAGCCGGTGGCGCCCGGCCCGGTCGGAGCCACCGGGGCCGGTCGGTCGTCGTCGGCGTCCTGGCTCGCGCCTGGACGGCCCACGACGGCCACGCCGTCCTGGCCCACGTCGCTGCTCCGGACCTCGCCCTGATCCTGCCGGTCGACGGCAGACCGGGCCGGTAGGTGGTGCGCCGCCCGCGTCACCGAGTCCACCATGCGCCTGGCCGACTCGGGTAGCGTGCCGGTCGTCGCGGCGGCGACGCCGCCGACCAGCAACACGCCCAGAGCCGCGGCGGAGAGCACCGCCAGCCTTGAGCCGTAGGCTCGGCGGCGCCCGGTCGCCCGGCGCCGGGAACCGGCGCGCGGGCCCGTCATGGCAACGAAGGTCGCGACGGCCGAAGACTCGCCAGCAAGCTCCCCGGGGGAAGGAGGGCCGGCAGCGGCCTTCAGGACCGTCGCGACCTCTGCGTACCCGGGGGGAGCATCGGCAGGCTCCACCCGACCGGACAGGAGCCGGTCAGCGGTGTCCCCGTCGAGAGCAGCGGGGTCGGCCCCGAACTCCCCGAGCAGCAGGCGGCGCATCTCGTCCTGGAAAGCGTCTGGGTCGCTCATCGCGTTACACCCCCACGGGTGCGCCGCTGCTGCAACGCCAGCCGCTCGGCCAGACGGCGCAGGCCCCGATGCGCGAGCACCCGCACGGCCCCCGGCCGCTTGCCGACGATGGCGGCGACCTCGGCGACGCCCAGATCGGCGACGATCCGCAGGACCACGACCTCGGCCTGGTCACGCGGCAGCTCGGCGATCAGGGCGATGGCGGCCTCTG
>WNGB01024566.1_pt1 | contig 10487 bp, 10 predicted proteins | sample 5400681 | NCBI WGS metagenome assembly WNGB01 (sample SAMN13153367, study PRJNA577476) | soil metagenome | isolation source: 115 cm soil or saprolite under grassland replicate 2 | place: USA:California | collected 2016-06-15 | reverse complement strand
CCTGGTGGGTCACCACGAACACCGCTTCGCCGACCGGTGGGCGGCCGTCCCAGCCGTTGGTCAGGTCGAAAAGACGGCGGCCACAGACCTCCGGCCCGATGTTCGCCCACGCCGAGCGCAGGTAGTCCGCGCTCGCCGCGGGCACGCGGAAGACCCGATCCGGATCCGCGCCGGTGAACTCGACGTCCCCGTTGCCGTACCAGTCGAAGAGCGGGCCGACGGCGTCGGAGGTGTCGGCGATGTAGCCGTCCAACGACATCGACGCCTGCATGACGACCTTTCCCATGACGGTTCCTCCCGTCATCCGATCACCGCGTGCTGCCCACCGGGACAGTGTTCTCCGGTGGCGTGACTAAGCAGGTAGCGTCCGGCTGATGGTGGAAAGGGGGCGGACGCCGGCTCCCACCGGCTGACCTTACGCGGCAGCAGTGACAGCCTGGTCGACTCAATTGGCGAGGAAGAACGCCGTCAGGACCGGCGCGACCATCGCCGGGGGGGCGCCGTGCCCCTGGCCCGGGAACGTGTTGCTGGTGGCGTTCGGGAGTATGCCGGCCAGCGCCTTCGCCCCGTCGCGCAAGAACGACGGGCTCACCTCGCCGTCCAGGACCAGCGTTGGCATGGTGACGTTCGACCATCGCTGGGCCGGCAGTGGCCGGCCGGTCATGTACGGGGCGGTGATGGTCGCGTCGTACGGCGTGGTGTGCGCCACCGCCTCCAGCGCCGGCCACCACGGCTCGGTGCGCGCCAGAGCGATCGCCTCGTCGCTCATCCCCACGGTGGAGCGCATCCACAGCGCCAGCACGTCACCGGGCCGGTCCGCCGCCACGAGACCGGCGAGTTGGTCGGCGAAGTCGGCGGGCATCGGCTCGCCGTCGACGATGAACGGCGGCTCGTAGAGCGCCAGCTTGGTGACCCCCACGTCACGGGCGGCGGCGTCGAGCGCGAGCACGGCACCGGAGGAGTGCCCGAAGACGTGGCGCTGCCTCCGGCGGCGCGGATCACCGCGACGAGGTCCTCGACCTCGCGATCGGCCGCGTACGGCGGCGTGTCGCCGCTGTCGCCGCGGCCCCGCCGGTCGTAGGCGTACACGGTGAAGTGCGGGGCCAACAGCTCGGCCAGCGGCGCGAACGCGGTGCGCATGGCGAGCGCGGGGGCCACCAAGACGAGCGCCGGGCCGCTTCCGGTGCGGTCGGCGGCGATGGCGGTGCCGTCCGCAGATGTGGTTTTGATCATTGGAATCCTCCTGGTCGGTCACGTAGTACAGACTAGGCGGGTTGACGAAAGTCATCGGTCCGGGCGGCGGCTGGCCCATCTGGACACTACCCAGGTTGGGTCCGCAGGCACGCAACGCCGGACGGACCAGGTCGCGTGCATCCTGACCGGGCTCGGTGCCACCGACCGGGCCCAGGCGGTCGTGCCGGCCTATGCTTGGTCAGCGCCGGCCAGTGGGAGTGGGAGCGAGCCCGTTCGGACAGGCGCTGCCCGAGGCTGGTCTTGGTGGATGCCGTGGTGTCGCACGGCGCTCATCTTGCCGGGTTCAGGCGGCTAGGGCAGGGATCGGCCCGCTGCGGCCAGCCCACTACGACCGCCGCTTGTAAGAGCGGAGGAGCCGGCGGGCCGAGATCCCGCGGAGCTTCCTGGCCTCGCGCTCGAGCAGATCGACGATCTCGTCACGGGTCAACACGAGCGGCTCGTCTGCATGCGCAGTCACGTGATCGCCTCCTCCAGCTCCGGGCGGGGCATCTTCCACCGCAACCTGCGTCGCATGGAGTATCGCCAGAAGCGCAACCACCCGCACCCACGATTCCGTGAGTTGTGGATATCGGCTCATCATGGTTCGGGTAGGGGGACGGGAAGCGGCTGCAGGCGCTCGGCAATCCAGTAGCGTCCGCTCATGAGCGTCGAGGTTGAGGCTGTTGGTCAGGTGACCGACGAGCTGGTCGAGGACGTCGGGCGCCTGCTTGCGCAGCTGTCCAGCTCGGCGGCGCCGCTCGGCGCCGGCGGTCTTGCCCAGATCGTCACGCACCAGGCCACCACGCTGTTCGTCGCCCGCAGCCAGGGCGCCGTCGTCGGCATGCTCACGCTCGTCACCTTTCCGCTTCCCTCCGGGGTGCGAGCACGGATCGAGGACGTCGTCGTCGACCAGGCCGCCCGAGGCCAAGGCATCGGCACTGCCATGACGAAGGCGGCGCAAAGCCTCGCCCAGCAGCGGGGCGCTCGCAGCGTCGACCTCACCTCGCGCCCCTCGCGGGTGGCTGCCAATCGTCTCTACCAGCAGCTCGGCTTCCAGCTGCGCGACTCCAACGTGTACCGGTACCAGCCATAGTCCAAGGGCATCGCGGCATGCCTCGGTCCTGGACAGCTGGCACTGGTCCGCAGCGGGTCCGTGGCGCGTTGCGAACTCGGCCGCCGTCGCGGAATGCTGCCGGTGGAGGGAGGCGTAATGGCGGTTGACGTGATCGTGGTGGGCGGGGGCGTGATCGGCTGCGCCTGCGCGGGGGAGCTGGCCAGGCGGGGGCTCGAGGTGCTGCTGCTGGAGCGCGCCGAGCTGGCCACCGGCGCGTCAGGGCGCAACCAGGGGCTGCTGCTGCCCGGCCTGGAGACGCATGGCGGGTCGTTGTTCCGCGAGGCGACCGACGGCTACCTGCGGCTCGCCGCCGAGGGCTTGGTCGACTTCGACCTGCGGTCCGTCGGGCACCTCCTGCTCGCCGCCGACGAGGCCACCCTGGCGTCGGCGAAGGAGCAGGCCGGCGCGATGGCGGCGGCCGGGTTCGCCGTCGAGGAGCTGGATCCGGAGGGGCTGGTCGCGCTGGAGCCGAGCCTCGCGCCCGACCTGGCCGGCGGGTTCCGCTCCACCGACGGGTACGCCCTCGACCCCGCCAGCGCCACGCTGGCGTGGGCGGAGGACGCCAGGCGCGCCGGGGCCGACCTGCGCACCTGGACGTCGGTGCGCCGCCTGCGGCTCGAAGGCGGGCGGGTGACAGGGGTGCACAGCGACGCCGGGCCGCTCGCCGCCGGCGCGGTGCTGCTCGCCGCCGGGCCGTGGACGCGCGCTCTGGCCGCCGGGGCCGGCGTCGAGCTGCCGGTGAGCGGCGCCCGCGGCTGGCTGTTGCAGACCTCCCCGCTGCCCTGGAGCGTGGCACACGCCTTCCAGGAGGCGACCTGGCCGGGTGAGGCCGAAGTCGGCGCCGAGGCCGGCCCGCCGACCGTGGCGGAGCTGGCCGCCGACCCGGCGCCGGCCTACGACGAGGGCACCGCGTTCACCCTGCAGCAGCGCCCCACCGGTGCGGCCGTGGTGGGCGCCAGCCTGGCCGCCTCGCTGCGCGAGGACCCGGAGCACCCGGAGACCGTCCGCGGCCTCGCCCGCCGCGCCCTGCGCTTCGTGCCGGGGCTGGCCGCTGTGCCGGTGGTCGCGTCCTGGTCGGGAGTGCGTCCCATCACCCCGGACGGCGACCCGCTGATCGGGCCGGTGCCAGGGCTCCCCGGCCTCTGGGTCGCGGCCGGCCACGGCCCGGTCGGCGTGGTCCTGGCGCCCTCGACCGGCCGCATGCTCGCCGACCACCTCGTCGACGGCCGCCCTGCCGCCGACGCCGCGCCCTTCGACCCCGCCCGCTTCCCCGCCACCAACGCCGCCGCGGGACCGGACCGGTGAGCAGGCCGGCCACCCCGACCCCCACAGGCCCTGTGGTCGTCGGCACCCCGGGAGGGCCGAAGCGGTGAGTGGCGGGCGGGCCGGCGCCGAAGGGCCGCCGGCCGAGGTGCTGGAGCGGTTCACGGGCGCGAGGGTGGCCCGCCTGGCCACCGTCACGCCCGACGGGCCGCGGCTGCTGCCGGTCACCTTCGCCTGGCATCGGGGTACGGCGGTCTGGGCGGTCGACACGGTCAAGCCCAAGCGGAGCCGCCGCCTGCGCCGGCTGGCCGACATCGAGGCCGACCCGCGCGTTGCGCTGCTCGCCGACCACTACAGCGACGACTGGGCGCGGCTCTGGTGGGTGGAGCTGCGCGGCACGGCCACGGTGCTCGACGGTGAGGCAGCCACGGCTGCGGTCGCCGCGCTGGCCGACCGTTATGCCCCCTATCGCGCCGCTCCTCCGCCCGGCCCGGTGGTGGCGGTCGAACCCCTGACCTGGGCCTGGTGGTCGGCGGCCTGACCAGGGCGGACAGTGATCGTTTGGCAGCGGTCGCGGCGGCAACCCATAGGTGGGGAGGGCCCGGACCCCGCCCTGTCCCGGACCGCGATCGCGGGACGACGGTGGGTCTCGCGGGCTGAGGCCCGCCGTTCCCCTTGCCACGACATGACCGCTGTGGCAGCTTGGCCGCGGCGTGCCTGAGGTGGGCGGCGTCAGTTATCGCGCTGGCTGCGGAGGGGCGGCATGTCGATCGACCCGGAGGCGTTGGCCAAGAGCATCGAGCGCCTTCAGGGCACCGGACTCGCCGACAACGGCTTGGTGAAGGCCCTGCGGCTCGTGGTCGACGAGACCGAGCGGCTGTTCAGCGTCGACGGCGCCGGGCTGATGCTGCTCGCTGCGGACGACCAGCTCCGCTACGTGGCTGCCTCGGACGAGCCTGGCCGCGTGCTCGAACAGATCCAGGAGGAGGTAGGCGAGGGCCCTTGCCTGGCTGCGTTCGACACGGGCGAGCCGAGCGCGACCAGCAACGCCCTGACCGACCAGCGCTGGCCGGCGTTCGGTCGCCTGGTCGCCGAGCACGGCATCCACGCGGTCCTCGGGGTGCCCGTCGAGCTGCAGGGAGGGCCGATCGGCACGCTCAACGTGTACGCGGTGCGGCCGCACGAATGGGATCCGAGCGAGCAGGAGGCGATCCTGGCCTACGCACGTATGGCAGGCGCCGTGCTCGGCACGGCGGTCCACGCCGAGGTCAAGGACACAGTCGCCAAGCAGCTGCAGCGTGCGCTCGAGCACCGCGTGCTGATCGAGCAGGCCAAGGGCATCCTGATGGAGCGCCACGGGATCGACGCCCGGACCGCCTTCGAGCGCTTGCGGCGGCACGCCCGCTCGCGCCAGGAACGGCTGACCGACCTGGCACGCCGGATGATCGACGACGTGTCCCCGCCGCCGGTCTGACACCGGGCCGACCGGGGTGGCGGCCACCGGGGCGTGGATCCTGGGTGGCCGGCCGTCGGCGCAGCCGTGAGGCCTGCCATATGCTGACGAGGCGGAGAGCCAAACTGACCGAAGAGACGAGTCCATGGCGCTACCGATCGAGGACTACGCGATCATCGGCGACACCCACACGGCGGCCCTGGTCAGCCGTGAGGGCTCGATCGACTGGCTCTGCCTGCCGAGGTTTGACTCGCCGGCCTGCTTCGCGGCGCTGCTCGGCGACCGCGAGCACGGGCGCTGGCTGATCGCCCCGACCGGCGGGGTGCGCAGCGTGCAGCGCCGCTACCGGGGCGACTCGCTGGTGCTGGAGACCGAGTTCCGCACCAGCACGGGGACCGTGCGGCTGGTCGACTGCATGCCGCCGCGCCAGGACGACCCGGACGTCGCCCGCGTGGTCGAGGGCGTCAGCGGCCGTGTGCGCATGCGCATGGAGCTGGTGATCCGCTTCGACTACGGCTCGATCGTGCCGTGGGTGCGCAAGCGTGACGGCGCCCTTCAGGCGGTCGCGGGGCCCGACTCGGTGTGGCTGCGCACCCCGGTCGAGACCAGCGGGGAGAACTTCACCACCGTGGCCGAGTTCGAGGTCGGCGAGGGCGACCTGGTGCCGTTCATGCTCACCTGGCACCTGTCGCACCGGCCGGCGCCGCGGGCGATCGACCCGGTCAAGGCGATCCGCGAGACCGAGAAGTGGTGGCGCCACTGGGTCGAGCAGCTGTCCTACGAGGGCGGCTGGCGCGAGGCGGTGACCCGCTCCCTGCTGACCCTCAAGGCCCTCACGTATGGTCCCACCGGCGGGATCGTGGCGGCGGCCACCACCTCGCTGCCCGAGGCGCTCGGCGGCGTGCGCAACTGGGACTACCGCTACTGCTGGCTGCGGGACGCCACCTTCACCCTGGACGCGCTGATGATGGCCGGGATGCAGGAGGAGGCCGAGGCCTGGCGCGAGTGGCTGCTGCGGGCCGTGGCCGGCAGCCCGGAGCAGACCCAGATCCTCTACGGCGTGGCCGGCGAGCGGCGCATCGACGAGCGCGAGCTGGAGTGGCTGCCCGGCTACGAGGGCTCGGCGCCGGTGCGCATCGGCAACGCCGCCGTCGAGCAGTTCCAGCTCGACGTCCTCGGCGAGGTGATGGACGCGCTGCACCTCGCCAGGCAGACCGGCATCCCCGCCGACGAGCCGTCGTGGGAGCTGCAGCTGGCGCTGATGGACTACCTGGAGTCCAACTGGCGCGAACCGGACGAGGGCATCTGGGAGGTGCGCGGGCCGCGACGGCACTTCACCCACTCCAAGGTGATGGCCTGGACGGCGGTCGACCGCGCGATCCGAGCGGTGGAGTTCTACGACCAGCAGGGCCCGCTCGAGCGCTGGCGCGCGCTCCGCGCCGAGATCCACAGCGAGGTGCTCGAACACGGCTACGACGCCGAGCTCGGCAGCTTCGTGCAGTACTACGGGGCCAGGCACACCGACGGCAGCCTGCTGATGATCCCGCTGGTCGGCTTCCTGCCGGCCACCGACCGGCGCATGCGCGGCACGGTGGCCGCGATCGAGCGCGAGCTGACCCCTGACGGGCTGGTGCTGCGCTACACGTCGGACAACGCGGAGGCGGTCGACGGCCTGCCCGCCGGCGAGGGCACCTTCCTGGCCTGCAGCTTCTGGCTGGCCGACAACCTCGCCCTGATGGGGCGGCACGACCAGGCGCGCGAGCTGTTCGAGCGCCTGCTCGGCCTGCGCAACGACGTCGGTCTGCTGGCCGAGGAGTTCGACCCCAAGACCGGGCGGCTGCTCGGCAACTTCCCGCAGGCGTTCTCCCACGTGGCCCTGGTCAACACCGCCCGGGCGCTCTCCGCCCCGACGCACGAGCCGCCACGCCGCCGGCGGGCCAGGTAGGCGCCATGGGCGAGGTCGTCCGCATCACCCCGGACGTGGCCGTCCCGGTCGAGGAGCTGGAGTTCCGCGTCAGCCGCTCGAGCGGCCCCGGCGGCCAGGGGGTGAACACCACCGACTCGCGCGTCGAGCTCCGCTTCGACCTGGGCGGCTCGCCCTCGCTCTCGGACGCGCAGAAGCAGCGGGCCCTGCGCCGGCTGGGCCGCCGGGTCGACCCCGGCGGGACCCTCCGGGTGGTCGCCCAGACGCACCGCAGCCAGCTCGCCAACCGCCGCGCCGCCGCGGAGGCCGTCGCTCCACCGAGGCCGCGGCGCCCGACCCGCCCCGGCGCCGGCGCCAGGGCGCGCCGGCTCGAAGCCAAGCGCCACCGGGCGGACGTCAAGCAGCAGCGCCGCCGCCCGCTCCCCGGCGACGGCTGAGAGAGGTTGACGGGCTGCTTCCCAGGTGATGCTCTGGGCGCCGCCGCCCAGGGGAACGGGTCCGAGACGGTCGGGCGGCCAAGAGACGACGGGGGAGCGAGCATGGAGGCACACGACGCGGACGGACCGCTCGTCTTCGCCGGGTCCGCCAGCCCGCGCCTGACCAAGGAGATCTGCGGGCACCTCGGCGTGATGGTCGGCCAGGGCGAGGTGCTGCGGTTCTCCGAGGGCACGCTGTTCCCACGGGTGCTCGAGAACGTCCGCGGCCGCCGCGCCTACCTGGTGCAGTCGACCGTGTTCCCGGCCAACGACCACTTCATGGAGCTGCTGTTCTGGATCGACGCGCTGAAGCGCGCCAGCGCCGCCTCGGTGACCGCGGTGGTGCCGTACTTCAGCTACGCCAAGGGCGACAAGAAGGACGAGCCGCGGGTGTCGATCCGCGCCCGGGTCTGCGCGGACGCGATCGAGGCGGCCGGCGCCGACCGGGTCGTCACCATGGACCTCCACGCGCCGCAGATCCAGGGCTTCTTCCGCATCCCGGTCGACGACCTGTACGCCCGTCCCTACCTGTGCGACGCGATCCGCGGCGAGGGGCTGCCGAACCCGGTGATCGTCTCGCCCGACGCCGGCTTCGCCAAGAAGGCCAGGATGATCGCCAGCCGGCTGGGCGCGCCGCTGGCGATCGCCGACAAGATCCGCTCCGACCACCACGAGCACGCCGCGGTGGTCGACCTGATCGGGGACGTCGCCGGCCGCGACGCGGTGCTGGTCGACGACTTCACCATCAGCGCCAGCACCCTGGTCGAGGCGGCCGACAAGCTGATCGAGCGGGGAGCCCGGTCGGTGATGGCGGCGGTCAGCCACGGCGTCTTCGCCGAAGGGTCGATGGAGCGCCTCGACGCCAGCCCCATCCGGCGGCTGATCACCACCGACACGATCGAGACCCAGCCGGTGCCGCTCTCCACCAGGGTGCGGGTGATCTCGGTGGCGCCGCTGTTCGCCGAGGCGATCCGCCGCATCCACCACCGCGAGAGCATCAGCGGCCTGTTCCAGGACTGACCCGGCGCGTCAGCCGGGGGAGGTCGGCTGGTCGAGCGGCAGGCCCATCACCAGCGCGTCCCACAGCTCGCCGTTGCGGCGGCGGTAGTGACGCCTGAGCAGGCCCTCGCGCTGGAACCCGAACCTCTCGTAGAGGCTGATGGCGGCCTGGTTGTGCGGCCATACCTGGAGTGCGACCTTGTGCGCCCCGGCCTCGCGCGCCCAGGCGATCGCGCTGCGGAGCAGGGCGCTGCCGACGCCCTGCCGGCGCCACGCGGCGGCCACCAGCATCCCCAGCTCGGCCACGCCGTAGCTGGCCAGGTCGATGCGGAGCATGCCGATCGGCTCGCGGCCGGCCTCGGCAACGAACATGGCCGTCTCGGGTTGGTGGAGCCGCTCGCGCAGCTGGCGACGGCGCCGGTTCCGGTCGATCGTGCCCTCGGCGGCGATCCAGCGGCCCTCGGCGGCCACGCTCGCGAAAAGCTCGACGATCGCGTCGAGGTCCCCAGGACGCGCACGGCGCACCACGACGTCCTCGCCGGTCCGCCCGGCGCCGGCGGCACCCTCGGACTCGGCGGCGCGCCCGGCCGGCGCGCCGCCCGTGGCGCTCCGGCGCGGCTCCCCGCGGCCGCGTAGCCGCAGGCTCCGGCCGGCCCAGCCTCCCCGGGGCACCGCGCGCCTCAGCCGGCGGCGGGCAGGCCGTCGAGGGCCTGCTCCAGGTCGGCCACCAGGTCGTCGGGGTGCTCGATGCCGACCGAGAGCCGTACCAGGTCCGGCGGGACCTCGGCGTCGGTGCCGGCCACGCTGGCGTGGGTCATCACGCCGGGCAGCTCGATCAGGCTCTCGACGCCGCCGAGGCTCTCGGCCAGGGTGAACACGCGGGTGGCCGCGGCGAGGCGCTCGGCGGCGGCCACGCCCCCGGCGGGACGGAACGACACCATGCCGCCGAAGCCGCGCATCTGCGCCGCGGCCAGCTCGTGGCCCGGGTCGCCGGGCAGGCCGGGGTAGCGAACCTCGGCGACCTCCGGCCGGCCGGCCAGGAAGGTGGCCACCCGCATGGCGTTGTGGCAGTGGGCGCGCATGCGCAGCGGCAGCGTCTTGACCCCGCGCAGGGTCAACCAGCAGTCCATCGGCCCAGGCACCGCACCGGCCGCGTTCTGCAGGAACCGGCAGCGCTCGTACAGCTCCGGCAGGCGGGTCACCAACGCGCCGCCGACCACGTCGGAGTGGCCGCCGAGGTACTTGGTGGTGGAGTGCACCACCAGGTCGGCGCCGAGCTCGAGGGGCTGCTGCAGGAACGGCGTGGCGAAGGTGTTGTCCACCGCGCACAGCGCGCCGGCGGCGTGGGCCAGCTCGGCCGTGCCGGCCAGGTCGACCACGCCGAGCAGCGGGTTGGTCGGGGTCTCCACCCACACCAGCCTGGTCTCGGACCTGACCGCCTGCTTGATCGCGTCCAGGCTGGTCATGTCGACCACGGTGAAGTGCAGGCCCCAGTCGGCGAAGAGCCGCGCCACCACCCGGTAGGTGCCGCCGTAGACGTCGCTGGACAGCACCAGGTGGTCGCCCGGTCGCATGGTCTGCAGCACGGTGGTGGTGGCGGCCATGCCCGAGGCGAAGCAGAGCGCCCCGCCAGGGCCGCCGGCCGGCACCCCCTCCAGCGACGCCAGGCAGGCCTCGAGGCCGTCACGGGTCGGGTTGCCGGTGCGGGCGTACTCGTAGCCCCGGTGGCGCGCCGGCGCCTCCTGGGCGAAGGTCGACGTCTGGTAGATGGGGGCGATCACCGCCCCGGTCAGCGGGTCGGGCTCGGAGCCGACGTGGACCGCCCTGGTCTCGAACTCGGCCTGGTCGAAGGACATCGCGTTCCGCCTCGTGGTCGGGAGCGTCAGTGGCCGCGGCTGGCGGCGGCCAGGTGGTCGAGGATGTCGGAGCGGGTCATCACGCCGACGGCGCGGCCCTGCTCGGTGACCAGCACGGCGGTGGAGCGGCCCTTGGAGAGCAGCTCGAACGCCTCCTCCACCGGCATGT
>WNGB01014562.1_pt1 | contig 10487 bp, 8 predicted proteins | sample 5400681 | NCBI WGS metagenome assembly WNGB01 (sample SAMN13153367, study PRJNA577476) | soil metagenome | isolation source: 115 cm soil or saprolite under grassland replicate 2 | place: USA:California | collected 2016-06-15 | reverse complement strand
ATTGCGAGTGAGGCGGTCAAGAAGGCGCTGATTCTCTTCCCGGGCGACGATTGGTACGCCTGGGGTGCGGCGAGCAATCTCCTGAAAGCCGACCTCCATGCCGACATCGCTTTCGCCGTCTCGCGAGGGGACAACTCGACGCTTTTCGCCTTCTATAAGGACCGTCCGGTCTACCGGTGGACGGCGAACCACCTCGTCCGCATGCGAGCGGCGATGCCTTCCGAAGGCCGCCCGCCCTCGGCATCTCCGCCGTCGCCCGGCCGCGCGACGACCTTGTTCGGCTGGTGGCTCGTTCTCTCCGCGGTCGGCATCGGCGGTTCGGTCCTGCTGCGGCGCGGGACGCTTTCCGGACCAGCTCTCCCGGCCGCGGCTTCGTCGGAAGTCCCGGCGTTCGAAGGAGCCAGCCCCCGCGGACGTCCGCTCGTCCGGTCGAAACTCGATCTTCCCCCGGTTCGTCCCCTCAAGGCCGCGATCGGGGTTCTCTCCGCTTACGTCGGGCAGATTTTCCTCGCACCGGGCGGGCTCGCGCATCGGTTTCCCCTGTTCGGGTTGCTCGAGAGGCAGCTTTTCCACGCCGGGTGGCTTCTGCTCCTTTTCGGAGCGTTTCTCTTCGGCTCGGCGTGGCGGGGGTTCCGTCCGAGTGGCGGTTTTCCGACGTGGAAGGCTCGTCGAGGATCCGAACCGAGCGAGCAACTGTCGGAGTGGGACGGAGTCGCGTGACCAAGAAAGGAGATCGGACGCGAACGCGCGGGTCTGTAGAGCTCGCGGCACGCCTGCGCCCCGTTCTCCGCTCTGCCGCGGGCGGTCTCTATGTTTTCAACAGTCTGGATTGGCTCCGCCGCGGAGAGACTTCGCTGACCCGATGGATCTGGATTTCGTCGGTGTTCCTCTTTCTGCTCTCCCTGATTCCTCTTCGACTCGAGCGCGAGCGGAAGACCGATCGTCCCGGTGACCTTCCTCGACTTCCGGCAGGCTTTCTTCTTCTCCTGGTTGCCGCGATCGCCTTCCTACTGCGGCTCTTCCATTTGGCCAGCATTCCGCTCGACGTTCACGGCGATTTCGCAAGCATTGGATTAGGCGCTCGCGAAATCCTGGAAGGGCACGTGTCCGCCTTTTTCGCCACCGGATGGGTGGACCTGCCGTGGGCGGCGTTTCTTCAGCCGGCGCTGACCATGAGGATCTTCGGCGACGATCTCTTCGGGATGAACATGGAGGCGGTGATCGCCGGAACGGCGACCGTCATCGGTATCTATCTACTCGCGAAAACGCTGTTCGAGGAGCGTTCCGTCGCGCTCGTCGCCGCGGCGATCAGCGCCATCGGTTACGCCGACATCCACTTCAGCCGGGTGGTCGCCTATATCGATCCCGTGCCATGGATCGTCTTCGGTCTCTACTTCCTCTTCGAGGGGCTCAAATCCGCCAGAGGAGCGATGTTCGGCCTTTCGGGCGTCTCGCTCGCGATCGGATTCGAGATGTACTACTCGGGCCGGCTCGCCGTCGTCGTGATCGTCCTGTTTCTCGCCTATCTCGGTATCTTCCACACGCGCCTGCTTCTCCGACGATGGAGGGGATTTCTCCTCTTCCTCGCCGCGGCGGTCCTGACCACCGGACCTCTTCTTCTCTTCCATCTGCGCCACTTCGACAGCTTCATGGACCGGACCCGGCAGGTCTACGTGCTGACGCCGGGGAACGTGACCCATCTCCTTCACAAGTACAATACGACGTCGGTCGCTCGGATGATGCTCGAGCAGTCGTGGAGGTCGCTGCTCACTTTCGGCTACACGAGCGACAGCAGCACGCAGTTCGGTTTCGCCCATCCAATGGTGAACCCGGCGCTGGCCCCTCTGCTCGTCCTCGGCCTGGCCGTCGGCGCTCGGCGCTTTCGGCACCCCGGGTACGCGCTGCTGGTCATTTGGTTCGTGACAGCGCTCGTCCTGGGTTCGATCCTGACGATCGATGCGCCGTTCTGGCCCCGCCTCGTCATTCTTCTCCCCGCCGCCGCGATCGTCATGGCGGCGGCGCTCCACATGGTTTTGCGCACCATTCTCGAACTGACGAAATGGAGAGCGTCGCACGCGACGATTCTGCTCCTCGCCGCCGTGATTCTCGGGGCAGTCGGATACGAGAACTGGCGCTGGTATTTCGAGAGCTCCATGAGCACGTTCATCGCTCCGATCGCCTGGGTCGGCAGACTCATCGGGAAATCCCCACCCGGCACGGCATACTGCATGCTTCGCGAACCTCTGGACCTTGCGGACCGGGTTCCGCAGTTCCTCGGGAAGGGCCACGACATGTTGAGCGTTCCGCCCGAACGGCTCGAGGAGTACAAAGCCCGCTGCATCGCCGAACGTCGCGTCTGGGTGATTCTTCGTCCGGCCCACGACGAATTGCTGGCCTCGCTCGATCGCGAATGGCCGGGTGCCCGAGAGGAGCGGCATGATTTCCCCTCCGGCGAGCCCGGCCCGATCTTCTGGTATCCGCCAGCCGTGCCGCACGGGAACGCCTCCCGCGCGGGTCCGTAGAGGATCACCAGTTCGGAACGCGGGTTCCGTTTACAGACGAGTTTTCTTGAACACCCGTTCCGGAATCGCGCGGATCCCGAGCATGACGAAGCGCCAGAACCCGGGCACGTAACTCACTTCCTTCCCCTCCAGGATGGCTCGAACGATCCGGCGGGCGGCCGCAGCCGGAGACGCGACGAGAAACATCCCCGGCCGGCCAAACGTCATATCCGTGTCGACGAAGCCCGGCTTGATCGTGACGACCCGGACTCCGGCGCGCGAAAGACGATTGCGCAGACCCTGAAGGTAAACGGTCAGGCCCGCTTTCGCCGCTCCATAGATGTAGTTGCTCTGCCGGCCGCGGTCGCCCGCCACCGACGAGATCGCGCAGATGAAACCTTCTCGCTTTGCTTCGAGATCCCGTGCGAGGATGTTCAGCACGGAGACGGCCGCGAGCAGGTTCGTGTCCAGGATTCGTCGCGCTTCCGCGAAATTCGCTTCGGCCTCGGATTGATCGCCGAGGTAGCCGAAACACAGCACGACGCCGAACAAGCCGTTCGGGGACGCCGACCGGCAATCCTCCACGAATCGGGAATGCGCGTCGAACGAGAGGGCGTCGAACGTGCGCACCGCGACCGCGACCTCGTGACGCAGCCGCAGATCCGCAGCGAGAACGTCGAGCTCCTCTCGATCGCGGCCCGAGAGTACGAGGTCGAAGCTTCGGGCGGCGAGCTCCCCGGCGACCGCACGAGCGATGGCGGAGGTCGCGCCGAGGACGAGAACGGTCCGCTTGCGGCCGTTCACGAGCGCGGCACGTTTCGGCACGGCGTCAGGAGAGGACGATCCCCACGCGCCGTGCGAGGGAAGAAGCGAGACGGTTACCGGGGTCGACGCGCTCCCGGACCTTTCGAAACTCTTTCAGATGCGGGTACATCGCGGCAAAACTCTCCGCCGTCGTGACCGCATCCTTTGCCAGATAAATCCGGCCTCCGTGGAGGATGACGACCTGGTCCATCTCTCTCAGGAAGGAGAGGAGACCCTCCTGGACGGGAACGTCCAGAGTGAGCGTGTATCCGTTCAGGGGAAACGAGAGCAGGCCCTCGTCCGGATCGCCGAAGCGCTTCAGGACGGCGAGGAACGAAACCCGTCCCGACGAACGAAACCTTTCCAGGAGCTCGATCAACCCGGCGCGGCTCGAGCTCATGGGAAGGACGACCTGGTATTGGATGAATCCGCGACGCCCGTACATTCGATTCCAGTCGCGAATCGAGTCGAGAGGGTAGAAGTAGGTTTCGAAGTCGACGAGCCGGTCGGTTTGATCCGAGTGCTTGCGATAAAAGGCCGCATTGAAGGCCTTGACCGTCGCCCGACTCAAGGCCCACGATGGAAAGTCGAGCGGAACGGGAACCCGGAAAGGCCGCGGCATCGCCAGCGGATCGAGGATTCGCGCCGGCAGATCGCTCTCGAGCGCCGGGTTTCCGCGCATCAGGACCGAGCGGCCGAGCGATCGGCCACCGGCCAGGCAATCGATCCATGCAACGGAGTAGTCGTATCGATGATCCGACTCCTCCATTCGCGCGAGCGCCTCGTCGACGTTCCGCGCTTTGCTGTAGTCGACGAGAACGTAGGCTGTCTCGACCGGCTGGAGCCGAATCCGGGCGCTCAGAATGAGCCCGGTCAGGCCCATGCCACCGAGAGTCGCGCGGAACACGTCGGGATAATCGTCGCGCGAGCAGGTCAGGACTTCTCCGCCGGCGGTGAGAAGCTGCAGATCGAGAACGAACCGAGAGATCGTTCCGACACGGTGGTGGTTCTTTCCGTGCACGTCGCTCGCGATCGCTCCTCCGACGGTGACGAACTTGGTCCCGGGTGTGACGGGAAGGAAGTACCCGCGCGGAAGGAAGTAGCGCAGGATTTCCTCGAAACTGACGCCGGCCTCGCACTCCAGGATTCCCGACTCCGGATCGAAGGCGAGGAATCGGTTCAGCCGGAGGAAGGAGATGACGGCGCCGTCGCGATTCAGCGCCGCATCCCCGTAGCTGCGTCCGAGGCCTCTCGCGATGTACGAGCCGCTCTCCGGTGAGTCGAGAATCAAAGGGAGGCGGGACCGCTTCTCCGGACGGAAGAGGCGGCAGCTCTGCACGGGAAACCGTCCCCATCCCGACAAGCTGGCGACGACCGACCCCTCTCTCCTTCCTTCGGTCACTTCGAGACCCGATAGACGTTGCTCGGCGCATTCGGGACGCGCTCGAGAAACGGGAAGGACGAGACGTGAGACGCGCCCGCATACGCAGTCCGCTCGAGGTCGCCGACCACGACATAAGTGACGCCGTAACGGCGGAGAATTCCGTTTGCGATCCCGGGGTCCGGCGTCGAGTAGAAACGTCGGATCTGCTCCAGTCGATCGAGGACCTCCTTGTCGTTCGAGCGCCAGAGCCCCTCGTGGTTCGCCCAGCCGAGAACGCTCGGAACTCCGGTGTGCGAGGAGATCCGGGCGAACTCGGTGTAAGGATTCCCTGCGGCCTCCATCACGACCGAGCCCCGGGGCGCGTTGCTGGAGAGCCATTCGATCGCTTCGAGGTCCTCCCGGTTGCGCCGCTCGAGCGCGGTTCGAGCATCGAGACTGAACGGCCCCCCGTGTTGCCGGAGACGCGACGCGATCGCCGTCGCGGGGTAGAGCGACGCCGCGAAGATCGCGACCGCCAGGCCCAGGGCGAGCGACCGGCGCGGCTCTCTTGTCGCGCGCCAGGCCCGGTCCGCGAACGCCACGGCGCCGATTCCGAGCAAAGGCCACGCCTGGTGGTAGAACTTGAAGATCGTGTTCATCCGGTGGAGCTGCTCGCCGTACGAGTCCTTGAAGTAGACGACCTCGCAGCCGGCGATGATCCCGAGCGCGAGAAGACAGAGAAAGGACGCGAAGAGGGCTCCGCGGTCCTTGTCGCGCGAGAGCGAACGCCAAGCTGACCGCCCCGCGAGAAAGGCCAGGAAGAGGATCGGCGCGAGCGCGGGTGTCTTCTTGGCGAATGCGAGCAGGACCGCTGCCGCTGCCGCCACCGCCACGAGGAAGCCCCGCCGTCGACGGCCCTCCTCGGTCTCCTCCAACCGTTCCATCAACAGTCCGGCCGCCATCACCGCGAACAGGATTCCCCACACTCCGAAGAACTCGAACAGACCGGACACGGCTTTTGTCCTGCCGATTCCGTTGTATGGGAGGGCATAGGACTGCCGGTAGGGCTGCGTGACCACCAGCGCGGCGATGAACACGCCGAGCCCCGTGAATGCGCCGCCGAGCGCCGCCCCCGCTCGCGGAAAACCTTCGCCTCTCGTCGTCCGGGCGACCCCGGAGAAGACGAGCAGGGTCGCGATCGCCGGGGCATTCCAGAGATTCGCGGCGATCGCCGTCGCTCCGACGAGCGCCAGGAGGAAAGGTGGCCCCGCCTTCACCAGGAAACTCCACCCCGGGATCTTGGCTTTCGGGCTCTGGACTTTGGACTCCGGAATTCCGATTTCGATCCATCGATCCGCTACGGCGAACGTCGCGAGGAGGAAAGGAAACGCGAGCAAGTGCGGATGCAGATCGGCATGGAAGAAGGTGAAAAACGGAAACTCGTTGATCGTGTCGCCGGATCCGATCACCCGCGATGCGTGCCAATAGTCGAAATCTTTCGCGAAGGGGTGGGTCCACGCGTCGAGAGCGCCCGTCAGGTTTCCCGCGAAGACGCTCACGAAACCGGCGCCCATCGCCGCTCCTGTCCGTCCGCCCGAGAGGCGGAAACCCAGACACGCCGCGGCCGCGAACGAGAATCCGGCGAAGGTCGCGATGGCGAGGTTATAGGCGACGAAAGGTGTGACTCCGGCTGCTTTCGCGACCGTTGCCGCGAGGAGATAGCCCCAGTAGTAGTAGTTGATGGTCCGGCCCGCCATCCACGGATCCGCGGGAGGCATATCCGGCCAGTGCGTCAGGGAATTGAAGAACGCGAGGTCCATGAACTTCTCGGCACCGAGAATTTCCGGGACCGCCGCGCGCACGATCAGGAATATGGCCGCGGGGATCCAGAAGAAGAGTGCACCGCGGTTCTCGTCGGACGACCAGAACCGGCCCTTCTCCGGGCCGGTGCCGCGCCTCGCCGCGAGCGAGACGCCGACGAGGATCGCGGCGGAGAAGAGAATGGTTCCCCGGGAAAAGCCGAGCGGGGTCGCGAGCGAGAGCGCCCAGGCGAGCCAGCCGGTCAGCGCCAGGCCGAGCGGGCGGCAGAGAAGGGCCGCGTCGCGCCGGTTCCCGAAGAACGCGCGTAACGCCGGCAGGACCGCGAGACCGAGGATCTCGACGGCCAGGATCCAGGCCACGATGTTGCGCACTGAGAAGAGTTTATAGTCAACGACAGCGATGCGCGGGGGCACCGCCTTTGCACCAAATCCGACGCGTGGGACTCACCGAGTATCGAAAAAAGCGCCGCTTCCACGTCACGGCCGAGCCGGCGGGCGAAAAGGCGCCGCGCCGCCCGAAGGCGAAGAAGCTGTCCTACGTCATCCAGAAACACCGCGCCACCGCACTTCACTACGACTTCCGCCTGGAGTGGAAGGGCGTACTCCTCTCGTGGGCGGTTCCGAAGGGGCCTTCGCTCGATCCCTCGGTCAAGCGGATGGCGATGCAGACGGAAGATCACCCGATCGAGTACGCGAAGTTCGAAGGGATCATCCCGGAAGGAGAGTACGGCGGCGGGACGGTGATGATCTGGGACCAGGGCACGTGGGTCCCGGAGGTGCCCGACGTCGACGCCGCGCTGAAGAAGGGGGACCTGAAGTTCACGCTCGAGGGCAAAAAGCTCCACGGCTCATGGGTTCTCGTCCGCATTCGGCCAAGGGAGGGCGGCCGGCCACCGTGGCTCTTGATCAAGCACCGCGACGAGTTCGCGAGCAAAGACGACCTTGCCGAGAAGGAGCCGCGCTCGGTCGTCTCGAAGAGGATCCTCGCCGAGATCGCGCGCGACGAAGGCGGGGACATCGTGAAGGCGGCGACCGGGGATCCACCCGCTCTCATCAAGAAGCTCCTGAAGCAACCGGAGCTTCTTGCGCCACCCCGACGCGGCCGGCGCAAATCGGTCTGGAAGTCCAACCGGGCAGGCTCGTGAGCGCGCGCGGTCGAACGGCGCGCGCGGTCTCTGATCGCATTCCGTTCCGCGTGCGGCCGATGCTCGCGACCCTCGTGGCCGAACCCTTCCATTACCCGGGCTGGGTCTACGAGGAGAAGTACGATGGCTACCGCATCCTCGCCTACAAGGAGGGACGGGAAGTCACACTCCTCTCCCGCAACGCGAAGGATCGGACGGAGACATTCCGGGAAATTGCACGAGCGCTCGAGCGGCTTTCGGATCGCTCGCTCCTCTTTGACGGCGAAGCCGTCGCGTTCGACCGAAAGCTCGTCTCGCGCTTTCAGCTGCTCCAGCGCGGCGACGTACCGTACGTCTACGCAGTCTTCGACTGCCTGTATCGAAATGGACGCGACCTGCGGAACGAGAGGCTGCCGGTCCGGCGCGCCGAGCTCGAGCGGGCGATCGGCGACACCGACCATCTCATTCCTTCACGGCGTCTCGACGCCAATGGGAAGAAGGCTTACGAGCAGGCGAAGAAGCGCGGATACGAGGGCATCGTCGGCAAGGACTCTTCGGCGCCTTACATCGAGGGGCGGAGCACGAAGTGGCTCAAGGTCAAGGTGCACCAGGAGGAGGAGTTCGTGATCGGCGGTTACACGACGCCGGCCGGGTCGCGCACGCATTTCGGATCGCTGCTGCTCGGTGCTTATCGCGGTCGCGACCTCCACTACGTCGGCAAGGTGGGCACCGGCTTTTCGCAGAAGACGCTGGCATCGCTCTACCGGAGGTTCCAGCGTCTCGTCCGGAAACGGTCGCCGTTCGTCGAGCCGCCGCGGGAGAAAGGTGCGACCTGGATCGCGCCGGAACTCGTCGCACAGATCGCTTTTCAGGAGTGGACGGACGACCGGAAGCTTCGCCAGCCGGTGTTCTACGGCCTGCGCGACGACAAGAAGCCGCGGGAGTGCGTCCTGCCGGAGGAGCGGTGAAGCCGGCGCGGCGGGGGGCGCTCCCGGGGGATCGAATCGCGCCGGCGAGCCTGCCGATCAAGGTCTCGAATCCCGACAAGGTCTTCTGGCCCGATGAGGGTTACACGAAGCTCGATCTCGTGCGCTTCTACGATTTCATCTTTCCGAAATTGAAACCGTGGATGAAGGACCGCCTCATCTCGTTGAAGCGCTGCCCGAACGGCCTGTCGGGAAAATGCTTCTTTCAGAAGGAGAAGCCGGACTCGATGCCCGCGGACACGCCGACGAAGCGGATCGTCCACGAGAACGGCATCCGCAACTACGTAGTCGGCGGGAAGAAGGAAACGCAGCTCGCGCTCGCGAACCTCGGCTGCATCGCCGTGCACGTCTGGGGCGCGCGGGCGCCGACCCCACGGCAGCCGGACTGGGTGTGCTTCGACCTCGACCCGGACTCCGGAAAGTTCGCCGACGCGGCGCGCGCCGGCCTGAAAGTGAAAGAAGCTCTCGACGCCCTGCGCCTGGTCTCGTTCGCGAAGACCTCCGGCAAGAAGGGACTCCACGTCTTCGTGCCGATCCGGGTCGGCCCCGATGCCGACGAGGTCCGCGGGTTCGCCGAAGCCCTCGGGACGAAGCTCGCGGCGGCGTATCCCAAAGAGATGACGATGGAAGGCTCGATCGCGAAGCGAAAGGGGCGCGTCTATCTCGATCCGTTCCGCAACGGGTTCGCGCAGACGGTCGTGTCGCCGTTCTGCGTGCGGCGCTTCCCGCGCGCGCCGGTGTCGACGCCTCTCGAATGGTCGGAAGTCAAACCCACGCTCGATCCTGGCGACTTCAACATCGCGACCTTCGAGAAGCGGCTGAAGAAGGCCGACCCCTGGGCCGACTTCTGGAAGAGCCGGCAGGACCTGAAGCCGGCGATGCATGCTTTGAAGCGCATTTGACCCTCATCTCCTCGGGGCTCGACTTCTGGTGGCATCGGAGGGATCCCGCCCCCATAGAACTCCTGGGTTGAATCCCGAATGCTCCTACGCTAAGAGCAAGCTTAAGATCCACCGTAGACGAAGGCCGGAGACCTATCGGATGAAGACGATCAGAGCCGCGTTTGCCTTCTCCCTCGCCCTCATGTGTGGCGCTTGTGGAGGCAAAGGCTCCGGCCGATCCGCCTCGGGCGAAGCAAGCTCTCAGCCTCGTTCGAAATCCACCGAGACTTACGAGGACAGGTTCCGCATCGGAAAGGCAACCTCGGCCGACGGCACGGCCACGAGCGAGACCGACAAGTTCGCTGCCGGTGAGCCGATCTACATTTCGTTCGTCATCCGAAACGCGCCGGCCGGCGCGTCCGCCAAGGTGATCTGGAGGCGCCTCGACGGCAACGTGCTGATGGCCGAGGAGCAGAAGCCGCTGCCGCCGAGCGGATTCGTGTCCTTCGCCGTGAAGGACACGTCGGCCTGGCCACCCGGCGCGTATCGCTTGGAAAAGATGTTCGGCCGCAACGCCAACGCTGCTCAGACCTCATGGAAGGGGATTGGGAGCAAGAATCTGACGATCTCGCCACCTTAGGCTCGGTCAAGAACGCCCAGGTCCGATAATCCTGTGGCAGATTTGCGCCCTTCGATGCCCCGCCTTGCCGGGATCCTCGCAGCGATCCTCATCGTGATCGCCGGCACGCGCTTGGTTCAGAACGTGGCCCAACTCGCGCCAGAGCTCGCTCATCTCTACGGCGGATTCATGCTCTTGGCCGGTGCTCTCTTCTTTGGCGCGCTCGCCCGACTGCCGGCGTTTCCGAAAGCGGCCCTCGATATCCCGGCCACGCCATCTCCGTCGCGTACCCGGTTGGACCTATGGATGTCCTCGTGGACGACCTTGGCTTTGATCTCGGCTGTGTACGCAATGCTTCGCTTCGCAAGGGCGCGAGAGGACCGCTTCGT
>WNGB01014561.1_pt1 | contig 10487 bp, 8 predicted proteins | sample 5400681 | NCBI WGS metagenome assembly WNGB01 (sample SAMN13153367, study PRJNA577476) | soil metagenome | isolation source: 115 cm soil or saprolite under grassland replicate 2 | place: USA:California | collected 2016-06-15 | reverse complement strand
ACCAGGAGTTCCAGGACCAGGCGCAGGAGGACCAGGAGCGGGGCGAGGCGCTGGCCCTGCCGTTCATGCTCCTGCTGCTGCTGCTGGTCTTCCGCGGCGTGATCGCGGCCATGACGCCGCTGGCGGTGGCCGCGGTCGCCGTCGCCGGGGCGCTGCTGGTGCTGCTCGGGGTGAGCGAGCTCACCGCCGTCTCGGTCTACTCCGTCAACGTGGTGACCATGCTCGGCCTCGGGCTGGCGGTCGACTACTCGCTGCTGGTGGTCAGCCGCTACCGGGAGGAGCGGGCCGCCGGCTTCGACCCGCCGGCGGCGATCGAGCGGACCCTGCCGACCGCCGGCCGCACGGTGACCTACTCCGGGCTGACCCTGGCGGCCTCCCTCTGCGGCCTGCTGGTCTTCGCCGAGCCGTTCCTGCGCTCGATGGCCTGGAGCGGCATCGGGGTGGTGCTGGTGGCGATGCTGGCGGCCGTCACGCTGATCCCCGCGCTGCTCGGCCTGTGGGGGCGGCGCATCCGGCCCGACCGCTCGCAGCGCCCGCTCGACCATGGCCTGTTCTACCGCCTCTCCCGCCTGGTCCAGCGGGCCGCACCGGCGATCGTGCCGCTGGTGGCGGCGTTCCTGGTGCTGCTGGCGCTGCCGTTCCGCCACGCCCGGCTGGAGAACTCCGGCCTGGAGTCGTTGCCCCGCTCGTCGCAGTCGCGCGAGCTGTTCGAGACGGTCGAGGCCCGCTTCCCCGGCGGCGGCACCGACCCGATCGTGGTGGCGGTCGAGACCGACCCGCGCTCCCCCCTGCTCACCGCGTACATCCGGCGGATCGAGCTGCTGCCCGGGGTCGACTCGGTGGAGCGCCGCCAGGGCACGCCGCCGGTGCTGACCGTGCTCGACGTCACCCCGGCCGGCTCCAGCCAGGGGCCGGTGGCGACCAGGCTGGTCGAGCAGATCCGCGGCCTCGATCGGCCGGTGGCCGCGGGCGTCACCGGCAGCGCCGCCTTCCTGGTCGACTACCGCGACTCGCTGCTGGCCCGGCTGCCGTACGCGCTGGCGCTGATCGGGCTGGCCACCCTGGTGCTGCTGTTCCTGATGACCGGGTCGCTGGTCGTCCCGGTCAAGGCGATGGTGATGAACGTGCTGTCGCTGGGGGCCAGCTTCGGCGCGCTGGTCTGGGTGTTCCAGGAGGGCCACCTGTCCGGGGTGCTCGGCTTCGACCCGGCAGGCATGGTCGACATCACCATCCCGGTGCTGATCTTCGTGTTCGCCTTCGGCCTCTCCATGGACTACGAGGTGTTCCTGCTCTCCCGGATCAAGGAGGCCTGGGACCAGACCGGCGACAACGACCGAGCGGTCGCCCTCGGCCTGCAACGGACCGGGCGGATCGTGACCTCGGCGGCCGCCCTGATCGTGGTGGTGTTCCTCGGCTTCGCCGCCGGGGAGCTGCTCACCATCAAGGAGGTGGGCCTCGGCATGGCGATCGCGGTGCTGCTGGACGCCACCGTGGTCCGGACGCTGCTGGTGCCGGCCACCATGACGCTGCTGGGCAGGTGGAACTGGTGGGCGCCTGCCGGGCTGCGCCGGGTCCACGAGCGCTTCGGGCTGGTCGAGCCGCCACCGACCGGCCGGCAGCCGGTCGCGCCGGCCGAGCCGGCCGGCGCGCGGCTCAGCGGGTGACGGTGACCTTGCGCAGCCCGAGGGGCCGGTCGAGGTCGACGCCACGCCGGCGGGCCAGCTCCATCGCCAGGACCTGGCCGGGTGCGACCGCGACCAGCGGCGACAGCCACTCGGGGAGGCCGGCGGGCAGCGGTAGTTCGGCGTCGGCGGCCGCCAGCACGCCGGGGTCGTCGGCGATCACCAGCACCCTGGCGCCGCGCTGCCGCAGCGCCGCCCGGACCTCCAGGAGCTGCGGCAGCACCTCGCCAGACGGGGCCACCAGCACCACCGGGAAGCCGGCGCCGATCGCAGCGATCGGCCCGTGCAGCAGGTCGGCCCCGGAGAACGGGGCGGCCAGCGTCCCGCTCAGCTCGGTGAGCTTCAGCGCGACCTCGAACGCGGTGGCGTGGTTGAAGCCGCGGGCGACCACCGCGCAGGCGGGAGCGTCGGCCAGCAGGCCGACGGCGGGCTCGGCCCGCTGGAGGCTGTCGCCGATGGCCCGCTCGAGCATGGCGGGCACCCGCCGCAGCGCCTCCACCCGCCCGGGCGCGCCCTCCAGGCCGGCCGACAGCAACGCCAGCGCCCCCAGCGAGTTGACGTAGCTCTTGGTCGCCGCCACCGCCCGCTCCTCGCCGGCGTGCAGCGCCACCACGTGCTCGGCCTCGCCGGCCAGCGGCGAGCGGGGCGTGTTGGTGATCGCCACCGTCGGGCGGCCCTGGCGGCGTGCCTCGGCGAGCACGCTGGCCACGTCGGGCGAGGCCCCCGACTGGGAGACGCCGACCACCAGCGCGCCGTCCAGCCGCGGCGGCCGCCGGTAGCGGTCGTACAGCGACGGCGTCGCCAGCGCCACCGGCAGCCGGTTGTGGGCGCCGAACAGGTACCTGGCGTAGCGGGCGGCATTGTCGGAGCTGCCCCTCGCCGCGATCACCAGCAGCCGCAGGTCGCCGGCCAGCCGCCCCGCGAGCGCGAGCACGCCGGCCGCCTCGCGGTCGAGCAGCCGCGCCAGCGCCACCGGCTGCTCGCGCAGCTCCGCCTCCAGGTGGCTGGGCCGCGCGGCGCTCACCCCTTGACCGCCCCGGCGGTCAGGCCGCTCACCACGCGTCTCTGCACCAGCAGGAAGAACACCACCACCGGGATGGCGAACAGGGTCGAGCCGGCCATCACCCCGCCCCAGTCGGTGCCCTTGTTGGTGGTGAACGAGGCCAGCCAGATCCCGAGGGTCTGCTTCTCGGGGCTCTGCAGCAGCACGTAGGCGATCAGGTAGTCGTTCCAGACCAGGATGAACGAGAACACCGCGGTGGCGACCAGCCCGGGCGCCACCAGCGGGAACAGGATCCGCCGGAAGGCGCCCGCCCGGGTGCAGCCGTCGACCATCGCCGCCTCCTCCAGCTCCATCGGGATGTTGACGATGAAGCCGCGCAGCGTCCAGATGCTGAACGGCAGCACGAAGGTCATGTAGGTGACGATGATCCCGGTCAGCTGATCGGTCTGGCCGGCGTCGTCCAGCATCAGGTACAGCGGGATGATCAGCGCCTCCAGCGGCACCATCTGGACCACGATCAGCATGACGATCAGGACCCCGCGACCGCTGAAGCGGAAGCGGGCCGCCGCCAGCGCGGCCAGCAACGCCAGGGCGAGCGAGACCAGCACGGTCACCGCCACCACGATCACGCTGTTGGCGACGTCCCTGGAGAAGAACGGCTTGGCGATGGCGGCGCGGTAGTTCTCGAGGGTGCCCGGGAACGGCAGCCACTTCGGCTCGAACGACAGGATGTCGACGCCGCGCTTGAAGCCGGTCGCGACCATCCAGTAGATCGGGAAGACAGTCAGCACGAACAGCAGCAGCGCGGTGGCGTTCAGCAGCAGCCTGGTGCCGCGGCGCCTGGTCATCATGCCTCCACCGCCCGCAGCATCTGGCGGACGTAGAAGGACACCAGCACCATCAGCAGCACCACCATCACCACCGCGATGGCCGCGCCCTTGCCGTAGTTGCTGACGCCGAACGACTCGCTGTAGGACCAGATCCCCAGCAGGTAGTAGTCGCGGCCTGGCCGCTGGTTGAGCATCACCCAGATCTGGGTGAAGACCTTGAAGTCCCAGATGGTGGACAGGGTGGCCAGGATCAGGAAGACCGGCTTGAGCAGCGGGAAGGTGATCCTCCAGAAGACCTGCCAGGCGCCGGCGCCGTCGACCCGTGCCGCCTCCTCGAGCTCGGCGGGGACCTGGGTGAGCCCGGCGTGCAGGGTGATGGCCACGAACGGCAGCGCCCCCCAGACCACCACCACCACGATCACGGTGAACCCCTCGAGCGGGCGGTCGAACCAGTTGTGGTTGACGAAGTCGCCCACGCCGAGCCTGGTCAGCAGCCAGTTCACGACGCCGAACTCGAAGTCGAACATCCACTGCCAGAGCGCCACGGCGGTCAGCACCGGGGTCGCCCACGCGGCCACCAGCCCGGCGGTGACCAGCACCCGCATGCCCTTGCCGAGCCGGCGCAGCAGCAGCGCCACCAGGGTCCCGAGCAGCATGGTCAGGCCGACGCAGACCGCGGCGAAGGCGACCGTCCTTGCCACCACCGTCCAGAAGAACGTGTCGCTGAGGATGGTCCGGTAGTTCTCGAGGCCGACGAAGCTGCCCTCGCCGGCGAACAGCTCCCGCAGCCCGTACCGCTGGAAGGAGAGCAGCAGCAGCCGGTATATGGGGTAGGCGAGCACGCCGGCGAGCACCGCCAGGGCCGGGGCCAGCAGGGCGTAGGGCACCAGCGGCCGCAGCCGCCGGCGCCGTGCACCCGGCCTGGTGGGCTCAGTGGCGCGCCGCCGTGACGGCGACCGGCGTGGTCGCGGTCGCGTCTCGACGGCGCGCACCGATGGCCTCCTTCGCTAGCTGCCGGTGTTGAGGGTCGTGGTGATCTGCTGGCTGGCTTCCTTGGTCGCGTCGGCGATGCTGGCGCGGCCGGTGAAGATCGACACCAGCATGTCGGGCAGGATGTTGGCGGCCTCGACGTTGGCCCAGTTCGGCGAGGTCGGCGTGAAGCGGCTGTTCTTGGCGGTGGAGTCGAACACCGAGAGGTACGGGTCGCTCTGGTGCAGCGACAGCAGGGTGGTGGAGTTGGGGATCACCCCGCCGACGGTAGCCATCTGGGTCTGGTACTTCGTGTTGGCCAGCAGCTTGACCCAGTCGACGGCGAGGTCCTGGCTCTTGCTCTTGGCGGCGACGCCGAGGTCGGAGCCGCCGAGGAACACCGGCGCGGTCTGGCCAGGATTGTGGCTGGGCAGCGGGAATGCCGCCAGGTCCTTCTCGAGCTTGGGGTTGCCGGTCTTCTTGTCGAGGATGACGCCCTTCTCCCAGCCGTTGGCCACGATCATGGCGACGTGGCCCTGGGCGAAGGTCTGGTCCTGCTTGGCCTCGTCACCGCTCTTGTCCGCCCGCGAGCAGCAGTCGACCAGCTGCTTGAGCTGCCCGAGGCCCTGCTGCGCCTCGGCGCTGTCGAGGGTGCCGCGCCACTGGTCGCCTTCCTGCTTGGCGATGTCGCCGCTGAAGTCCCAGACGAACGGCAGGGCCGCGTACCAGTACTTGCCAGGGAAGTAGAAGGCGGAGAAGCGCTTGTCGCTGCCGAAGGTCGACATCAGCTTGTCGGAGGCGGCCTTCAGCTCGTCCATGCTGGTCGGGGTGGCGGTGATGCCGGCCTTGGCGAACATGCTCTTGCGGTAGATGACCGCGCGGCTGCCCGCAAGGTAGGGGGCGCAGACCAGCTTGCCGTCGACGGTGCAGGACTCGGTCAGCGACTGCAGCCAGCTCTGGCTGTTCTCGAACTGGGAGCGGTTGCCGCTGAGGTCCTGCAGGGCGCCGGCCGCACCGTACTTGGAGACCAGCGTGTTGCCGAGCTCCATCACGTCCGGCGGGCTGCTGCCCGCGAAGGCGGCGTCGAGCTTGGTGGTGACGTTGCTCCACTGCTGCAGCTCGACCTTCACGGTGTCGTTGGGGTGGGCGGTCTTGAACTCGGCGTTGACGGCTTCGATGACCTGCGGCGGAGCGCTGCCTTCCATCAGCCAGACGGTGAGCGTCCGCGGGCCGGTCTGGGCCTGCTGGTCGCCGCCGTCGTCGTCGCCGCCGCAGGCGGCAAGGACGAGGGCGAGGGCCATCGTGAGGGCGGCGAGGGTGCGATGTCGACGTGGCATGGGACCTTCCTCCTTCTACAGGGACGGGCCTTGGTCAGCCGGGCGGGGCCCGCCCGGAGTGGCTGGCCGGCCGGGCCCTGACTGACCGGGGCACCCCTTCGGGGTTCCCCGGACCCCTCCGGGCCGGCCGCCTCGGGAGGTTGTCGCCGCCGTGCACCAGGGCGCCCTCGGCGAGGGTGGCGATGACCCGCAGCGCCGGGTCGAGCAGCACCAGGTCGGCGTCCTTGCCCGGCTCGAGGGTTCCCTTGGCGCCGTCCATGCCGATCGCCTCGGCGGCGTTACGGCTGCTCGCCGGCCACAGCTCGGCGAGCGGGCGGCCGGTGGCGGCCTGCAGGTTGACCAGCGCCTGGTCGAGGGTGAGCACGCTGCCGGCCAGCGTCCCGTCGGCCAGGCGGATCGCCCCGTCCATCTGGATGGCCGGGCGGTCGCCGACCGCGTAGGCGCCGTCGGGCAGTCCGGTGGCGCGCACCGCGTCGGTCACCAGCACCACCCCGTCGGCCCCCTTGGCGGCCAGCAGCAGCCGCATCGCGGCCGGGTGGACGTGGACGTTGTCGGCGACCAGCTCGCAGCGGAGCTCCGGCGCGGTGAGCGCGGCGCCCAGCATCCCCGGTTCGCGATGGCCGAGCGGACGCATGGCGTTGAAGACGTGGGTGACGTGGCGGACGCCGTCGCCGACGGCCCGCAGCGCCTGCTCGTAGGTGGCGTCGGTGTGGCCGGCGGAGACGGTCACGCCGCGCTCCACCGCGGCGCCGACCAGCCAGCGGTTGGCGTCGATCTCTGGGGCAAGGGCCAGCACCCGGACGACGCCGCTGGCCAGCAGCCGCCTGGCCTCGACCCGGCCGGCCTGGCGGATCAGCGCGCCGTCCTGGGCGCCGCAGCGGACCCGGCTGAGGTAGGGGCCCTCCAGGTAGGCGCCGAGCACGGTGGCGCCACCCTCGACGGGGCCGACGACCTCGCCGACCGCCTCCAGCGCCCGCGTCAGGTCGCGCTCGGCGGCGGTCATGGTGGTCGGCAGCCAGGCGGTGACGCCGTGGCTGGCGTAGAAGCGGGCCATCTGGCGCAGCCCGTCGGGATCGGCGTCCATCACGTCGACGCCGACCGCGCCGTGGGCGTGCAGGTCGATGAAGCCGGGCAGGGCGAGCAGGCCGCTGGCGTCGAGCACCTCGGCGGCGCGCTGCGCGCCGGCCGGCGGCTCGCCCTGGCCCATGGCGTCGATCTGGCGGCCCCGGATGGCGATCCAGCCGCGCGGCCACTCGCCGCCGGGGGTGATGACCCGGGCGCCGGCGAGCAGCATGCCGTCCATCACCACGGCAGCCGGGTCCGGCCGCGGTAGGCCCGCAGCAGCTCGTCGTTGCGCTCCGCCGCGCAGCCGTCGAGGTTCTGGCTGACCAGCACGGGGACGCCGGCGCCCCGCTGCTGCAGCAGCTCGGCCACCCTGGCGGCGAGGGCGGCGACCACGGCGGCGCCGACCACGGTGGTCAGCGGCCCGACCCGCCGGAGGGGTCCGGGCCGGAGGGGTCCGGGGAACCCCGGAGGGGTGCCCCGGTCTATGGGGCCCGGAGGGGTGCCCCGGTCGGAGGGGCCGTCCAGCGGCACGGCGGCGTCACCGGCCGGGCAGCGGTTGTCGACCACCACGTCGGCGACCTCGTGGAGCTTGGCGCCGGACGGGTGGCGGGCGGGGGTGGCCTTGGCCTGGTCGACGTTGGTCAGCGCGACCACGGTGAGGCCCCGGTCGCGGCAGCCGACGGCGAGCTCGACCGGGACGGCGTTGACGCCGGAGTTCGACACCACCAGCACGACCTCGCCTGGGCGTAGATCTTCGCCCTCCAGGAGGGTCGCAGCCAGGCCCTGCTGGCGTTCCCGCCGGCTCACCTCGTGGCCGGCGGCGGGCGCCAGCAGCGGGTCGACGATCGGGTTCACGCACGCCAGGCCGCCCGCCCGCAGGTAGGCGTCGAGGGCGACCAGCTGGGAGTGGCCGGCGCCGAAGACGTGCAGGACGCCGCCGGCGGCGACGCTGTCGGCGACCAGGCGGGCGGCCGCCTCCAGCGGCTCGCCCTGGCTGGCGGCGACCTCGCCGAGGGTCGCCCTGGCGGCGTCGAAGTAGCGGTCGAGCAGGGTCATCGAGGGTCGCCTCCCGTTGGTGCCCGGTGCCGAGGACGGTAAAGTGGCCTAGTCCAATTGTCAAGGGCCTGGGTTAGACTGTCGGCATGCGAGCGCAGCGGCACGGGACGTCCATGGGCGCCCTCCCGGCCTCCCTGGCGGGCGAGCGTCCCAAGGGCGAGCAGCTCCAGGAGATCCTGGAGGGGGTGATCGCCGACCTCGAGCCGGGAGCCCTGCTGCCTCCCGAGCGGACGGTGGCCGAGCGCTACGGGGTGGCGAGGGCGACGGTCACCCAGGCGATCCAGGCGCTGGTCTCCCGCGGCCTGGTCTACCGGGTCCACGGCAGCGGGACCTTCGTGGCGGAGCCGAAGTTCCGGCAGCCGCTGACCCTGACCTCCTTCACCGAGGACATGCGGGCGCGCGGCATGACCCCGGGGTCGCTGGTGCTGCACCAGGCGGTGGTCCCGGCCGGCGAGGTCGTCGCCCGCCACCTGGCACTGGTCCCTGGCACCCCGGTGGTGCACCTGGAGCGGGTGCGGACCGCCGACGGCGAGCCGATGGCGCTGGAGCGCACCCACCTGCCGGCGCAGCGCCTGCCCGGCCTCGAGGCGGCCGACCTCACCGACGCCTCCCTGTACGAGCTGCTGGAGCAGAAGTGGGGGGTGCGGGTCGCCGAGGCGGACCAGTGGGCCAGCGTGGTGCGGCTCACCGGCGACGAGGCGGCGCTGCTGTACGTCGCCGCCGGCCAGCCGGCGCTGCTGTTCCAGCGGGTCACCCGCGACTCCGGCGGCACCCCGCTGGAGTACGTCCGCTCCCTGTACCGCGGCGACCGCTACGAGGTCCACACCCGCCTGGAACGCCTGGGCTGAACGGCCGCGCCGGCCGCTTCAGGCGGCCGGGATGGTGGCGGCGACGGTGCCGCCGCCGAGGACCAAGTCGCCGTCGTAGAGCACCCCGGCCTGGCCGGGGGCGACGGCGTCGACGGGCTCCTCGAGGTCGAGGCGGACCTGGGCCGGGTCGTCGAGCGGCACCACCTGGCAGGCGACCTCGGCGCCGTGGGCGCGCAGGCGCACCTTGGCCGGGCCCGGTCGCAGCCCCCGCCCGTCGGTGGCGGTCGCGCGGTCCAGCTCGACGGCGGCGGTGGCCAGCTCGGCCCGCTCCCCGACCACCACCCTGCCGGCGGCCGGTTCGACGCGGAGCACGTAGCGGGGGGTCGGCGTGGCGATGCCGAGCCCGCGGCGCTGGCCGACCGTGTACCGGTAGGCGCCCTGGTGGCCGCCGAGGACCCGGCCGGCCGCGTCCACCACCTGGCCGGGGCGGCGGCCGAGGCGTCGCTCCAGCCAGCCGGCGGTGTCGCCGTCTGGGATGAAGCAGACGTCGAACGACTCCGGCTTGGCGGCGGTCCGCAGGCCCAGCCGGGCCGCGGTGGCCCGCACCTGCGGCTTGGTCAGGCTGCCGAGCGGCAGCCGCAGGTGGTCCAGCTCGGCGGGGCCGAGCATGTACAGCACGTAGGACTGGTCCTTGGCGCGGTCGGCGGCCCGGTACAGGCGGCCGCCGTCCACGCGGGCGTAGTGGCCGGTGGCGAGCGCGTCGAAGCCGAGCGCGCGGGCCCGTGCCAGCAGCCCGACCACCTTGACCTGCTCGTTGCAGCGGGCGCAGGGGTTGGGGGTGCGGCCGCCGGCGTACCCGGCCGCGAAGTCGTCGACCACCGCCTGCTGGAACTGCTCGACCATGTCCCAGACGTAGAAGGGGATGCCGAGGCTGTCGGCGACCCGGCGGGCGTCGTCGGCGTCGGCCAGGGTGCAGCAGCCCTTGCCCTGCACCTGCAGGTGGGCGGGGGTGTCGGCGAGCTTCAGGTGGACGCCGGTGACGTCCCAACCCGCCTGGACGGCCAGCGCCGCCGCCACCGACGAGTCGACCCCGCCGCTCATGGCGACCAGCACCTGCGGCCGGCTCACCCGACCGCCTCGCTGGGCGCGAGCACCTGCAGGGCCTGGCGGACGGCGACCACGGCGGCGTCGACGTCCGCCGTGGTGGAGGCGTGCCCGAGGCTGAAGCGGACGGTCTCGCGGGCCGCGGCGGGGCTGCGGCCCATGGCCAGCAGCACGTGGGAGGGCGCGACCGCGCCGCTGGCGCAGGCGGAGCCGGCCGAGCAGGCGACCTCCAGCCGGTCGAGCAGCAGCAGCAGGTCCTCGGCCAGCCGCCCGGGAAAGCGCACCGACAGCAGCCCGGGCAGCCCAGGGATCGCAGGGGCCCCGGGGGGGTCCGGGGGCTCGGTGGGGCCCACCCGTCCGGGGGGGTCCGGGGGGGCGCTTGCTGCCCCCCCGGTCGATCGGCCCTCACCGTTGACCACGAGGCCGGGCTCGACCGTTCGGAGGGCGGCGAGCAGGCGGTCGCGCAGGGCGGCGAGGGCGGCGGCGCCGCCCGCCTCCCGCTCGGCGATGGTGGCCTCCGCCGCCGCCCCGAAGCCGGCGATCGCCGCCACCGGCAGGGTGCCGGAGCGCAGGCCCCGCTCCTGGCCGCCGCCGTGCAGCAACGGCCGCAGGGCGGCGCCGGACCGGACGAC
>WNGB01014558.1_pt1 | contig 10488 bp, 9 predicted proteins | sample 5400681 | NCBI WGS metagenome assembly WNGB01 (sample SAMN13153367, study PRJNA577476) | soil metagenome | isolation source: 115 cm soil or saprolite under grassland replicate 2 | place: USA:California | collected 2016-06-15 | reverse complement strand
TGCGACCGTTCTCAACCGGCACGATCAGGTCTTCGTCGCCGTGCACGACGAGCGCGGGTACGTCGATCCGCTCGACCTCGACTCCCTCGTCGTAGTAGCCGTAGCACGCAGAGGCGTGGGCGTCGATCGTCTCGCGCGGCGTCGGATGTTCGAGCGTCGCGGCGAGGATCTCCTCGAATCGCTTTGGATTCGCCTCCGTCCAGCCGCTCGAGAACGTGTACGGCAGCGTCGCGCGCCGCTGCTCCTCGGGCGGCAGATCGAGCGCGGCGTTGAACGCATCGCGAACATGCGCAGGTCTCGGAATACGTTCCGCGCCGCCGGCGCCCGTGCCCGCGAGGACGAGCGAGCGCACGAGCTCCGGACGCGCGAGCGCCAGCGTCAGCGCGACGTAGCCGCCCATCGAGAAGCCGACGACGCGTGCCGCGCGGCCGTCGAGGATCTGCGCAGCGTCGTCGGCGAGCTCGTCGATTCCGTACGGCTCTTCCGGCACCGGTGACCTCCCCGTGCCGCGCGTGTCGAACACGATCGTTCGGAAGCTTCTCGCGAAGACGGGCACCTGGTACCGCCACGCCCACGAGCCCTGGCCGAGACCCTGGTGAAGCAGCAGCGTGTCGCCGGAGCCGTGCTCCTCGACGTGCAGGTCGACGAAGCTCACACGGGCTCGGTCGGGACCCAGCCGCGAGTGAGGAGCAGCCAGAACGCGAGCCCTGCGAACTCGCCGTAGCGGCGGAACTTCCGCTCGATCGTCTTGTCGCTCGCCTTGCGACCGGCGAGCCTCGCATACGTCGGGCGCGTCCACGAGTCGAGGACGAGGCGCGAGTAGCGACCAAGCGACGTGAGCATCACGTGCGCGGCCGCGTACGGGCCGACGCCCGGGAGCGCGAGCAGCCGCGCCTCGACCTCCTCGACGGGGAGCTCGGGATCGTTCAGCTGCTCGAGGTCGAGCGCGCCGGAAGCGACGTCCCCTGCGAGCGTGCGCAGGTAGGGGCCGCGGTAGCCGGCGCGCGCGACGTCGCGGTAGAAGTCTTCGCCCGCCTCCGCCATCGCCGCCGGGCGTGGGAACGTCCGGCCGCCCGTTGGCGCGGCAACGCCGAGGTGCTCGACCAGCGCGGTCACCATCCGCACGGTTCCGCCCCACGCGCAATTCGTCGTGCAGATCGTCTTGACGACGTCCTCGAAGACGGTCGGACAGCGGAGCATCCGGCCGGCGCCTGCGGCAGCCCATGCGAGCTGCGGATCCTCTCGCGCCACGGCGTAGAAGGCCGACAGGTCCTCGTCGAGCCGGAACATGTGCCGGAGCTGAGCGAGCACCGCGTCCGTCGCGCCTTCGACGCGGGCGTGTCCGGGACGACCCTCGGAGACGCGGACCGTGCGCGCGCCCCGGCCGCTCGGCAGAGTCACCTCGAGCGTCCAGGCCTCCTCGTCGATGGAGGACGGCGGCAGCGCCGCCACGCCGTGTGACGCGAGCGTGCGGCGAAAGTCGACCGGCTCGCCGCCGGCGCCGAGGAGCGGCAACTCGGTGATCATTGACCTTGTGCGCGTTCTCGGCATCGACGTAGGTGGAACGTTTACCGATGCCGTCTTCTTCCGTGACGGCGAGATCCACACTGCGAAGGTCCCGACGGCGGTAAGGCAGGAGGAGTCCGTCGTCGAGGCGGCGCGCGCGGCAGGCGCGGACGGCGTCGACCGCTTCACCCACGGGACGACGGTTGCGACCAACGCGCTGCTCGAGCGGAAAGGTGCGCGCACCGCCTTCGTGACCAATACGGGCTTCGAGCACCTGCTGCACCTGCGGCGCCAGAGTCGCGCGTCGCTCTACCGGCTCTGCCGGGCGCATCCGGAGCCGCTCGTGCCGCTCGATCGCTGCGTGGGCGTGAGCGGCCGGATCGGGCCCGCGGGCGAGTTGGAGCCGCTCCAGCTCGACTCCTTGCCCGAGCTCGACGCGGAAGCTGTGGCGATCTGTCTGCTCCACGCCTTCCGGAACGCGTCGCACGAGCGCACGGTGACGGCCGAGGTGCGCCGGCGCCTCCCGAACACACACGTCGTCGCCTCGCACGAGATAGCGCCGGAGTTCCGCGAGTACGAACGAGCGTCGACGACCGCCATCGACGCCTACCTGGGCCCGGTCGTGTCGCGCTACCTGAGCGCGCTCGCCGCGCGGTGCGCGGAGGTGGGCTTGCCGGCACCGCTCGTGATGCGGTCGTCCGGCGGCGTCGCCGAGCTGGAGGAGGCGGCTGCGCATCCGGCGGTCGCCCTCCTCTCCGGTCCGGCGGCGGGTGTCGTCGGTGCGGCGCGCATCGCGCGACTCGCAGGCTACGAGAACGCGATCGCTTTCGACATGGGCGGAACGTCGACGGACGTGTGCCTGATCGTCGGCGGCGCGGCGGCCCGCACCGCGCAGCGCGACATCGGCGGCTTTCCGGTGCGCCTGCCCAGCGTCGACCTGCACACGGTCGGCGCCGGCGGCGGCTCGATCGTCCGCCGCGATGCGGGCGGCGCGTTGCACGTCGGCCCGGAGAGCGCAGGCGCCGATCCGGGTCCCGCGTGTTACGGCCGCGGCGGACTCCAGCCGACGGTCACCGACGCGAACCTCCTGCTGGGCCGCCTGCCGACTCAGCTTGCGGGCGGCATCGAGCTCGACGCCGCCGCCGCCAAGCGTGCCTTCGCGGGAATCGATCCCGAGGAGGCGCTCGCGGTCGTCAACGCGGAGATGCTGCATGCGCTGCGCCTCGTCTCGATCGAGCGCGGCCACGACCCTCGCGACTTCGTCCTCGTCGCGTTCGGCGGCGCCGGCCCGTTGCACGCGTGCGCGCTCGCCGACGAGCTCGAGATGCGCACCGTGCTCGTCCCGGACGGCGCGGGCGTGCTTTCCGCGCTCGGCCTCGTCGCGAGCGACGAACGCCGCGACCGTGTGCAGTCGTATGTCGTGCCGCTGCGTGCGGCAGGTGAGCTACCGCGCGACGGCGAGGCCGACCTGCGCTACGCAGGTCAGTCGTTCGAGTTGACGGTGCCGTTGCAGGAGGGGCTCGAGGAGGCGTTTCACCGCGCGCACGAGTCGCAGTACGGCTACGCGGACCGGAGCCGGGAGATCGAGCTCGTCGCCGTGCGCACGGCGGAGGTTCGCCCAGCGCCGGCGCTCGAGCTGCCGCGTGGCGACCCACTGCACATGACGGGTCCCGCGGTGATCGAGCTGGACGGCTCCACGTGCTGGCTTCCCCCCGGGTGGGTGGGGGCTAGGGATGGTCCCACGCTGGTGCTCACGAAACAGTGAACATCGAGCTCCAAATCATCGGCAGCGGAATGCGCGCGATCGCGGAGGAGATGGGCGTCGTGCTGATCCGCTCCGCCTTCTCGGCGAACATCAAGGAACGCCGTGACTGTTCGACCGCGCTCTTCGACGAGCGTGGGCGGATGATCGTCCAGGCGGAGCACATACCCGTGCACCTCGGCGCGATGCCCGACGCCGTCGCGGCGGTGATACGCCGTAACCCGGGCCCCGACGACGTCTTCATCCTCAACGACCCGTTCACCGGCGGCACGCACCTTCCCGACATCACGCTCGTCTCGCGCACCGCGCTCGGGTTCGCCGCCTCGCGGGCGCACCACGCCGACGTCGGCGGAGTCGAGCCGGGAAGCATGCCCGCGACCTCACGAACGCTCGACGAAGAGGGCGTCGTGATTCCGCCGACGCGAGTCGACGACGCGACCGTAGACTCCCTGGTCGCGCAAATGCGCAATCCGGAAGAGCGCCGCGGCGATCTCCGCGCGCAGCTCGCGGCGCAGCGTCTCGCGACGCGACGGATCGACGACGTGTGCGCACGTTACGGGCGCGACCGTGTCGTGGCGGCGATGGACGAGCTGTACGCCTACTCTGAGCGGCTCGTCCGCGCCGGCATCGCCGCGATGCCGGACGGCTGCTACGAAGCCGCCGACTTCCTCGACGACGGAACGAAGATCCAAGTCGCGCTGAGGATCGACGGCGAGTCGATCGAGCTCGACTTCGCCGGCACCGACTCGCAACAGCAGGACGGCAACCTCAACTGCCCGCTCGCGGTCACACGCTCGGCCTGTTACTTCGTCGTGCGCTGCCTCGCCGCGCCCGACGTCCCCGCCTCGGGCGGCGCGTTCGCGCCGGTGACCGTGCGCGCGCCCGAGGGCTCGCTCGTCAACGCGCGCCCGCCCGCGGCCGTTGCAGGCGGAAACGTGGAGACGTCGAGCCGCATCGTCGACGTCGCCTTCGCGGCGTTCGGACAGGCGATCCCGGTCCCGGCCCAAGGTCAGGGAACGATGAACAACGTCACGCTCGGCAACGACCGATTCACGTACTACGAGACGATCGGCGGCGGCCAGGGGGCCTGCCCGGATGCGGACGGGCCCTCCGCGGTGCACGTGACGATGTCGAACACGCTGACCACGCCGATCGAGGCGCTCGAGCTGTCCTATCCGCTGCGCGTTGAGCGCTACGCGCTGCGCCTCGGGAGCGGGGGAGCGGGCGCTCACCGCGGCGGCGACGGCGTCGTGCGAGAACTTCGGATGCTCGAGGACTGTCGCCTCTCGATCCTCAGCGAGCGCCGGACGCGCGCACCCCGCGGCGCGAACGGCGGCACGGACGGCGCGCCCGGGCGCAACCTCCTCAACGGCCGCGAGCTCCCCGCGAAGGTCACGGTGGACGTGCGCGCCGGCGACGTGCTGACAGTCGAGACGCCGGGCGGCGGCGGACACGGTGGCTAGGCTTCACGCATGGGCCGAGTCGAGGCGATCAACATCGGGCCGCCGCGCGAGCTCCCCGCGCCGGTCGAGCGCGCGTCCGCGCACGCGGGCAAGGGTCTCGTCGGCAACCGCTACTACTTCGAGAACGGCGCGAAGCCCGGACAGGCCCTCACCCTGATCGCCGCGGAGGCGCTCGAGGCGATGGCGGCCGAGCACGGCGTTGAGATCACGGCGGCCGCCTCACGCCGCAACGTTCTCACGCGCGGCATCGACCTCAACGCGCTCGTCGGCAAGCGTTTCCGCGTCGGCGCGGTGGAGTGCATCGGCGTCGAGCTGTGCGAGCCGTGCAAGCATCTGGAGAGCGTGACGAAGCCGGGCGTGATCAAGGGACTTGCGCATCGCGGCGGCTTGAACGCAGACATCGTGTCGGACGGCGAGATCGCCGTGGGCGACGCCGTCGTCGCGACGGACTGATGGACGAGCCGGTCAAAGTCGCCTGCGCGCAGGTCGAGCCGGTGGCCTTCGACCGAGCCGCGACGCTCGACAAGGTCGCAAGCGTCGCCGCCGAGGCCGCCGGGCAAGCCGCGCGGCTCGTGCTGCTGCCCGAGACCTTCGTTCCCGTCTACCCCTCGAGTCGCTGGGTGCGCGAGCTCGTCGGCGGCGGAAACGGCAAGCCGCTCTTCGCGCGGCTCGCGCGCGAGTCCGTCGAGATCCCGGGCCCCGATTCGGATCGCTTGGGCGCGATCGCGCGCGAGCACCGCATCCAGCTCGCCGTCGGAGTGAACGAGCGCGACGGCGGAACGCTCTACAACAGCCTGCTCGTCTACACGGCGGACGGCGAGCTCGCGCTGCACCATCGCAAGCTCGTCCCCACGAACCACGAGCGGCTCGTGTGGGGCTTCGGCGACGGCAGGGGCCTCGCCGCGATCCAGACCGACCTCGGTCGCGTCGGCGGCCTGATCTGCTGGGAGAACCACATGCCGCTCGCGCGCGCCGCCCTCTACGAGTCGGGCGTGGAGGTGTACCTGGCGCCGACCGCCGACGACACCGAGCAGTGGCTCGAGTCGATCCGCCACATCGCGCGTGAGTCGCGCGCGTTCGTCCTCTCGTGCTGCGTCTTTCAGCGCGCGTCGAGCTACCCCGCGGACGTGCCGCTCGGCGAAGGCGACGAGCTGATCGGACGCGGCGGCTCCGCGATCGTCGGCCCGGACGGCGAGTACCTCGCCGGGCCGTTGTGGGACGAGGAGGGGATCATCTACGCGGAGCTCGACCCGCAGCGGTTGTACGAGGAGCGTCAGCGCTTCGACGCGGCCGGCCACTACGCACGCCCCGACGTCTTGCGGCTCGAGGTCAAACCTTTACGCTGACTAGCTAGCGTAACGCCTTTTAGCGTTACGCTGACTGGTATAATCCACCGCATGACGGCAGCAAGCAATCCGTTCCGCTACGGGGCGGTGGCCCGTGGCGAGTACTTCACCGACCGCGAGCGGGAGCTCGCGGCCCTGACCGCCGACGTGCGCGGCGGCCAGGACGTCGTGGTCAGCTCGCGCCGCCGGATCGGCAAGACCTCGCTCGTCGAGGCGGCGATCGACGACCTGCGCCGCGAGGGGATGCTGGTCGCGTATCTCGACCTTCTGGGCTCGCCGTCGAAGGAGGCGCTCGCCGACGACCTCGCACAGGCGCTGTCAGACGGCCTGTTGTCGCCAATCGAGCGCACGGCGGACAAGATCCGCGGCTGGTTCTCGCACCTCGTCATTCAGCCGCGGGTCACGGTCGGCGAGGACGGCCGGCCCCAGTTCGAGTTTCTCGGTTATGAGCGGCGCGAGGACGCAGACGCGCTGCTCGACGGGCTGCTGGAGCTGCCGGGCCGCGTCGCCGACGACGGTCATCGCGTCTGCGTCGTGCTCGACGAGTTCCAGGAGATCGTCGCCATCGACGCGAAGCTGCCAGGCCGGCTGCGCGCCGCCTTCCAGCGGCAGCCGCAGGTGGCACACGTCTACCTCGGCTCGAAGCGCCACTTGATGGAGCCGCTCTTCATGGAGCGCGGCGCCCCGCTCTACCGATCCGCCAAGCCGATGCCCCTGGGGCCGATCGCGCCGGAGATCTTCATTGGCTTTCTCCGTGAACGCTTCGCCATCGGTGAGGTGCAGATCGGCGACGGCGCGCTCGAGCGGATCCTTTCGTTGAGCGGCGGCCTTCCCTACGAGACGCAAGAGCTCTGTTCGTTCGTGTGGGCTGAGGCGAGGCTGCGCGACCTCCGCGTCGACGACGAGCTGATCGCGGTCGCGCTCGAGACGCTCGTCGATGCGGAGGCTGCCCGTTACACCGCGGTCTGGGACCGGCTACCGGGGTCACAGCGCTCGCTGCTACTCGCGCTCGCGCGGGAACCCGGGCGCGTGTTCAGCGAGGAGTACCGGCGGCGGCACAAGCTCGGCCCCGCCTCGACGGTCCAGAAAGCGCTGGCGGCTCTGGAGAAGCTGGACCTGGTCGACTCGAACGCGAGCGGCGGCCAGGCGTTGGCCGATCTCTTCATGCGGCTCTGGCTGCGACGGGTCGACTGATGTCTTCAGCGGATCTCGCGCGCGACGCCGAAGCCGGAGTAGACGTCCTTGCGCTTGATCTTCCCGTCCTCGATCGGGAAGACGTCGATGCCGTCCCACTCGAGCGTCTTGCCGTCGCGGGTCGCCCTCGCCGTCCACTCGTTCACGACCAGCCCGTCGCGCGCGTAGAGACGGCGGCCGCGGAACTGGAGGTCGGGGCTGTTCCGAAAGATCTGCGCGATGTGCTCGCGGACGGCATCGGCGCCTTCGGCGCGCTCGTTCGCGGAGTAGTTGTGGAACACGATGTCGGGCACGTGCATCGACGAGATCGCATCGAGGTCGTGCGCGTTCCACGCGTCGTTGTACCGCTCGATCAGCTCCTGCTCTTTCATTCTCTCGCCGCCTTTCTTAACACACGCTCGTCGCCGACCCGCCGGGTCAGCCCGTCGGCGTCGTAGCGCTCGAGGAGGAGCTGCGCGACGCGGCGCGAGATGCCGAGCGCGTCGCGGAAGCCGGCGAGCGTGATCGGCGTCAGCCTCCTGATCGCGTCGACGCCCTGCTCGTAAAGCGCGCCGGAAACCGCGAAGCCGTCGCCGACGCGGTGGAGCCGGCCGGCCTGCTCGAGGAAGGCGCCGAGCTCGCGGTCGTCGATCTTGCCGAATCCGTGCTCGGCCAGCTCCGCCTCGAGCCGGCGCGCCTCCTCCTCGCGGCCGTCGAGCGACGGCGCGCTCCCGGGGAGGTACGCCTTCCCCCGGCGGTGCTCGAGACCGAGCAGCGGAGCGATCGCGTTCGCCCACGGCCGGTTCGGGAGCAGGTGGCCGACCGGCAGGCCCGGGTCGAGCGGCGCGCGTGCCGCGCGCTCGCGGAGGCGTTCACGCGAGCGCTGCCGCACCTCCTCGAGCCAGTCGTCGGCGAAGTACCAGTCGCCGGCGGCGCGGACCCCCGCGAGCCCGCGGGCAAGCTCGGATGGAGGCAGGAGCCCGCGCGCCTGCAGCTCGGCTCCCGTCACCGGCTCCTGCACGGTGGCGCGCACGATCGAGACGGCGTCCCCCGCCTCCAGGAGCTCGAGGCGCTGCGGGTCGATCGCGCGAGGCGCCGCCGGATCGAGCACGACTCCGCCGCCGACGGTCGTGTGCGCGCGAAGCACGACGCGGTCGCCCCTCGCGGCGACAACCGGCGTCGCGAGACGAAGCTGCGCGTACCGCTCTCCGACGCGGACGACACGCGCGACGGTGTGCGACGTGCCGTGATGGACGTTCAGCCTCGCGCCGTCGTCGATCGGCTCGAGCTGGTGCAGCAGGACATCCAGCCGGTAGCTGGTCGGAAACGTGCCTGCAGCGACGAGCGCGTCGCCGCGGCGGAGATCGCGCCGCTCGACACCGGGCACGGCGACGGCGACCCGCTGTCCCGCCGCCGCGGTCGCGACGGGCTCGTCGTGAACCTGGACGCTGCGCACGCGCACGTCGAGCCCCACCGGCTCCGCGCGCAGCACGTCGCCCTCGGCCACCGTCCCCGACCAGAGCGTGCCGGTGACGACGGTCCCGATGCCGCGCAGCGTGAAGACGCGGTCGACGTAGAGGCGCGTCGGCCACGACGGACGTTCCGTCTCGAGGGCCGCGGCCGCGAGCGCGGCCCGCAGTTCCTCGAGCCCCTGCCCGGTCTTCGCGCTCGCGGCGACGACCTCGGCGCCGGGCACGAGCTCCCGCGCCTCCGCCACGGCGAGCTCGAGCGTCTCGGCATCGACGGCGTCCGCCTTCGTCACCGCGACGACGCCTTGCTCGATGCCGAGCAGCCGCAGGATCGACAGGTGCTCGTGCGTTTGCGGCCGCGCGCCTTCGCCGGCGTCGATCACGAGCAGGAACAGGTCGATGCCGGTCGCGCCGGCGACCATGTTGCGCACGAAACGCTCGTGCCCGGGGACGTCGATCAGCGACAAACGCCGCCCGTCGGGAAGCTCGAGCGGTGCGTAGCCGAGGTCGATCGAGATGCCGCGCTTCTGCTCCTCCGGCAGCCGGTCGGTGTCCTTGCCCGTGAGTGCGCGAACGAGCCACGTCTTGCCGTGGTCGATGTGCCCGGCCGTGCCGACCGTGAGCGGCACGGTCAGCCCGACATGTGCGTCATCACGTTGATGACGGCGCCGTTCGGGTCGCGGACGAAGAAGCGGCGCACGCCCCACGGCTCGTCCGTGACCGGGTGGACGATCTCGTAGCCCCGCTCGACTGCGTTCGCGTGCACCGCGTCCACGTCCTCGACCTCGATCGAGACGTCCGGCGAGACCGGTGCCGTTGCGTCCTCGCTCATCACCGTGAGTTGCGCAGTCTCGTTCGACGTCGACCCGAACGTCATGATCCACCCGAGATCCATCCCGAGCTCCAGACCGATCACGTTCTCGTAGAACTCCCGGCTCGCGTCGGGCTCGCCGTGGAGGTCTGGGACGACGCGCCTGACCCTCATCGTGCGGACGCTACCGCGGCGGCGACCTCGTCGATGTCGTCGTCCGCCAGCGTTCGGCAGTCGAGCAGCAGCTTGCCGTCGCGGACGATGCCGACGATGGGCGGCTCGCCGATGCGGAGCGGCGCCGCGAGCGACTCCTCGAGCGCACACGCGAAGCTCGGCAGTTCGGCGAGTGGCAGCGCGCCGCCGCCGACGCGCGCAACCGTCTCCTCGACGGTGCCGCCGGTGAGGGACGCGAGCCGCTCGGCGCGTGCGCGGACGCCGTCGTCGCGGAGCATGCCCAGGACCGGGATGCGCTCCGGCGCGTCGAGGTAGAGCGCGAGCGTCCCCTCGAGCGCCGCGAGCGTCAGCTTGTCGGCGCGCAGCGCGCGCTGCAGCGGATGGCGGCGCAGACGTTCGACGAGCTCCGCGCGCCCGACAACGATGCCGGCCTGCGGGCCGCCGAGCAGCTTGTCGCCGGAGAACGTGACGAGGTCCGCGCCGGCGTCGAGGCTCTCCTTCGCGGACGGCTCGTCGGCGAGCTCGACGAGCACTCCCGAGCCGAGATCGTCGACGAGCGGGAGCTCGTGGCTACGGGCCACCTGCGCGAGCTTGCGCAGCGCCGGCAACTCGGTGAAACCGACGACCCGGAAGTTCGACTGGTGTACGCGCAGGATCAGCGCGGTGTCCTCGCCGATCGCGTTCTCGTAGTCGGCGGCGCGCGTCCGGTTCGTCGTCCCGACTTCGCGCAGCCGCGCGCCCGATCGCGCGAGCACGTCGGGAATGCGGAAGCCGTCGCCGATCT
>WNGB01014555.1_pt1 | contig 10489 bp, 9 predicted proteins | sample 5400681 | NCBI WGS metagenome assembly WNGB01 (sample SAMN13153367, study PRJNA577476) | soil metagenome | isolation source: 115 cm soil or saprolite under grassland replicate 2 | place: USA:California | collected 2016-06-15 | reverse complement strand
ACCGAGCACCCCGACGAGCAGCGCGCGGCGCACGAGCGCACGGTCGCCTGCTTCGCGCGCGGCGCCTGGGCGCTGGAGCCGCCCGCCGAGCGGGTCGAGATCCCGTACCTGGACACGCGGCTCGCCGGCTACCTGCGCGTGCCGCCGGGCGACCGTCCCATGCCCGTTGCGCTCATGATCCCCGGACTCGACTCGGTCAAGGAGGAGCTGCAGGCGACGGCCGAGTACCTGCTGCGGCGCGGGCTCGCCACCCTCGCGATCGACGGGCCCGGCCAGGGCGAGGCCGAGTACGAGCTGCCCATCGAGCCAGCGTACGAGCGGGTGGTGGCGGCCTGCTTCGACTGGCTGGAGCGGCGTCCCGAGGCGGACGCGGACGCGGAGCGGCTCGGCGTCTTCGGGGTCAGCCTCGGCGGCTACTACGCCGCCCGGGCGGCGGCCTTCGAGCCGCGCGCACGGGCGACCGTCGCGCTGGCCGGTCCGTACGCCTTCGACCAGGATTTCGATCAGCTGCCGGTGCTCACCCGCGCCGCCTTCCAGCACCGCTCGGGCGCGGCCAGCGCCGAGGAGGCGCTCGAGCGCGCCGCGGCGCTCACGCTCGCCAGCGCGGCCGAGCGCATCACCTCGCCACTGCTGGTCGTCTTCGGCAGGCTGGACCGGATCATCCCGGCTTCCCAGGCCGAGCGGCTCGCCGCCGAGGCGCCCGGCGCCGAGCTGGCCATGTTCGAGGACGGCAACCACGGCCTGACCAACCACGTCTTCGAGTCGCGCTCGCTGATGGCGGACTGGCTGGCCGAGCACCTGAAAGCCACGGTCTGACGGCATCCGGAGCAGCGGGACCAGCGGGAGGAGGGGGCGTCGTGGCAGCCGACGGCGAGAGCGATCCGGGCCGCCGCCACGGCGGGCTGCTCCTCGTCGACCTGCTCGTCGCGCACGGCGTGCGGCACGTCTTCGGGCTGCCGGGCGGGCAGACCATGGCGCTGTACGACGGGATCCTCGAGCGCGCGCCATCCGTCAGGCACGTGCTGGTGCGCGACGAGCGCAGCGGCGCGTACGCCGCCGACGCCTACGCGCGGGTGACCGGCAGGGTCGGGGTGTGCGACGCGACGGTTGGGCCCGGCGCGGCGAAGCTGCCGTCCGGTCTCGGCGAGGCGCTGAACGCCTCGGTGCCCGTGCTCGCGCTCGTGAGCGACCTGCCGCGGCGGCTCGCGCCGATGCGCTACCGCGGCGCCGCGTCGCAGGCGCTCGACCAGTCGCGGCTGCTGGAGCCGGTGACCAAGTGGCTGGCCAGCGTGGACGACCTGAGAGCCATGCCCGACCTGGTGCGGCGGGCCTTCCGCGAGGCGACCGGCGGGCGGCCCGGCCCGGTGGCGCTGCTGCTCCCCCAGGACGTGCTCGACGCGCCGCAGGCCGACCAGGCCAGCGCGCGTGCCGCGTGGCCCGGCGCGCACGACGGCCGCTTCGGGCGCTGCCCGCCGCTGCGGCCGTGGCCAGACCCCGCGGACGTGGGCACCGCCGCCGCCGTGCTGCGGGCCGCCCGCCGGCCGCTCGTCCTCGCCGGCGGGGGCGCGCTGCTCTCAGGCGCCACCGCGGCGCTGCATGCGCTCGCTGAGCGGCTGTCGGCTGCGGTCGCGACGACCCTGTCGGGCAAGGGCGCCTTCCCGGAGAGCCATCCGCTCAGCGTCGGGGTCGTCGGCGCCATGGGAACGGCGGCGGCGGCAACCGCCCTCGCCGAGGCCGACACGGTCCTGCTGGTGGGCACCAAGGCGGGCGGCGGCCCGACCTTCGGCTGGACGCTGCCGCGAGCCGACCAGGCTGTCGTGCAGCTCGACATCGACCCCGCCGAGCTGGGGCGCGCCTTCCCGCTCGCCGGCGGGCTGCTCGCCGACGCCCGTGCCGGCCTCGAGGCGCTCGCGCGCGCGCTCGAGGAGCCCAGAGGGCCGGAGGGTTCCCCGGAACCGGACCCCTCCGCCCGTCAGGACCGCGGGGAGCCGGAGGGGCCCCTGGAGCCGGACCGTGGCGCGTGGCGCGCGCGGCTGGGCCAGCTCATGGCCGACTGGCGCGCCGAGCGCGACCGCGAGCGCGCCCTGGACACGCGGCCGATCGCGCCGCAGCGGGTGCTCGGCGAGCTCGAGCGCGCCCTCGGGCCCGACGACCTCGTCGTCTGCGACGCCAGCCTGGCCAGCGGCTGGGGTGGGGCGTACCTGGAGCAGCGCCGCGCCGGGCGGCGGGTGCTGTCCCCGCGCGGGCTCGCCGGGCTCGGCTGGGCGCTGCCAGCGGCGATCGGTGTCGCGACCGCCCTGCCTGGCCGTCGGGTCGTCGTGCTCGCGGGCGACGGCGCGCTGTCGTACGCCGTGGGGGAGCTGGCGACGGTCGCCGAGCAGCGGCTCGCGATCACCACGGTGGTGCTCAATAACCGCTCGCTCGCGTGGATCCGCTGGTACCGGCGGATCGCGTTCGGGCGGGGGCACGAGGACGAGGACTTCGCCGACGTCGACTTCGCGGCCGTGGCGCGCGCCTACGGCCTGCATGCCGCGCGGGTGGAGGACCCGGGCGAGCTGGGCCGGGCGCTCGAGACGGCGCTGCGGGTCCAGGGGCCGGCCCTGCTCGACGTGCGCACCGAGGCCTGGGAGACACCGATCGCCGCGCACCGCCGCGCGCTGGCGCAGGGCCGGCCGGCGGCCGGCTACGGGACGTAGGAGGGGGCAGAGCAGCGTGCCACGCCATCGCGACCGTCACCTGGAGCGCATGACGCAGCCGGAGGCCGCCAGGATGCTCGGGGCGAGCGGCAGCGCCGTGCTCGCGGCCGGCAGCGTCGAGCAGCACGGCGCGCACCTGCCGCTCGGCACCGACGCCTACGCGGCCCTGGCGGTCGCCGAGCGGGTTGCCGCCCGCCTGGACACCGCGGTGGCGCCGCTCGGCCTCGTCGGCGTCGCCCACTACCACCTGCCATGGGCCGGGACGCTGAGCCTCGCGCCGAGCACGCTGATCGCCCTGGTGGTGGACGTCTGCGCGAGCCTGCGGCAGGCGGGCGTGACGCGGGTCGTGGTGGTGAACTGGCACGAGGGCAACTCGCCGACGTTGCGCCTGGCGGCAGACGAGGCGCAGCGCCGCCTGGACCTGCGCATCGTCGTGGCCGAGGCTCACGTCATCACCAACGCCCTGTTCCCGGACGAGATGGAGTTCACCCACGCGGGCTCCATGGAGACCGCCGCGGTGATGGCCTACGACCCGTCGCTGGTGCGCGCCGACAGGGTGGCTGGGCCCAGCGACGCGGCCGCGGGCGCGGCGGCGCACGCCCTGTTCCGGCGGCCCGACGTCTACCCGGTGCTGCGCGACTTCCACGAGATCGCCGTCACCGGCTGGTACGGCCATCCGGAGCTGGCGGAGCCGCTGCGGGCGGAGGAGGTCTTCGAGGCGGTGGCCGACCACGTGGTCGCGCGGGCACGCGAGATCTGGGCCGCACTCGACGGGGAGGCGGGACCGTGACCGCGACCACTCCGGCTGGCGCGCCTGCCCCTCGGGAGATGGAGGCTGCCGTCCTGCGCGACTTCGGCGAGCTGACGGTCGAGCGCGTCCCTGTGCCGGCGGTCGGTCCCGGCGAGGCGCTCTGCCGCGTGCGGGCCTGCGGGATCTGCGGCACGGACCTCAAGATCGTTGGCGGGGAATTCCGCGGCGTGTGGCCGCCATCGCTGCCGTTCATCATCGGCCACGAGTGGTCCGGGGTGGTGGCGGCGCTCGGCCCGGGAGCCGAGCGCTCGGGCCTCGAGGTCGGCGACCGCGTGGTCGCCGAGAACCATGCGGGCTGCGGGAGCTGCCCGCTGTGCCGAGTGGGCCGTTACAACCTCTGCGAGCGCGTCCGCGAGCCCGGCTACCGGCTCTACGGGCACACCGCCCAGGGCGCGCTGGCCGAGTACGCCGTGCGGCCGGCGGTGCTGCTGCACAAGCTCCCACCGACCATCGGCGACGTGGAATCGGCCCTGATCAACCAGGGCGCGCTCACGGTGCACGCCGTGCGCCGCGCCCGCCTCGGGCCGGGCGCGACGGTGGCGGTCTTCGGCCCTGGTCTGCTCGGTCTGCTGATGGGCCAGGTCGCCAGGGCCGCCGGCGCGACCCGCGTGCTCACCGTCGGCCGCGGGGCACGCCTGCGCCTCGCCGCTGAGCTGGGCAGCGACGAGGTCGTCGACTACCAGCGCGATGAACCGGTTGCGGCGCTGCGCGCGGCCACAGCCGGCCGCGGCGTCGACTGCGTCTTCGAGTGCTCCGGGAACCCGGCCGCGGTCGCGCAGGCGCTCGCCAGCGTGCGCCGCGGCGGCACGGTCGCGCTGCTCGGCCTCACCGGGGGAGCGAGCATGGAGCTGCCGGCGGATCGGCTGACGCTGGACGAGATCGACCTGATCGGGGTGCGGTCGAGCCCCAACGCCTATGCGGCGATGATCGAGCTGATGGCGACGGGCGCGGTGTCGGTGAAGCCGCTGGCAACGCACGTCTACCCGCTTGCCGGGGTGGCGCGGGCATTCACCGCGCTGGAGCGCCGCGAGGCGGTCCGGCCCATCGTCGAGCTGTGAAGGAACGTGCCGTGCGACGGACGGCAGAGCGGGCCCCACCTCGCCCTGCCGTCCAGATCGCTGCTACGCTTCTCTGCCACGGCTTGGCCTCGGAGGCCAAGCCGCCCCATGACTTTGGTAGTGTCGCCTCCTCTCGCGGTCGTGGCGGTGGGTTCGAGGTGAACTCCCGACACCCGGCGCCGATTCCCGGCCAGCAGAGGAAAATCACGAAACAATCTCGGACAGCAAACGGTTTGACTTCGCTTGAGGCCCTGTCGTAGAGTCCGGCCCTGCCACCCCCCATGGCTCCCCCGAACACAAGCAATAGAAGTCCCCCAAAGCTTCAGTCGCTCCCGCCGGAGTCGACGCTCCGATTCGTCTGGTGCGGGTTCGGCCCTCCTTCGGGCCCCCCAACCTGGCCGCCCCCACGGCCGGTGTTCCGAAGGCGTTCCCGCGGCGCTCCAGCGTATTGGTGTGAAGGTGGGCAGCGGCCTTCGACGTACCTTCTCGCCGGGCGCCGTGCCATGGTCCGACGAGATCGTGTCCCCCCGTCGTGCAGCCATGACTGCGACGATTTCGAGCGATCTGAACGAGAGGCGACGAACGATGATCCAGCTCGATTCGCTGCTCCCCCCGACCGCCTGAGCGGCACCCCGTCTTCACGTATCTGAGCGAGCCGCGCGCAACGCCAGCGCGCAGCGATCGCTATTGGATCGTGCCCGCATTTCAAGAGGCAGGGAGTGCCGTGACGCACACATATGACGACCTGGACGACCTCCACGGGCTCGACAGGGTCTGGTACGAGGAAGGCGACCTCGAGGTCGATCCCGACCTCGATCTCGACACCGTCGACGTCGATGAGATGGATGACGAGGTCTACGAGGTCGACGACGAAGACGACCCCCCACTGCGCCAATATGCCTGGAGCCGCTCAGGCAGGATCGCCCGGCGCAGGACGACCACCCTGTTGAACGCCAGCACGGTCACCATTCTGGTGGGGTTCGCGCTCGGCACCGCGGCGGTGTCGGCGGTGATCCTCGTGGGCCAGCTTCTCACCACGCGTCAGCTCTTCTTCCTGACTCACTCGACCCTCGGGATCATCATCGTCCACGCCTTCGGCGGTGGCCTGGGCACGCTGTGCACCGTCCACGACTCGCCGCTCAAAGAGGTCGTCCGCAAGCTCAGCACGGTCTCGATGGCCGTGGTCGCGTGGCTCACCTCCGCGATCGGCACCTGGTTCGGCTACGCCGGCTACCGGGCCAGGGTGCCGGCGGGCGGGAACATCGAGATGTATCCCAGGGCGTATCTGTTGAACAGTCCGAAGCTCGCCTTCTGGGAGAACTTCGCGATGGAGTGGAAGGTTCACATCGGCTGGCTCACTCCCTTCCTTGCGACGGCGGTGGCGTTCGTCGCTCTGCGCTACGGGCGCCGGCTGGTCGCCGACATCCAGGTGCGAAAGATGCTGACCAATCTGTTCATCATCGCGTTCGCCACCGCACTGGTCGCGGCCGGACTCGGCGCCCTGGTGAATGTGACCGCCCCGAATGACTTCATGCACCGCGGATGGCACCCCTAGAAAATTCGTCCCCACAAGTGAGCTGAAGACGACCTCTGCGGAGGCGCCCATGTACCGCCCTGAATATCTGCGACCGATGCGCCAGCCCGTCGGGCGTCACGAGCGACGCAAACCGCGCTCGGCGCGACGGGCGACGTGGCGGGAGGACCTCATGACCGGTGGCTGCTCGCTGCTGCTGGTGCTGGGGCTCTACCTCGATGGCTGGAACCACATCAACCTGCAGGCCGACGAGCTCGGGGCCTTCCTCACGCCATGGCACGGCGTGCTGTACGCGGGGTTCACCGCGACCGCTCTGTGGATCCTCAAGCTGCACCAGCGCCGCGGCTCCTGGTCGTTCGCCGCGGTCCCGCCCGGCTACCGCAGCGCGCTGGTGGGGATGGCCCTCTCGATGGTCGCGCTCGCCGGGGACGCGGCCTGGCACACCGTGTTCGGCGAGGAGAAGGGCGTCACCCGCATGATCGCCCCGTTCCACCTCTTCCTCTTCGCGGGCGCGAGCCTGCTGGTCAGCTCCGGGCTGCGGGCTGGCTGGTCGGCGCCGACCTCGGCCAAGGTGTCGAGCCTGCGCGCCTTCCTGCCGGTGCTGACCTCGACCACGCTGATCACGGCGATGGCCGCGTTCTTCTTCCAGTACGTCTCGCCGGTGGTCGCCTGGCGCCGGCCGCCGCAGGTCTCGCTGCCGGCCGGCTCGCCCTTCCTCGAGAGCATGCAGATCCTGGACCTGCTCGGAGTGCTGGTCCACAACCTGCTCTTCATCGCGCCGATCCTGCTGTTGCTGCGCCGCTGGCGACCACCGCTCGGCGCGATGACGATCATGTCGGGTTCGGTGGCGCTGCTGCTCTCCACCCAGACCGAGCTGCAGCTCGTCGGCCTGGTGGGCGCGGCGGTGCTCGGCGGGGCGGCGGCGGACGTCGCGATTCTGCTGGCCCGGCCCTCGCCGGTCCGGCCCTGGGCGACCCGCACCGTCGCGCTGGTGGGGCCGCTCGTGTACTGGACGGCCAACTTCGCGTTCCTGCGGCTTGGCTACGGCGTGACCTGGGTGTTGGAGATCTGGCTGGGCGCCGTGGTCTGGGCGGCCCTGAGCGGACTGGTGCTGTCGGTGCTGATGCAGCCGGCGGCCGTCCCGCTCACCGCGTGGAACCGCAGCGGCTCCTCCAACAGTGGTCCACAGCGTCTGAACAGGATCAAGGCCGCGTGACAGCTCGCTCGAGAAGAGGTAGGTGATCGTGATGACCGGGGGCACGCTCCAGGACCGCTTCGAGGCGACGGCGCTACCACTGCACGACGTCGTCTACCGCGCAAATCTGCGCATCACGGGAGACCCGACCGCCGCTCAGGACCTCACCCAGGAGACCTACCTGCGCGCGTTCCGCTCTTTCGCCTCGTTCGAGAGCGGCACCAACTGCCGGGCATGGCTGCTGCAGATCGCCCACAACGTCTTCTGCCGTGACTACCGGCAGCGCAAGCGGATCACCTGGCGCAATGCCGGCGAGGACGATTTCGACCTGCTCGCGCGGGTCCCAGGACACATGCCCGACCCCGAGGAGGAGGTCCTTCGCCAGCTCGATCGCGAGGAGCTGCGGCGCGCGCTGGCGCAGCTTCCGGAAAGCTTCCGGACCGCCATCGTGCTGGTCGAGCTCCAGGGCCTGTCGTGCGAGGAGGCGGCCGCGTTGATGGGCACCCCGCGGGGAACGGTGCTGTCCCGTCTGTACCGTGGCCGAGCCCGTCTGCGTAAGATTCTGGAGAAGATTCCTGCATGAAAATGGGAATCGCAAGTTGAGGGCGTGAGTTCCCTACGGGAATTCGCTCCAACCCCACCGAACGAGGAGCGTTCAAATGCTGCGGCGTCATCCAGCCGTGCTCGCCCTGACGCTGACGGGTCTTCTGCTCGGCGTGTCCGGCTGCACGATCCCGACCACTGACAACGGCGGGGGATACGGTCCTTCCGGCCAGTCGGTCAAGGCCGCCCGGCAGGCGGACCAGCCGGCCCCGGTGGTGCTGAAGAGCGGCGTCGCCTCCGTTCTGAAGGCCAAGGACGCGCGCTGGCTGCCGCAGAGCTACGTGGTCGCACCGGACGCGAACATCGTGCTGAAAGTCGCCAACGGCGATGCCACGCAGCACAACTTCACGCTCGAGGGGGAAGGCCTCTCGAAGAACCTCCCCACCGGCTCGGAGGTGGTGCTGAAGTTCTCCGCTCCCAGCCCCGGCAAGCACCGTTTCTACTGCAAGTACCAGCGCGAGGAGATGCAAGGTTGGATAACCGTCCAGTAATTCTGACGCCGAATTCTCAAGGCCGGCGTCATCCCGAGGAGGAGCTCTGATGATCTTGCTCAATCGCCCGGGGCGCTCCCGGGTGCTGTGGGCGCTGCTGCTCAGCGCGGCCCTGTTGGGGGCCACCATGTTCGGCCTCGACCGGTCGAGCTCGAGCGCGCAGCAGGCCACTGACACCACGGTCGCATCGACCGACTCGACCGACCCCGTCGACTCCACCGACACCACGGCGCCCAGCGACTCCACCGACACCACGGTCGCCGACGACGCCACCACCACGACGGCGGCCGACAACGGCGAAGACCCCAACGGCAACAACAACAACCTGCCCGTGCACGACGGCACCCAGAAGGGCAACGTCTTCAACCCGACTCCCTACGGTGAGATCCCGGCGAAGACTCCGGAGGTCGTGATCATCCGACCGGGCAGCGGCCGGATCCTGCCCCTGAACACCGAGATCCAGGTTCGCGCGCGCTTCGTGAACTTCGTGCCCGGCTTCTTCAACGACCCCGCCACGCAGTACGGCCTGGAGCCGCAGCGGCTCGACGGCCAGGGCAACCTCCAGGGTCACAACCACGCCTGCATCCAGCGACTGCCCGCCAGCGGCGTCCCCGGCGTCGCCTGCGACTCCTTCGTGGTCCTCGAGCAGGAGGGCACCACCAACGTGGTCAGCAACGTGGCTCCGCCGCTCACGGTGCCCGGCCGCTACCGCGTCTGCGTCGACGCGGCCAGCGGGGCGCACTACGCGGCGGCGCGGGCGTTCGCTCGTGAGGGCGGCCCGGTCGACTGCATCCGCGTCCTCGTGATGCGGATGTCCCGCCGCTGACGCACGCGAACCCACCTGCCACTGAGAGGAGTCCCTTCAAAATGAGAAAGAGAGTCGTGGTCGCCTTCGTCGCCCTCGCTGCCGCCGCACTCATGACCGGGCCTGCCGCGCTGGCCCAGTCGGCCAGCGACACGCAGCAGTACGGCGACGACGTCTACGCGGGCGTCGACCAGGGCGCCAGCACCGCCCAGCAACCCGCCTCCAATTCCGGCAACGCCGACAGCGCCACCCTCGCCAAGAAGACCGCCCCGGCCGCGACCGTGCTCAGCGCCAACCTGACCGGCGAGGTCGAGGTCCCGCCCGGTGACCCGGACGCGAGCGGCAAGGTCGAGGTCAAGGTCAGCGAGGGCCAGGTCTGCTTCGACGTGAGCTGGTCCGGCATCTCCCCGACCGCCTCGCACATCCACAAGGCGGCCAAGGGCGTCGCCGGCCCGATCGTCGTGCCGTTCTTCAAGTCCGACACCCCAGTGAGCGGGAACCGCAAGCAGGGCTGCACCGAGGTCAGCGCGGATCTCGCCAACGGCATCGCGCAGCACCCCGCCAACTACTACGTGAACGTCCACGACGCCCAGTTCCCCAAGGGAGCGATCCGGGGCCAGCTCGCGAGCGCGGGCACCGAGGCCGGAGTGCTGCCGAACACGGGCAGCTTCCGCTCCAAGGGCCTGATGCTGCTCGGCCTGAGCATCGTCACGGCCGGTTCCCTCCTGCTGGCGGTCGGCCAGCGCCGCCGGCGTCCCAGCCACGCCAGGCGATGACGGTCAGGCCGCTACCCGGCCCGCGGCGGTGGTGTCCCCCCGGTCCGCCGCGGGCCGGCTCTATCACCGGCGGCATGCTGCTGGGGCTGGTCGTATGGCTGGCCCTGCCGCTCACCCTGCTGCCGCTGCGCGCCGGGCCGGCGCCGAGCTGGCCGACCTGGTCGCTCGCCCGGGCCGGCGCGCTCTTCCCCGGGCTGCTGGTCTGCCTGGCCGCGGGAAGCGCGCTCGGCCCGGCGCTCCGGTCGGTCGGCAGACGCCTTGCGGCCCACCGGCTGGCGGCCCGCCAGGCGCCCGGCCGGCGCGTGGTCATCCTCGGCGGCGGCTTCGGCGGTGTGGCCGTCGCGCGGCGCCTCGAGCAGCTCCTGCCGCAGGCGCCCGACCTCGAGGTGACCCTGGTGAGCCAGAGCAACTACCTGCTCTTCACGCCCATGCTGGCCGAGGTCGCCGCCGGTTCGATCCAGGCCAGCAGCATCGGCGCACCGCTGCGCGCCATCTGCCCGCGGACCCGCTTCGTCCGTGC
>WNGB01014554.1_pt1 | contig 10489 bp, 6 predicted proteins | sample 5400681 | NCBI WGS metagenome assembly WNGB01 (sample SAMN13153367, study PRJNA577476) | soil metagenome | isolation source: 115 cm soil or saprolite under grassland replicate 2 | place: USA:California | collected 2016-06-15 | reverse complement strand
CTCGGCTTCCGCCTCGCCCTCGGCCGGCTTGGGGCCGCGGCGGGGACCCTTGGCGAGCGCGGCCTCGATCTCCTTGACCGCTTCGGTCTCGGTGACGCGCTGCACCGCCGCGATCTCGCGCGAGAGCCGGTCGAGCGCGGCTTCGTAGAGCTGCCGCTCGGAGTAGGACTGCTCGGGCTGCGACTCCGAGCGAAAGAGGTCGCGCACCACTTCGGCGATCGCGACGATGTCGCCCGAGTTGATCTTGGCCTCGTATTCCTGGGCGCGGCGCGACCACATGGTGCGCTTGACGCGGGCACGGCCCTTGAGCGTCTCGAGCGCGCGCTTGACCAGCGGCGGCTCGGCGAGCTTGCGCATGCCGACCGACACGATCTTCGCAGTCGGGACCCGCAGCGTCATCTTGTCCTTGACGAAGTTGATCACGAACAGTTCGAGCTTGGCGCCCGCAACCTCCTGCTCCTCGATCGAGACGATCTGGCCGACGCCGTGTGCCGGATACACGATGAACTCGTTGGTCTTGAAGCCCTGACGTTGGGTCGCCTTTTTGGTGGTCATTCCAGGAATTGCTCCTTCAGCGTCCGGTTTCCGCCGGACGTTGGCCACGGGAGCCCGACCGCGGGCGGGACCGCGCGCGGGCTGCGAAGTCCTCCGGCGGGGGCCGGTTTTCTTGGTCCGCCTCGACATGGCGGCGGTCTTCCTTGACCTATGACGCGTTTTTCCTGCCACGGCACTCTGCGTGGAACTCACGCTCCTAGCTGACGATGTCCTCCGAAAGATCCCCGAAAAAATAGGCTCCTTGGGGGGAGCGGCCGAAACTGCGGGGTCTCCTTCATTCTCCAACTATATAGCACATTTTCCGCAGAAATCAAAGCCTTACGGCGACGCAAAATGGTATTTCAGTCATGTCCTCGTATTAATTTGCTGTCAGGTGGTTAATCGGCCGAATGGCGCCGGTCTCAACTCGCTTGGCCGCGTGTCATCCTTTGAAAACTTTCGTCTCCCTTCCCACCGCCCGCTGGGCAACGCGCGGGAGGACAAGAGGCCCGCACGGCAAGAGTTGCGAGGCAAAATTCAGTCGCCGGTGCCTGGGTTGGGCGAAAAATATTGCTCCTTGCCGGCGACGCCTTCCCAGGACTTCGAGTCTGCCGGCGGCGGCTTCTTGGCCGTGATATTGGGCCATTGCTTGGCATATTCGGCGTTGAGCCCGAGCCACTTTTCGAGCCCCGGCTCGGTGTCGGGTTTGATCGCCTCGACCGGGCATTCAGGCTCGCAGACGCCGCAATCGATGCATTCGTCGGGATGAATCACGAGCATGTTCTCGCCCTCGTAGAAACAGTCCACGGGGCACACTTCCACGCAGTCCATCAGCTTGCACTTGATGCAACTTTCGTCGACGACGTAGGTCATAAGCAACTCCGCATCGGTCGGGGCTGAGTACCGCAAGGGGGCCCGTCGGGCAAGAGATCGGGCCGTTCGGCAGTCCTCCCAAGTCAGGCACCCTCATCCCCGGTGAATCGCTCGATGGCGCGGCGGTCGCGTTTGGTCGGCCGGCCGGCGCCTGCTTCGCGCTCCGCGGGGTCCGGCTCCCGCTCGCCGGGGTCCAGCGGACGGCTTGGCGGCGGCGCCATGTCCTCATAGAGCGCCCGCCCCGCCTCGCTGCCGCCCCGGCGTTCCGCGAAGGCCACGATCTTGAGCACGCGGACGGTCCGGTCGAGCGCAACAGTGACCACATCGCCGGCCTTCACGACCCGGCTCGAGGCATCGATGCGCCGGCCGTTGATGCGCACATGGCCGGAACCGGCAAGCGCCGCAGCCGCCGAACGCGTGCGCACCACGCGCGCGTGCCACAGCCACTTATCTATGCGCTGGCGGTCCAAATGCGAGGGCTTATCGCCCCTCCTTGGTATTCGCCTCGAGCTGCGCCTTGAGGGCGGCGAGCTTGGCAAAGGGGGAGTTCGGATCGGGCTCGCGCTCGCGTTCGCGCCGATCGCGGCCCTCGCGGCCCTTGATGTATTTGGCGCGCAAATCGGGATCGCGGTCGGGACGGTCGCTGCGCGGGGGCCGATCGGGACGGTCGCCGCGCTGGTGGCGCTGGCGTTCGCCGCGATCCGGACGGTCGGCACGCGCCGGGCGGTCGCCGCGATCGGGACGATCCTGGCGATCGCGGTCTGGACGGTCTTGGCGCTCCGGCCGATCCTGGCGGTCCGCTGCGGGACGGTCGTGGCGGCGGCGCCGGCGGTGCTCCTGCGTCGGCTCGCCGGGGGATGCCGCTGCGGCCGGCGCGGTTGCGGCGCCCTCGCCCGCTGCCGCGACGGCGTCGGGAGCGGCCGGCCCTTGTCCTGGACGCGGCTCGCGGCGGCGCTGCGCATGCTGTTGCGGCCGGCGTGGCGGGCGGCGCTGGCCGTCGGGACGGCCGCCTGGCCGCCAGACCTCCACCACGTCCGGCTCATCCGGCTTGGCCTCGGCTGTCGCGGGCGGCGCTTCCGATGCGGCGGGCGCTGCCGTGTCCACCATCTCGGCAGGCGCGCCCGCGTCGACCGGAGACGGCGATGCACCGACGGCAGGGGCCGGCGGCTCGGTCGCTGCGTCGATGGCGGCGACCGGCGCCGGCGTGACCTCGGCAACAGGCTCGGGCGCCGCCTCGGCAACGGGTTCAGCCGCAACCTCGGACACGGGTTGGGCCGCGACGGCGACGGGCTCCCGCGCGACCTCGACCGGCTGATCGGCCACCGGCGGCTCCATCGCGTCCGCCGCCTCTCGTGTCGTTTCGACTGCCGAGGCGGGATGGTCGTCGGCCGCGACGATATCCATCGGCGGAGGCCGCGGCGCTTCGGATGCGACTGCTTCCGCCGGCACGGATTCGACAGCGGCTGGCGGCGCCGCCGGCTTGGGCCGCTTCTCCATGCGATAGCCGAGCGAGCGCAGGATCGAAGCGAACTCCTCGCCCGAGCAGCCGGTGAGCGAGGTCATCGCGATTGTCACCGTGAAGGTGCGGCCATCGAACGCGGCGGCAGGCTTCTGCCCGGGCGCGCCTTCGCGCCAGGCGAGCGCCGCGCGGATGATGTCGGCGAGCCGCTCCAGAATGTCGACGCGCACCGCGCGCTCGCCGCAGACCCGATAGCCGGCGATCCGGTAGAGCGTGCGGGCGGCGTCCTTGTCGGCCACGATCGAGGTGCGGCCGCTGGCCGCCAGCCGCTCGACCGCGTCGATGCCCTTGGTCTCCGGCCCGTCGTGCTTGAGCGCGTAGAGCTGCGTCGCCAGCACGCGCGGCGCCGGCTTGAGCAGCAGCGGCAGATAGATGTGATAGGCGCCGAAGCGCACGCCGTACTTGCGCAAGGTGGCGCGCGCCGGCTGATCGAGGCCCTTCACGTCCTCGGCGACCTTCTGGCGCTCGAGCACGCCGAGCCCCTCGGCGAGCTGGAACGCGATGCCGCGCGCCATGCCGGTCACATCCTCGGCGCCGGCGAGTTGAAACAGCGGACCCAGGAATTTCTCGATGTGGGCCTTGAGCCAGAGGTCGAGCCGCGCCTGCACGTTGTCTCGCGACGCGCCGGTGAGCTGCTCGTCGGCAACGATCCGCACGCGCGGCTTGAGCACCTCCTCGCCGGCTACGATTCTGCCGTCCGGCTGGCCCTGCCACCGGATCACGCCGTCGGTCGCGAGCACAAACTGCTCATCGCCAGCCTGCCCAAGACGGCTGGCGCGGGCGTCGATCTCGACCGCCAGCACCTTCTGCGCGGCGCCGGCCAGCGTCTTCGCCTCCGTGCCGGCGGCCGACGCCTCGGGCGTGAAGGTGAAGCCATCGAGCCGGCCGATGACGTGGCCTTCGACCACGACCTCGCCGGTCTTGCGGATGTCGGTCTCGAGCGCGGTGTTCTCGCGCATCCGCCGCATCAGCACGCTGGTGCGCCGGTCGACGAAGCGCTCGGTCAATCGCTCATGCAGAGCATCGGAGAGCTTGTCCTCGACCGCGCGCGTCACCCCCTGCCAGTGCTCGGGATCGGCGAGCCAGTCCGGTCGGTTGGCCGCAAACGTCCACGTGCGGATATGGGCGATGCGATTGGACAGCGTGTCGATGCCGCCCTCGGTGTTGTCGGCGTCATTGACCTGACGGGCGAACCAGTCGATCGGAAGCTTGCCTTCCCGCATCAGGAAGCCATAGAGCGTGATCACCAGCTCGGCGTGGGTGGCGGGCGAAATCTTGCGATAGTCGGGGACCTGGCAGACCTCCCACAGGCGCGCGATCGCTTCCGGCGTGCCCGCCATCGCGCGCACGTCCTCGTCGCGCGCCGCATGGTCGAGCACCAGGATGTCCTCGGCCACCGGCGCGCGAGTGAGCCCGTTCTCCTTCGGGATCTCGGCGAGCGAAGCCTGGAGCGCCCCCAGCGAGAAGAAGTCGAGCGCGGTGTTGCGCCACTGGAGGAGCTTGAGCGGCTCGAACGAATGGCTCTCGAGCGCCTGCGCGAGCTCAGTCTCGAACGGCGGACAGCGGCCGGTGGTGCCGAAGGAGCCGTCGCGGGTGGCGCGGCCGGCGCGGCCGGCGATCTGCGCGAGCTCGGCCGGATTGAGGCGGCGGAACTGGTAGCCATCGAACTTGCGATCGGACGCGAAGGCGACGTGATCGACGTCGAGATTGAGTCCCATGCCAATGGCGTCGGTCGCCACCAGATATTCGACGTCACCGGCCTGGTAGAGCGCGACCTGGGCATTGCGGGTGCGCGGCGACAGCGCGCCCAGCACAACCGCGGCGCCGCCGCGCTGGCGGCGGATCAGCTCGGCGATCGCGTACACTTCTTCTGCCGAGAACGCCACGATGGCGGAGCGGCGCGGCAGCCGCGTGATCTTCTTTTCGCCCGCGAAGCTGAGCTGCGACAACCGCGGGCGGGTCAGCACATGGGCGCCCGGCAACAGGCGCTCCACCATTGGCCGTACCGTGGCGGCACCGAGCACCAGCGTCTCCTCGCGGCCGCGGCGGTTGAGCATGCGGTCGGTGAAGACGTGGCCGCGTTCGAGGTCGGCGCCGAGCTGCACCTCGTCGATGGCGACGAAGGCGACATCGAGGTCGCGCGGCATCGCCTCGACGGTGGCGACCCAGAAGCGCGGATTCGCCGGCTTGATCTTCTCCTCGCCGGTGACGAGCGCGACCGCCTCGGCGCCGACGCGGTCCACGCACTTGTTGTAGACCTCGCGCGCCAGGAGCCGCAGCGGCAACCCGATGATGCCAGTCGAATGCGCGAGCATGCGCTCGATGGCGAGATGGGTCTTGCCGGTGTTGGTCGGGCCGAGCACCGCGGTGACGCCCGCGCCGCGGGCGCGGGCGTCGCGGTTGGTCGGAGATGAGAACGAAATGGCCATAGTGATCTGAACGGATGTAAGTTGCCGAGCGCTGCTCGCTACTGGGAATCTGGTGGCGCCCTCGGGCGAGCGATGCTTACAGGAGCGATGCGGAGCGGTACTTCAGAGAGAGGCGCTGCCGTTGTGGTCGGGGCCGATGTCGCCTCGAACGCGGATCCCCAGTGTAGCCGATCTTCATCGCCACGCGAAGTTGCGCCATGACGACTCCGGTCTGCTCGCCCGTCGCAACGCGCCCCGCTTGCGCACCCAAGCAACCACGATGAATCCCTCTGAGTTCCTTAGACCTGGTGGCGATCCCGCGTTCCCGTGCATCTGCGCCCGCCCGTTTTCAACGCGCCGCGGGGCATGACCGCGGATGCAATCCGGACCGACGCGATTCAATCTGACGTCACCGCGCTGGTCACCGCCCTTGCACCCATTTCTGTACCACAATGCGACAGGGTTAAGCTGTGCGAAACCGCCAAAACCGCGGTGTTTAAGCTGTGGAACGAGTCCCGAACGAATCGCGCCCGAATCGCTGACTCGCAGCCTGTGTGCGTTCGTTCACGGCAACATCTCGCGGCAGTCCAGCCCTGAGCCACAAGATCGGGTAGTGGGGCATTTTTGGGCCATACAGCACGCACGCCATGGCATTAACCCGAGCCCTCGACCTGCGAAAATAACCGTTTATTGCGATCGGACGCCGTTGGCGGAGGCGCGTTGCGGGTGCGGCTCCGAGATGAACTGGGTGGCCTGCAAGATGCCGACCCCGAACGGCGTTGGAACCGAAATCCGGTATGGCACCATCAGCCGCGTCCCGGCGATCGGCGCCAGCCACACCTCGGCCTCCCGCAGATCGACGAGGTACCTGATCACGGGACGCTCGGGCACGTGGCCGGCGACCGGCGCGAAATAGACCGCGCAGACCACCACGGTGCCCTGGTAGCCCTTCTCCGACTTGACCTTGTCGAGCCGCTTGAATGCGAGCGTGAGGTCGTAGCGCATGCGGCCGTCGAAGATCGCGAGCTTGCGCTGGCAGGCCTCGGGCGAGAACGTGCCGCCGTTGCCCGGCACGCGCATCAGCGATGCGGTCATCGGATCGATGATGCCGCGGCGATGGGCTTCAGTGATCGGCACCCGGTCCGGGAGCGGCGTCGTCGGGGGCTCGGCGACGAATTCCTTCACGGTGCCGGCATTGAGCACCATCCGGACCTCGTCGTATTTCGTGTCGGTATGGATGCTGGACGCGTAGGTGGATGCGACCGGCTGGCCGTTCGACACTGTACCGCGCGCGGCGCTGGTGCCCTGACCGCTCGCGAACAGGCGCAGGACGCCGGTGGTCCCGCCGCTGATCGCCGCGGTGAACTGGTCGTCGCGGACGTCGATGACCCAGGCGCCCTTGCCGAACGGCACGCCGCCGAGGGTGGCGCTGTAGCGGGCATCGAGCTTGCCCTGCGCATGGACGCGGCTGCCGGCATCCGCCATCATCGCGGCGAGCGCCACAGCGCCAATGGCGATGACATGTCGGGCGGGACCGGTCACGAGCCTTGAGTCCTTCCGCGCGCGGCAGGCTGGCGATCGGACCGCCGCGACAGTCCATGCGCTTGTTGTCTGCACGGACAAGAGCCCTCCCCCCGCCGTCCGGGGCATGCGAATCCGTTTACCCTTTGCCCTGTCATCTTGGCTCGATCAAGGCAATTCGGCGGGACAGGCCTACCTCCGCCTCGTGGGACACTAGCCCGAAAAAAGCCGGCGGAACCGTCGCTTGACGCTGGCGACCCCCGCCACTATACGTCCGCAATCCCATTTGAGCCCGAAGTGCCTTTGCGGCGCCCCATGCGCGGCTCCTGATCGAAGAGGAATTGGCCATGTCGTGGCGATGCGAACTGACCGGCAAATCCGCGCAGGTCGGGCACAAGGTGAGCCACTCCAACCGCAAGACCAAGCGGCGGTTCCTGCCCAATCTGCTCAACGTGACGGTGATGTCTGACGCGCTCGGCCGTTCGTTCAAGCTGCGCATCTCGGCGAATGCCCTGAAGTCGATCGACCACCGCGGCGGCCTCGACGCCTTCCTGATGAAGGCGAAGGACGAGGAACTCTCGCCCAAGGTGCTCGAGCTCAAGCGCCAGATCCGCAAGAAAAGAGCGAATAGCGAAGTAGCGAATAGCGAATAGGTTTAGCGGCGGACTGTCCGGCAGCATCTATTCGCTACTCACTATTCGCCATTCGCTCCCTTCACGGCTCCGCCAGCGTGAACTGCAGCAGCAGGGTCCGCTGCAGCGCGGAGAAGTTGTCGTCGGAGATCATGGTCAGCACGGTCTCGCCGCTCGCGCTGCGGTGGACGCTCAGGCCCTCCATGTTGTCGATCGCATAGCCGAGGTCGGCCTCGAACAGGGTCGGCCCGTCGACCAGCGCGCCCGGCCGCACGTCGGAGAGCTTGAGGCGGCGGATGCGGATGAACAGCCCCGAGGTCCAGCTGAACTTGCGCTCGAGGATCAGGATATCGCCGGACGGCAGCAGCGCGGCGTCGCTGATATCGTAGTCGGCGTTGCGCTTGACCGTGAAGGTGCCGGGGCGCGGGCCGCCGATCAGGAAGGCCAGGATGTTGCGCTCCTTGTCGAGGCCGCGCTCGGAGATCGCGATCAGCGTGCCGCCAAGCGGCAGGTTGCGAGGCACGAAGAGGAGCGCCTCCAGCCCCTTGTTGTTGGGCAAGGTCCGTACCTGCGGCGGGACCTCGACCGGAACGCCGCGGGCCAGGAGCCCATCCTTGCCGTAGTCGAAGCGCACGATGCGGTTGACCCGCTCGATGCCGACATAGAGCGTGCCTTCGTCCTGCGCGATCGACTCGGTGTCGTACCAACGGCGTGACGCAAGCGTGAGCCCGTCGGGTCCCTGCATCGCCGCCATCTGGGCATCGGCAATGCCGACCGGGCGGGTGCCGTCGTAGACGATGCGCCCCTTCAGCCACCAGCCCTTGTCGGTCACCGCAATGAAGTTCGCGCCGTCGGGCTGCACCCGAATGGCGGACAGGCCTCCGAACTCCTTGAACTTCGACGTGAGCGAGAGCCCGCCACGAAATTCCAGCATGCCGAACTGCCGGCGCGTCGCATCGGCGTGGTCGAAGCCGTTGAGGCGCTGGGCAACGACCTCGATCGCGGCCGGCGGCTCGGGGACGCGCGGCGTCTGCGCCGCGCCCGGGATCGCGAGCGTGAGACCGGCGCATGTCGCGACGGCGGTCGCTGCGACAAGCCGCGCGGCGCCGCGCCTTGCAAGGTCGGCAGAGGACTGCACGCAGACCCCCAGTGCCCTAGTGTCCCGATTCCGAAGTTCGCATCATTCCGCGGCACCCTCGTTTGCGAACTTCGGAATCGAAGGACACTAGCACTTATTGATCTAGTGTGGCTTTGGTTCAGAAGTCCGCATGTCGGACTCGCGGCAGGAATGATGCGGACTTCTGAACCGCCACACTAGTGACCGGCTCCGTGCCGGCATCGAAATGCCTACGCTCGCCCCTTCGCGGGCGGATCGAGGAACGTCGCCGAGCCACGCGACCAGACGTCGGGCCTGCGCCTGGGCGCGCGCCGCGGCTCGTCCTGCGCGGCGTGCTCGTCGAACAGTTCGGCGAGATTGTCGGTCATGGCGCCGCCGAGCTCTTCGGCGTCCACGATGGTCACGGCGCGGCGATAATAGCGCGTCACGTCGTGACCGATGCCGATCGCGATCAGCTCGACCGGCGAACGCGTCTCGATGTCATCGATCACCCAGCGCAGGTGGCGCTCGAGGTAGTTGCCGGGATTGACCGAGAGCGTGGAATCGTCGACCGGCGCTCCGTCCGAGATCACCATCAGGATGCGGCGCTGTTCGGTGCGCGCAAGCAGGCGTTTGTGCGCCCAGTCGAGCGCCTCGCCGTCGATGTTCTCCTTGAGCAGGCCCTCGCGCATCATCAGGCCGAGATTCTTGCGCGCGCGCCGCCAGGGGGCGTCGGCGGACTTGTAGATGATGTGGCGCAGGTCGTTGAGGCGGCCCGGATTCGTCGGCTTGCCGGCGGCGAGCCAGGCCTCGCGCGACTGCCCACCCTTCCAGGCGCGGGTGGTGAAGCCGAGGATCTCGACCTTGACGCCGCAGCGCTCGAGCGTGCGGGCGAGGATGTCGGCGCAGGTCGCCGCCACCGTGATCGGGCGCCCGCGCATCGAGCCGGAGTTGTCGAGCAGCAGCGTCACGACCGTGTCGCGGAACTTGGTTTCCTTCTCGCGCTTGAACGAGAGCGGATGCAGCGGGTCGATGATGATGCGCGCGAGCCGCGCCGGGTCGAGCAGCCCCTCTTCGAGATCGAACTCCCAGGCGCGGTTCTGCTGCGCCATCAGGCGGCGCTGCAGCCGATTGGCGAGCCGCGCCACCACGCCCTGCAGGTGCGAGAGCTGCTTGTCGAGATAGCCGCGCAGCCGTTCGAGCTCCTCCGGCTCGCATAGCTCGTCGGCCGGCACCACCTCGTCGAACTTGCTGACGAACGGCTTGTAGTCGGGGCCACGCGGCTCGTTGGCGCCATGCCGGCGCGGCCGGCGCGGCTCGGCCGGCGCCTCGGCGTCGCCCATCTCGGCGTCATCGGACATTTCGGCCGACAGCGCCTCGGCGGCGTCGGCGGTGGTCTCCGACATTTCCTCGCCCGAGACTTCGGCCTCGTCGACGCGCGCCTCGGCGTCGTCGGACTGCTCGCCCTCGCCATCCTCGCCGGACTTGTCCTTGCGTTTGTCCTGGTCGCCCTCGGAGCCCTCCTCGTCGTCGGCCTCGGAGCTGCGGTCCTCACCCATGTCGAGGTCGTCGAGCAGATCATGCACGACGTCGCCGAAGCGGGCCTGCTGGTCGATCAGCTTTTCAAGCCGATCGAGATTCTTGCCGGCGCGGTCCTCGAGCAGCGGGCGCCACAGGTCAACGAGACGGCGCGCCGCCGGCGGCGGCGTCATGCCGGTGAGCCGCTCGCGCACCAGCATGGCGAGCGCCTCCTCGATCGGCGCGTCGGCGCGGTCGGAGATTTCGTCGAACTTGCCGCGATGGAAGCGGTCGTCGATCATGGCGGAGAGGTTCTTGGCGACGCCGGCCATGCGGCGCGCGCCGATCGCCTCGACACGGGCCTGCTCGACCGCCTCGAACACCGCGC
>WNGB01021349.1_pt1 | contig 10491 bp, 3 predicted proteins | sample 5400681 | NCBI WGS metagenome assembly WNGB01 (sample SAMN13153367, study PRJNA577476) | soil metagenome | isolation source: 115 cm soil or saprolite under grassland replicate 2 | place: USA:California | collected 2016-06-15 | reverse complement strand
GAACTGCGGCGCGCGGAGCGTCAGGTCACGCCCGAACCTATTGTGCTCGGAACCAATCGGAGGACAAATATGATTGCAAACTTATGGCAGGACCTGCGCTACGGCGCGCGAATGTTGATGAAGAATCCAGGCTTCACTTTGATCGCCGTGATGACGCTGGCCCTCGGCATTGGAGCGAACACGGCGGTCTTCAGTTTTATCAACCCTCTGCTGTTCAAGCCACTTCGCGGCGTGATCGAGCCGGAGCGGCTGGCGCAGGTAAGCCGGACATACGAAGGCCGAGGCTTCAGCGAGTTTTCGTATCCAGACTACCTCGATTATCGCGACCGTAACACCGTGATGTCAGGCCTGGCGGTGAGGGCCGGCAGCGCTTTTAATTTAAACGACGGCCGGGAAGCGGAGCGCGTGGAAGGCGAAATTGTCTCGGGCAATTTCTTCGATGTGTTGGGAGTGAAGCCTGAGCGGGGCCGATTGCTGACTCCCGCCGACGATTCAGAGGGCGGAGGCAACATGGTCGTTGTGATCAGCAATGGATTGTGGCGCCGCCGTTTTGCCGCCGATCCGGCTGTGGTTGGAAAGACGATCAAACTGAATGGCTATGATTACACGGTGGTCGGAGTAGCGGATGAAAAATTCGAGGGGATCAGGGCCGGAGCGAAGATGGATGTCTGGATCCCGATCACGACGTTGCGGCAAACCGATTTATCAAGAGGGGAAGAACTCGACGAGCGTGGCGCATCGTCGTGGGAAGTATTCGGCCGGCTCAAGTCCGGAGTGACCATCGAACGCGCCAACGCGGAGTTTTCAACCATCGCGCGACAATTGGAGCAAGCCTATCCGGACACCAACGCCAAAGACGGAGCCAGGGTGGATCCGGATCTTGGAATGGACCCCGAAGTGCGAATGCTCCTTCGCCAATTCACCTTTATTCCGTTCGCCGCTGTGGGGATCGTGTTATTGATCGCCTGCTCCAATGTAGCGGGCCTGTTGCTGGCGCGTTCCGACGCTCGGCGCAAGGAGATCGGCACGCGTTTGGCGGTCGGGGCGGGCCGCGCGCGCATCGTCAGACAACTGTTGACGGAAAGTCTGATGCTTGCATTGTTGGGCGGCGCCTTCGGGATTTTGATCGGCGTTTGGATGACTAGAGGTGTGATCAGCGTTTTGCCGAATGACTTTCGCGATCTTTCCCTCAAATTCGACTTCAGCGTCGATTGGCGGGTTCTCGCTTTCACACTGGCGGCGTCGACCTTGACGGGCGCGTTGTTCGGCCTCATTCCCGCGATGCAGGCGTCCGGAACCGATCTCGTTTCGGCGTTGAAAGACGCGCGTTCGACCGGTTCGCGCCGGACGGGACTGCGCGGCGCGATGGTTGTGACGCAGGTGGCGCTCTCATTCGTGATGCTGATCGCGGGGGGACTGCTCATCAGGACGTTGCGGAATGCGCGCGCGATCGACCTCGGCTATCAGGTCGAAAGCCTTTTGACCGCTCGAATCGAGCTGCCTGGACAAAATTACAACGAAGCCCAGGGTCGCATCTTCCAGCGGCGATTGACTGAGCGATTGGAGGCTTTATCAGGCGTTCAGTCGGTGAGTCTTGCCCAGTATTTGCCATTGAATGACGGCAGGAGCGAGATGGGGATGTTTCCCGAAAGAGACGGACGGAGAGTACAAACGTTTCGCAACATCGTCTCACACCGCTATCTGGAGACGATGATGATTCCATTGCTTGCGGGTCGTCAGTTCAACGAAAACGATGACGTAAAAGCGCCGCGCGTTGCGATTATCAGCGAAACGCTTCGGCGTCGCGCCTGGCCCAACGAAAACCCGATAGGAAAACGGTTTACTATCGGGCGTCCGACTGACGGCGACGCATACCTGCCGTCGGTCGAAGTCATCGGCGTCGTGCGCGACATCGCGCTCCGCTATCCGCTTGATCCCGCCGGCCCGGCCCTCTATTTACCGTTGCTCCAGAATTACCGCGGAGGAATGGCTCTTCACCTGCGTTCAACTATCAACCCTGAGCAATTGGCCGCAGCCGTGCGGCGCGAAGCCGGCGCTCTCGACCCGAATCTGCCGGTCTACAGAGTGGCGCTGCTGGAGGATCATTTCACCGCCGCGCTGACGCCTCAGCGCCTGTTGACGCAATTGATCAGCGGCTTCGGCCTGTTGGCTCTGGCGCTGGCCGGCGCGGGGCTGTACGGATCGCTGGCTTACTCGGTCTCGCAGCGCACGCAGGAGATCGGACTTCGCATCGCGCTCGGCGCGCAGGGCCGCGACGTGTTGCGACTCGTAGTTCTCGACGGGATGAAATTGACGCTCCTTGGCCTCGCCATCGGGCTGCCGGCTTCATACGGATTGACGAAACTGATGAAAAGCTATCTGTACGGCGTCAGTTTGACCGACCCGTTAACGTTCGCGGTGATTTCGGCGACGCTCCTGGCAGTGGCGCTCGCCGCCTGTTATGCGCCGGCGCGCCGGGCGACGAAGGTTGATCCGATGATCGCGCTGCGTTGTGAGTAGATTATGCCTGAGTGGAAACAAGAGATCAGACAGCGTCTGGCGGGCGTGAAACTGGAGCCGGCGCGCGAAGCCGCCATTTTCGAGGAATTGGCGCAATATCTCGACGACCACTATGCGGAGCTACTGGCCGGTGGCGTGGCGGAAGTGGAAGCCTATCGCAAGACATTGACCGAATTGAGCGGGAGTGAATTGCTCATGAGCGAACTTCGGCGAATGGAGCGACAGTTTCCTCATGAACCAATCATATCTGGAACCAATCGGAGAATAAATATGGTGGCAGATTTATGGCAAGACCTGCGCTTTGGCGCGCGAATGTTATTCAAAAATCCCGGCTTCGCGTTGATTGCCGTCATCACGCTGGCCCTCGGCATCGGCGCGAACACGGCGCTTTTCAGCGTCGTCAACGCCGTGCTGCTCAGGCCGCTACCGTACCGGGATCCTGACCGGCTGGCGATCTTCTGGGAGCAGGCAGGCGGGATGAGAGCATCGCTGGCGTATCTGGACTTCGTCGATCTGCACACGCGCAACAAGGTTTTCGAAAAGCTTACCGGCTACCGGCGCGACAGCTTCAATCTGACCGGGGCGGGCGCGGCGGAACGGCTCATCGGGCGAATGGTCTCGGCGGAATTCTTTGCGACCTTCGGCAAAGCCCCGGCGCGCGGGCGCGATTTCACCGCCGATGATGACGCGCCCGGCGCCACGCCAACAGCTATCCTCAGTCACGCTTACTGGCAACGGCGTTTCGGCGGAGACGAAAAACTCATCGGCGGCCAGATCACGCTCAACGACCGCAGCTTTACCGTGATTGGCGTCGCCGCCGCTGATTTCCAGTTCGGCGCCGGAACTGATGTCTTCGTACCGCTTGGTCTGTACGCCAACGGCTACCAGGATCGCGGCTCGCATCCCGGCATTTTCGCCGTGGGACGGTTGAAACCGAACGTGAGCGAAGCGCAGGCGCGCGCGGACCTGAACGCGATCCTGGCGGCGCTCGGCGAGCAGTTCCCCGATTCCAACAAGGATCGCAGCGCGCAGTTGGAAATGCTTTATGACAATACGGTGCAGGATGTGCGCCCGACGCTTTACATACTGCTGGGCGCTGTCGGCTTCGTGCTTTTGATCGCCTGCGCGAATGTCGCGAATCTGTCGCTCAGCAGGGCGGCGGCGCGGCGCAAGGAGCTGGCTTTGCGCGCCGCGCTGGGCGCCGCGCGATGGCGCATCGCCCGCCAACTGCTGGCGGAAAGCATGTTGCTCAGCGTCAGCGGTGGGGCGCTCGGCGCGCTGCTTGCGATCCGGGGGACAAGCGCCATGATCTCTTTTGTCCCGGAAGGAATCCCGCGTCTGGCGGAGGCCGGAGTGGATTGGCGCGTGCTCGGTTTCACGCTGGCGCTCAGCGCGTTGACGGGCCTGCTCTTCGGCCTCGCGCCCGCATGGCAAGCCGCGCGGATCGATCTGATTGAAACGCTGAAAGAAGGCGAGCGCGGTTCGAGCGGCGGCCGCGCGCGCGCGCGCAGCCTGCTGGTCGTCGTCGAAGTCGCGCTGGCGCTCGCGCTATTGGTTGGCGCGGGGCTCATGATCCGCAGCTTCCGGAGCTTGCAACAGATTGAGATCGGCTTCACGGCCGATCATTTGTTGACGATGAACCTCGGGCTGGCGGTCGTGCCGGACGAAGCCGGGAAAGCGCGAGTTTTTATCGATCAACTCGAAGACAAGCTGCGCCAGACGCCGGGCGTTCAGGCGGCGGCCATTTCCAACGGCTTGCCCTTCGCGGGCGCGATAGAGGATTCCTTCTTTCTGGCAGGCGAAAACATGGCTGACCCGCGCGCGGCGAAGATGGCGCTCGTCTATCTGACCAGTCCTGATTATTTGCAGACGATGGGCATTCGGTTGCTGCGCGGGCGATATTTCACGCAGCAGGATCGCGCTGGCGGCGCGCATGTGGCCGTCATTGACGAGACGCTGGCGCGCAAATATTTCCCGCATACAGACCCCATCGGCCAACACCTGACAGATCTCGTTATCGAAAACCCTGAGATCGTCGGCGTTGTCGGCCACGTCAAACACTATGGGCTGGCAGGCGAGGCGCCTGTTGAGAACCAGATTTACCTGCCTCTAGCGCAGGTTCCGTCGCCGCAGCTTCCCATGGTGGCCGGCCGCCTCAACCTGCTGTTGCGCACGGCGGGCGACCCGCTCGGCGCGGTCGCGGCTGTGCGTGGGCAGGTTCAGGCGCTCAATGCGAATCAGCCGGTCTACAACGCCCGCGACATGGAACAAATCGTGGCCGGTTCCATTACCGGACAGCGATTTTCGCTTGTGCTGTTTGCGCTCTTCGCGGGGCTGGCGCTGGCGCTGGCGGCGGTAGGCATTTACGGGGTGATGAGCAACGCCGTCGGTCAACGCACGCGCGAAATCGGCGTACGCCTCGCACTCGGCGCGCCGCCGGGCCGTGTGCTGCGGTTGCTACTCAACCAGGGGCTACGCTTGACGTTCATCGGCATAGGCGCCGGACTGCTGACTTCACTGGCCTTGACCCGCCTGATGCAACGGTTGCTCTGTGGCGTGAGCCCGACCGACCCGCTGACGTTCGTCGGCGTAGCGTTGCTGCTCACGCTGACCGCCTTGCTGGCGTGTTGGATTCCGGCGCGTCGCGCGACGAAGGTAGATCCGCTAATCGCCTTGCGAAGTGAATAACTACGAAAAGCGACGAGGCCACATCTGATATGAATCATCAATGGGAGTCAGAAATCAGACAACGGCTCGCATGCTTGCATCTTGCGCCAACGCGCGAAGCGGTCATTGTTGAGGAATTGGCGCAATATCTCGACGACAACTACGCGGAGTTGCTGGCCGGTGGCGCGAGTGATGCGGAAGCCTATCGCCAAACACTGACCGAATTGCAAGGCAGTGAGTTGTTAGCGCATGAACTGCGGCGCGCCGAGCGGCAGATCACACCCGAACCCATCGTGCTCGGAACCAATCGGAGGATAAATATGATTGCAGACCTGTGGCAGGACTTGCGCTTTGGCGCTCGAATGTTACTCAAGAATCCGGGCTTCACATTGATCGCCGTCGCCACGCTCAGTTTGGGCATCGGCGCGAACACCGCGATCTTCAGCGTGCTTTACGGCGTGTTGCTCAAACCGCTGCCTTATTCCGATCCGGACCCGATTGTCAGGGTCTGGCAGACGATTCCCACGTCCGGGCTCTATCAAATCGGATTTACAGAAGCGCAACTCGCGCGGCTGCGGGCCGGGAATCAGTCTTTTCAGCGACTCGGCGGCTACGTGTTCAGTAGCGGAAACCTGACCGAGCAGAACGAGACGCAGCGCGTTGCGGTCACATATGTGACGGAGGGCGTTTTCGAATCGCTGGGCTTTCAGCCCGTCCTCGGCAGGACTTTTCGCCGTGAAGACGAAGCGCTCGGCAGCCAGCGGGTGGCGGTCATAGGTTATGAGATGTGGCAGCGGCGGTATGGCGGGGACGCGAACATTCTGGGCCGGACGATCCGGCTGGATGACAATCCAGTCACTGTCGTCGGGGTGATGCCGCCGGATTTCCGATTGCCAGAAGACCTCTCGGTTCCGCAGTTCGCTCAAATCTGGCGGGCTGCGCGAATTGACACGGCCAATCTGAATTGGGGCAGCCACTACCTGCGGCCCATTGCCCGCCTGAAACAGGGCGTGCGATCGGAACAGGCGTTCGCCGAGGTCAGCGCCGTGTTCGCGCAGTTGCGGCAGGATCATCCGCAGGGGGCGATCAACGATCCGCTCCACTACATCCGCGTACTGCCGCTCCACGACGACCTGGTCGGCGGGGTGAAAAAAGCCTTGTGGGTATTGGTCGGCGCAGTAGGTCTGGTACTGCTCATCGCCTGCGCCAACGTCTCCAGCCTGTTGCTGGCGCGCGCCGCCGGGCGGCGTAAAGAAATCGCCGTGCGAGCGGCGCTCGGCGCGGGACGCGGGCGGTTGATCCGGCAGTTGCTGACCGAGAGTGTGTTGATCGCGCTCTCAGGCGGGGCTGTCGGAGTGACATTGGCGGCGTGGGCCGTTCGGTTGATTGCGAAAACAGACCTGATCAACGTTCCTCGCCTCAGCCAGATCTCGCTGAATATCACTGCGCTGCTCTTCACGCTGGGCGTTTCCCTGCTGGCGGCTATGCTGTTCGGCCTGGCGCCGACGGCGCATGTCTCGCGGCTCGACTTAAACCGTGCGCTGCGCGAGGAAGGACGTGGATTAGTTGGCAGCGCAGGAGGCGCCCGCATTCAGCGCGCGCTGGTCGTGTCGGAAGTGGCGCTGGCCGTAATGCTGGTCATCGCTGCGGGATTGTTGCTGCGCAGCTTCGACCGTTTGTTGCGCATCGATCCGGGCTTCAATGTGAAAAACCTGTTGACGGTCAACATCGACTTGCCGGCGTCGCGTTATCAGGACAATCCGCGTGTGACCGCCTTTTACGATAGTCTTCTGGAGCGGGTGCGAGCATTGCCAGGCGTCGTCTCAGCCGCGGCGACAAGCGGGCTGCCGCTGACTGGCTGGTACGGCGACACGTTCTTTCAGATTGAAGGGCGGCCCGGCGCCAACGGCGTCGCTGATCAATCAATACCGCCTGACCGCAACGCCTACGGACATTACTACTACTGGCAGGTGACGCCGGATTACTTCAAGACTATGGGCATCGCATTGCGGCAGGGGCGCGCCCTGCAGCCGTCCGATGACGCGAACGCGCCGCCGGTCGTGGTTATCAACGAGACGATGGCGCGCAGCTTCTGGCCGAATGAAAGCCCGCTTGGCAAACGCATTCAACACCTGGGCGCGCAAAAAGGGCCCTTAGTCGAGATCGTCGGCATCGTCCGCGATGTGTCGCTCCGCCAGTTGAACGAGGAAACTCAGCCGGAAGCCTACTATTCGCAAACGCAAGGCCCGGTGGCGCTCGGATGGACCGTCAGAACAATGAGCCTGGTCGTGCGCACAGTCGCTGAACCGCTGGCCTTGGCGGGGGCCGTTCGACGCGAGGCGCAGGCGCTGGACAACGCCGCGCCGGTCTTTGACGTTGGCGCCGCTGAGCAGACGCTAGGCAAGACCGTCGCGCAACCGCGCTTCAATCTGATCCTGCTGGGGCTGTTCGCCGTGGTCGCGTTGTCGCTGGCTGCCGTGGGCATCTACGGCGTTCTGGCCAATGCCGTGCGGCAGCGCACGCATGAGATGGGCGTTCGACTGGCGTTGGGCGCGCGTCCGGGCGCTGTGTTCCGGCTGGTCATCCGTCAGGGAATGGCGCTGGCGGGCGCCGGCATAGTGATCGGTTTGAGCGGGGCCTTCGCGCTGACGCGCTACCTCGAAAGCCTGCTCTATGAAGTGGAGCCGACCGATCCGCTGACGTTCGGCGGAGTCGCCCTGTTGCTGCTGGGAGTCTCGCTCCTGGCCTGCTGGATTCCAGCGCGGCGAGCGACGAAGGTCGATCCGCTGGTCGCGTTGCGTTGTGACTGAGTCGCTTTCGCAGCGGAAGGAGGATCGAACATGCATGACTGGAAACCAGAGATCCGACGAGGAATTGGCGCAATATCTCGACGACAACTACGCGGAGTTGCTGGCCGGTGGCGCGAGTGATGCGGAAGCCTATCGCCAAACACTGACCGAATTGCAAGGCAGTGAGTTGTTAGCGCATGAACTGCGGTATTTTGAACAGCAGGCCACGCACGAACCCATCGTGCTTGGAGCCAATCGGAGAACAAACATGATCGCTGACTTGTGGCAAGACCTGCGCTTCGGCGTGCGAATGTTGATGAAAAATCCGGGCGGCGCCTTGATTGCCGTACTGGCGCTGGCGCTGGGCATTGGCGTGAACACGACCATTTTGAGCGTAGTGAACGGTTCCGTGCTTCGTCCGCTGCAAGTCGAAAAGCCGGATGAACTTGTCAAGCTGTTCCGGGAAAGTAAGAAGGATGGCGAGGTGTGGGGCGCAATTGCTTACGCGAACTACGTCGATCTGCGCAATCAGAACAGGACTTTGTCCGGATTGCTCGCATCGCAGAATACTTCGGCGGGAATCAGCGGCGGCGCCGGGCACAATTCCGGCGATGGCACCCGCGCGGAGGTTGTCTTTGGCGAACTCGTCAGCGGCAATTACTTCGATGTGTTAGGCGTCAAACCCGTCCTGGGGCGAGGCTTTTTGCCTGAAGAAGATCGCGCGGAAAACACTCATCCAGTTGTTGTGTTGGGCCATGAGTTCTGGCGGCGTCGCTTCAACTCCGATGCGACGATCGTCGGCAAAACGATTTTCATGAACGGCCATCCCTTTACGGTCATCGGCGTCGCGCCTGCGGCCTTCAAAGGCCTGGATTATGGAATCAGGCATGATTTCTGGGCGCCATTGATGATGCAGTCAAAATTCAACGGACAGACAGGGTGGTGGGTGGCGAATCGCCTGTGGAACAATCTCTATTTAATCGGGCGGCTTAAACCCGGCGTCACAGTGGCGCAGGCGGACGCCGATTCGAAGCGGGTGGCAAACAATCTGGGGCGCCTCTTCCCGAAAGAGAACGCTGATATGAATGTTCGCATTGTGTCCGAGTTCGACGGGCGATATGGAGCGATAACCTGGATTTTCAAGCTCAGTTCGCTGCTCGCTTCGTGTGTTGCGGGATTGGTGTTGCTGGTGGCTTGCGCAAATGTCGCCAATCTGACGCTGGCGCGAGCCGCCGCGCGTAGTAAAGAGATAGGCATCCGATTAGCGCTGGGCGCAGGACGCTTTCGCATCGTGCGGCAATTACTGACAGAAAGCCTTCTGCTCGCGCTGCTCGCCGGGGCGTTGGGTTGGCTGTTCGCATACGGGGGAACCGATCTTGTGAGCGCGGCGCTTCCGAGAACCGCCGTCACGGTCGATTTCGATATCAGCCCCGATCTGTACGTCTTGAAATGGATGGTCGGCGTTACGCTCTCGACCGTAGTGATCTTCGGACTGACGCCAGCCTTGCTGGCGACGGCCACCGATCTGGTCGCCGCCCTGAAGAGCGATGTCGCTGGGCAATTGCGAAGCGGGTGCCGTTGGAATCTGCGCGGCGCCCTTGTCGTCGCTCAGGTAACGATATCTTTCATCGTCCTTGTTTGCGCCGGTCTGTTTATCAGAAGCTGGAACAAGGCGGTCAACATAGAATTAGGGTTCAGTACCGAGAATCTGGTAACGATGATGGTTGATCCCGGTTCGCTCGGATACACTCATGAGACAAGCAAACGATTTCATAGCGAGTTGCTCAAGCGCATCGGGGCCTTGCCCGGTGCGCGCGCCACAGCGCTTACGCAGAGACCTCTGTTAGAGGACAATTCTGATATCCGGACGGTCCTGAAAGAAGGCGAACCAGATCCGCCTCCGAACCAGGGGAATAAGATCAACTGCAATGTCGTCTCGCCGCGGTATTTTGAAACGATCAGGACGTCGCTGATGTCAGGACGGGATTTTACCGAACGTGATAACAGTGATGCGCCGCTGGTCGCGATCATCAATCAGGAATATGCGCGCAAATTTTACGGAGGCGAACAAAACGCTCTGGGCAAACGCATTCGCATCTTGGACCAGCAAACCCCTTTGATCGAAATCGTCGGCGTCGCCAAGGACGCGCTGTACGATACGCTGTATGACGCTCCGCAGCCCCATCTCTTCCTGCCGCGATTCCAGCATTACGGGTCTGGAATGACGCTGCTGGTCAGCGCGAACTCCGCCGTCGATTTGAAAGCCGTTGCGGAAAGTGTGCGCCGTGAAATCGGCCGGCTGGACTCGCGCGTACCTGCCTACGACCTGAGGATGGCCGATGAAATTTTGTCATACGATTACTGGGGACCTCGTTTGGCTGCAGGAGTGGGTACGGCGTGCGGCCTGTTGGCGCTGCTGCTCTCGACGATGGGGCTGTACAGCGTGATGACTTACGCCGTCGGCCAGCGAACGCGTGAAATCGGCGTGCGCATGGCGCTCGGCGCGCAAATTCGT
>WNGB01020586.1_pt1 | contig 10491 bp, 10 predicted proteins | sample 5400681 | NCBI WGS metagenome assembly WNGB01 (sample SAMN13153367, study PRJNA577476) | soil metagenome | isolation source: 115 cm soil or saprolite under grassland replicate 2 | place: USA:California | collected 2016-06-15 | reverse complement strand
CAGTAGGACGAGATACCGAGGGGCGGCGGATTCAGGTTCCGCTGCCCCGTTTCTCAGCCACGGACGGCACGCGCGATGCTGGCACCTGACCGGAACGATCGCAGCCGGGCAGAAGCTGACCGTAGATGGCGTCCATCACCGCAAACGTGGCGAGCAGCCCGATCACATTGCCGGCACCTCGACGACGCGCGCCGTTACTAGCCAGGTCGTCAACACGCACGAAGCTGTCCCACGCGCTGTCTTCCCAACCCATCCTCACCTGGTCCGGCACGGCCGACGGCATCGCGATGATGCCCAAGGGCTAACCGCCTACGTGTGCGACGGGCCGTCGCGCGCGGTCCAGGTCATCGCGGTTCAACCGCGAACCGGCTGACCTCGAGCCTTCGCGCTGATCGCAAAAGGCACCGCGACACCCCGCCCGCCGCTTGTCGCGCTTGTAACTGGGTAAGCGACGGCCTGTGAGGTGCGGAGATCGGGTTCTCATGCGTTGGCTGTGCGGCGCGGGTGGCGGACGAAGGCTTGACAACGCCGGGCCCGTGAGGGCGCGCGCAGGTACCACGTGAGCACCGCCAGATCTGACAACCGTTCTTGGGACAAAGTTCCGTTCATCGTTGTCAACACGAAGAACAAAACGCGGACTTTTGCAGGAACTTTAGAGCGGATGATGGGACTCGAACCCACGACCTTCTGCTGGCAAATCGCCCTCGGCGAGTCAGACTCACCCAAAAACCTTCTACCTAAGCCATTCTGGCTTCGGAAGCGTTAGGTTGGATTTGCCTATTCGGGGACAAAAGTGGGGACAAGAAACGTTGTCACAATAGGCGAAACCAATTACGCGCGGGTGCGCAGCAATCTGTCAAGGGGACCCCCGCCGTCATCGCCCTGCGCCGGACACTTGGGCAAGCACCGCTGCGCTGGCCCTCCTCCGGCTTCGGAGCACCTCCATGGTAAGGAGGGGGTCGACGGTTCGAGTCCGTCAGAGGGCTTCGCGAAGTTCCTGCTAATCAGCCCCTTCCGCGTGCCGCCGCCGCGGCCTGTCGTGGCTTCGGCGTCCACCGAGCGTCCACCGCCCGCCGCGAGGTGCTTCTGCGGGGCCTGGAAACGGTGTCGCGGTGCGGCTTTGCGGGCCTGCGCGCCGGCGTCCACCCAGCGTCCACGGCCCGTTCGAGTGCGAGTGCATCGAGGAGCGAGACGGCGTGCTGGTAGCTGTCGACTGCAAGGTGGCCATAGTGGAGGTCGATCATCGCGATGCTCGTGCCCATGAACCGCGAGAGCGCGAACACCGGCACGCCGGCGCGGAGCGCGAAGGTGGCGTAGGTGTGGCGCAGGTCATAGAGGTCGCGCAGCGGCTCGATCCCGACCGCTCTCTGGACCGGCTTCCAATGGCGGCGACTGAAGTTGCGGAAGTCGAGGTGGCCGCCGCGCGCGTTCGGAAACAGCAGCGGGCCCTTTTTCCGCGGCTGCAGCTGGTCGAGCGCCTCGAGCGCGATCGCCTGCAGCGGAACCGCGCGTCTGCTCAGCCGCGTCTTGGTCTGCTTAACGCGTCCGTTCGCATACGCCCGTCGGATCTGGACGACGCCGGCGCCGCGATCCACGTCGCCCTGTTCGAGCGCGAACAGCTCCGAGGGTCGAAGCCCGGTCGCGGCCGCGAACACGATCATCGGCCCGAAACTCGGCCCGAGCCGCTCGGCCAGCGACCGGATCTGCGCCCAAGAATCGAACGGCCGCTGCTCCCGGCAGCGCCGGCCGGGATTCGGCACCCCACGCTTGGCCGGGTTCTCGTCGATCAGCTTCCAGGCAACCGCCCGATTCAGCACCTGCCGCAACGCCTGGGTCGCCTCGAAGCGATGCCCCTCCGGAACCGTGAGCCGCCACGCACACACCTGCTCCGGCGAGAGCTCAGCAAGACGCACTCCACCCAGCTCGGCGGTCGCCTTCCCGAGCAGCCAACGCAGCTTCGCCACCGTGACCCGTTCACCCTGATGCGCCTCCAGGTATTCCTCGACCCACTCGCCAAGCGTCAGCGCCGCCGAACGGCCGCCCGGCACCAGCCGCGCCAGCTTAATCTGAAGCGCCCGCTGCGCCTCAGCCCTGGTGTTGAACCCGCCCACCTGCAGCCTCGACGAGCCGCGGCCCGCGACGCGATACCGGTACGCCCACAACGGATCCCCATCCGCGCACCTCGCCTTCAGCTTGAACACCTGACCCTGCTGGACCACCTCCGAACCTCCTCGATCGACAACGAGATCGAGGAATCAGACCCGCGCAGCGATCATGACCACCCCGCTGATAGATAGGGGGTCAAAACTTGAGGCAGCTGTTGGTGCAGCAGTGGGTCAGGACGGAGACGCCAGCAGGCTAGTTGGCCGCCCTGGCGTTAGTCGACCCATTCGACGTTGTAGCGTGGCCCAGCCTCGAGCATCCGTTCGATCAGCTCCTCGGTCGCCGGCGGCGGCGGACGGGCCGGATCGTCGACCGGTGTACAAACCTCGCGGAACCACCCCTCCATCCCGGCTGGCGTGTAGACGGCGATCATCCTCGCCGGCTTCGTTTTCTCGTTCCGGTAGAGGTGCCGCGTCCCGCGCGGAACGAAGACGGATTGGCCGGACGTGACCGATCGCGTCTCGTCACCCGCGGTGAAGCTGATGCTCCCCTCGGTGATCGCGAACAGCTCATCCTCGGCGAGGTGGCGGTGCGGCGGCGGCCCTCCGCCGGGGCCGACGAGGCAGTCGAGTGCGAACATCGAGCCGCCCGACTCCTCTCCCGTGACGAGGAACGTGTACAAGTCGCCGGGTCCCCACCACGAGCGTCCAGCTTCATGTTTGGCGGTGTGCACGACTCCTCCGTCCAGGTGTGCGATTACCCGCTCCTCGCTTGTTCGCCGTCGCCTCACTGCCAACGCAGCGCACTGTATCCCGCCTCTCGCATCTTGCGGCTACGCCGTGCGACGTGGCCGGGCGTGGCTCTCACCTGAAGCGAAGCGACGGCAGAGAGGCGTTCCGCCACGTGTTGGGCGTTTCGGACAGGGTTCCCGCCGTAGACTCGGCTCATGACGACCTGCCCGAACTGCGGCGAGGAGAACCCGGAGCGGGCGAAGTTCTGCCTCGAGTGCGGCGCGTCGCTCGAACAGGCGAAAGCGAGCGTCGCCGAGGAGCGGAAGATCGTCACCGTCCTCTTCTGCGACCTGGTCGGCTTCACCGCCCGCTCGGACGCGGCCGACCCGGAGGACGTGCGGGCGCGCATCCGGCCCTACCACGCCCGCCTGCGCAGCGAGATCGAGCGTTTCGGCGGCACGGTCGAGAAGTTCATCGGCGACGCGGTGATGGCCGTCTTCGGCGCACCGGTCGCGCACGAAGACGATCCCGAGCGGGCGGTCCGCGCCGGCCTGCGGATCCTGGAGGCGATCGACGACCTGAACGAGCAGGAGCCCGGGCTCGAGCTGCAGGTGCGCATCGGCGTCAACACGGGAGAGGCGGTGATCGCGCTCGGTGCACGCCCGGAGCAGGGCGAGGGAATCGCGACCGGCGACGTCGTCAACACCGCCGCCCGCCTGCAGGCATCCGCCCCGGTCGGCGCACTCGTGGTCGGCGAGGCGACCTACCGGCAGACGACGCAGATCTTCGTCTACGAGCCGCTCGACCCCGTGGAGGTGAAGGGGAAGGCGGAACCGCTCCTGCGCCGGCGCGCGCTCTCGGCGAGAGCGCGCTTCGGCGAGGACGTGACGCGGGCACCCAGCACCCCGCTCGTCGGCCGCGAGCACGACCTGGCCGTCCTCCAGGCCAGCTACGGCAAGGCCGTACGCGAGAGCTCCGTGCAGCTGGTGACAATCGTCGGCGAGCCCGGCCTGGGCAAGAGCAGGCTCGTCGCCGAACTGTTCGCGTTCATCGACAACCAGCCCGAGATCATCTCCTGGCGGCAGGGGCGCTGCCTGCCCTACGGGGAAGGGATCAGCTTCTGGGCGCTGGGCGAGATCGTCAAGGCGCAGACCGGCATGCTCGAGTCGGACCCTCCGGAGGAAGCCGCGTCCAAGCTGGAGGCGGCACTTCCGGCCGACGAGGAAGACCGCGAGTGGCTGAGGGCCCGCCTCGGGCCGCTCGTCGGCATCGACACCGGCGTCGCGGCCTCACAGGAGGAGTCGTTCACGGCCTGGCGGCGCTTCCTCGAGGGAATCGCCGGCTCTCGTCCCAGCGTCTTCGTCTTCGAGGACCTGCACTGGGCCGAGGAGCCGCTGCTCGCCTTTCTCGAGCACCTCGTCGAATGGGCGCAGGGAGTGCCGATGCTCGTCGTCTGCACCGCCCGCCCCGAGCTGTACGAGCGGGCACCGCACTGGCTGGCGGGCGCGCGCAACGCGACCCGAATCGCACTCGCGCCGCTCTCCGAGGCCGAGACCGCCCGGCTCGTCTCCGTCCTGCTCGACCAGGCGCTGCTGCCGGCCGAGGTGCAGGCGCTCGTGCTCGAGCGCGCCGGCGGCAACCCGCTCTACGCGGAGGAGTTCGTGCGCATGCTCGAGGACCGCGAGCTGCTCGTGCGCAGGGGCCGCACGCTGCAGCTGCGGGAAGGCGCGGAGATCCCGTTCCCGGACAGCCTGCAGGCCCTGATCGCCGCCCGCCTGGACACACTCCCGCAGGAGCGCAAGACCCTGCTCCAGGACGCCGCCGTCGTCGGCAAGGTCTTCTGGGCCGGCGCGCTGACGGCGATCGGCGGCCACGACGAGCAGGCGATCGGCGCTGCCTTGCACGAGCTCGCCCGGGCGGAGCTCATCCGGCCGGCCCGGCAGAGCACGATGGCCGGCGAGACGGAGTACAGCTTCTGGCACCTCCTCGTCCGCGACGTCGCCTACGGACAGATCCCCCGCATCGCCCGGGCGGCGAAACACGAGGCGGCAGCCGAATGGATCGAGCGCCAAGCGCCCGAGCGGCTCGACGACCTCGCCGAGGTGCTCGCCCACCACTACCTGCACGCCCGCCAGCTCTTCCTCGCCGCGGGGAAACCGGAGGAGGCCGCGCGACTCGACGAGCCGGCACGGCGCGTCCTCGCCATCGCCGGCGACCGCGCGCTCTCGCTCGACGTCGCCAAGGGCGAGGCGCACTACGCGCAGGCGCTCGCGCTCGCCCCGCCCGGCCAGCCGGAGCGAGCAGGCCTGCTGGTCCAGGCGGCCCAGGCCGCCGGCCAGGCGGGCCGCTACGCCGAAGCGGAGACGCTGCTCCAGGAGGCGGTCGCGGCCTTCCACGAGCGGGGCGATCGCCGCCGCGCCGGCCACACGCTGGCCAGACTCGCAGATCTGTCCTTCCGAATGGGCGGCAGCGTCGAGGAGGCATACACGGAAGCGCTGGATTTGCTCGAGAGCGAGCCGGCTGGGCCGGAGCTGGTCGAGGCGTACGGCGGCCTGGCCCGCCTACGGTTCCTCGGCGGACGCTTCGAGGAGGCGATCGCCGCCGCCCAGCGCGCGCTCGCCCTCTCCCGCGAGCTCGGCGTGCCGGAATCGGCGACCGCACTCGGCTACCTCGGCTCCGCACGCTTCTGGGGGCGCGGCGAGACCGCGGGCGTCGCCGACATGCGCCGCGCGCTCGCGCTTGCACTCGAGCAGGGGCTCGGCCGGGAGGCGGCACTCCTCTACAACAACTTGGGCGTCGTTCTCTGGCCGCTCGAAGGACCGGCCGCCGCCCTCGCGACCTGGCAGGAAGGCAGCGCCTTCGCAGACCGGCGCGGGATCGGCGAGTTCTCCCTCATGATCGCCTGCTCGAGCCTGCCGGTTCGCTTCGAGCTCGGCGACTGGGAGCTCGTCGCCGACGACGCGAGGCAGCTCGCCGCGCGCGCAGAGGCCAGCCGGGCCCAGGCACCGCTGCTCGAGGCGCGCGCGACGCAAGCACGCATCCTCGCCTACCAGGGCCGGCTCGAGCAGGCGGCCGAGCTCGCCGACTCGGACCTGGCCGTCGCGCGCGAATACGGACGCCACGAGGGGCTCTTCATCGGCCTCGGCCTCGCCGCGCTCATCGAAGTCGAACGCCGGGGCGGGCGCGAAAGGGCAGCCGCGCTCCTCCGCGAGCTCGTCGACCTCTCGTTCTCGCCCAACGACGCGTACTACGTCGCCGCCGTATCGGAACTCGTCCGGACCGCGCTCGCAGCCCGTCAGCCGGCGATCGCCGAACGAATGCTCGAGGGCGTCGAGCCGATCACACCCAGGCACGAATACGCGCTGCAGACGGCGAGAGCGCTGCTCGCCGAGGCCGGCGGCGAGCTCGAGCAGGCCGCCTCGCTCTACGCCCAAGCCGCCGAACAGTGGCAGCATCTCGGCGTCCTGCCCGAGCTCGCGCAAGCGCTGCTCGGCGAGGGCCGATGCCTACTCGCGCTCGGCAGCTCCGATGCGGCGACGAGGCTCGAGTCGGCCCACGAGCTGCTCCGAGCCCTCGGCGCGCGCCCGCTCAACGCCGAGGCGGACGAGCTACTCGGAAAGGCGCTCGCCCTCACCTCGTAGCTCTCCGACGTCTGCACAACGAGAACACCGTCGCCGCGGGTGATTACTCCCGGCGCCGCAAGGACGGCGGCAACAAGCTTGCAGCAGATCGGCGAGGCGGCCGGCGTCGCGCCCAGTACGACGCCGCTCGCGGGGCTGCCGTTGCCAGTGAAGAATACTTCAGATGGAGCCTTGATGGAGCCCCGTGGTTGCAACCAGCGGCAACCGGTAGCAAATGGAGCGGCAACGCAAACCGGGAATCAAGGGAAACCGTTGCCGAGGGTTGCGACCAGGTCGTCTGAAACGGGCTGGCTTCCTGGATCGAAACCGCGTACCCACTCCTGATTCTTCCCCGTGTAGCCGTCGAAGCGGGCGTTCGCCCCGGTGACCGCGACCTTGGTTACGCAATCGGGGTGGTGGATCGCCATCTCGAGGCCGATGATGCCCCCGTCGCTGTAGCCGAAGACAAGCGCACTCTCGATCCCCAGCTGCCGCATCAGCTCGACCGTGTCCTCGGCCATGTCGTGGTAGTGGAACGGACGGTCGACGAGGTCGGCAGTCCGCCCATGCCGCATCTGCTCCGGGGCGAGGGCGTGAAGGAGGGATCCACTTCCCGGGGATCGAGCCGCTGCCACGGTGGAGGAGAAGCAGGGGCGGGCCGCCCCCTTGAACCTCGTAGAACATGTCCAGGTCGTTGACGACGGCGTAGGGCACTTCTATGAGGTGAGTCTGCTCGCCCGCGTGATCAGAGCGTCGCACTCGGCGATCCGGCGGCGGGCGCCCATGCCATCGAAGACGGCCCGCGCACGGCGGAGCGGGACGTCCGCTCCGGGGTCGCGGAGGGCGGTGAGGCAGCGGCCCTGGCCGAGGAGGGCGTGGGCCTGCTCGATCGCGTCCGTGAACCGCTCCCAGCGGTCCGCGGCATCCGCGTAGAGGGCAGCGGCCCGGGTGTGCTCGCCGGCGCGTTCTGCCTGGATCGCCAGGACGACGACGAGAACGTGTTGCTGCCTCGGGACGACGTCGGGGAAGCCGCCGGCGAGGCGCGCGATCAGATCGTCGTCCTCCAGCGCCTGGGCGGCTCGCGCAAGCCCGGGGAGGTGGTGGGCGTACTCGGAGTGGTCGTGAACCGGACCATCGGCCACGACGCCGAGCAGCTCCCTCACCTCGGCGGTCCGGCCCGCTGTGAGCAGGGCCGGTGTGGCTCCCCAGGTGGCGAAGGCGAGGTAGGCCGGATCGCTCGTTCAGCCGGGACGAGCGCGTTCTGGCCGCGCTCGTCGAGCGCCACCGCCTGTCCGGCGAGCACGTCATGCTCGAAGAGCCGGTCGCCGCTCTCGCGTAGCCGGGGCAGAATCCACTCGGCGCGAGCGAGCGCCTCGTCGAACCGGCCGTTGTCGATCAGAAAGACGACGCTGCTCGCGACGTGGACCTGAACCATCTCGGTCAGGCCGCGCCCCTCCGAGAACGCGCGCGCATCCTCCAGCGTGGCCACCGCCGCCGCCGGCCCCTCCAGGAACCAACGCGTGCACGCAAGGTTGTGCCGGTTGACCGCTGCATTCCGTCCTAGCCCTGCGGCCAGTTGGAGCTCGAACGCCCGCTCGGCGTCGGTCAGCCCCGCGAGGTCACCCATGTAGCAGCGGGCAAAGCCGCGCACTCCTAGGGCGTTCCCGGGCTCGGGCAGGCTCAGCTGGTCGGCGAGTGCAACCACACGATTGGCCGTCTCGACGGCCGCCGCATAGTCGCCGGTTACGTACTGCGAGCTCGACGAGCCGCGCACCGAGGGCCAGCTGCGGGTGCGCGCGCTCGAGCCCGAGCTCGTCTGGCTCGCGCACGAGCACGAGCCCTGGCGGCCGCGCACCATGTAAGGCGCGCCGCAGTGCATATGGCCCGCGGTCACCTACAAGTCGGTCGTCCTCTCGAACACAACGCTCGCGACGGCGGATCGCTGGCAGAAGCGGACGGGCAACGAAATCGAGCCTCCGTCGCACTAGGTTCGCCCGGGGAGTGTGCGTTGCGGTGCCCGAGTGTGCGGGAATGTCGCTTGACGTGGACGACCGCTCCGATGCCGTGGTCAAGCGCTCAGAAGCATCGCGCCCCGGAGCTGATTACCTAAATGGGATCAACCCGCACCGTGTGTCCGGCCGTGCATCTCGTACGATGGCGGACGAGGATGCCACGTGGCGACGTCTGATCCCATCGCCGAGATCATCGGGGACTATCGGGCTTTCGCGGCGATGCAGCGCGACCGTCTTCTTACCCGCGGCATCGACATCGCGCCCTACCCGCTCAGCCACCTCGCCGTCCGCGTCGCCGATTGGGACCTGTACGTCCACCAGCGGACGCTGCTCGAGCGCCATGCGAGGGCGAACCTCGAGGGCGTCTGGAACGGGCGTCCGATCTCCAAGATCGTCCTCGACGAGCCGCTCGATGTCCTCGACGGGACTCCGGTCTCGCGCATCGAGCTCATCCCGCCGGTTCACCAGCGTGTCTACCGGATGGGCCTCGAGCACCTCGGCGTCGTCGTCGGTGAGGAGTTCGACGAGTTCTCACGAGTGCATCGGGCCGCGCTGACCGGGCAGCAGTTCCAGAGCCCCGCCGTCGACCCGGTCTACGTGCTGTTCGATGCTGTTCGAGGACTTCACCCACGTGAAGTTCTACCGGCGCTCCTTCTTCGACGTCGTCGAGGACGAGGGAGGGCGCTACGAAGGCTTCGTCCACGTCGACGACTGGGTGCCGCAGCGCCTCGTCACCGCCACCGGCCCAAACCCGCTGCCGCGGTGACCTAGCCTGCTGCCGGGCTACAAGACCGCCCGCTGCGCGAGCGTGCGCGAATGACCTCCGACGACACTCGATTAGTCTGGCTCGCTGATGCTCGACAGCGAGGCGCTAGATGTTCGAGCTTTTCGGGGTAGCCGAAGAGCGTCGGTCTATCGGGAGCATGTCCTCGGCCATGAGACGTTCGCTCGAATCCTCGGAGCGCGGTCGAGAGCTGGGCCTTCCGCTCCTCTCTGCGTTAGACGAGTACGGGCCTCACGAGCTGGATATGGATCAGGCTCGGCAGCTTGCGGAGGAGATCGAGGCCGTGCGAGCCGGAGAGAGTGACGAACTAGCGCACGACCTCGACTCGATCGCGTCTGTGGCGCGGTGGTGCGCCGACGCTCCCAAGCGTGATTCTTGGCTCACCATCATTGGCCCGTAGGTGAGGTCCGTCATATGGGCGAGTGCTCTGGAAGACACTCAGACGGAGTGGAAGCCGGACGGCCGGAGCTGCGCGTGGTCGGCGACCTCGACCCGCTCGACTTAGACGGCGGCGTTGCCGGTGCTCATCGTCCAGCGCGTCGATTAGAGCGGCAGTGGTCCGCTACGCCTCCGGCGGGTGCTGTTCCGCCTCGAGACGGTACAGCTCATCGTCTGGCGGCAACTGGCCGCGCTCCTCACACGTCGGGCATGTCTAGCCGCCGTGTACGTCGGCGATCGTGAGGACATCTCCGGTATTGGCAGTGTCGCCGACGACGACCTCCGCGAACTGAAGCTCGGCCTCGACACCTCCCCAGTCGCCGACGGTTTTGTACAGCGCCCCGGGCAGGACAATTAGTTGCGTGTCGCAACGCGAGCAGCGGACGCCGACGCTTCTTGGGTAGGTCATCTTCGAGCGACACTACCCCGAGGCGGATCGGCCTGGCGGAGTAGCGCACGCAGGCGCCAGGTAAGTCGACTGCGCCAGTGTTACTCGATGACGCCCGACCATCGGAGCGCTGAGGTCACGGTGGGTCTCCACGCGGGTCTCTTGGTCATCGCACGAGCAGATGGGACCGCCCTCGTACCTCGCGGCGATGCCTTCGAGTAGGTCCGCGGATGCGTGGCTGCCTGCATGGCTGCTGCGGTGCTGAGTGCCACAGCGGAGGCAGTCAGCGTCGGTGGTCTTCGACCTCGGTGTTCGATGACGGGCGGGGCGTTGCGGCAGCGCTTAGGCAGGGGCCTCCGGAGCGATCCGAATTAGACGCTTGCCCAGATTCTCGCCACGGTACAGCCCCGCAATC
>WNGB01014550.1_pt1 | contig 10491 bp, 7 predicted proteins | sample 5400681 | NCBI WGS metagenome assembly WNGB01 (sample SAMN13153367, study PRJNA577476) | soil metagenome | isolation source: 115 cm soil or saprolite under grassland replicate 2 | place: USA:California | collected 2016-06-15 | reverse complement strand
GAAGGCGTCGATGAACTATCTCGTCTCGCGAGGTGTCCGGTCGAACCGGATCTCGATCGTCAGCTACGGCAAGGAGCGGCCCGTGTGCGCCGAGCCGAGCGAAGACTGCTGGAGCCTGAACCGTCGTGCACACTTCCTGGTGAAGGGACAGTAGCTCCGTCGCTTCCCGAGGAGGAGGAGGTTCGCTCCTCCTCCTCGGCGTCGTCCCCGCCCCCGAACGACTCAGAGCTTCCGCCCCTTGATTAGCTTGATGATCGACTCCATCGTGAGGCGGTCGTCGTCGAAGCCGCCGTGGGTCGTGCTGGCGGTGGCGGCGCCCGGCGCGGTCCACGCCTTGACGTTCGGCAGCCCGAGCGCCGCGACCTCGGCGCCGAAGTACTTCTCCATGCCGAGGATCGGAGTGCGTCTGCCACCCTCGAACGACTCCGACACGAGGTAGAGGAGCGAGCGACCGTAGCCGAGGATCGGCCGGCAGGTCGAATCCTGCTCCTCCGCGGCGTCGGCTAGGAAAAAGGAGCGGAACTCCCTCACCGTCTTGTCCTTGAGCCGAGGCAGCAGCGTCCGCTCGAAGAGGTCGACGGTCGCCGCGGCCGCCATGAAATTGACGCTGTCGAAGTTCCAGCCGAGCTGGGCCAGGCGGTCGACCACGTGGCACTGGACGATCGCGCCCGCGGAGTGACCGATCAGGTGCAGGCGCACCGGCGTCTTCGTGAACCACGGCGACTTCATGCCGCTCTCGTAGAGGACGAGGCCACCACTCTCTCTGTACCTCGAGATGCCGTCGGCGTTCTGCTTCATCTCGCCCCAGATGAGCGACCCCGCCGGCGCCAGCAGCCGTTCCAGCCGCTGGTTCCAGAAGCGCCGGAGCTGGTCGACCAGCCCGCCCGTTGGTCTGGGCAGGCCCGTCACGAGATCCGCCAGCCGGTTCCTCAGGGTCGACCAGAGATCGGTCTCCCACATGAGAAAGATCGGGAAAATCCTCGACTCGTACAGCGCGGGGATCCAGCGCGACGCCGTCTCGGCCGCTGACTCCTCGCCGGTGAGGCCGCCGTGAGCGTAGATGGCCACGTCGGTCGGCTCGGCGGCTTTGAGGCTCCACTTCCTGCGAGCCTCGCCGATGTGGAAATCTACCAGCGCCTCGACGTCGGTCCGCTGGGTACGGAACACCCCGCTCCCCGACAAGCGACCGTTGTTCTCCATGTCGATGACGAACGGGGAGAGCTCGCGGTCGCGGAGGGTACTGTCCGACGCGATCTGGACCTTGCCCCGGGTCATGCGCAGCGACGGAGACCGGGCGATCTCGACGTGCTGCTCGGTGGCGACCCCGAGCTGCGTCACCCAGCAGTCCATCGCGTTGTCGCTCCAGTCCGGGTACGTGAGGATCGCGAGCCCCCCGGTCCCCCACCCCGGGCCCCACGAGTTCTGGATGATGAACCCCGCCGGCGTGTAGCCGACGATGACGAACGCGTGCCCGCCGTCGTCGGGCAGGACCTCCGCCGGCGGGATCGTCCAGTACGCCTTGCCCTTCCTGACGCCCCTTCCCTCGAGCCAGCCCTCGTGGCAGACGACGCTCGCGTAGAGCACGCCAACGTCGTGCAGGGCCACGTGCATGTCCGTGACTGACCGCGTGTCGACGCGGTAATAGGCGCCGAGAGGGCGCCGCGCGGCGTCCAGCCACCAGTCGTCCGCCGGCTTCGCGGCCGGCCGCGGCATTTCCGGGCGGCGCCACAGATCCAAGCGGCAAACGCCGTGCTTGTACCACCCTTTCATGGCGCCGCGCAGGCTCGAGCCGGAGTCCTCGGCAGCGCCCGGGAACTCGTCGTAGCGGCGGGCCATCGAGTACAGCATGAACGGCGACATCGGCGGCGCGGCCGGATCGCGATGCTTCCGGAGCAGGAAGTTGACGACGCTCGCGAGCGCGAAGCCCGTGCACGCGTTGGTGCGCTCCTGGTTGAGCACGGGCAGCTTGAGCTGGGGCGTCATTTCAGGTGGAGGCGGCGCGTGGAGCACCGGGATGTACGGCCGGTCGCGCAAGTCAAGACGATCGGGAACGATGTTGCGCTTGGGATTGAACTCCATAGACTCCTCTCGTGCGGCCCGCCGGACTCGCAACGGCCTACACCGTAAACGGCCCTTGTCTCTCGAAAGCCCGGCTGGGCGCGCCGACGGCAAAGAACTTCGGCGTCTGGTCGGGTGGCATGCTCTTGACGATCGCGCTGTGGAACGTGCGGTAGCTCCCCGCGAAGTGCCCTTCCTTCCACACGCGCAGGAGATTCGCCGTGAACAGGCCGTTGAAGTCGCCGTCCTGGGAGAGCTGGTTGTCCTGGCATCCGGAGATGAGGATGACCGAGGCCCGCACGGCGGCTCGCGGGTCGCTCTTGCTGGAGTCCTGCAGCTTGTCGTACATCCCCCGGTGAGCCCGGTACGTGCGCAGCGCGACCTCTCGGGGCATGTTGCGGTACCGCACCCGATCGGTGCCTGCCGCGGCTCCCCGCGCGGCATAGAACATCGTCTTGGTGACGGTGCCGCTGTGGCAGCTGTCGGACAATACGAGCACGCGCACCCCCGGCTTGAGCCGGCCGAGCGCCTGGTGGATCTCGTCATCGATGAGCTCGCCGTTGTAGAGGCACCAGGTCTCGTCGTGTGCGTCGGGCTCGTCATGGTTGCGGTCGGGCACTTGCCCCCCATGGCCGGAGTACGTGAGCAGGAAGATGTCGCCGGATCTCAGCGCGCTGGCGGCCCTGGCGATGCCCCCCAGCACCGCGCTGCGCGTGGCGCGTCGGGTCAGCAGGCGCTGCACCTTGAATTTCCGGGAGCGCGCGATGTCTGCCATGTCGCGGGCGTCGGCCTCGCACGCGTTGAGTTTTCCACTCCAGCCCTCGTAGTGCCTGGGATCGACCGCGTTCAGCCCGATCGTGAGCGCCAGTCCCTTGGCCATGTCACTCCCCCTGTCGAACGATCCCGCTATGCGGCGCGACATCCGCCCCATGCTCGAGAACGCCCTGCCCGAGAATCGGACAGGAAATCGGACTGCTGGATTGTCCAGCCGAGAGGGGTCGATTCGCCCCGGAAAGTTTTGGGGGGGAACCCGAAGAATCGCCTGGCTATCTTCCGTGTATGACCGCTGCGCTGAGCCGTCGAGGCGCGACGTTCGTGTAGACGACCGTGCCATCGCGCTCGACGATCTGCTGAATGCCGCTCCCCTGCAGCTCCCACGCGATCGGCGCGCCGTAGAAGCGCAGCACCCGCGTCACGTACTCCCGGGTCTCGGGATACGGCGGGATACCGCGGAACGCCACCACCGGCTTCTCGCCGGCGTTGTACGCCGCGATGGCGAGCGGCAGATCGTAGCGGAACCGCTCCATGAGGCCGCGCAGATGGCGGGCGCCCGCGTGGATGTTCTCGCGCGGGTCGAAGGAGTCCCGCACGCCGAGGATCGCGGCGGTCTCTGGCATCAGCTGCATGAGCCCACGCGCGCCCTTTCGGGACACGGCTCGATGGTCGAATCCCGATTCCACCCGGATCACCGCCCAGATGAGGCGCTCCGGCACCGCATATCGGACCGACGCCTCGGCGATCTCCTGGGAGTAGACCGCGTGATCGGTCGACGCCGGCCGCTGCGAGCCACCTGCCGGGGCCGGAGTGAACACCGCCCGCTGGTAGGAGGGATTCGGCTGGATGTTCGTGAAATAGACGGTCCCGTCCGAGGCAATCCGCTTGTACACTTCCGCGCCGACGGGCGTCGCCGCCGTCACGACGGCCGTGACCGCCAGGAGGATCATGAACCGAGGACCGAAGCCTTCCATAGCAGAACTCTAGGGCAAATCTGGTACCGGAATGGGATTTCCAGAAATATCAATACGTTGCGCGACCCTGGTCAGAAGTGAGCCTGGTGGGTCTCTGACCGGAGGGGATCATCTCTAGCCAGCCGCTGCCGATTGACCCCGACTACGGTGGGGCCGCTACGCACTCCTGTTCGGGAGCGGCCAAGCGATGGCCGACTGGACACCGCCCACGCAAGATCGCGTCGAAGGGTGTGCTCGTGGACAGCACGAACCCGGAGCGGCTGGCCCGGGCGTGCGCGGAGGAGGGACGGTTGGTGCGCTCAACCGGCGCGCCGGCGCACCCGCACGGGCTCGGCGTCAGACCACCCGCGCGCCGGGCCCACGCAGCAACACGCCGGGCATGCGGCCGGTCGCGTCGCCGTTTTCCAGCGTCACCTGGCCGTTGACCACGACGGCGGTGATCCCTTCCGCCTTCTGCACGAGACGGCGGGCGCCGCCGGGCAGATCGGTCTCCACGCTCGGCATCGCGGGTCTCACACGAACCTCGTCGAACAGCACGAGATCCGCCTTGTAGCCCGTGCGCAGCAGGCCCCGATCGTTGAGCTCCCACGCCGAGGCGTTGTCGAAGGTGAGCTTTCGCACCGCCTCCTCCAACGTGAACGCCCGCTTTGCACGCACCCAGTAGCTCAGCATATGGGTCTGCAGCGAGGAGCCCATCTCCTGGCAGACATGCGCGCCCGAATCGGAGAACGTCGCCAGGGTACGCGGGTGCTTCAGCATGCCGAGCACGTGGTCCGGCTGCTCGTTGACCAGCGGCTGGACGAACACCTGATTGTCATTCTCCAGCACCAGATCGATCATCACTTCGACCGGGTGCTTGCCGCGCTGGGCTGACAGTTGCGCCACCGTCGGATCGTCCCAGTCGACGCTCTTCATGGCGTAGAGGTTGTCGTAGTCCGGTTTTCGCGGATCGGTGGTGGCGGCGCCACCGCCCTGGAACACGTTGCCGCGAGGCTTCATGTCGGCCTCCGCCGCCACCAGCTGCCGGCGCGTCGCAGGATCGGCGAGGCGTTGCTTCTGCTCGTGCAGCGGCAAGTGGCGCAGCGCTCGCCACACCGGCAACACGTCGAACGGCAGATAGGACTTGAGCGAGAAGATGGCGTTGATCGAGCGAGTGGTGGTCTGCCCCCACATCCGCGCGCCGGCGGCCGCGCACTCATCCAGGTACTCGAGCTGATAGGTCCACGGATTTGGCTTGTCTCCCTGGCGGCTCGAAATGGTGCCGAACATCACCGGCCGCCCGGTCTCCACTCCTACCTGCTTCAGCCGGGCGAGGAAGCGGCGCTGCGCCTCGCCCCCCGAGGTGTCCGGCCCGACCTGGAAGATGCCGGCGTTCAGCTCCGCCATCGCACCGACCAGGCGATCGACTTCCGACCAGTCGGCGATCCGGCTCGCCACCGGCGTGCTGTCCGGCGTGACGTGCGTCGTCGCGCGCGAGCTCGAGAAGCCCATGGCGCCGGCGCGGATCGCCTCCTTCACCGCCGCGGCCATCCGGGCGAGATCATCTGCGGTCGCCTTCTCGCTCAATGCGCGCTGGCCCATGACGTACATGCGCAGGGCCGAATGGCCGATGTAGGCGCCGTAGTTGATCGCCTTGGGCAAGCGATCGACGGTCGCCAGGTACTCCGGGAAGGTTTCCCAGGTCCAGTCGATTCCCGCCAGCATCGCTTCGGTGGGAACGTCCTCGACCGCGGTCAGGCAGCGGGCGAACCACTCGCGCTCCTCCGCCTTGCACGGCGCCAATGCGAACCCGCAATTGCCCATGATCACGGTGTTGACGCCGTGCCAGCAGGAGCAGCTCCCGATCTGGTCCCACGCCACCTGAGCGTCCATGTGGGTGTGGCCGTCGATGAAGCCCGGTGCGACGATCAGGCCGTCGGCGTCGATGGTGCGCGCGGCCATCGACCGGATGCGTCCGATCTCGACGATCTGGCCATTCTGGATCCCGACGTCACCCCGATAGCGTGCAGCGCCTGAGCCGTCGACAATCGTTCCGTTGCGAATCAACAGATCGAGCCCCATGGCGTCCTCTCCCGTTGCTCGCGTGATGCCCGTGTGCGGCAGGCGAAACGTCCCCTCCATACTACGCGACTACCCGGCTCCAGGAAGCCTGGTGCGACGAGGGCGCACCTTTACTTGTGGGAACGAGTGCCGACGCGGCGCCTTGGCAGGATTCTTGGATTGATTGTCATTGCGGCCATCTGCCCGGGGTGAGACAACCAGGCCAAGAGTCATGTCCCGGAGCGGAGGTGGCGGTGAATCCACGACATGTGGTCATGGTCGCGATGCCTTGCTGTGAGATCGTCGAGATCGGCGGGGCGCTCGACATCTTCTTCGCCGCGAACCTGGTCCTCGACGGCGGCCCGGACCCCGGCTACGCCGTGGAGGTCGTCTCGCCCGTGACCACGGTGCGCGAGTGGGATGGCCTTCGTCTCGCAGCCGACCGCTCGTACCGAGCCGTCCGCGGCGATGTCGACACCTTGATCGTGACAGGCATCGACGGCCCAGAAGATGCGCAGCGGGACCCGGACTTCATCCACTGGCTCGCCCGGACAGCGCTGCGAGTCCGGCGGGTCGTCGGGCTCTGCACCGGTTCGTTCGTGCTTGCTGAAGCTGGGCTGCTTGAGGGCCGAAACGCCACGACGCACTGGATGTACTGCGACGAGCTCGCTCGACGCTACCCGGCGGTGACCGTTCAGCGCGATCCCATCTATGTTCGTGACCGCGGCGTCTACACGTCGGCCGGCAGCACGGCCGGGCTCGATCTCGTCCTGGCCCTGGTCGAGGAAGACCTCGGCCGCCGCGTGGCGTTGCAGGTCGCGCAGCGAATGGTGTTTTTCCTGAAGCGGCCGGGCGGACAGGCCCAGTTCAGCGCGCTGCTCTCGACGCAGCTAGCCGAGCGCGAGCCGATCCGCGATCTCCAGGCCTGGATCCTCGAGCACCCGAAGGCGGACCTGTCGGTGGACACACTGGCCCGCCGCCTCGCGATGAGCCCTCGCAACTTCTTCCGCATCTTCGTGCGCGAGGTCGGTCTGACGCCTGGCCGTTTTGTCGAGCGAGTTCGTGTGGAGGCGGCACGGCGGCTACTCCAGGAGACGTCCCGCGGTGTCCCGGACGTTGCCGCGGCCTGCGGGTTTGGAACCCCAGAGACCATGCGCATCGCCTTCCGGCGCACGCTCGGCGTGAGCCCCAAGGGCTACCGGAATCGGTTCGATACGACCTCCTTGTCGCCGTCGCCGGCGGCGCACGGAACGGCTCGCCGTCTGGCACGTGCCAGCCACGAGAGCCTCGGCGGCGTCGAGGTCTCTGCGAGACGGATCGGCCATGACGATTAGCAAGCACTCGCTCGCTCAAGCGCACAGCCGGAACATTTCGGTAGGGGGCGTGGGCCATAACGTGACGGGTGAGGCCGTCTGCGAGGGCGGGCCGATGCCCGACACACCGCGACCCGCGACCTTCTTCCGTCGGAGTCAGAATGTCGCCGCCACGGACGAGCGAATGTGCGGCCAGCCTAGTCCGTTCGAGACCGACCTGACGAAGAGGAGAGGGTCATGAGCGAGCGCCGAGTCCTCACCGCCAAGGGAACGGGCCGGGTCCTCGACGATTCGGTGATCGACCAGTTCGCCTCCAGCCTTCGCGGCGAGTTGTTGCGCGCGAGCGATCACGGCTACGACGCCGCGCGCAAGGTCTGGAACGGGATGATCGACAAGCGCCCGGCCTTGATCGCCCGCTGCGCCGGCACGGCCGACGTCGTCGACTGCGTCCGGTTCGCGAGAGAGCACGACGTGCTCATTTCCGTGCGTGGCGGCGGGCACAACTATGCGGGCAAATCCGTCTGTGACGGCGGATTGATGATCGACTTGTCACCGATGAAAGGCATTCACGTCGATCCGGTCCACCGGACGACGCGGGCTCAGGCGGGGCTGAGACTCGGCGAGTTCGACCGCGAGACCCAAGCCTTCGGGCTGGCGACGACGCTCGGGGTGAACACCGACACCGGGATCGCCGGCCTGACTCTGGGCGGCGGCTACGGGTGGCTCGGCGGTAAGTATGGCCTCGCCTGCGACAACCTCGTGTCGGTCGAGATGGTGACGGCCGATGGTCGTGTCGTCACGGCGAGCGCCAGTGAGAACGACGACCTGTTCTGGGGCGTGCGCGGCGCGGGCGCCAACCTCGGCATCGTCACGTCGTTCGAGTATCGACTGCATCCGGTCGGCCCAGTGCTCGGCGGCTTGGTGGTCTATCCGCTCACCAGCGGTCAGGCGGCGCTGCGGTTCTTCGACGAGTTCTCGGCCACGTGTCCCGACGAGGTGAGCACCGCCGGGCTGGTGGCGACAGCCCCGAACGGTGATCCGGCCGTGATCGTCGGTGCCTGTTTCTGTGGACCCCTTGATCGGGGGGAAAAGGCTCTGAAGCCGCTGAGGACGTTCGCTCGGCCATTGGCGGACTTCATCGCGCCGCAGCCGTACGTCCAGATCCAGACGCTGTTTGATCAAGCCTGGCCACCCGGACGGCGCTACTACAACAAGTCGAGCATCTTCCGCCGACTCAGTGGTACGGCCATCGAGATGTTGGTCGCCTACGGCCGCGCCTTGCCGACGCCCATCTCCGCCATCGCATTTCAACAACTCCATGGCGCGGCGAGCCGCGTTCGGGCCGAGGACACGGCGTTCCCGCATCGCTACGATCACTACAGCGTCTACGTCCATCCCGCGACGGATGATCCCGCCGAGTCCGAAAAGATCATACGCTGGGGCCGTGAATGCTGGGATGCATTGCAGCCCTTCGCCGAGCGCGCGGTGTATGTGAATGCGCTCGAGGACGCGCTGGAAGAGGGACAGCACCGGGTTCGAGAGGCGTACGGGCCGAATTACGAACGCTTGGTCACGCTCAAGAAGAAGTTCGACCCGACCAACTTCCTCACCGCCAACCAGAACCTCAACCTCGAGGTGTGAGATCTCGGCGCTGATCCGGTAGCGCCCCTGCCCGCGGAGAGAGGCCGGCGATGACGCCAGCGCGTCCTCGCGGGCGATTTGACTCTGCGTCGCCGGCGGCTTACTTTGCGAACGGGACAGAATCGTACCGAACACGGAGAACATATGCGTACCTACTACGACATCGATCTGACGGGCCGCTCGATCACCAAGCGAGAGCTGCATGGTGAGGAGATCGTCCGGGCCGGTCGTTATCTGATCGCCAAGACGCTGCTCAAGCTGGGCGCGGCCACCGTCGACCCGCTCTCGCCCGCCAACCCGCTCATCTTCTCGGCCGGCCCCTTCGCCGGCACGAGCTTCTCCAACGCCAATCGCACGAGCGTGGGCTGCAAGAGCCCCCTCACGGGCGGCATCAAGGAAGCCAACGGCGGCGGCAGCTTCAGCTACGGCCTGGGCCAGCTGAAAGTCGCCGGGTTCACGCTGCACGGGGCCTCGCCGGATTGGGTCGTCCTCCACTTCAAGAAGGACGGCACCATCGACTTCGACGACGCCGCGCCGTACCTGGGTAAGGGCAACTTCGAGGCCCAGGAGATGCTGCACCGGAAGTACGGCAAGAAGGTCACCATCGCGTTGTGCGGTCCCGTGGGCGAATACCAGGGCCTGCTCGCCGGCATCGCCTTCAGCGACAAGGACGGCCGGCCGGCGCGTCTGTCGGCGCGGGGCGGCGTGGGCGCGGTGATGGGCTCAAAGAAGGTCAAGGCCATCGTGGTCGACCTCGACAAGATCCCGCCCTTCACCGACTCGAAGAAGGTCAACGCGGCCATCAAGGACTACGCGAAGATGCTGCTGGCCGACTCCATGGTCACCAACTTCTACCAGAAGATCGGCACCATGGGTATGGCCGACCTCCAGAACGCGCTGGGCGGCCTGCCCGTGCGCAACTTCAGCGCCGGCCAGCAGGTCGACGTCGCCAGCGGCGAGAAGTTCAAAATGGGCGGCGACCACATCAGCCAGCTCAACGTCTCGCGCGGCGGCGAGCACACGCACGCCTGCATGCCCGGCTGCGTGATCCAGTGCAGCAACGTGTACGTCGACGCCAGCGGCAAGGAAGTGGTCTCGCCGGTGGAGTACGAGACGCTCGGCCTCCTCGGCACCAACTGCGGCCTGAGCGATCCGGACGATCTCGCCCAGATGAACTTCCTCGCCAACGACCTCGGCGTGGACACCATCGAGCTGGGGGCCACCCTGGCCGTGTTGATGGAGGCCGGCCTCGGCGTCTTCGGCGACGTGAAGTTCATGGCCGACTGCATGGCCGAGATCCGCCGGGGCAGCGAGCAGGGGCGGCTCTGGGCGCAGGGAACGGCGCGCGTCGGCGCCCACTACAAGGTCCGCCGCGTCCCCGTCATCAAGAAGCAGGCGATCAGCGCCTACGATCCGCGCGTGGTCGAGGCCACCGGGATCACCATGATGGCGACAGCGCAGGGCGCGGATCACACGGCGGGCAATCTTCCACGGCTCAAGACCCGCGAGATGAGCGCCGAGCAGATCGTCGAGCAGAGCCTCGCCCACCAGGCGCGGGTGGCGGCCAACGACTCGCTGGGGCTCTGCATCTTCGGGATGAGCGTGACCAACCCGAACACGGAGTTCCTCGTCAATGCCATCAACGCCGCCCACGGCACCAGCCTGACCAAGGACTTCTTCGAGCCGCTGGG
>WNGB01014549.1_pt1 | contig 10491 bp, 9 predicted proteins | sample 5400681 | NCBI WGS metagenome assembly WNGB01 (sample SAMN13153367, study PRJNA577476) | soil metagenome | isolation source: 115 cm soil or saprolite under grassland replicate 2 | place: USA:California | collected 2016-06-15 | reverse complement strand
ATCTCTGCAGCCCGCAAGGGCCAGGCAGCGCGGCAGGAACAAGCCCCAGATCCTGCCCTTTAGCTCGGGGTCACCCGCACCCCCGAGCATCGTGACAACGAAGGGGTGAGCTGTCCAGAAGACTTGACTTTCATCCGTAATGGGCGACGTACCAGCGCAGGACCCGTTCGAGATGCCTGAAGAGCCTGTTGCAGAAATCCAGCGTCCGCTTCGATCGACACTACATATTGGGCGGTAACGCCATGGTGCCCCAACATGATGTGGCGGCGGTGCCCATCGATAGGTTTGTGCAACAGGCTCTGAAGGGTGCACTTATCCAGATCCGGCCGCTGACCAGGTGTCTCCCAGGCCGGGGGGCCGGATCGAGGGTAGGGCGTGATTCTCCGAACGGGGGTGACGAGTCGCCCCTTCAGCCGGCTCCACGGGCTCGAAGGATCCAAGCCTGAGCGCCCTCCACTCAACTTCGGAGGCCAGCAGCCGTGGGTGCGATCCCGAGGGTCCCCGACCGCTTCGCCGGGACCGGCGGAGCCCAGGTTCTGAGCCAGGTCCGAATGACCTGCTCAAAGGGTGAACCCGAATAAATGCACCCCACAGGCACGGGGGTAATCTCGTTTCATTCTCCCGCATCAGCCTGACGCGTCCATCTGTAACACACTTTCGTTTCGGCGTGCAGTTCGTCAAGTTAGATTGACTACTCCAGATCCGCGCGAAGGTGGCGCATCCCGCTCTCGGAATCGACGCCGCATCGCCGCAGCAGAGAGAGGACTGTTGCATTGGCGGTCGAGGCACCGCATCGGGGAGACTCCCTCCATGAGATCGCACCCACGCCCTCGCCCCCGACCAGCACCGAGTTCTGCCTTCGCCGGATACCGGTTCCCGCCCGAGGTCATCACCCTGGCGGTGCGGTGGTACCTGCGGTTCGGCCTCTCCTACCGTGACGTGGAAGAGCTCCTCGCCGAGCGCGGGATCGAGGTCGATCACGTGACGGTGTACCGGTGGGTCCAGCGGTTCGCGCCGGAGTTCGCCGAGGCGGCTCGGGCCCGCCGGCACGTCGTGGGGGATCGCTGGCACGTCGATGAGACCTACCTGAAGGTCCGGGGGACATGGGGTACCTGTTCCGGGCGATCGACCAGTTCGGCCAGGTCATCGACGTGTACCTCTCGCCACACCGAAACGCCAATGCAGCACGGCGGTTCTTCGACCAGGCGATCGGCCGGACCCGGATCTCACCCGTCGAGGTGACGACCGACCGGTACCGGGTCTACCCCCGAGTCCTCGACGAGATGCTCCCAGCCGCCCTGCATTGTACGGAGGCTCATGCCAACAACCCGCTCGAGACCGACCACGGACGCCTCAAAGCCCGACTTCGCCCGATGCGGGGGCTGAAGCGTGACCGGACCGCCAGGGTCATCGTCGCTGGCCACGCCCTCATCCAGAACCTCCGCAGGGGCTTCTACGACCTCGGCACCGACGTACCTTCTGCTGACCGCCTTGCCGACGCCTTCGCCGAACTCGCCCTCGTCATGTAATACCTGCCCGCGCGGATTGGTCCACCGTGTCCGGGTTTCAGCCAACGCAACAGTGCCAACTGAACCGCTGCATAGCCTTCAGGTCGCGGGCCAGCGTGTCGATACCTGACCGAAGGGTACGCCTTCGGAAGGAATGCGCCATGAACATTGGTGAGATCCAGCGAGAAGGCTACATCGAGCCACTGACCGAGCCCGTCGTCGTTCCGCAGCCGGAGCAAGCGCCCGATCTACCCGATCGGGAGCACGAGCCGGTCCCCGCCTGACCCCGAACCCCGGCCCCGCAAGACACGGCTCGCGATCGTTTCATGACGGTGAGGCTTCGTTTGCCGTTCCATATGTGGGCAGTAGGCAAACCGCGTTCAGGTAAGGGAACGGATCGACGGCGGCGCCGTTGCCCGGGTGCCACTCGAAGTGATCGTGCGGCGCGCTGTTGATCGCGTCGCCGGAGTTCCCGACGTATCCGATGATTGTCCCGGTCGTCACGTCGCCGACCGTGCCGTACTCGGAGAGGTGCGCGTTGTAGACGTAGCCGGCCTCGCCGTAGACAGTGACTGCCAACCCGCCGAGTGGGTTCGGTGTCTCGACCGTGAGCCCGTCGAACGGGGCGCGGATCGGCGTTCCCTCGGGCGCGAAGATATCGTTCCCCTGATGAGGGTGGTATCCACCGGCCCACCTGGGTGCGCCGAAGTCGTCAGTGTACGAGTGCGGCTGATCGACCGGGCAGACGTGGAAAACCCCGCTGATAACCGGCGTCTCCGCCGTAACGGTGACCCCCGGGAACGCATTGCCGACGAACCGCTCCACGGTCGCCATCGATTGTTGCAGGGCGCCGCCGCGCACGTCTGCCCAGTTCAGCTGCTCAAGCAGCCCGTTCTTGCGGGTCGCCATCCGGATCGACAATATCCGGAGATCGGCGTCGGCGCGCTCGACGACGGCGAGAAGCTCCCGCGCACGGCCGATCTCGAGCCGGATCGCCGCGAGCGGCGCGCCGTCCCTGACCAGTACCGCTTCCGGGATCGTCCGCGTCGCGTCGGACAGCAGGTTCTCGAGCTCGTTCATCCGCAGCTCGAGTTCCAAGCGGAGAAGCCGCGCGGTGTCGGCGAGGGCCTCGAGCGAAACGTCGTGCCGGTGCGTCGTGGCAAGCCCTTTCAGGAGCGCCGCGACGTACGTGTCCTTCGACAGCATCGCGCTGCTCACCGTTTGCAGCGGCTGGATCAGCGCCCAGGCGGTCGCGACGGATGCGGCGGCGGTCAGCGACGAGGGCAGCGAGGCGTCCTCGGCGTCGTCGGCCCGTCGGGCGAGCTCGTGCCTAGCCTGCTGGACGTCGGGGTCCGCCGTCCGGACCGACGCGGTGAGTGCGCTCACGGCCGCGGTCAGGTCGGTGAGCTGCGCGTCGGTCGTATCGAGCTCGCGTCGGATGGCGTGGAGCCGCGCACCGATCTGCATCGACACGTCGGTCCTCGCTTGTGACGCGGCGATGCTCTTCGTCAACCGGCGCGCCGCCGTCGAGGGCTGGACGGACGCGGCGACCGTCAGGCCGAACATGAGCAGGCCGACACCGACGGCGATCCGGTGCCGGCGAGCCATCAGCTCATCTCGTCGACCCGGACCGTGCCGCCCGATCCATCGACCTGGGCGTTGCAGTCGAAGCCCCAGCTTTGTCCGGGCGCCCACGTCGCCTTGTTCACCATCTCGTTCGCCAGCAGCCGGCCGTCGGCGTCCACGAACGTGCATCCGAGCTGCGCGTACGAGACGGTCTCGCCGCTGCGGTTGATCGCGATGCCGATCAGATGGCTGTAGCCGTACGCGTGCGTGAGCTGGACGTCGTGGATCGCGATGCGGCCCTCGAAGCCGGTGGTGTCGACCTGTATCCCCCTGCCGTTCGGCACCCAGCGCCGGAGCTCCTGGGTGACGACTTTGGTCTTGACGACGGTGTGGACCTTCGAGCTCTTGATCTCTGATATGCGGTCGTGCATCGCCTTCAGACGCCCCTGGAGCAGTGGGACGAGGCTCAGCCGCTGCGAGCTGTCGGTGACGAGCTGGTCCGTCCGCGTCGTCGCCGCGTCGAGCAGCGCCTGGTAGCGATCGGCGCGGTCGGCCGCCACGACCGCCTGGCGTGCGAGGACGACCGAGCTCCCGGCGGCGAGGACGAGCGCGAGGCCGATGGCGATCGCCACCGGCGACCGGAGGGGCGCCCGGGACGCTCGCGGTCTCGCGTTGACGGCCAACTCGAAGCCCGCATCGAGGTCGGCTACCTCGGCAGGTGCGTCGATTGGCGCGACGGGCGGCGCGACGCTTGGGGCGGCGGGACTGCCCGCGTCCGCGGGCAGCGTTCGCAAGGCCCGGCGCCATCGTCGCGACCGACGGCGTCCCTCGAGCGCGTCGTGCCCTTCGAGGGCGTCGTCGAGCGGGCTTTGTGCGAAAGCCGATGCCGGGAACATGTCGACCTCCTCCGATTCAGGACCGCGATGCGAAATCTCTGGGTTGGATCGTCGCCGGCTCGACGAGGAAGGGCGCGCTCACGTCCGCGAAACTGCCCCCGGTGGCGACGAGGAGCCTCGGACCCTGGATGTCGCCGGGGAAGATCAGCACCTGGCTCCGGAACGCGCCGTCCGCGTCCGTGGTGACCTCGACCTCGCCGATCCCAGGATCCCACGCCAGCGTGACCTCGGTGTGCCTCGGGAACCCGCTCCCCACGGCGATCGTGACGAAGCCCGGCGGGCCGACCGGCGGGACCAACTCGAGGGTCGCCACGCCGACGTGGGTCCTCGCGCTCGCCGTGTTGTTCTCCACGAGGTCGTCGGGGCTCGTCGCCGTCACCATCGCCGTGTTCGTCACGACGCGCTCTCTACCGTGGACCGACACGACGGCCGTGACAGTCGCGGAGTCGCCGCTTTGGAGCGTCCCGATCGGGCACGTGACCGTCGACGTCCCCGAACATGTCCCGACCGTCGAGCTCGCGCTCAGGAGCTTGGTCCCATCGGGCACCGGGTCGGTGACGACCACGTCAGTTGCCGTGAGCGCGCCGTTGTTCTTCACCATCATCGTGTAGGTGAGCTCGCCGCCGACGAGGACGGGATCGGGATCGTCCGTCTTGGTAATGGAGACGTCGGCGGCGACGACCCTCGTCTCCTCGACGTCGGTATTGTTCGAGACATCCGGATCGGCCGGGCTCGCCGCGGCCACGCTCGCCGTGTTCTGGATGATCCGGGTCGTCTTAGGCGCGGTGACGAACAGCGAGATCGTCACCGTGGTGCCCTCAGGGAGGACCCCAAGGGAACACGTAATCGTCGGTGTCCCCGAGCAGGTGCCCGCCGGCGTCGCGCCCCTGAACGTCACCCCAGGCGGCAGTGTGTCGGTCACGAGGACTCCCGTCGCCGGTGATGCGGAGTTGTTGGTCACCGCCAGCGCGTACGTGAAGTCACCGCCGATCGGCACCGGGTCAGTGTCGTCAGACTTGGACAACGCGAGGTCGGCCGCTCCCGGTTTCCAGGCCGGATCGACGTCTCGTGGCACGGAGGACGGCGTCGTCAGATCAACCTGCGCCGTGCCATCGATGTTCATGGTGGAGATGGTGTACGAGGGAGCGAACCCCGACCCGCAGCTCGGATCGACAGGGGCCGCGGCCATCCAAAGGCTTATCCGATCGGGACGCTCAACGTCGGGGACGACGGGGACGGGGACCACGGGGACGGGGACGACGGGGACGACGCAGACCCGCCTCTCCAAGGCCATCGTGCTGCCATCCGGGGCCACGGCCGGGTCGGCGTTGAGCTCCCCGTTCAATTCTGATGTCAGGTTGACGGCGCCGCCACCGCTCGCGTCGACCATGCAGATGTCCCGAACCGCTGTCGAAGACTGGATACAGCCGGCGACTGGCTCCGGGGCAGCGACAGATGGTCGCACTGACATGGATCGATGGCTCTGCCACGCTGCCAGCCTCGCAAGCGAGCGGGCCCGGGACCTGTCCGTCCGCGCCGGGCGCTCGACCGAAGGCGGCAGTGTCTGTCGCGTGAAGACGATGTGTGTGCCATTCCGCGTCCACGTCGGCTCGGCGTTGGTCGCGGTCGAAGCCGAGTTGGTGATGTTGGTGCCTTGCCCGGTCGTATCCGCGAGATTCTTGACGAACACGTCGCTACCGGTTCCGATGAGGCGGACGAATGCGATCTGGTCTCCGGTCGGAGACCACGCCGGATCCTCGTTCACGTCCAGGTCCACGATCCGGACTGGATCGGATCCGTCGGGGTTGACGGTCCAGATGTCGCCGTTGTGCTCGTACGCGATCCTGGTGCCGTCGGGCGACCAGGTTGGATGGCTGCTCGTATCGAACTCGGCGCCGACGTCGATGGTGTTCAGCGCCGTCTCGCCCGATCCGTCGGCATTCATCACCCAGATGTCCGAGTGGCGGACGAAGGCGATCCGCGCAGCGTCCGGCGACCACGCCGGCTGAGTATCGTTTGCGGGATCTGTAGTGATCTGGGTCTGGTTGCTGCCGTCGCCGTCCATAATGTAGATGTCGAAACTGCCGTTCCTGTTCGTCGCGAACGCGATCTCGCTGCCGGTGGCAGGGACGACCGCCTGAGCGAGTTCGCGGACGGCACCCTGTGAGGAGGCTGCTGTAGGCGACCAGAGCGCCATCGTCGCAACCAGGAGGAGCAGGGCGACCGCAATGCGGGCCCGCACCTTGCTCACGCCTTCGTGCTTTGGAGCGTTCCTGTGAACGTGACGGCCGGGCTGCAGGCAGCAGACGTTCCGCCCGCCTCGGCAGTGTTCTTGCACGCCACATCGAGAGTCAACTTCTCCCCCCCCTTGAAGATCCACGGGGAGATGAAGTGATAGTCGAGATCTCGGAAGTTCTCGAGCGCCACCTGGAGGAGGACCGCGTCGTCTCTCAGGAGCGTGAGGGTTCCCGTATCGCCCTTCGGATTCTGAAGCACGATATCCGTGACGGACAGCTGCTTCTTCTTCGGCACGGTGTAAGGGGCGACGCACGAGGTTCCACAATCCACCTGGAGACGATGGTCGAAGGTTGAGCCCGGTGCCGGCTGCACTTGGTTCAACTGTTGTTTGATTTCTCCGATGTCCTTGTTCTGCTTGTCCTCGCCCGTGCTCTGCTGGTTGAGCTCACCCTGCTGGGCCTCGTTCGTATCGGCTTCCCTCGCGAGGTCGACGTTCAGCTTCGTGATCGGATCCTGGACGGCGTCCCGCGCGGTCGACTCGATGCTAGGCTTGAGCAGGAAGAACCAGACAAGCGCCAATGCGGCGAGGACGGCCAGGGCCTTCGGCAGCCACCTGGGGATGATCGGCTCCTGCAGCATGTTGCCCTGTAGCGTGATCGGCGCCTCGCCGGCCGCCTCGGCGACGACGGTGAACGGGTGCGGCTCCGCCGGGCGCCACCAGAACCGATTCCGGGGTTTGGCTCGAAGCTTGGCGAACGAGGCCGTCCCGGGCGCGACCTCGACGTCCGCCGGGTGGTCGAACTTCAGCAGGTCGTCCGGGTCCGTGGCGCCGAGGAGCGGCGCCAGTTGCTGGTTGCCGCGGTTGCTGATCGAGATCTGGTGCCGCCCTGTGAATCGTCCGCGCGAGGTGCGCGGGACGAGGTCGGCCATCAACGCGCTGAACGGGGCGACGTCCACGGCGCTCTCGACGACGACGCTGCCGTCTGGCTCCTCGTTCGAGATGACCTTGATGCCGAACGGCACGTAGCCCGCCGGCGTGTCGGGCTTGCGCGGTGGCCTGAAGACGACCTTGGCTGTTCCCTCGCCGCCGGGGAAGAGCGACAGGGCGGTCGGCTCGACGGTCGCCCATCCGGCGGTCGTTCCGAGGACCTGGAACGTGAACTCGTCGACCACGTCCCCGGTGTTGCGGACCTTGACCTCGCAGGAGGCATCGCCGCCCGGGGTCACGGAGATGACGGTGTTGTCGATTAGCGCGGCTGAGGCACCCATGGCCTCCGCAGGCTAGAAACCGCCAACCACCCAGCTTAAGAGTAAAGCGGGAACCGCGAGGGGCAGAAACCACTGCCCGTTAAGCCCACGTTAAGTGCTCGGAAATGTGCGTCTGGCATCGTGCCTGGGACGCGTCGCCGGACGGGGCCGGCGCGCGAGGAGGGGGAGTCGATGGGCGATCGGGTGGCGGTGTTCGTGTACGCCAAGGACGCGATCTCGCAGGCCGGGATCGTGGCGCAGTTCCGTGGTCGGCCCGAGGTCCGGGTCCTGGACGAGCAGGACGTCGACGAGGTCGAGGTCGGACTGATCGCGGCCGATGAACTCGACGACGGGACGATCCGCGTGATGAAGGGCCTGCAGCGCAACAGCTCGCCGCGCCTGGTGCTCGTCCTGACGCACATCGACGACGCCACGCTGCTCGCGGCCGTCGAGGCCGGGGCCAGCGGCTTCCTGCGCCGCGCGGACGCGACGCCGGAAGCGCTCGTGCGGGCCATCCGGGCGGCCCGCTCGGGCGACGGAACCGTGCCGCCGGACCTGCTCGGCCGCCTGCTGACCCAGGTGGGACGGCTACAGCGGCAGGTGCTGTCACCTCGGGGGCTCATGCTCAACGGCCTCACCGAGCGCGAGGTCGAGGTGCTGAAGCTCGTCGCGCAGGGGCTCAGCACCGGCGACATCGCGAGCCACCTCTCGTACTCCGAACGCACGATCAAGAACGTGATCCACGACATCACGACCAGGCTCAACTTGCGCAACCGCTCGCACGCGGTCGCCTACGCCCTGCAGGAGGGGTTGATCTGAGCGGCCGTGGCGGGGCCGGACGCACCCGGTGGTCCCGGTCCGGTTCCCCATCGGGCACGGAAGGCATCCCCTTGGGCGGACCGGCGAAGGCTTCTCGCCGGTCCAGCCCGGATCTAGCGTCGCCGGGCCGATGATCCACGACGTCGACGAGACGCTTGGAGCGCTGATCAAGCGCGACGCGCTGAACGGTGCGAAAGTCGAGATCTCGTTCGAGGCGCCGACGAAAGAGTGGGCGGCCCGCAAGAACGCGCCGACGATCAGCGTCTACCTGTACGACATCCGCGAGGACCTCGAGCGGCGGCAGGTGCAATTCGAGGACATCCGCGGGCTGGTCGACGGCCGAGACGTGATCGTCGGCCGGCGGCAGCCGCCCCGGAAGTTCAAGCTTTCCTATCTCATCACGGCGTGGACGCAGCGGCCCGAGGACGAGCACCGGCTCCTCTCGGCGATCCTCTCGCTGTTCATCCGCTCGGACGCGATCCCGGAGGACGTCCTGCAGGGAAGCCTCGCCGAGGTCCACCCGCCGGCGACCGGCCCCGAGGCCGTCCGGGCGACGATCGCCCTGCCGCCGCCGCAGGATCGCTCGATCTCGGACGTCTGGACGGCGCTCGGAGGCGAGCTGAAGCCATCGCTGGACCTCGTCGTGACCGCACCGTTCGACAGCCGGCGCGAGTTCGTGGTCGGCACCCTGGTGTCAGAGGCTCCGCGGATCGACATCGGCCCGGTCGAGCCGCGATCCGACGACGAAGCCGAGGAGCGGTCGCAACCTGTCGACGGCAACCGGGGCGTCGGCGCCCGCGAGCTCGCATTCGTTGGGAAAGGGGTGGCCGAGGAGCGGCCCGCGGCCGCGGACGGCGGGAAGACCCCCTCGATCACCAGGAAGACGCGAACCAGGCGCTCATGAGCGACGTCGCCGCCTCGTCGGCCTTCCTCCGGCTCCGGCTCGCGGCGCTCGAGGCCGGAGTCCGAGCGGCCGTCGCGCGCCGGCGGGCCGGCGACCCCGATCCGGACGACCGGTTCCGCGGCCTGTACATCTCCGAGGCCGAGGTCGACCGGCTGCTCGGCGAGGCGACGCAGGCTTCCTCGGGCCCCGTCGGTGGCGCGCCCGAGCAGCTCGCGCAGATCGAGGCGTGGGCGGACGCCGCCGAGGCGGCGGGGTCGCAGATCCGGCTGCGCGACGTCGCCCGGTCCTTCGGGCTGGACGCCCGGGACGTGGACCTCCTGCTGATCGCGATGGCGCCCGACCTGGATCCACGGTTCGAGCGGCTGTACGCCTACCTGCAGGACGACGTATCCAGGCGCCGGGCCGGGGTCGGCCTGGCGCTCGAGCTCTGCACCGGCAGCCTCGAGCCGACGCTCGAGCGCCGGCGGTTCGGTCCGCACGGCGCCCTGATCCGGGGCAGGCTGCTCGTCGTGGAAGAGCCGGATCGCCCGTTCCTGACCAGGTCCCTCGCCGTTCCCGACCGCGTCACGGCGCACCTGCTCGGCGACGATGCGCCGGATCTCCTCGTGCACGGGCTGCTCGCTGTATCGGTCGACACGGACCTTCCCGGCGTGGACGAGCTGGCTCGCGCGATCTCCCGCGGCGTCCGCCTCTCGTACCTCCGCGAGCGCCCGGGCGCCGCCGCTCGATCGTTCGGCGCGACGGCGTTCGTCCACGACGGGATCCCGGTGCTCTCGCTGGACCTACTCCGCCTCGGGCCGGAGGACGATGTCCGTGAGATCGCGGCCGTCGCCGCGCGCGAAGCGCTCCTGCGCGGCGGCGGGCTTGTCGCCGGGCCGATCGACGCCCTCGCGGAGCGGGACGCGACGCGGGTCCGGCGCTTCGCCGATGCGGCGTGCCCGGTCGTCCTGTTCGGCTCCCGCGCGTGGGACCCGGGCTGGTCCGAGGATCCACCGTTGCTGGTGGACGTCGGGGCGCCGAGCGCGGAGCAGCGCGAGATCGTGTGGCGCATGGCGCTCGACGGCGACTCGCCCGCCGACCTCGATCCCGACGGCGCCACGATGCAGTTCCGACTGAGCCCGGAGCAGGTCTACCGGGCCGCCGTAGCCGGCCGGCTCCACGCGAAGGCGGCGGACCGGGCCGTCGAGGCGGCCGACCTGCAGGCCGGCGCACGGGCGCAGAACGCCGCGGGCCTCGAGCGGCTGGCCCGCCGGATCGAGCCCGAGGTGGGGTGGGACGACCTCGTGCTGCCCGATGCGGTCGTCGGCCAGCT
>WNGB01027603.1_pt1 | contig 10495 bp, 9 predicted proteins | sample 5400681 | NCBI WGS metagenome assembly WNGB01 (sample SAMN13153367, study PRJNA577476) | soil metagenome | isolation source: 115 cm soil or saprolite under grassland replicate 2 | place: USA:California | collected 2016-06-15 | reverse complement strand
TGTGGGCGCCCTCTCCGCCCTCATCGACATGAACGTGGCCGCGATCGAGAAGCTGATCGAGGAACAGTTCAAGGGCAAGGAGAAACTATTCGCCGCCAACAAGCACGCGCTCCATCTCGGGCGCGACTGGGCGCTGCTCAACCTCGAATGCCCGATCGGGCTGCGGCTCAAGGCTTCCGACAAGGTCGGCGACCGCATCTTCATCGAGGGCAACAGCGCGGCCGCGCTCGGCGCGGTCTACGGCGGAGCGAGTGTGTGCGCCTGGTATCCGATCACGCCGTCGTCCTCGCTCGCCGACGCCTTCACCAGCCATTGCCGGCGGCTGCGGGTCGATCCCGAGACCAAGGAGAACAAGTTCGCGATCGTCCAGGCCGAGGATGAGCTCGCCTCGATCGGCATCGTGATCGGCGCCGCCTGGAACGGCGCGCGGTCCTTCACGGCCACGTCCGGCCCCGGCATCTCGCTGATGCAGGAGTTTTTGGGGCTCGCCTACTTCGCCGAGATTCCCGCGGTGCTGTTCGACGTGCAGCGGGCCGGCCCCTCGACCGGCATGCCGACGCGCACCCAGCAGTGCGACGTGATCTCCTGCGCCTACGCCTCCCACGGCGATACCAAGCACGTGCTGCTGTTCCCCGAGGACCCGGCCGAGGCCTTCGAGTTTGGCGCCCAGGCCTTCGACCTCGCCGACCGGCTGCAGACGCCGGTGTTCGTCATGCTCGATCTCGACATCGGCATGAACCATCGCCTGTGCCGCCCGCTGAAGTGGGACGACAGCCGCAAGTACGACCGCGGCAAGGTGATGACCGCAGCCGATCTCGACGCCGGCAAGGAATTCGGCCGCTATCTCGATGTCGATGGCGACGGCATTCCCTATCGCACCTATCCGGGCACGCACCCGAGCAAGGGCGCATTCTTTACCCGTGGCACTTCGCGCGACCGCTATGCCCGCTACACCGAAGAGGGCGCGCCCTACGCCGACAACATGCAGCGGCTGCTGCGCAAGTTCGAGACCGCCAAGAACCTGGTGCCGCGCCCGGTCCGCAAGGACGCCGGCAAGCCCACCAAGTACGGCGTGATCTATTACGGCTCGACCTCGCCGGCGATGAACGAGGCGATCCACATGATCGAGGCCAAGGGCCGGCCGCTCGACATGCTGCGCATCCGCGCGTTCCCGTTCCACCAGGACGTTCCGGACTTCATCGCCGACCATGACTACGTGTTCGTGGTCGAGCAGAATCGCGACGCACAGCTGCGCTCGCTCATCGTCAACGAATGCGGCATCGACCCGGTGCGGCTGATCCCGACCCTGCACTACGACGGAACGCCGATCACCGCCCGCTTCATCGCGCGCGAGATCGCCGACGACCTCGAGGCGCTCAAGGTCACGCCGCTGCGCAAGGTGGTGTCATGACCTATATCGCCAAGCCCAAGTTCCACCACCCCTCGCTGCCCAAGAACACGCTCGGCTACACCCACCGCGACTATGAGGGCAAGATCTCGACGCTGTGCGCCGGCTGCGGCCACGACTCGATCACCGCGTCGGTCATCGAAGCCTGTTTCGAGCTCGCGATCGAGCCGCACCGGGTGGCAAAAATTTCCGGCATCGGCTGCTCGTCGAAGACGCCGGACTATTTCCTCAACGCTTCGCACGGCTTCAACTCCGTGCACGGCCGCATGCCGTCGGTCCTGACCGGCGCCAACCTCGCCAACCGCGACCTGATCTATCTCGGCGTGTCGGGCGATGGCGACACCGCCTCGATCGGGCTCGGCCAGTTCGCCCATGCCATGCGGCGCGGCGTGAACATGCTCTACATCGTCGAGAACAACGGCGTGTACGGCCTCACCAAGGGCCAGTTCTCGGCCACCGCCGACCGCGGCTCCAAGTCAAAGCGCGGCGTGGTCAATGCCGACAGCCACATCGATCTCGTGGCCATGGCGCTGCAGCTCGGCGCCACCTTCGTGGCGCGCTCGTTCTCCGGCGACAAGGAGCAACTGGTGCCGCTGATCAAGGCGGCGATCGAGCACCAGGGCGCCGCCCTGATCGACGTGCTCTCGCCCTGCGTCGCGTTCAACAACCACGCCGGCTCGACCAAGAGCTTCGACTATGTGCGCGAGCACAACGAGGCGGTGAACCGGCTCGATTTCATCACCGAGCGCGCACCGATCACGGTCGCCTATGAGCCGGGATCGGTCGAAGTCGTCGAGCAGCACGACGGCTCCAAGCTCGTGCTCAGGAAGGTGGCCGCCGACTACGACGCCCACGACCGGCTCGGCGCCATGAACTTCCTGCAGCAGCAGGCCGCCAAGGGCCAGATCGTGACCGGGCTGCTCTACGTCGATCGCGACCCCGAGGACCTGCACGCCCACTTCAACACCGTCAAGACGCCGCTCAACACGCTCACCGAGAAGGAGCTGAGCCCAGGCTCGGCGGCGCTCGAGAAGATCAACGCCAGTTTGCGGTAGTCAATTTGTAGGGTGGGCAAAGTCGCGAAGCGACGTGCCCACCATCTCAACGACATGATATCGAGCGACCGCTGGTGGGCACGCTTCGCTTTGCCCACCCTACAAGGTCCTGAGAGATCGCCTCTTACACCCCCTTCTGCCACGTGCGCGTGGCTTCGAGCGACTGCCCGGTTTCCAAGAGGCTCTTGAGGCTCGCGAGGATCAGCGGCCAGCCTCCCGACACAGCCTCGATGAATTTCGCACCGGGCTTGTCGATCTCGTGCATGACCGTGAGCTTGACCATGTCGTCCTGCTGCTCGAGCAGGTAGGTCATGCGCGAATAGCCTTCCGCGCGCAGTTCCGGTTTGAACTCATTGCGCCACGACAGGACGAGCCGCCTCATCGGCTCGATTTCCAGCACCTCGCCACTGTCGGCGACGCGCCCGTCCGGAATCATGATCCGCCACGACGCGCCGGCCTTCCAGTCGCACTCCTGCCAGGTGCCGGCCCAGAACTGGCGGGTGAACTCGGGCTCGGTCAGCGCCCGCCACAGCTTGTCCGGAGTGGTCCTGATGTACGTGACATAGACGAAACTCGATTTATCCATCGTTCTTCTCCTCCAAGCTCTTCTTGAGATCTGCGAGCGCGGCGAGCCGCGTGCGCTCGTATTTGCCGATCCAGCGCTCCGCGATCTCGTGGATCGGGACCGGATTGAGGTAGTGCAGCTTCTCCCGCCCGCGCCGCACCGTGGCGACCAGGTTCGCGTCCTCCAAGATCGCGAGATGCTTGCTTACCGCCTGCCGCGTCATGGCAAGGCGCGCGCACAACTCGTTCAGGGTCTGCCCGTTCTGTGCGTGCAGCCGATCGAGAAGCTCGCGGCGGCTCGCATCGGCCAGCGCCCTGAACACGTCGTCCATGGCCACAATATGCAACCTTTTGGTTGCCTGTCAAGGCGTGAAAATCTGCATTCGCGGACACATCCGACGATCAGGGATTCAGCGATGCGGGCAGCTCAGTTCGCGTTGGCGCACGCGCGCGCGTAGGCGCTCAGCTTCGACCCCTTCAGGCCGTACCCTGCGCCCTCATGCAGGCAGCTCGTCACGCGGTCGCTGTGGGTATTGAGCCGGTCCGGCCGATAGACGCCCGGCGGCGGGGCCTGGTTCAGAGGCCCGTTGATGATCGGCGGCTCCGGAGGCGGCGGCAGCGGCGCCGGGATCCGATTCTGCAGCTCGGGCGGCGGCGGTTGAAACTGTGCCAAGGCCGACAGCGGCGCGAGCACGCAGGCGGCGGCGAGCAATATGCAACAGATGCGGTTCATCGACCGATCTCCAGCCACCCCTACCCTGATAGGTAGGTGCGATCGCCATTCGTTGAAAGAGCTACTCCTCCGGCGCCTTCTCGATCGGGTCGTAGCGCTTGGCGTCGAGGCCAAGCAGGTTCCACGATTGCTGCATGTGCGGCGGCAGCGGCGCGGTCACGTCGATCGTGCCGCCGCGCGGATGCGGCACGGCGATACGCCGCGCCACCAGATGCAGCCGGTTCTGAATGCCGCCCGGCAGCTCCCAGTTTTCCTTCGAGAAATATTTCGGGTCGCCCACGATCGGATGGCCGACATGGGCCATGTGGGCGCGCAGCTGGTGCGTGCGACCGGTGACCGGCTTGAGCGAGAGCCAGGCGAGGGTGCGGGCGGCGGTCTCGACCACGGCATAGTAGGTCACCGCGTGGCTCGCGCCCTCGTCGCCGTGGCGGGCGATGCGCATGAACGAGTCGTCCTCGCGCTCCTCCTTGGCCAGGAACGTCGAGATGCGGCCCTGCGCCGGCCGTGGCACGCCGGCGACCAGCGCCCAGTAGATCTTGCGCGCCGAGCGCGAGCGAAAGGTCTTTGCCAGCGCGGCGGCGGCAAAGCGGGTCTTGGCGACGAGCAGGCAGCCGGCGGTATCCTTGTCGAGCCGATGGACCAGGCGCGGGCGCTGGCCGTCGGGGCCCGGCGCCCGCAGCACCTCCAGCATGCCGTCGAGGTGGCGCGTGGTGCCCGACCCGCCCTGGACGGCGAGGCCCATCGGCTTGTTGAGCACCAGCACGTCGGCGTCCTCGTGCAGCGTGATCGAGCGCAGGAAGTCGCGGGTCTTGGCGTCGGCCTCGCCGCCTTCCGTCCGTGGCCTCGGCGCCTCGAGCTTGAGCGGCGGGATACGGACCGCCTGCCCTTCCTGCAGGCGGTCCTTGGGCTTGGCGCGCTTGCCGTTCACGCGCAGCTCGCCTTTGCGGATGATGCGCTGGATGTGGGAGAAGCTCAGCCCCGGGAAGCGCGCCTCCAGGAAACGGTCGACGCGCATGCCGGATTCGTCCGCCGTGACCGCCACGGTTTGGACGCCGGCCGACACCGCAGGCGGTGCGGTGGCAGCCGCTGGCGCATCCGCTCCGCCACGCCGGGGCCGCAAGGGCGGTGGCGGGCGGCGCTCGACCGATGGCCGCGCCTCCTTTTCGTGTCGATCCCGCTGCGGCTTGAGACCGCGGCGCGGGTCCTCCCGCCGATGGCGATCACGATGGCGAGGGCCCGCCATTTGCCGTCCGCCACCCGGCTGTCGTGGCCCGCTACCGCCTCGCCTCAACTCGGCCTCCATCTAGTGTCCCGATTCCGAAGTTCGCAAGCACTCGCGGCACATTCTCATGCGAACTTCGGAATCAAGGGACACTAGCAACTTTATGATTCTAGTGCCCCTTTTGAACCCGAAGTTCGCGATCGGATTCGCGGCACTGGCGCGCGAACTTCGGGTTCGGGGCACTAGTTCATTGACACCCGTTGCCGGGACCATACGATCAAAGCTTGAAGCAACAAAACGGCTGCCGGCGGCCCGCAACGCGGGGCGGAACTCGGCGGTCCATACAGGAGGAAACCATGTCACGGATGATCCAGCCGGCCATGACGATTGTCGCGCTCCTGGGAGCCATCGGTGGCACGCAAGCAATGGCGCAAGTGCCTCCGGATATTGCGGAGAAAATCGCGGCGATCGGACGCGTCAGCGACCCGGGCAAGACCGCGCCGCTCTATGTTCCGCTGCACGAGAAAGAGCCCTATTCCGGCGTCAAAATCTCCCGCGACGTGAAATACGGGCCGCACGAGCGCAATACGCTCGACCTGTTCGTGCCCGAGGCGGCCGGCGCCGGCCGGCCGATCCTCATGTTCGTGCACGGCGGCGGCTTCATTCGCGGCAGCAAGCGCAGCCCCGGCAGCCCGTTCTACGACAACATCATGCTGTGGGCCGTAAGTAACGGCATGATCGGCGTCAACGTGGAATATCGGCTGGCGCCGCAATCCGCGTGGCCCTCCGGCGGCGAGGACTTGGGGATGGCGGTGCGCTGGGCGGCCGACAATGCGGCAGCCTATGGCGGCGATCGCGATCGCGTCTTTCTGATGGGCCACTCCGCCGGCGCCACCCATGTGGCGATCTATGTGGCGCATCCCGAATTTCACGGACCGGCCGGAAGCGGACTTGCCGGCGCGATGTTCTCGTCGGGGGCCTACGATTTGACGAAACTCGAAGACGGCGAGGGCCGCAACGCCTATTTCGGCACCGACCGCAACCTCTACCGGCAACGCTCTGCGCTCCCTGGCCTGCTCAAGAGCAACGTCCCGTTCATGGCGAACGCAGCCGAGCTCGACCCGCCCTGGATGGTGGAGCAGCTCGACCAGCTCAAGACCGCGACCTGCAAATCTCCGCGCGGCTGCGTGCGCACGCTGCTTCAGCCCAAGCATAACCACATGTCGCAATCCTACGCGATCAATACGGCGGACAAGCTGCTGACCAGTCAGATGCTGGAATTCATGAAGACGGGAAAATAGTCGTCTTTAACGGCACCGTTGCATCTCGAGGATCCGATCCCGATTCCAGCCGACGCGCAGCCGGTCGCCGCGTGGCTCCAGCATGATCGGGATCGTCGCGACGCGGCCTTCGGCCAGGCAGCGGCCCTGAAGGTACAAGGTCTCGTTCACCTTGTAGTTCGACACGATCGTGCAATTCGTATCGAACCAGCGGACCGACTGCGGCGAGACGATCAGCGGCGTCTCCGGCCGCGTGAAGGCTTCGCCGTCGCAGGCATCGGGGGTGAGCGCCCAGCGGCCGTCAGTCGGCTCCGCCGCTGCGGCGTTTCCCATGAGCACCGTCAGCAGGCAAGCCGTGGTTCGTTTCAAGCATCGCTTTCTCACGTGCTTCGATCCTTCCGCAGCTTCGCCCAGTACTCCAGCCGCTTCCTGATCTCGCCATCAGCTTGGTCGGCGCGTTGAGGATGTGCTTGGGCGGCAAGAGCGAGCCGCCCTCCTTGGCGGCCGCCATGGCGGCGCCATAGGCCTTGTAGGCGGCGTTCGATTTCGGCGCGGTCGCGATATAGATCACCGCCTGCGCGATCGCGAGCTCGCCCTCGGGGCTCCCGAGGAAGTCGTAGGCCTCCTTGGCGGCATTGCAGATCACCAGCGCCTGCGGGTCGGCGAGCCCGATGTCCTCGACCGCCATGCGCACCACCCGGCGCGCGATGTAGAGCGGGTCCTCGCCGGCGTCGAGCATGCGGCAGAGATAGTAGAGCGCAGCGTCCGGATCGGAGCCGCGCACGGACTTGTGCAGCGCGGAGATCAGGTTGTAATGGCTGTCCTGCGCCTTGTCGTAGATCGGCGCGCGCCGCTGCACCACCTCCTGCAGCTTGGCCGCGTCGAAGGTCTCGTCCGTGCGGGCCGCGCGCCAAACTTCCTCCGTGAGCGTGAGCGCGGCGCGGCCGTCGCCATCGGCCATGCGGATGAGCGACGCACGTGCCTCCTGGTCGAGCGGCAGCAGCTTGCCCTCGATCGTCTCGGCGCGCGCCAGCAGCTTCTCGATCGCGGGTGCGTCGAGCGATTTGAACAGGAGCACGCGCGCGCGCGACAGCAGCGGCGCGTTGAGCTCGAACGACGGGTTCTCGGTGGTGGCGCCGACCAACACGATGGTGCCGTCCTCCATCACCGGCAGGAACGAGTCCTGCTGCGCCCGGTTGAAGCGATGGATCTCATCGACGAACAGCAGCGTACCCTTGCCGGTCTCGCGCCGCGTGCGCGCCGCGTCGAACACTTTCTTGAGGTCGGCGACACCGGAGAAAATGGCGGAGATCTGCTCGAAGTGCAGGTCGGTTGCCTCGGCCAGCAGCCGCGCCACCGTGGTCTTGCCGGTGCCCGGCGGCCCCCAAAACACCAGGGAGCCGAGCGTGCGGGTATCGAGCATGCGCGTGAGCGCGCCGTCGGGGCCGAGCAGATGGTCCTGCCCGACCACCTCGGCGAGTTTCGTGGGCCGCAGCTTGTCGGCGAGCGGGCGAGGCGCATCGCGATCGAGGCCTGCCGCCGCGAACAGGCTCGGCCCATCGCGTTTCGCGCGCGGGCTCATCCGCTCGTTTCCCTTGTCATCCCGAGCGCGGCGCTGCACGGAGCGAAGCGGAGTGATGCGCCGCAGACCCGGGATCGTTCCAGTCTCCGGCGGTCCCGGATCAGCGGTGCACCGCTACGCGGTGCACCGCGTCCGGGACGACAGATAAGTGGGTGCGGGCTCATCCGCTCAACACGACCGACATCTGCTGTCCGCCGCGCCTGATGGTGATGCGCCAGACCCGGCTCTGCTGGGCGGTGGCGCGTTCGAGATCGCGGGTCTTGGCGATCTTCTGATTGTTGACCGCGAGCACGACGTCGCCCTTGCGGAATCCCATGGTCTGCGCCGGCGAGCCGTTGGCGATGTCGATGACGACCACGCCTTCGCTTGACGGATCGAGCCGCAGCTCGTCCGCGATCGCTGGGGTGATGTTGGAGACCTTGGCGCCGGTAAACGGCGAGCGCGCCGCGATGGTGAGTTCGTCGTGCGCGGAATCGGGCGGAGCCTCGAGCGCAATCGCCACCGCAATCTCGCGGCCGCCGCGGACGAAGGCCAGCCGCGCAGTGCCGCCGATCGTCTTGGTGGCGAAGCGGTAGTCGAAGGCGTTGGGGTCGTCGACCGCCTGGCCGTCAACCGACACGATCAGATCTCCGGTCTTCAGTCCCGCTCGCGCGGCGGCGCTGCCGGGGGTGACGGTGGCAACGAGCGCTCCGGCCGGACGCTTGAGCCCGAGCGTTTCGGCAATCTCCGGCGTCACCCCCTGCAGCCGGGCGCCGTGCCACGGCCGCTTGACGCTGCTGGCGCCGCCCTTGGCCGAGGCGACCACCACGCGCACCATGTTGGCGGGAACCGCGAAGCTGATTCCATTCCAAACGCCCGTTTTCGTGAAGATCAACGTATTGATGCCGACGAGCTTGCCGGCGAGATCGACCAGGGCGCCGCCGGAATTGCCGGGATTGACCGCAGCGTCGGTCTGGATGAAGGACTGGTAATCGCTGGCGCCGACCTGTGTGCGCGCCACCGCCGATACGATGCCGTGGGTCACGGTCTGCCCGATCCCGAACGGGTTGCCAATGGCGAGCACCAGGTCGCCAACCTGCAGCGCGTCGGAATCGCCAAAGTCGATGGCCGGGAAGCGTTCGCCTTGCCCCTTGAGCCGCAGTACCGCGAGGTCCGTGCGCTGGTCCTTGAGCACGATCTCAGCCTCGAACTCGCGCTTATCGTGCAACACGACCTTCACCTCGGTCGCACCCTCGATGACGTGGTTGTTGGTCACGATGAGTCCGCCCGCCTCGACGATCACGCCCGAGCCAAGCGAGCGCTGGAGTTGTTCGCTTGGAGCGCCCCCGCCGGGTCCGCCGAAGAAGCGGCGGAAGACCGGATCGTCGAGGAACGGGTTGCGGTTGGGGACGGCGCGGGCCGCATAGACGTTTACGACCGCGGGCGCGGCGCGCTGCACCACCGGCGCATAGGAGAGCCGGACTTCGTTCGGAGAGGCGGGTACGCGGCGATCCTGGGCGGATACGTCCGCAACGGCGGCAATCAGAGGAAGGACGGCCAGGAGCGAGGCCGCCAGCGATGGTAGGCGCAGGGGCATAGGCTGATTCCAGGTTCCAGCGCGCCAGATATAGGGCCGCGGCGGTGGCAAATGAAGGGCATCGCGAGCCCCCGGCCGCCTTCATCCCGCCGCCATGGCGCGCGCGCCTGCTAGTGCCCCGAACCCGAAGCTCGCACGCCAGTGCCGCGAGTCCAATTGCGAACTTCGGGTTCAAAGGGGCACTAGAATCATAGACTTGCTAGTGTCCCTTTGATTCCGAAGTTCGCATGAGCATGTGCCGCAAGGGTTTGCGAACTTCGGAATCGGGACACTAGCGTCGTGGCGGCGGACCGCCGCATCGCGGAGGCGGCAACGGCCCTCCCCGCCTGCGCCCGAGACCGATAGTATGGCGTGGTCGAGCGCGCCCACGGGTAAGCGCAGCAAGCAAAGCGCGACAAGGGGAAGCAACACGTGAACCAGCAGTCCGAACCGAGTCCCATCGAAGCAACCCCGGCCGGCAGCCCCTCGCCGGCAACCGTTTCCCCAGCCGTGATCTACATCGTCGCCTTCATCACCGGTGGGATCGTGATGAGTTTCGAGATGCTGGGCTCGCGCTACCTCAATCCCTATTTCGGCAGCGGCATCTATACCTGGGCGGCGCTGATCTCGACCGTGCTGGCAGCGCTCACGCTCGGCTACTTCCTCGGCGGCTGGCTCGCCGACCGCACCGCCTCGGCGCTGGTCTTGGGGACCACGGTGCTGGTCGCCTCCCTCTACTTCCTGGCGCTGCCCACGTTCTCCGATGCGCTGCTCGAGGTCTTGCTGGCCGACATCGACGACGTGCGCACGGGAAGCTTGGTCGCCTCGCTCGCCATCCTGCTGTTTCCGGTCACGCTGCTCGGCATGTATTCGCCGTTCGCCATCCGGCTGATGCTGCGCAGCGCCGAGCGGTCGGGGACGGTGTCGGGAACCGTCTATGGCGTCTCCACCGCCGGCTCGATCATCGGCACGCTGGGCACGACCTTCTTCCTGATCCCGCTCATCGGCACCAAGGCGATCACCTATTCGCTCGGCGCCGCCGGGCTCCTGTGCGGGCTGATCCTGATGGTGCTGCCCCGGATCGAGCGCCGCCGTC
>WNGB01014544.1_pt1 | contig 10495 bp, 7 predicted proteins | sample 5400681 | NCBI WGS metagenome assembly WNGB01 (sample SAMN13153367, study PRJNA577476) | soil metagenome | isolation source: 115 cm soil or saprolite under grassland replicate 2 | place: USA:California | collected 2016-06-15 | reverse complement strand
GACGACTGTCCTCCCGGCTTCACCTGCACCGAGGACCATCACTGCGAGGCCGAAGTCGATGCGGGGACACGCTCCCCGTCCAAACCGCCAGCCAATACGGCTAATTAGATCGACAACCGCGCGACTTGTCGTGAGTGAGTGTGCGCGCGTACATCCAGCACGAAATTGTGAGACGACGGTCCCGGTCGGGCCGATGTGATGGGCCATGCGAATGCCCCGCATCGTCCATCCCGGATACCCGCACCACATCATTCTCCGCGGCAACAACCGCCGGCGGCTGTTCTCGTATCCAACCGAGTACCGGTCGTTCATCTGGTTCGTTGCCAACGCGACCAGGCTCTACCCGGTCGTCGTCCACAACCTGTGCCTGATGTCCAACCACGTGCACATCATCGCGACGCCCGACGAGCGCGATGCGCTGTCGGACTGGGTGAAGAGCTTCGCTCAGCGCTACGCCCAGACGCGCAATCAGAAGCGCGACGCGAGCGGCAAGCTGTTCGAGCAGCGCTTCCGGTCGCGCCCGATCCTGACCGAGAGCTACCTTGCGTGCGCCACCGCGTACGTGGAGCTCAACCCGATCCGCGCGGGGCTCAAGCAGCGCCTCATCGACTATCCGTGGAGCACGTACCGACTGCAGTCGGAGGCGGTGGCCCGCACCGAGATCCCGCCCAGCCTGTGGACGCCCAGTCCGTGGTACCTGTCCCTCGGCGCCCACTTCTGGGAACGGGCGCGCGCGTTCGCCGCATGGCTCCAGCACTACGCGGGCCAGGGCGGCGAAGGACTCGCCGATGACCACCTCCGCGAGTTTGAGGCCGCTGACGCGGTCTCGGCTCCATACACGCGGCGATTGGAGCGCCCGAATCGACGCCGCGCCCAGTAACTGCGCTTACGCAGTCGCGACAAGTTGCGCGGTCATGATCTCAGCATATCCAGATTACTGGCCTTCTGGACATGGAGCGTGTCCCTAACACAAGAGGCGGCTCATCGCGGCGGGGTTGCGGATGGTTTCGGAGCCCATCCAGCGGGCGGCGTCGGCGATGAGGCGCTCGCCGGTGGGGCCACCGGTGAGCTCACCGCGGCGGTAGCGGGCGGAGGCCGCGGCCAGCTCCATCTCGGCGGTCTGGAAGCGCGACTCGGCCTGGGCGAGGAGCTGGACGGCCTGCTCCATGTTGCCGCGCAGCCGAGCAGCTCCGGCGGACAGGATGTTGGCCTGCGCGTGCGCGCCCGGCAGGGCCTGGCGGTCGAGCCGCCGCTGGAGGCGCTCGACCTCGGACAGGAGTCGCGTCCACCGCTCGCCGCCCTGGGTCGCCGCGCGCGCCGCCGCCAGAGCGGCCCGCCCGCGCAGGAACAGAGCCTCGGCGCGGATGACCTGGACGCGCAGGAGCATCGACTTCTCCAGCTTCGGCCACCGCTCGACGAGCCGCATGTACGCCGCCTCGCCGTCGCCGATGTAAAGGTCGATGTTGGTGCGGGCCAGTAGCTCGTAGTAGTGCTGCAGGTAGAAGTCGAGCCGCTGAGACAGACACTTTCGCCCACGCTCGCACTCGGCTCGCGCGGTCTCCGGGTCGTCCGCCACCAGCCAGGCCGCGTTGGGCAGCCCGGTGCGCATGTCGGTCGCCCCGTAGAGGTCGCCGCGCCGCTCCGCCTCGGCCAGGTACTGCGGGACGCGCCGGCAGAGCTCCGCCAGGGAGCCGAGGTTGAAGAGCGCATCGACGGTGAAGCGCAGCGCGGTCGTGATCTCGAACGCCACGCCGGTGCACTGCCCGCGCAGGATGCCGGCCGCATCCTCGAAACCGCTCAGCGCCGCGGCCCACTGCCCGGTCTGGTAGTCGGCCATCCCGCGCACGATCGCGACCAGCCCGCGCACGTGCGGCTCGTCGATCCGGTCCGCGATCTCGCGCGCCAGCGCGATCAGCTTCTCGGTCCGCTTCAGGCTCCTCCGCCCTGCCAGCGACGAGTAGCCGCCCTCCACGGCCAGCGCGCGCGCGATGCGGTACGGCTCGCCCGCGGCCAGCGCCAGGAGGAGGTGGCGGGTCTGGAAGTCGGCCCCGCGGAACGGTTCGGTGAGGACGATCCCGGCCGCCACCGACCAGCAGATGTCGACCCGGGTCAGCCGCTCGGCGCTGACCTGGCTCGGGTCGCGCTCGCGGAAGTGGAGCCCGCGCAGGCGCGCGCGCAGGCGCTGGCGCAGGAAGGACCACATCGCCCGCCGCGTCGTCGGCGCCAGCTTCATCCCGACCGCATGCAGCACGGTCTCGAGCGCGCGCAGCCCGTCGTCCACGTGGCCGCAGCGCAGGAGCTGCTCGGCCGCCCGCCGCCTGAGCTCGAGCGCCTCGGCCGCCGGCGTCCCCTCGGCCGCAGCCAGGTACTCGGCGGCCGCGGCCGCTCCGCGCCCGGCGTTGGCCAGAGCGTCGCCGAGCGCGGCGCGCAGCCGCCGCCGGCTCACCTCCTCGGCGGGCAGCGCGTCGATCGCGAGCCGGTAGAACACCGCCGCCCGCTCGAAGGCCAGCGCGCCTGCCGCCTTGCCGGCCGCCTCGATCGCGTACTCGATGCCCCGCTCCACCGCGCCGCCGCCCAGGAGGTGCACCGCCAGCACCTCCGGGTCCGGCCGCTCGCTCGACTCGAGCGCGTCGGCGAGAGCCAGGTGATACTCGCGCTGCTGCGCCTGGGAAAGCGTGGCCACGACCGCCTCGCGGATCCGGTCGTGGTAGGTCTCGATGCGCCCCAGCTCGAGCGCGCCGCTCGTGCGGATGAGCGAGCCGGCTCGCAGGACCGCCAGGACCTGATCCTCGCGCGCGAGCCCCGCCGCCCGCGCCACTGCACTCTGCGACAGCGGGTGCCCGGCCATCGCGATGAGCTCGAGCACCCGCCGCCCTTCCGGCCCGAGATGGTCGAGCCGCGCGCGCATCACGTGCGCGAAGCTGACCTCGGCCCCCTTGGCCCCGGCGGCGTGGTGGAAGCGCACGAGCTGGTCGATGAGGAACGGGTCTCCGACCGACTCGCGCGCGATCGCGTCGGCCAGCGCGTCCCCCTCCGCCTCCTCGCGCCTGAGCCGGGCGACCGCCATCTCGCGCGCCTCCTCCGGCGCCAGCGCCCCGACCTCCACCTCCACCGCGCGCATGTCCGCCGCGCCCGGACCGGGCGCGCGCAGCCCCGCCACGAGGTGGCGGACCGCATCGCTCGCCTCCGCCTCCTCGCTGCGATAGGCCAGGACCAGCAGCATGGCCGGCGGGTCGGGCGGGCGCAGGAGGTCGAGCAGCAGCATCGTCGAGTCCAGGTCGCCCCACTGCACATCGTCGATCGCCAGCACGAGCGGGCGCCGGTCCGCCATCCGGGCGAGCAGCTCGCGCAGCGCCCCCAGGCCGCGCCGCCGCAGCTCGTGCGGATCGGGAGCCGCGACCCGGCGCGGCGCCGCCTTGACCGAGTCGACCCGCCGCAAGACCGGGAACAGTCGCGCCACCGCGAGCACGTCGCGCGGCATCAGCGCATCCACCTCGTGACGGGGGAGCTGGGCCAGGTGGCGGCTGAGCGCGTCGATCAGGCTGTCGAGCGCCTTGTACGGCACCGACTCGCGCTCGTAGCAGCGCCCCGACAGCACCACCGCGGAGCGCTCGCGCGCGAGCTCGCGCGTGACCCGCTCGATGAGGATGCTCTTGCCCATGCCCGAGCGGCCGTGCACGAGCACGGTGACCGCCCGCCCCTCGCGCGTCGCGGTGGCGAAGGCGTCGCGCAGGAGCGCCGCGTGCGCATTCCGCCCGACCAGCGGCGAGTCCTGCGAGCGCGAGCCGGACGCCCGGCGCGGGACGACCGGCGCGGCGACCTTGCTGCCCAGGCGGCGCAGGATCTCGTCCCCGTCGGGGCGCGCCGACGGGTCGCAGCGCAGCAGATCGCTGCACAGCCGCGACAGATCGGCCGGCGTCTCGGGCAGGAGCTGGTCGGGCGGATCCGGCTCGCGCCGCTGCTTCTCCATGAGGACCACGATCGGCGGGCCGAAGAAGGGGAGCGTCCCGGTCAGCGCGCGATAGAGCACCGTGCCGACCGAGTACCAGTCGCTGGCCGGGCCGAGGGCGAGCGAGGCGCCCTGCTCCGGCGACATGTAGTCGACCGTGCCGACCACGCTGTAGTCGTCCGAGACGCCGCCGCCCGGCCGCGAGACATCGGTGATGAGGCCGAAGTCGAGGAGCACGACCCGCCCGTTGCGGTCGACCATCACGTTGGACGGCTTGATGTCACGGTGGAGCTTGCCGGCCTGGTGGAGGACCTGCACGCCTTCGGCCAGCTGGCGCATCGCATCGCGCAGCCGCTCGTAGGTGCGGGGCGGCGACGGCGACGGCAGCGACTCGCACCACGCCTCGATCACCGACCCGGACGGGCCGATGCCGAGGCTCTCGCTGTGGGTCGGACGATCATCGCGCGCGATCGGGCTCTCGTCGCCGATCGGGCTCAGGTCGTCGATGTCGAGATACTGCTCGTGCCCCTCTTCACCGCGCACCCAGGTGATGAAGTCCACCCCCTCGACCAGCTCCATGGTGAAGAACCACTCGTCGCCTGACGAGACGAGCTCGTGCAGTGCCGCCAGGTTCGGGTGGCTGATGTCGGCCAGGCCGCGAAACTCGCGCTTGAACCGGTAGAGCGCCGCGGCGTCGCGATGGCGCAGCGTCTTCAGCGCGACGGTCCGCGCACGCTCGCGATCGTACGCCTGATAGACGACCCCCATCCCGCCGGCCCCCAGCCGCCGGACGACTTCGAAACGTTCGGTACCGCTGAACTCGCCGTCCGATCCGTTCGAGCCGTTCGCCACAGCGTCGCCTCTAGCAACGAAGAGAGGTCGATCTTATAGCCCGCTCGTCAAGCATTCGCGCGCTGGACCTGCGCGGACAGCGGGCCTCCCCTCACCATCAGGGCAGGCAGAAGCCGTTCAGGGTGGTATCCGGCTGGTCACAGGTGAGGTTGCTGGGACAGGTGCCGAAGTCGACGGTCGCGGTCATGCCACACGCGAGCGCGCAGACCCACACGGTCATGCCGGTCATGGGGTCGTCGATCGGGGCAGCGCACGCCGGGGTCGCGTCGCTGTCATTGATGGCGATGCACGCGTCATCGCTGCCCGCCGGCGGGTTCGTCATGCTGTTGGCGGTGGTGGCACACGCGTCGCTGCAGAAACCTACCGTCGCATTCTCCTCCAAGAAGATGCAAGCACGGGTACCGGCGGGGCAGTCGGCACCCCGGAGGTCCGGGTCGCACGGGTCGCCGAGTCCACCTCCGGCCGGTGCGGCGTCAGCGCCGGCGCCTTGCCCGGCATCGACTCCTGTTCCGCCACCATTGTCATCGTCGTCGTCGCCCCCGCAGGCGGGCGCACCGGTGAGAGCAAGCAGCAGGCAAGCAAGGGGGGACAGAACGCGCATGACACCTCCGAAAAACCCAGCAGGCCCCACAGGATATGACACCCATGGCCGGACTACCAGGATTTCAGGCGCCGAAACGCCGGACCAGTTCGGTGGCGCGGGCCACGAATGATTCGCGGTAGTAGCGGTCGAACTCGGTCCAGGTGCACAGCGTCTTCGGGTCGACGACCCGGTCGACGAACAGGATTCCGTCGAGGTGGTCGACCTCGTGCTGGTAGGTCCCGGCACTGAGCCCGCTCACGACCCGATCGATCGGCGCGCCGTGGCGGTCCCACGCGCGGAGGCGGATGCGGGCCGAGCGCGGCACGAGACCGCGCAGGTTGGGGACGCTCAGGCAGCCCTCGTAGTTCTCGAACGTCTCGTCCCCGACCTCCTCGATCGCCGGATTGACCAGCACCGTGAGCGGGATGTTCGGCTTGTATGGATAGCGCGGGTTGTCCGCCACCTCGATCGCGCAGATGCGGACCGCTTCGTGGATCTGATTGGCCGCGAGACCGGCCCCGTGGGCGTCGCGCATCGTCTCGACCAGATCATCGATGAAGGACTGGATGGCGCGCGAGGCCAGCTCTTCGCGAGAGATCGTTCGACTGCGCTCGCGCAGGACCGGGTGGCCAATGGAGGCGATCTTGCGGATGGCCATGCCTCACGATCGTACCAGGTCCGACCAGACCCGGGGCGGCCTGGCTCCCGCGTCCGGCATGGGCCACACTCTATCGAGATCGAGTTCGAGCTCGAGTTCGAGTGACACGGCTCGCAATCGGCGCGCTCGAGGGAGAGCGCGGTGTTGACGGGCTTTTCCGCGGGCCGTATTGTGGCGATCCCTCTCGGGGCGGAGGACAAGATGGCGAATGTCGGCTTCTTCGGCAGGCTCGGCAATCTCTGGCGCGGTTTCATCTCCCTCTGGATCTCCGACGTCGAGAAGAAACACCCGGAGATCGCGTACGAGAACGCCATCAACTCGATGGTGGAGAAGTACACGCAGCTCAAGCGGGCCACCGCGGCGATCATCCGGCGGCGCGACGACGTCAGCGGCCGCCTGGCCGAACGCCGAGCCGAGCTGACCCAGATCGAGGCCGACCTCACGACCGCGGTCGAGACCAACCAGCAGGACCTCGGCCTCGTCCTGGTCCAGAAGCAGAAGTCGCTGCAGGAGACGGTCGCCGGGCTGACCGCGGAGCTCGAGCAGGCGGTGGGCGACGCCGACTCCGCCAAGTCATCGCTGCTCCAGGTTCAGTCCGAGATCCACAAGCTCAAGGCCGAGAAGGACAACATGCTGGCCAAGATGGCGTCGGCCCAGGCCCGCATCCGGGTGCAGGAGCAGCTCGACGGCATCTCGATCGAGGCCGAGGTCAAGGCGCTCGACAACGTCCGCACACATATAAAGGATACGATCGCGCACGCCAACCTCGGCAAGGAGCTCGGCGAGTCGGACCTCGACGCCAAGCTCAAGAAGCTGCGCCAGCAGACCGGAGATGTGACCGCCAAGTCGGAGTGGGAGCGCCTGCGCAACGCCGCCGCGGCGAAGCAGGCGGCGGCCAAGAAGACGATGTGAGGCATGGGCGGGCTGCCCGTCACGCCCGCCTGGGCCGAGGAGCTGCGCCGCCGCTACCTGCGGGGCGAGGCCTCGGTGTTCGTGCTGTACGGCAACGTGCACGACCGCATCCTCCACGGGCGCGAGCTCGTCGCGGTGTCGGACTTCGTCAGCAGCGAGGTGCTGGAGAAGAAGCAGGTCATCCTCCAGTTCAACGTGTCGACCGGCGTCCGCGTCATCAAGAAGGGCGGGCCGGTCGACCGGCTGGACGAGCTCCTGGTCGAGCGCGCTCCGGGCAAGGTGCTGCCGATCCTGGAGCAGCTCCTCTTCACGCGCGACAACGTCGGCCTCCTCATCGACTACGTCGAGATGGTGGCGCCCGCCGGCGACGCCAGCTTCTCGTCGGAGCAGGACCGGCTCGCGGCGGTGACGCTCCAGCGCTGGTCGATGGCGCCGGAGCTGGAGGCGTCCGACAACGTCGTCATCCTCCTGACCGACTCGCCGGCCGAGCTGCACCCGAAGATCATGTCCAACCCGCGCGTGGCGGCGGTCAAGGTGCCGATGCCGGACCGCGAGCTGCGCCGCCAGGTGGTGGAGCTGTGCAACCCCGACCTCGAGCAGGACTGGCGAGACAAGCTGGCCGATCTCACCGCCGGGCTCAAGGCGGTGCAGGTCGACGCGATCCTGCGCGCGCCGGCCGCCTCGGCCGAGGACGCCGAGTCTCGCTTCCGCTACATCAAGTCGCTCATCGGCGGAGACGAGAAGCGGGCGCGCAAGCTGGCCGCGGTGACCCAGGGGATGACGCGCGACGAGATCCAGGACCTGGTCGGCGTGAAGGCCGCGCCGCCGGCCGAGGGCGCGCCGAACGAGGAGATGGATCAGGCGCTCGCGCTGCTCGCCCGCCGGAAGCGCGAGATCATCGAGCGCGAGTGCTTCGGGCTGGTCGAGTTCGTCGAGCCGGCCCACGATTTCTCGGTGGTCGGCGGGATGGAGGAGATCAAGCGCGAGCTCGGCGCCATCGCCCGCAACATCCGCGAGGGGCGGACCAGCCGCGTGCCGATGGGCCTCCTCTTCACCGGGCCGATGGGGACCGGCAAGACCTTCGTGGCCGAGGCGTTCGTGCGCGAGAGCGGGCTCACCGGGATCAAGCTCAAGAACTTCCGCTCCAAGTGGGTCGGGTCGACCGAGTCCAATCTGGACAAGATCCTCGACGTCGTGCGCGCGATCGGCAACATCATCGTCATCATCGACGAGGGGGACCGCTCGTTCGGGTCAGGCGGCGAGGGGGGCGAGACCGACGGCGGGACCGGCTCGCGCGTGGTGGCGCGGCTCAAGGAGTTCATGAGCGACACGTCCAACCGGGGGCGCGTCCTCTTCATCCTGATGACGAACCGGCCGGACAAGCTCGACGTGGACATCAAGCGGGCCGGGCGGCTCGACCGCAAGATCCCGTTCCTCTACGCCCAGACCGCGCCCGAGGTGGAGCAGGTCCTGGTCGCCCAGGTGCGCAAGCACAAGCTGGACGCCGAGCTGGAGTTTCCGCGCGACCGGGCGGCGGTGTCGGAGCGGATCATCGGCTACTCCAACGCCGACATCGAGGCGGTGGCGCTCCTGGCCAACAACCTGGCCGCCGAGCAGGGCGGGAAGGACGGCGTCGTCACCGTCGGCCACTTCGAGCAGGCGATCGCCGACTATCTCCCGCCGCACGACGTCGAGATGCTGGAGTACATGGAGCTCCTCGCCGTGTTCGAGGCGTCGAGCCGGCGCATGCTGCCGCAGAAGTACGCCGGGATGTCGATGGAGGCGCTCCAGCGCCGCATGGCCGAGCTCAAGGTCCTGTGCGGCGACCGGCGATGAACACGCGACGCAAGACAGGAGGCGGACGATGAAGGAACTCTTCCCCGAGGTCGACGTCAACGAAGTGGAGGCCGAGGCGATCGCGCGCGGCCTGTTTGCCGTGGCCAGGGCGGACGGCAACCTGCACGAGCGCGAGCGCGCCCTCATCAGCGAGTTCTTCGCCTCGATCAGCCAGCGGCCGTCGGACCTCGCGGCGCTCGACCGCGACGCGGCGATCGCGCCCGAGCTCCTGGCCCAGGGGCTTGCGCGCGGGGAGGTGCGCCAGCTCTTCCTCGTGACCGCCCTGCTCCTCGCCCTGTGCGACGGATCGTACGGGAGCGGCGAGTCCAGTCTCATCCAGCGCTATGCGAAGGCGCTCGAGTTCGACGACGCCGAGCTGGCCGAGATGACCACGCGGGTCAAGGAGTACATGCTGTCCCAGCTCAGCCATCTCAAGAACGTCGACGCCGCGGTCGCGGTCGCGCGCGAGCTGAAGATGTAGATCAGACGGCGCGGGCACGCGACGCGGTCACTGATTGCCGGTGATCGTCACGGTGCCGCCGACGACGAGGCGGTCGGCCAGGGCCTGGGCGCGGGCGGTGGGCAGGGACAGGTTGTTCGTGATCGACAGGGCGCCGCCGACCTCGTGCAGGCCGCCGAGCCCGTCGAAGCTCGTCAATGAATCGTTGGCCGAGACCGCGAGGTCGCCGGCGACGAACTCGAGCTGGTCGAGGCCGGTGAAGTCAAGCAGCGCCAGGTTGTCGCGCACGGTGAAGTTGCCGCCGATCGTCTCGATCCCGAGTCCGGCGAAACCGACCGCGGCCGTGCCCTCGATGACGACGTTGGTGCCGACCGAGAGCAGCGCGGGCAGGTCGATCGCGGCGAGCTGAGACAGGATGCGAAGCTCGAGCCGCCCGGTGACGTGGAGGAGCGACGGCATGTCGAGACGCCGGAGCGCCGCGGCTCCCGAGAGGGTCAGTGAACCGGTGCCGACCAGGAGCGGCGCTCTGACCTCGGTCAGGGAGGGGTTGCTGCCGAAGCTGGCCGCATCGCCGATGCTGAGGAGCACAGGCAGATCGATCCGGGCGAGCGCGGCGTTGTCGCGGACCAGGAGCCTGCCCTCGACGAGCTCCAGCGCCGGCAGCTCGACGGCAGGGAGCGCCGCGTTGGCGTCGATCTCGAGCAGCGTGATCTCCCGGAGCGAACGCAGCGCCGACAGGGATGTCAGCTGGCGATTGGAGTGGATGGTCAGCTGGCCGTGCAGGTGCTCCAGGCTGTCGAGGCCGGTGAGCTCGGTCAGGGCCGGGTTGTGGGAGACGTCAATGGCGCCGCCGAAGCCGGTCAGATCCGCGATCCCCGTGAGGTCGCGCAGGCGACCGTTGCCGACCACCCCGATGGAGCGCGCCCGCTCGATCGAGCCCAGGCCGGCGAGTTTGAGCAGCGAGGCGTTGCCCTGGATGAGGTAGGTGCCGCCGACCTCGCGAAGTCCGCCGATGCCTTCGAGGGTGGCGAGGTTCGGGTTGGCGGCGACGACCACATCGCCGGTCACGATCGCGAGGTCAGCCAGGTCCGGGACGGCGTCCGCGTCGAGGCCGACCAGGAGGAGGTCGCCGTCCACGCAGTGCACGCCGGCGAGCTGGTCCCAGTCCTCCGCCGCGCTGACCGCGACGGTCTTCCGGAGGACATTGCCCCCCTGGCACTCCACCAGCGCGATGCCGCTGCAGAC
>WNGB01045966.1_pt1 | contig 10497 bp, 16 predicted proteins | sample 5400681 | NCBI WGS metagenome assembly WNGB01 (sample SAMN13153367, study PRJNA577476) | soil metagenome | isolation source: 115 cm soil or saprolite under grassland replicate 2 | place: USA:California | collected 2016-06-15 | reverse complement strand
CCGCGCTGGCCGCGATGGTCGGCGACCCCATGGCCGAGCCGGAGACCGCCAGCGCCTGGCAGGCACGCTACGCGGTGGCCAGCGGGGACCCCGCCACCGGGCGGCAGATCTCGACCGAGAAGGCCTCCGAGGGCCGGCTCTACGGCCCGCAGCACGCGCTTTCCCTGCTCGAGGCGCTGCTGGCCCTGGAGGACTGGCCCGCGGTCGCCGAGTTCCTGCCGGCCGCTCGCCAGAACCTGGACGGCAACGCCCTGCTCGGACCCTTCTGCGACCGCGCCGAGGGGCTGCTGCACGCCAGGGCCGGCAGGCGGCCGTCGGCGCGGCGGGCGCTGCGCCGCGCGCTGGCCCGCTTCGAGGAGCTGGAGGTCCCGTTCGAGGCGGCGCGGGCCAGGGAGGGGTTGGCGGCGGTCGAGCCGGCGCCGGCGGCCCGTTCCCTGCTCGAGGCCGCCATGGCGACCTACCAGCGCCTTGGCGCCGGCCCCCGCCTGCTGGCCGTCCGCTCCCGCCTGACGGCCTTACCTTGACGCCTACACGCCGTGCTCGGCCGGCAGCCGCCCCGACTTGACGGCCCGCAGCAGCGCCTGGTGGTCGGCCTCGGTCTGGTCGGCGTAGCGGCGGGCGAAACGCGCGAACGCCCGGTCGGCGACGTCGCCCTTGCCGAGATAGCCCGACAGCAGCGTGGCGCCGGTCGACCTGGCGTGCCCCTTGGCCAGCAGCGCGCCGCAGATGCGCGCGTAGTCCAGCAGCGCCGAGCCGTCGAGGCCGTCGACGGTGACCGCGCCCTTCATGTCGCGGAACTGCCGGACGTAGTAGTCCCGGTGGTCCACCGTGGTCCAGCCGAGCAGCGGGTCGCTGACGGTCTGCAGCGTCTGCTGGTACTCCACCACCCGCTGGCCCTGATGGGCATGCACCGCCTTGTCGCCGTGCACGAAACGGGCGACGCACGACCGCCTGGCCTGCTTCAGCTGCAGGAACACCACGTCGTGGGGGCCGTTGCCCTGCAGCAGCGCGACGAACGCGCGCAGCCCGACGCTGCCGACCCCGACCACCTTGTGGGCGAGGTCGACCACCACGTAGTAGCCGAGCACCCGATGCCAGTGGGGCGGCAGGGTCCGGAGGTACGCCTCCAGCCCGTCGACCAGCCGTCCGGTCTCCTGCTCGGACACGTGCATCACCACCGGCGGCTGGTCGACGATGCGGCGCACGCCGTGGTGCTCGCGGGTCAGCTTCGGCAGGGCCCGGTCGCTGGTGCGGCCGCGCGCCACGTTCGCGGCCCGTTCGATCTCCGCGCGCAGCGACCAGTCGGCCAGCTCCAGCCGCATCCGGTCGATGTCGAGGCGGTCGAACGAGCGCGCCAGCAGCGCCTTCCCCGCCAGCCCGCGGATCTGCCGGCGGTACGACATCGCGCACCACCGCGCGGCGTCCTCGCAGGTGCCCTCCGCCAGGCCGTTCTGCCTGCCGGCCACCCACACGCTGGTGACCAGCCGCCGCAGGTCCCACTCCCACGGGCCGGGATGCGCCTCGTCGAAGTCGTTCAGGTCGAACACCAGGTCCCGCTCCGGCGAGGCGTAGAAGCCGAAGTTGCCGAGGTGGGCGTCGCCGCAGATCACCGGCTCCACCCCGGTCCGCGGCAGGCCGGCGAAGTCCTCGGCGGGTCGGGCCGGTCCTCCGCCGCCCGCCAGCGGCCCAGGGCACCGCGCGGCACCAGTCTCCGCAACGCCCGCCCCGCCGCGGACCGCTCGTCCTGCGTCGGCAACGGGGTCCACAGCGAGTTCGGCTCCATCCGCTGGTTCATCTGGTCCCCTCTGCAGAGGCCGGCCGCACCGTGGTGCCGGCGCTGGCGCTGTGGCGGGCGGCGTCGAGCACCTCGAGGACGGCGACCGCGTCGGCCGGATCGACCGGGGGTGCGCCGCCGCCGCGGAGCGCCTCCGCCAGCTCGGCGTAGAAGCGCTGGTACGCGCCTGGCTCGGTCTCGACCTCGCGCAGCTCGCCGTCGACGCCGAGGCGGCCCCAGCGGTCCCGTGGCTCGCGGCCCCAGCCCGGCCCGGCCGGCCGGCGGCCCTCCCGCAGCGCCTGCTCCTGGACGTCCAGGCCGTACTTGACGTAGGCGCCGCGCCGCCCGAGCACCCGCAGGCGCGGGCCGAGCTGGGCGGCCAGCGCGCTGGCCCACAGGTGCGAGCGGACGCCCGCCCGGTGCTCCAGCGCCACGAAGACGTCGTCGTCGCCTTCCACGCCCTCCCGGCGCCGGTCGACCTCGGCGTAGACCTGCAGCGGCCGCCCGAACAGCAGCAGGGCCTGGTCGACCAGGTGGCTGCCGAGGTCCAGCAGCAGGCCCCCGCCCGCCTCCGGAGGCTCGCGTTCGCGCCAGGCCCCCGGCCGCGCCGCCGGCCGCCAGCGCTCGAAGCGCGACTCGAACCGGTGGACCGGGCCGAGCGCGTCCTCGGCGAGCAGGCGCCGCAGCGTGCGCAGGTCCCCGTCCCAGCGGCGGTTGTGGAACACGGTCAGCGGCGTGCCGCGCCGCTGCGCCGCCTCGACCAGGCGGCGGCCGTCGGCCGCGGTCAGCGCCAGCGGCTTGTCGACCACCACCGCCAGTCCCGCCTCCACCGCGGCGAGGCCGAGCGGCAGATGGGTCGTGTTGGGGGTCGCCAGCACCACCAGGTCGTGCGCGCCGGCCGCCTCCCAGAGCTGGTCGGCGTCGCGGAGGACCGCCACGCCGGGATGCTCGCCTGCCGCCCTGGCCTGCCGTTCCGGGTTGCCGGTGACCACCGAGACCAGCCGCAGGCCCGGGGTGCAGGCGATCAGCGGGGCGTGGAAGACCGCGCCGGCCAGGCCGTACCCGACCAGCCCGACCCGGATCGTCGTCTCGTCCATGAAGGGAGCTTACGTGCGCCTTACCCGGCACGCGTACGATGGAGCCTGAAGGGGAGTAGTCCCGGGGCTTGCAAGCCCCGCGAGCAGGCCGTCAGGACGGCGGGCCCGATGCCCGCCCCGGTCGCTCACCCGCCTCGGCGGCGGACGAGACCTTCTCGGCCACCTTTGCTTCCGGAGACGGAAGAGGAGTCGCTGTCATGACCGCGAGTCTGCGCCTCGGCCGCATCGCTGGGATCCAGATCGGTGCGAGCTGGAGCGTGCTGTTCATCGCCCTGCTGATCGCCTGGTCGCTGGCCGGCGGGATCCTGCCCGTCCAGGCGCCCGGCCTCGAGCCGTCCGCCTACTGGCTGGGCGCCCTGGTCGCCACCGGCCTGTTCTTCGGCTCCCTGCTGGCCCACGAGCTCGGCCACGCCGTGGTGGCGCGCCGGGCGGGCCTGCGCGTCCGCGGCATCACCCTGTGGCTGCTCGGCGGCGTCGCCCAGCTCGGCGACGAGCCGGAAAGCCCCCGCGACGACCTGCGGGTGGCGCTCGTCGGCCCGGCCATCAGCGTGGCCCTTGGCGCAGGGTTCGGGGTGGTGGCCGTCGCCCTCGGCGCGGTGGGCGCCCCGACGCTGGCCACCGCCGTGGCGGCCTGGCTGGCCGTCGGCAACACCGCCCTGGCCGTGTTCAACCTGATCCCGGCCGCGCCGCTGGACGGCGGGCGGGTGCTGCGCGCGCTGCTGTGGCGGCGGCACGGCAACCGCACCCGCGCCGCGGTGACGGCCACCGTCGCCGGGCAGGTCGCCGGCTTCGCGCTGATCGCCTTCGGCCTGCTCGGGTTCCTGTTCGGCTGGGGGTTCGGGGACCTGTGGATCGCGCTGGTGGGCTGGTTCCTGGTCGGCGCCGCCCGCCAGGAGCGCGACTACACCGTCGCCCGGCAGGGCCTGGAAGGGCTCCGCGCCGGCGACATCATGCGCCCGACCCCGCCGCCGGCGCCCGCCTGGTTCACCGTCGACGCGTTCCTGCGCGACGTGGTCGCGCCGTCGCGGCCGGCCGGCGCGCCCAGCGCGCTGCCCCTGCGGAGCTTCGACGGCCAGCCGGCCGGCGTGGTGACCGTGGCCGCGCTCGAGTCGGTGCCGCCGGACCGGCGCCATGCGGTGCGCGCCGGCGACGTGGCCGTGCCCATGTGGGCGGTGCTGGTGAGCCGCCCCGACGAGCCGGTCACCGAGCTGCTGGACCGCCTCGCCGACGGCAGCAGGATCGCGGTGGTGGTCGCCGGCGGCGAGCCGGTCGGGGTCGTCACCGGCGCCGAGCTGGCCCGCGCCGCCCGGCCGCGGGCCCGGCACGATGTGCTGAGCGTCACCCGGCGCCCGTGACGGCAGGCACTGCGCCGCCGGCGGCCGGCGAGGGATGCTGAGCAAGCTCGAGCATCACTCATTTCCTGGCCGAGGAGGCCAACGATGCCCCACATCGCCATCGCCGCGCAGCTGCTGCGGCACGCGCGCGCCGCCCGGGCGGACGAGGCGGACGAGCGGCTCGCCGACCACCCGGACCCCAGCCCGTCCAAGGACCAGTCGACCCGCCACGATCGTGCAGAGCGTGGGCGCAGCGACCGCGCCGGCTGAGCAGGCCCCGACGCGCACCACCCCGGTCGACCGGTTGCTGCGGCGGATCCGGGAGTCGGTCATCGGCGACGACCGCGAGCTGCCCGGCCCCTGGGGGCCGCGCCGGATCGTCTACGCCGACCACACGGCCTCCGGCCGGGCGCTCGGGTTCATCGAGGACTTCATCCGCGAAGAGGTCCTGCCCTGGTACGCCAACACCCACACCGAGTCGTCGGGGACCGGCCTGCAGACCACCCGCCTGCGGGAGGAGGCCAGACAGCTCGTCCGTGAGGCGGTCGGCGGCGGCGACGAGCACGCGGTGGTCTTCACCGGCTCGGGGTCCACCGGCGCGATCGACAAGCTGCTGCGCATCCTCGGGCTGCACGTCCCCTCCGGGCAGGCGCGGCCGGTCGTCTTCGTGGGACCGTACGAGCACCACTCCAACGAGCTGCCCTGGCGCGAGTCGGCCGCGGACGTGGTGCGGATCGGGGAGGACATGGGTGGGCATGTCGACACCGTCCAGCTGGAGCGGGAGCTGGTCCGGCACGCGGGGCGGCCGCTGCGGATCGGCTCGTTCTCCGCCGCCTCCAACGTCACCGGCCTGCTCACCGACACCGACGCCGTCTCGGAGCTGCTGCACCGCCACGGCGCGCTCGCCTGCTGGGACTACGCCGCCGCCGGCCCGCACCTCGAGGTCGCCATGCGGACAGGCGACCGCCCGGCGGCCTACAAGGACGCGGTCTTCCTCTCGCCGCACAAGTTCGTCGGCGGGCCGGGCACGCCCGGCGTGCTGGTGGTGCGCAGAGAGCTGGTCCGCAACCCGGTGCCGACGGTGCCAGGCGGCGGCACGGTCACCTACGTCCACCCCGCCGGCCAGCACTACCTCGCCGACCCGGAGCACCGGGAGAGGGCGGCACGCCGGCGATCGTCGAGTCGATCCGGGCCGGACTGGTCTTCCAGCTCAAGCAGGCCGTCGGCGCCGCGGCGATCGCCGAGCGCGAGGCGAGCTTCGTCCGCCGCGCGATCGCCACATGGCGCACCAACCCGGCCATCCGGCTGCTCGGCGACCTGGACGCCGACCGCCTGCCGATCGTCTCCTTCGTGGTGCAGCCGCCCGGCGGCCGCCGCCTCCACCACAACTTCGTGGTGGCGCTGCTCAACGACCTGTTCGGCATCCAGTGCCGCGGGGGCTGCTCCTGTGCCGGGCCGTACGGCCACCACCTGCTCGGCATCGACCCGGACCGCGCCCACGAGCTCGCCGGCCAGGCGGTCGGCGGCTGGCTCGGGATCAAGCCGGGCTGGACCCGGCTGAGCTTCAGCTTCTACCTCTCCGAGCCGGTCTTCGACTACCTCGTCGAGGCGGTCCACCTGGTCGCGACCCACGGCGCCAGGCTGCTGCCGGCCTACCGGTTCGACCCGAGCTCCGGTCTGTGGCGCCACCGCGACGCGCCGGAACCGCCCGGCAGCCTGCGCCTGGTCGCCGACGACGCCGCCGGCCGGCCGCGCCGCCAGGGCGGCGGCGTGCGCCGGGTGCCGGACAGCGCCCTCGCCGGCTACCTGCGTGCAGCCAGGGTGATCCTGGCCGCGCACCCCGGCGGCGACCCGCGTCCCGCCGCCGCCGTGCCCGACCCGTTCGAGCGGCTGCGCTGGTTCGAGCTGCCCGCCGACCGGGGGACTACCGGGTGATCCGGAGATCGACGATGATGGGCGCATGGCCGCTGAGCTCGCGCGGACCGTGGCGAGGCTGCGGGGGTTCGCGCTCGCGCTGCCGGGGGCGTGGGAGGACTTCCCCTGGGAGGACGACCGTGTCGTCAAGGTCGGCAAGAAGGTGTTCGCCTTCCTGCGGGCGAACTGGGTGACGATCAGCCTGGCCGCCCCCGACTGCCCGCCGGTCGAGGTCCTGCTCGACTGGGTCGAGGAGAGCTACCGGACGATCGCGCCCAAGGCGATGCTGCGCGAGCTGGACGCCCGCGGCCACCGCTGAGGGATCCTCACCAGACGCCGCCGATCCAGGTGTCGATCCGGTCCTCCACCTCCCGCAGGCGCTCCACCAGGCTCCGCAGCATGGCCAACGCCACCTGCGGCTGCTGCAGCAGGAACGCCTGCAGGTCGTCGGCGGGGATCCGCAGCGCCTCGACCGGTTCGGCGGCCTTGACCGTCGCCATGCGCCGCTTCCCGGCGATCACCGCCATCTCGCCGAAGAAGTTGCCGGGCTCCAGCCGGTGGAAGCGGCCGCCCACGTCCACCTCGGCGACGCCGGACAGGATGATGTACATCGCGTCGCCGGGGTCGCCCCACTCGACGATCGCCTGACCGGGTGCGAACGAGACCCGATGCCCGACCCGCAGGATGCTCTCCAGGTGCTCGCGGTCAAGGCCCGCGAACAGGGGGGCGCTCTCCAGCGCGGCCACGCCCAGCGTCATCTCGTCCATCGGTTCCTCCCGCCGCCGTCGGAGCACGCCGCCCCGGCACACTACCAGCCCTCGCCTGGCAGACTACGCACCAGCCCCGGGAACGCCGATTCGACACCTCGAGGAGGATGCGTCATGGACTGGAAGCTGGAGCTGGTCGCGATTCCCGTCTCGGACGTGGACCGCGCCAAGGCCTTCTACACCGAGAAGCTCGGCTTCAACGCCGACCACGACCACCGGGTCAACGACCAGATCCGCTTCGTGCAGCTGACGCCGCCCGGGTCGGCCTGCTCGATCGCCATCGGCACCGGGCTGACGGCGTCCCCACCACCGCCCGGCTCGGTCCAGGGCATGCAGCTGGTCGTGTCGGACATCGACGCGGCCCGTGCGGAGCTGGTCGAGCGTGGCGTGGAGGTCAGCGAGGTCCAGGAGTTCGGCTGGGGTTCGTTCGTGTTCTTCAAGGACCCGGACGGCAACGGCTGGGCGGTGCAGGCGATCCCTGCTCGCGACTAGCCCCCGCGTCCGGAGACGCGGGCGCGAACCTCCGGGCGGCGCAGGGGTGGGAGGTTCCTCGGCGGCTGCCGTCGCGGCGGCAGGTCGCGCAGCACCTCGGCGGTCACGCGGGCGACCTTGGCGACCGCCTGCTGGAACGCCTCGTCGGTGGCGGCGGTCGGCTGGGTGATGCCGGTGACCTTGCGGACGTACTGGCGGGCGGCGGCCTCGATCTCCTCGGTCGTGGCGGGCGGCTCGAGGCCCCTGAGGGTGGTGATGTTGCGGCACATGCCAGCGATCTTACGGGAGCGGGGCCCGCTTGACCGGCACGATCTCGGCAAGCTATTGTGAACCATATGGTTCAGTATCGGGTGCTCGACCGGACGTTCTCGGCGCTGTCGGATCCCACCAGGCGGGAGATCCTCGACCGCCTCGGGCGTGGACCGGCCTCGATCAGCGAGCTGGCCACGCCGTTCGGCATGTCGCTGACCGGGCTCAAGAAGCACGTCAGGATCCTCGAGGAGGCCGAGCTCGTGACCACCGAGAAGCTCGGCAGGACCCGCCAGTGCCGGCTGGGCCCCGAGCGGCTGGAGGACGCGGCCGCGTGGATCCGGCTGTACCGGCAGCGTTGGGAGCGCCGGCTCGACGGGCTCGCCGGCTACGTCGAGCAACGGCGAGGAGGACCGGCATGAGCTTCGAGCTCACCGTCGAGCGGGTGATCGAGGCGTCCGCGGAGGAGGTCTTCGACGCCTTCACCGACACCAAGGCCCAGAAGGTGTGGATGCAGGCCGCGGGCGACCCGGACGCGATCCTCGAGACCGAATGCGACCCGCGCGTCGGTGGCAGCTGGGTCGCCGCCTGGGGGCCGAGCCGGGAGGAGCTCTACCGCGAGACGAACGTCTTCCAGGTCGGGACCGGCCGCGGCGCCTGCTGATGGCCACGACCTCCACCACGCCCGACGGGTTCAGCCTGGAGACCAGCACCGAGGTCACCTTCGAGGAACAGGACGGCAAGACCCGGATGACGGTCGTCCAGCGCGGCTTCCCGACCGCCGAGCTCAGAGACTACTTCAAGGCCACCGCATGGCCAGGCGCCCTGGAGGCGCTCGACACCTTCATCCGCGCGAAGGCCGATCGAGGAGGGGAGTCGTCATGACCGGGCAGCAGCCATCAAGGCCGAATCCCGACATGGAGCCGCTGGATCGGCTGGTCGGCACGTGGAGGGTGTCGGGAGGCGCGCAGGGAACGGTCGCCTACGAGTGGATGGAAGGCAGGTTCTTCCTTCTGCAACACGTCGACCTCGACCACGACGGGCACAGGATCAAGGGCATCGAGATCATCGGACACGAGCAGCCGTTCGAAGCTCCGCCAAGCGAGGACATCAAGTCGCGCTACTACGACAGCATGGGCGACACCCTCGACTACGTGTACGAGGTCGAGGGGGACACCCTCACGATCTGGGGCGGGGAGAGGGGCTCCCCGGCGTACTACAGGGGCACGTTCAGCCAGGACGGCAACACCTGCGCGGGCGCCTGGGTGTTTCCGGGTGGCGGCGGCTACGAGTCGACGATGACCAGGGTCACCTAGCCCGCCCGGCCAGCCTGGCGGCCCGGGCGGCCACCGGACGGGCGTCGATCCGGTCGCACACCTCGGCGAACGCGCCGGTGGGGCCGGCCCAGCGCAACGACTCGACATCGGACAGCAGGGACCGTTCGATCCGCAAGGTGGCCAGGTCCTTGAACAGCATGGCATCGCGGCGGTGGGCGGCCAGCGTGGCCGCCAGCGCCGGGCCGTTGCGGACCGACACCTCCCACTGTCCCGACCTGTCGGGGATCCTCTCGATGCTGCCGTAGCGGGCCAGCACGGTGGCCGCCGACCTGGCGCCCCATCCGGGCAGGCCGGGAAACCCGTCCGCGGAGTCGCCGACCAGGGCCAGGTAGTCGGGGATGGACGCCGGAGGGACGCCGAACTTGGCCGTCACCCCCGCCTCGTCCAGGACCACCCTCCTGCGCCGGTCGAGCTGGACCACCCGACCGTCCCGGACGCACTGCCCAAGGTCCTTGTCGGGGGTGCAGATCACCACCTGCTCGACGCTCGGCTCGTCCTCGGCCACCGCGGCCGCGCTGGCCAAGGCGTCGTCGGCCTCCAGCTCGACCATCGGCCAGACCACCACGCCCATCGCCTCCAGCGCCACCTCCAGCAACCCGAACTGCGCCAGCAGCTGCCGGTCGACACCGGCGGACGACTTGTAGCCGGGCCAGAGACGGTTGCGGAACGACTCGATGACGTGGTCGGTGGCCACGCCCAGGTGCGTCACGCCCTGGTCGAGCAGCTGCAGCACGGACGACAGCACGCCGCGGGTGGCCGCCACCTCGGCACCCTCCGCCGTTCGATGCCGGGGAACCCCGAAGAAGTGACGAAACAGCTCGTAGGTTCCGTCGACCAGGAAGACTCTCAGGGTTCGGCTCCCCGGTCTGTCGGTATCCCGAGCGCCTCCAGGGCGGCGGCCAGCTGGGCGGGGGACGCGCCAACCAGCCGGGCGGCCTCCCCGACCCGCCGGCGCGCCTCGTCCACCGGCGGTCGCGCCTGGTCGACCACGGCCGGCGCATGCCCGAACGCGGCCATCAGCTCGCCCCGTTCGGACGGAGTCAGGTCGAGCGCGCCGGCGGCCTCGACGACCCAGCGCCGGGACGGCCGCTGGACGCCGCGTTCGACCTGACTCCAGTAGACGTGGTTCCCGCCGACGGCCTCGGCGGCCTTGCGGGCCGACAGGCCGCGACCTTCGCGGTGGCGCTTCAGGAGCTCTCCGGGATCGGCGGGTGGGCGCATGCGCGGCGGCCTCAGGCCGACGAGCGGCCGGCAAGGTGGCGCCCGCGGTCGGCGGACACGAGCAGGACCGCGGCACCGACGCCGGTCCAGAGGGTCCACGGTCGGCGAAGGTGTCCGGGGGCTTCCAGGTGGCGGGGCGCGCCGTTCCGCATGTTCGGCACAGTCTGGAGGGAACGGACGCAGCAGGCAACTGCGCGAGCCTCGGTCCTGCCGGGCGAGGGTACAGTCGCCGTGCCCGAGGGAAATGGAGGGTTCGTCGTCGACGACGTCCGCGGCTATCGGCCCACCTCACCGCGACCGGCGTGATGGCCA
>WNGB01014539.1_pt1 | contig 10497 bp, 9 predicted proteins | sample 5400681 | NCBI WGS metagenome assembly WNGB01 (sample SAMN13153367, study PRJNA577476) | soil metagenome | isolation source: 115 cm soil or saprolite under grassland replicate 2 | place: USA:California | collected 2016-06-15 | reverse complement strand
CTTGAGAAATTGCCGTCGCGCGCGGTCCATATGCCCCCTCCGGTTTCAGGAACAGCTGCGCGCGCTCGCTACGGCAGCTTCTTGATCCATGTCGTGAGCGCGTCGACAACGGCCTTGGGCTGCTCCGGAATGAGCGCATGGCTGGCGTTGGGGATCACAGCCACACTGACCCGATCCCCGAACTCCTGTTTCATTTCATTGCGCGCGGATTCCGGCTTGAATGGATCCTGGGCGGCCTGCAAATCGAGCAGCGGCGCGGTTCCGCCGGCCCACCATTCGTCCTGGCGCACAGCCGCCGCGGCCGCCCGCTGAGTGTTGCGGATCTCGGGATGCCACCCGGACAGCCAGACCATCGGATCATTGCCCGGTGCAAAGAACGCGAACCTCAGCGCAGCCAGACGAGCTTCCTTTGAGAGCGAGAGATCGCCCGCGTCAGTGACCGCTTTGCTCAGCTCGGGGGCGTATTGCTTGGCGGCCGCGGCCGCGATGACCACACCGCGCACGAGCCTTGGATGGTCGGTCGCCGTCATCCTGGCGACCCAGTTCCCATAAGCGTGGCCGACGATGACAGCGCGCCCTTGCCCGAGCTTCTCCACCGCTTCGGCGACGTCGCGCGCGAAATCATGCAGCGAGATGTTGGTCATCGGACCGCTGCTGCGGCCGATCCCGCGCGGCTTCGGCCGCAGCACGCGGAAGCCTGCTGCAGTTAGTCCTTCCGCGACCTCGTCGTAGTCGTCGGAGTCCCGCGCCAGCGACGGCAGCAGAACGACGGCAGGCCCCTCGCCTTCGACCACCACCTCGATCTGAACATTGTCGTAGCGAACAAGCTCGCTGCGGCGCTCGGCCGACACCGCGGTTTCCATGAACCCTACATACGTGGCTATGGCAAACGCCAGCGAGCGCGCTAGTGGCGGCATGACCATGCTCCCTTAAAAGCTCGGCTGGCTTGATCCCGCCTGTTGTCTCAATAGCCGCTTCGCTGATCAAGGGAATGATGCACGTGCGCTGCGGCGAGAGTCAATGCGCATCAGCCTATAGGTCAGCTTTATGGCCGCGGCGAAGCCGCGCTGGCGGTTGAGGTCTTCCGGGCTTGACATCCAGATACTTTAAGATATATCTTATCATATCGTCAACCAACGAGGAAACCTGAGAATGCGATTTCACGAAAGCCACCACGAGCGCTGGTTTGGCCCGCGCAAGCACGGAAAGTTTGGCCATGGTCACCATGGTCACGGCCGCCGCTTCGGCAGGAGCTGGATGGAAGACCGGGGAGAGTCCCACGGCCGCCGGCGTCTCTTCGATTCAAGCGAGCTGCGGCTTGTCCTGCTCAAGCTCATCTCCGAGCAGCCGCGGCACGGCTATGACCTGATCCGGGCGATCGAGGAGCTGAGCGGGGGCGCCTATGTGCCGAGTCCCGGCGTCGTCTACCCTGCCCTGTCGATGCTGCAGGATCAGGATCACATCGAAGCGACCGGAGAGGAGAACGCCCGCAAGGCGTTTGCGATCACGCAATCCGGCACGGCCGATCTCACTGCCAATGCCGCAAAAGTCAAGGCGCTGCTCGCACGCCTCAGCGAGCTCGCGGCGACGCGCGAGCAAACCGATAGCGCCCCGATCCGACGCGCCATGGAAAACCTGCGCTCGGTCCTGCGCCATCGCCTCGGCGGCGAAAAGGTGACGAAGGACGCCCTCTATGAGGTCGCCGCCATCCTTGACGAGGCCGCGCAACGGATCGAGCGCCTGTAACGGCGAGCGCCGCCCGCGTCAGCGGCAGGCCGTAGGGCGCAATCGCTTTATTGCGCCGGCTGCCTTTCAAAATCTACCTCGGGTTCGGGGTTGGTCCGAAGCGGCGCAATAAAGCAATTGCGCCCTACAAGAATATTTGCGTGGCCGGTCGGGGCACGGCCGTAACGATTGGGCTATCCCTCCGGGAGCACACCGAAAAGCACGCCCGGCAGGCGTCACAGCCTGCTGGCGCGCTGTGCACTAGCGCATAACAGGCTCTATGCATCACACTTCATGAATCAAACTTCGCGACCAATCAGCCGATCGACTGAGTAAGGTCCGCCACCGCGGATCGCGATGGCGAGGAACAGCAGACCCCACAGCAGCGGATATTCGTAGCCCCGCGCGGTCCAGAGATACCCGTTGGGAAAGTGCTGATAGACAATGACCGCGAACTCGACCACCAGCATGATGGCAATCGGCCGCGTCAAAAATCCAAGCAGGATACAGATAGCGCCGGCGGTCTCCAGCAGCACGAGCGCATAGGCCAAAGGCAGCGCGGGCTCGATGCCGCGGCTGGCCAGCGTGTTGGCCGCCACCGCCTGAAAGCCCATCATCAGCTTGGGCCATCCATGCGTAAACAATATGATGCCGGCGGTCGCTCTTATGAGCGGCCAGTGCAGCGCGCCGAGCGCCTCGTAGAGCGAACCGAGCCCCCCGATCATCGACGCGGGCTCGCGGCCCGTATCCTTGTAGCTCACGTCAGCCTCCTCTCGCTGTTTGGCGCGCGCATACTCCCCGCGCTTGCGCGGAAATCAAGAAAATATTCCGTTTCACGGGCGATAAGTCGCACCTGTGCCCATAAAGCATCTGTGCCCATGAATCCGAATCATGCACTCATGAAACTGAATCATGTGTGGGGAACGTTGACGCGAAGCGCATCTCTGACGAGCCGCGATCGCTACACGCAAATCCAATCGAGACTGGCTTCATCCTCGATCTGTTGCAGGCGATTGAACATAGAATTCATCGCAGCAGCGTCGTAATCGCGGGTCAGGAGCAAGGCCTTGTCGCGCAGCTCGCCCGCATTCAGAGGATTGTCCGGTGTCCCCTTGAAGTCAGTGACTTCCGTGTTGCACACCCGTCCATCGCGCATCATCAGCGTGACACAGCTGGCGATCGGCGTCGGCTGCGGCGTATCCCAAGGCACGAGGCGTATGCGCGCGATCAGCGAGCGCAGCTCCTGATCGTTCACATCGGCGTCCCGGAACGTCCTGGGGTCACGCGCATCCGCCACGATCGCCAGCGCGACGCTGAAAGGCACGCTGTATTGACCGATCATGACATCGCTGGGATCGCGGATGTCGTGCCGCCGCAGCTCCTTTGCTCCGACCTTGATCTCGATCGACTGGATGTCCCGGCTGTCGATCGGTTCGCTCGCCTTCATGTCCACGATCGCCTGCACCGGTGTGTGGCAGGCGGTATGACACGCGTAACGCTTCATGGAGATGCGTTGCGTCAGCCAGATCTCGCCAAGGCCGCGCGTTAGCTCGTCGATATCCCATTCGTTGCAGTACACCTTGAGGAAGCCGCAATCACCTTCGAGCACGGTCGCCGGCCCTGTGAAGCCGTCGGCCGCCAGGTTGGCGGCCAGCACGCCGCCCTCGGCGGCACGCCCGAAATGCAGGCGCTTGACCATCGCGCCAGTGCCCGAGCGCGCGAACTCGACGAGCCCGCTCGAGAGCGAGCCTGCGATGCCGAGTGCATTGGTCATGCGCTCCGCATCGAAGCCCATCAGATGTCCGCACGCGACGGCAGCGCCGAACGGGCCGGTCGTGCCTGGCGCATGAAAGCCACGCGTCTCGTTGCTGTGCTTGGTCGCGCGGCCGATGCGGATCATCACCTCCGCCCCGGCCACAAAGGCGGTGAGCAGCGCACGGCCGCTCAACCCACGCTCCTGCGCAGTTGCGAGCGCCGCCGTGAGTATCGTGGCGCCCGGATGCGCGCCGGCGCTCGGTCGTACCGCTCCGTCGAGCTCGAAGGCGTGAGCCAGCGCGCCATTGGCGAGCGCGGCGCAAGGGGCCACGACCGGCCGTTCGCCATCCCCCAGGATATGGCTGCGTCCCCCGTCACCCATGCGGCGCGCATAGGCAACGATCATGGCGCTCCATGGCAGACTGCGGCCGAACACAATGGTGGCGATCGTGTCGGCGATCGAGTCCTTGGCGCGCTGGATGGCCGGCGCTGGCAGGTCCTCGAACCGCAGCCGAGAGGCAAATTGCGCCAGGCGGATGGTCTCGCCGCTCATCTCTTTCCCTTGCTCGTTGTCTTGTGCTGCAGTGGAAGCTCAGTCGCGAATGTCCTGCAGGAACCACTCGGTCGGAATCTCGCGGCCGACTCCCTGCGCCTTGGCAAGCTCATAGATGCGGCCCGCGAGCGGCCAGAACTGATTGCCCTGCAGGTTGCCGCGCTCCGAGAAGGAGATCTGCTCGTCGGAGGTGCGGATGCGACCGTTGCCCTTCACGACATCGGCAAAGGTGATGGTGCGCTCGGGCGGGAACATGGCGCCGTGGCCACGTCCGCCCTTGCTCTTGCGTTTGAAGCCGGTCTCGATATCGGGGCGCGCCGCATAGGTGACGTACTCGTCGTCGGCACCGTTGGAGCCCCACGGCGTGGTCGCATTGCCGAACCGCAAATAGAGATCGATGCGGTCGAGGATCGCTCTGTCCTTGAGGCCGCCGCCGGTGCCGGGTGCGACCAGATGCGCGCCTTTCTCGATGCGCTCCCCATCGATGACGGAGACCGCGGAGTCAGTCAGCGCAGCCACGATATCGGCATCGCGGTAGATCTGCTCGGCGCTGTCGCAGACCTTCACCTCGAGTCCATACTTGTCCGCCATCCGGCGCCCGAAGCGCTCACGATTGTCCTTGGTCGGGCTGTAGACCTGCAGGCGCTTGAGGCCCGGGCGTACATGCATGAAGGCTTCCATGTGGGTCTCAGACATGCCGCCGGAGCCCAGCATGCCGATCACTTCGGCGTTCGCTTTCGCCAGGTATCGGACTCCAATGCCGCCATCAGCGCCGACGCGCGTGAGCTGGGTCAGCCCGTCGTTGAGGATCGCCAGTGGCTCGCCACTCTCGGTGTCGGTGAGCAGGATCAGGCCACAATAGGTGCCGGGCTTGACGCAATATTTCTCCTGCGTGCGGGCGCCGTTGTATTCCTGCTCGTAGATGATGTCCGACTTCATGCGGATGGCAAAATAGCCGCTGGTCGAGCCGCCCTCGACGCTGCTCCACTGATAGACCTTTCCGGGCTTCTTGGTCGGGATCATGATGTCGGTGCGCGGCTTGCACACCGCATCGGTGGTGACGAGCTGACGATAGGCCTGATCGAGCGCGTCGATGGCCTCGCCCATGGTGAGCAGCCTGGCCACGTCCGCATTGCTGATGATCAGCATGTCCCCTCCACTTGCAGCGGAACAACACCCGCCTACGCCGTCGATTCCAAGTCTATTCGAGGTCAATCCAGCCCCAGACGGGCGAAGTCATAGGCGCATTTGCGTTGTGCGGGCAAGACTCGCGCGGGTTTGCGGCAGGCGCTATCGTCCAGCTGCTATGAATCGTGGTGAGAGCCGGCGCTGCTGGCGGCGTCAGCATGCTCGCCTGATCACTTGACTGGCCAGGGCAGACACTCGGCGAGCCCTCTCCCGAGAATCCACTCCTGCTCGTCCTTCGAATATCCCATCTCCTCCGTGAAGAGCGTGACGGCTTGCCGATAGGTGCAAGTCGACCGGCTCAGCATGACGGAAAGATCGGTCCCCCAGAACGAACGGCGCGGCGAGAAGGCGTCGATGAGCCGGCGAACCTCGGGCTGAATATTCTTGTACGGATATTGAGCCGACGAGCATTCCGAAATCAGCGTGAGCTTCACATGCACGTTCGGGTGCTTGGCGAGCGCAATGGTCTTGTCCAGCCGCAAGGTGTCGTCCCGCATGCCGCGCAGGCGCCCCATATGATCGATGATGATCCGCAGCCTGGGATGGCGCTTCGCCACCTCGCCGACTTCCGGCAGCACCGTGGGTGCATTCATCATGACCGGGATGTTGAGCCGCTCGGCCGCCGGCCAGAACCAATCCGCCGTGCCGTCCTTGATCCAGTCCTGGTCCCACGCATGGTGGAACGTCAGCCGCACGCCGAGCATGCCGGGCTGATCCTTCCAGGTCTCGATCATCTCCCGGCCTTCCGGCTTGTTGATCGGAATCCGCCCCATGACTGCAAACTTGTCCGGATATTTCGCCGCCGCCTCGAGCGAGAATTCCGAGCTGTCGCCCTCCCATGATGGCGGAATCAGGATCGCCCGATCGACTCCGGCATCCCGCATCCGTTGCCGCAGATCCTCATAACCAATGGGCTCGGGCAGATGCGCGGTGCGCCCGGGCATCCAAGGGCGTTCGGGAGTGGATGCGCGCCAAATATGCAGTCCGGAGTCAGTGATCATTACGGAGCTCTCCTTGTTTCCGTGTTTTTTCTCACCACGCGATATTCGCTTATTTCATGGAGTGTCGTCGAGGCCGATCGGGGGGCGGTCGGCTGGAGGTTCGGGCGGCCTCGCCGGGCGAGGCTACTTGCTGATGTCGATGGCGCTCTTGATCACATCGGCCGAGGTGGCCAGGATCGTGTCACTGATCGCCTGCGTCTCCAGGCCGGATTTGGGATCAATCTCCACGTCCATCTCGCCGGCCTGCCGCAGAAAGTCAGGGTCCTTCACAAGGCGGTCGAAGGCGGTGCGAAGTGCGGCGATGCGCTCGGCAGGGACACCGGGGGGCGTGATCAGCGCCCGCCCGATCGCCGATCCGGCGCTCATGAACTCCGCGACCTTCTTGCCCGTCGGATCGGAAATGACCTCCTGCATCAGCGGCACGTCGGCGAGGTCCTTATGGCGACCGAGTCCCGACTGGATGATCGGCTTGACCTCCCCGCTGGTGACCTCGGCCCGATTCTTCCAGCCCGTCCAGGCGCCGCTGATCATATCGATCTCGCCCCGCGCCAGCGCGATCGGAAGACTCGCCGTGCCGGGGTAGCCACAGATGATCTTCAAAGCGAGCCCGCCATACTTCTTCATGATCGCGGGGTTGATGTAGGAAACACCGATCGGCGTGTTGCAGCCGACATTGACCGACGTCTTCTTCAGCTCCTCTACCGTGGTTGCCGGAGCGCCCTTGCGGACCATCATGACGGCGTTCACGTTGGCGAACGAGCCGATGTAGTTGAGCTCCTGCACTTTCCATTTGCCGATCTCGGGTTGCGTCAGTTGAACGATCGCGATCGTTTCGGGAAAAATGCCGATCATCGAGCCATCCTTGGGCGAAGCCTCATAGAATGACCGCAGGACGCCGATGCCGCCCGGCTTGTTCTGCACGATGAAGTTGGGACGCCCTGGAATGTATTTGCCGATGTGAGCGGCGGCCAGCCGCGAGTAGATGTCGTACGAGCCGCCAGGCGGATACGCGATGATGATCGAGATCGTCCGTCCACCGTAGAAGGCCGCAACCTTGTCCTGCGCCTGCGCGGAAGCGCAGGCCAAAAGCGCCGGAAACACAAGAGCCGATAGCGCGGCTATGCTCAGCAAGCGGAAGGTCCAACCTCCGGTCTCGCGGCGGATCATCTGGCATACTCCTCCCGACAGTTCTCACTATTCTTGCTTGCGGTCCCTGTCCCACATTAAGCCAAATCCGTTGCGGCCGGGAACAAATCGCCCATCGACTGAGTTGTGGTTCCTGGTTGTGATCATGGTTGTGATCCTGGTTGTGATCTTGGCGACTTGCGCGGCCACTGAATCCGAGGGGAGCCCCCTACGTCCCGCGTCGAACCATATCGACAGGAGCCAAGCCAGACGCTTGGCACAACTGGCGCAACGTCAGCGCCCGACAGCTACGCGGACGCCCGGCGTCGGCTCAAAGCGATTTTTATCGGCTCGGTCGGCAATCTGGTCGAATGGTACGACTTCTACGCCTACGCCGCCTTCGCGCTCTATTTCGCCGGCGATTTCTTTCCGAATTCCGATCCGGTCGTGCAGCAGCTCAACGCAGCACTGCTGTTCGCGGCGGGCTTCCTGGTGCGCCCGCTCGGCGGCTGGATGTTCGGATACCTGGCAGACCACTATGGGCGTCGTGGCGCGTTGATGCTGTCCGTGTCGTTGATGTGCTTCGGCTCGCTGATGATCGCCGTCACGCCGACTTACGAGTCGATCGGGATCGGGGCGCCCATCCTCCTGGGCCTCGCGCGCATCATTCAAGGATTGAGCCTCGGCGGCGAATACGGCACCAGCGCAACCTATCTCACCGAAATGGCCGACCAGCGCAACCGCGGCTTCTACTCCAGCTTTCAGTATGTGACGCTCATTGGTGGCCAGATCAGCGCGCTCCTGGTGTTGCTTCTGCTGCAGAAGGTTTTCTTGAGCGCCGAGGAGATCCGCGCCTGGGGCTGGCGCATTCCTTTCTTCATTGGCGCGCTGCTCGCCGCCATCGCGCTGGTGATGCGGCGCAATCTGCATGAGACGGACGCTTTCGAAGCCGCGAAAAAGGTCGTAGCCCGCACATCGTCGCTGCGCGCGCTGATGCGATATCCACGCGAGGTGTTGCTCGTCGTCGGGCTCACAGCCGGCGGCACCGCCGCCTTCTATACCTACACAACGTATATGCAGAAATTTCTCAAGCTGTCGGTCGGGCTCACCGACGATCAGACCACGATGGTCACGCTGAGCGCGCTGATCTTTGGCATTGTGTTGCAGCCCATCTACGGGGCGATCTCCGATCGTATCGGCCGCAAATGGCTGCTCATCGGTTTTGGTGTGGCGGGCGTTCTGTTCACCATTCCGCTGCTGACGAGCTTGCAAGCCGCCAACGGCCCGCTGCAGGCGTTCCTGTTGATCGCGGCAGCGTGGATGATTGTCTCCGGCTACACGTCCATCAATGCGGTGGTGAAGGCGGAGCTGTTTCCGACCAATATCCGCGCCATCGGCGTCGGACTTCCCTACGCCCTCACGGTGTCGATCTTTGGCGGCACTGCGGATTCAGTCGCTTTGGCATTCAAGTCTTTCGGCCATGAAGAATGGTTCTATTATTATCTGACCGGCATGATTGGGATTTCGCTGGTCGTGTACCTGTTCATGCGCGACACCAAAGCGGATTCCGCCATGCATCGGCATGAATGACGAGCTTGCGGCGGCAAGATCTCGGGTCAAGCCGCAACCGCTTATTGTTTGGATTCGGGCAAGTCGACCGCCTCGGGAACAGGTGCGTTCGGCACGCGGGATGCGACCACTGCGGCGCGAAGCGCCCGCACGAGCGCTTGGGTGTGCTGCTCCAGGACCTCGCGGTTGATGTTGTCAACCGTGTCGCAGGCGCGGTGATAGCAGGGATCGTACGCCCGACCGGCCGCGCCGCCGAACAACTCAGCCTCCTTCTCCGGCTTGCGCCCTGACGCGCCCGTATAAAGACCGACGGTCGGAATGCCTTTTTGTGAGAACGAGGCGTCGTCGGATCCAGATCGACCTCCTGTGCGCTCTTCGAACGGCAAGTCGTGCGCTCGGAACTCGGTGACGATCTCGTCTCGAACAATCGCCGCCAACCCTTCCTGCTTCGCAGTAGCGCGCCGGACGAAACGTCCGAAATTGGGCGAGCCGACCATGTCGAGATTGATATAGACGGCGATCTGTTGGCGCTCGTCCTCGGACAAGGAGCCGACGTGATGGCGCGAGCCGATCAGGCCGCGCTCCTCTGCGCCCCAGAATGCGAAGCGCATGCGACCACGATTCTCAGCCGGCTCCTGTGCCAATCGCAGCGCGGCTTCGAGTACAGCGGCCGAGCCGCTGCCGTTGTCATTGATCCCCGGTCCCTCGGGCACGCTATCAAGGTGCGCACCGACGACGATCCATGCGCTTTTGTTATCGAGGCCAGTGTCGGCCACGACGTTTCGAGTCGAGCGCTGGCCGGTGACAGCGTTGACCGCGAGGCGCACAGGGCCACCAGCCCGGGCCGCGAGCGAGCGGCCATATTCGTACGGCACACCGACCACGGGAACGGCTGCACCATTGCTCAGAACACCCGAGAACGCGTCGGTGCGACCATCGGTGCCTTCATTCATGATGATGACGCCGACGGCGCCGGCCGCGACAGCGTTGTCGACCTTGACCTGGAACTGGCATGTCCCACGTCGCACCAGCGCTACAGCGCCGCGCTCGAAGCCGTCGAAGTCTTTGCCTTCGCATCCGCTCACCGAGGCGGCCGGCGATCCTTCCGTGAGCTGGAGATTGACCGCCTGCAGGCGAGCCTCCACGTCGCGCGAGCCGGAGCTGGCCAAGGTGCGAACGGCGTCCTTGGGCGTCGGCTCCTGCGACCCGTCTGGCTTGCTCGTGATCAGGACCGGAGGCGACTTTTCCTCGAAGAAGGGGAACTCGAATTCTTCAAAGCGAACAGCGTAGCCCGCCTCCTTTAACCGCTCTGCCACGTACTGCGCGGACTGATCGTAACCGACGGTGCCCGCGGCACGATTGCCGCCGCTCGCGGCGGCAATGTCCTGCAACGCCTGCAGATGCCGGAAGGCGCCCTCGCCAGCCGTGAGCAGGCCGCTCGCAGGCGGGCGACCAACGATGGCATCCGCCCTGGCCATGCGGCCCGCGGAGGCCACGACTAAAACAGCAGCCAGACCGACACTCAGGCTAGCCCGAACAGAATTCGATGACATTGCGGTTCACACGTGTGCGGTTGAACGA
>WNGB01014537.1_pt1 | contig 10497 bp, 8 predicted proteins | sample 5400681 | NCBI WGS metagenome assembly WNGB01 (sample SAMN13153367, study PRJNA577476) | soil metagenome | isolation source: 115 cm soil or saprolite under grassland replicate 2 | place: USA:California | collected 2016-06-15 | reverse complement strand
ATAGCCTCCTTGCGCTCCGGATCCGCGGCATCGACCACCGCATTCGGTGAATCTGGACGGTTGGGTTCAGCCGCTCCGACATCAGCGGGCGCTTTCGACGTAGTGCGCGCTGCGTCCGTGGCATCAGCTGCCGCATTCGGTGAATCTGGACGGTTGGGTTCAGCCGTGCCGGCATCAGCGGGCGCCGTTGGAGCGAGTGCCGTGATGGCCTCCCGGTATGCCGTACCCGTCAGCAACTTGATAATACTCGACTCGGCGCTTTGAGGCCGTACCTCGGCGATCGTTGGCGCAGCGGTCGCGGAACCTTCCTCCGCGCCTGGCTGCCGGCGCGCCGGCGCCACAGCTGCGATCTGCGGCGCTGCCGTGTCGGGGGCTTCGACCTTTGGCGCGGGCGTGGCCTGGCCCCAGGGCACAACCATTACCTTCTTGCGGTTGACTTTCGGCTCGATCTCCACAGCAGTGATGCGAAACAGTCGCGGCTGCGCCTCGCCGACGTCGATCAGCAGCGGAGTGTCCGAGCTCAATCCGGCGCTCGCGCCGTTCAGCAGGAGGGGCTGCGGGTCAGGGTTGTTGAGATCGATGGTTTGCCCCCTGTCCTGGCGAGGCAGCAGCTTGTTCCAGGCCTTGCGCGCCGTAACATCCACGAGTGTCTCGTAGGGCTGCGGCAGCTCGCCGGGCCGGGGCAGGCTCTGGGCGCGCGTCTTCGCATGAATGGTGATCTCGTCCTGCACCGATTCCTCGATCGTAAAGGCCAGGTGAGTGCTGGCGGCGACGCCCGGCCGCACCCGGTAGCCGACCAGGCGCACGAGCTCCAGGATCGAGCGCGGCTCGCGGGCGGTGCCGAGAAAGCCTTCGTTGGCGATCCGCTCCTGGTAGAATGTCAGCACGTCGGCAAGGGTGGCCCACGCGTCGAGCAGCGCGATCGCCGAGTCGCCTCCGTCGCGCAAGGCCAGGTCGCGCGGCGCGGCGGCGTTGTGGGCGAGCGCACTGCGCAGCGCTTCCAGAAGGCTGGCGCGCGTGCCAAGGCGATAGCTGAGCGACCTCTGATTGGGCGGGTTGGCGTGCTCGCGGTTCAGGCCGTTCGAGTTCCGGTCGTACTCGTCGCTCATCGCCCACCTATCAGATTCAGCTCAAGCCGCCCACCTTCCGGGTGTGTGGGGTCAAGGAGGGCGATCTCGAACGGTCCAAGCGCCAGGGCGCCGCGGTCGATCTCACCCTCGGGAAGACGCCCGAACCGGCGGTCGATCTCACCCTCGGGAAGACGCCCGAACCGATGGAATCGCTCCACATTCACCCACGCAACGCCGGGAACACGCTGTACAGTGGCGATAATCTGGCTGAGAACAACCTCCTGATCGAACGAGAGCCGGTTGGGCGCGAACAGTCCGGTGTTCTGGTCGGCAAGCAGTGTGTTGACCTGCGTGCGGATCTGAATGCGCGGCGCGCCATCCAACAGGTACAGTGTCAGCGCCAGGTCAATCGGGACATACTCAGCCTCCGCGACCACGACCGCGTGACCCATGCGGCGGTAGCGTGCGAGCACCCGCTTAATTTCATCGCACAGCGCCGGCCGTTCGCCTGCCGGAACCACAGCCAGCGGGTCGACGGCGATGTAGGCGTCGTAGCGCGTGCCGTTCCAGCGCAGCGTGGCGGTGGCGCGTTGCACCCTGCGGTCGAATTCTCGCATGACGATGTCGGCGTAGTCGTCGGCTGTAATAGCGCGTTCGAGATGAGTGCGAAAATAGTCGGGCGCGAACAACTTGACCTCCGCCATGCTCTCGGGCGGCGCTCCGCCCTCGGCGGCCCGTGGGTTGCGCACGTGTCGAATGCCTGCCGGGTCTGTACGGCGATACACCAGTATGCTGATCGCCTCCGCGCCGACATTGCCCGCGCCGCCGTTGCCCACGCGATACGTCACGCGGTACTCCTCCGACGGCTCGATCTCCGCGCCGACATTGCCCGCGCTGCCGCTGCCCACGCGGTATGTCACTAAGCACTTGTCCGACGGCTCGATCTCCGCGCCGCGCTCGCCGTCGCCGAAGCGCAGGTTGGCGGCGCGGTCGTCGTCCATGATCTCCGCGCCGCGCTCGCCGTCGCCGAAGCGCAGGTTGGCGGCGCGGTCGTCGTCCATCTCGACGACGAAGTGCGGGTCGCGCGGCCCGCTGTCGAGCAGGTCGCGGCGCGGCCGCCACTCCTGCCACCATTGCTGAACGCCCGGCTGCTGATCTGTTGGCACGGCATAGTCGCCGGGGGCGCGCATCTCGGGCAGCCGATCGTAGGCGTTGACTCGCCGGTAGAGCTTGATCTCCGGCACGGCCACCTGAGGGTTCTGTTTCATGAGCGCTCGCGCGGAGGTAGTCGGCGGCGCGCTCGCCGGCGTCGAGTCGAAGGGGTAGATGCGCTGGGCGTAGGTCAGCGGGCCTTCAGCGAGGCGTATGGTTGCCATCGCGCGCCCGCCGAGGCGAGAAATTGTGGGCGCCTGCTGCTCGTGCTGGATCGTCCGCCCGTGATCGACCAGCACGACATTGCCGCAGGCGACGGCGATGTCGTGCTGCATCCCGCCGCGCAGCTCCGAGAGCCGCAGATTCCACGGCAGGGCATCCTCCGGCTCCCACTCGATTTCAAGCAGGGGTCGTCCCCGCCTGTTGACATGCGCTTTTACGCGGCGCAGGCGCACGGCATGGCGATGTGCTGGTTCGGCGAGGGAAGCTGGGAATGTGCCGCGCTCTTCAAAGATAAGGACATCACCTTTTTCAAGATAGCGCAGCTTGCGCAGCTTCATTGTCTTGTTCCAGCCATCACGCAGGACAGCTTTCGTTGTGCCACGCGGCAGGATATCTCCTTGTATGCTATCGAAGCGGATGACGTTATGCGCCTCGTAAAAATACAGCTTATTGAAATCCCGCAGCTGCTTCCCAAAATTGGTGTCCAGGTCCAGCAGCCGCCGGTTGCGCCGGATGAGCGCTGCGCCGTATAGCGGCGGGCTTGGTGGCGTAGCAGAGTCTAGCACGCGGTCGAGGTCCGGCTCGCCGAGCAGGCGGTTCAACACCTCGACAATACGCTCGGGCGAACTGCCAGGCTGAGGCGCTTGCGTGCCAGATGGTAGACGCCGAGCGTTGAGACTTTGTAGTACTTGTCCATCGGCTGGGCGAGAATGTGACACCGAAGCCGGAAGCTGGCCGCGCAGTAAGCGAGCCGCACGATCGGTACCAGGTTGAGAGGATGGTGCAGTCGCATCCGTCAGGTTAGATACCTGTTTAGAAGATTGCTGATTTCGAGTTGAATCCGGATCAGCATCTTCTAGTCGTTTGGCCAGGTCTTCAAACTCGCGCACATCCGCTTCCACATATGTATCGCGTCGCTGGAGCTTGATCGGCTCGAAGACCTCGTAGTCGCTGTGATTAGCAGAACGCTCCAACGTCGCGTGATCGATAACCTTGCGGCCAGCGGGTGCGCCAGGAAAGCCGGTTACGAAGTAGATGTCGTTTGCATCGATCTTCGTATCCTGCCACACCTCCACACAGACAAAGGCCCGCGCGTTGCAGCCCTCGTGCATCGGGTAATCGAGCAGCCGGGCGTGCCGGCGCACCGAGGTGCGCTGGCGGGCGGTGCCGAGGTAGGCCTCGGTGGCGACGGCGTCCTGGTAGTAGCTCAGGTGGTCGCCCACATACGCCATCAGCTCGACCAGCAGGATGCCGATGTCCGGGATATGCTGTTCCTTCCAATCGGGGATGAGCTGCGCCAGCCGGTCGAGCAGCAGCCGGCGGAAGCTGGCGTAGTCCTTGGCGAGATAGTCGATGTCCGGCGTCGCAGTCGCGTGGTCCTCGTCCTCCGACGCGCGGCTGCGCTGCGCACGAACGGTGGCCCGGTCGTAGATCATGGCAGCCCCCGCACAAAGGTAGCGCTGCGCGGCTCGTTCGTGCGCCGCAGCGAGTACTCCACCTGCACGGTCAACCGGCTGTCGTCGGCGGTGACCACCACAGCCGACAGCTCGATCACGTCGCCCAGCCAGCGCTGCAACCCGGCCTGCACAGTGAACTGCAGCGCCGCGGCCAGCTCGGGGCTGTTCGGCCCAAAGATCATCTGGAGCAGGCCGCCGCCGAAATCGGGGCGGTTGACCCGCTCGCCAGGGCTGGTGAAGAGCAACTGCTCGATCATATCGCGCACATGATCCTCGTCGTCCGCCGTGGCGATGCGCCGGCGATCGTCGAAGTAGAATGGATAGTGGAATTGCATCACATCCCTTTCACGCGCGGCTGGGCCTGAACCGGAAACAGCGGCGTGCCGGTCGGCACGCAGACGGCGACGCTGTCGAGCAGCAGCGCGGGCGCGCCGCTCGCACGCACGCGCGCCGCGCCGACGACCCAGGTCGCGGTGACGCACGGGCCGTTGCCGGCGATCGGCGGCGGCATCGCGCAGCCCGCGATGGTGTAGGCGCTGGCGAGCGTCACCAGCGGCTGCCCGCCGAGGCGCACGCGCGCGGCGCTGGTGATTGGCGTCGCCTCGCCGCCATGCGCGCACTTCACCATCGCGCCGACGTGGAGCAGAAACCCGGGCATCACGTCACCTCCAGCGCACTGCCGTTCAGCGACACCGTCGCGGCGGAGAGCTTGATGGTCGCGCCCGTGCCGTTGGTTATCTCGACCCCCGCGGTGTTCACGGTCACACGTAGACCCGCCGCGGTCTCGAAGCTGAGCGAGCTTACGCCGCCGGCCTCCTCGATCGTCAGCGTGGTTGAGTCGGTCTTGAGCACCTTGCGCTCGGGTGTGGTTGGCGTGGCAGGCGCTTCGCCCACCTCCCAGAAACAGCCGGTCCAGATCGGGTAGTCGGGGTCGCCCTGCTCGAACTCGATCCAGACGAGGCTCTGATCGGGCGGCAGAAACAGCATCCCAACGCCTTTGCCGGCGTAGGGCACGCACGGCAGCGCCCATCCGCTCTCCTGATCGCCATAGACATCTGGCACGAGTGCGCGGATTCGTCCGCGATTCTCTGGGTCGCGGTTGTCGGTGACGATGCCGCGGTATTTGCCGTGGAACTGCCCGACCGCGATCTCTTCCTCGTAGCCGCTCGCCGGTTGGTAGCTCATAACGGTAGCCTCTTGATCAGCGACTCCAGGCCCTCGCGCGTCAGATCGAAGCGCTGGCGGTAGGAGCCGCGGCGGATGGTGTGGGCGACCCGTTTGACATAGTAGACGCCGTTGTGCGAAAGCCCCGCGCCGCGCACGAAGACCAGCCGCCGCGGGCGCAGCACGCGCCCATAGCGCACCGCGTCGAGCTCGCCGCTCGCGTCGATCGCCTCGGCGTTGCGGCTCAGCTCGGCGTCCATTCGCGTGGCAGCGCGCGGCCCGCTCAGCTTGGCCGTGCCGCGCGCGATCGTTTTGCGCATCGGACGGGCGGGCTGGGCCGACAGCAGCCGGAACAGCTCGTCGCGCTTCGGGATCGGCAAGGTCTGGCGCGTCTGGGTTTCGATAAAGCGGACCAGCGGCTCGACCGGGGCGAGCGCATTGTGCTGGAACGTGAGCGACTCGACCGTGCTGTCCGGCCCCATGTCGAGCGAGAGCGGCGGCTGGGGCGGCGACAAGCGGTCGGGCGGCCCCCAGTAGGCGCTGGCGACGCCAATGGTCTCGGCCGGCTCGACGTAGAACACGAAACCGTTCAGCCACGCCAGCTCGCGCACGTAGCCGAGATCGGTGCCGTCCTGCGAGGGCAGGCGGCCCGTAGGCAGCGGGGTGTCGGACGTCGGTATGACCTTTGGCACCAGCGCGTACGAGAGGACAATTTTTGTCACAATCTGCCAGTCGGCCTGCTGTGGGTGGGTCACGCGCTTGTGCTCGAGGTCCATCTTCAGGCTGATGTCTTCGCCGGTCACTACCAGCAGCGCGCGCCCGCCAGGGCCGGCCGGCCGGGTCTGCACATCGGTGATCATGCCGTCGATCAGCAGCTCGCGGCGCGGTCCGACGAAGACCGCCACGATCACGCGGAAGCCCGGCTTGAGCGCGCCGAGATTGAGCAGCGCGTAATCGACCAGCGGCTTCTTCTCGATGCCGAACGTAAGCTGAAAACCGTCGCGCTCGCGGTCATTGCTCGTCACCGCCACCTCCTCCAGCGCGTCGATCACCGGCAGCGGCGCGGGCACTGGCACGGTGGGACCGAGCAACAGTTGGAGCCGAAAGCCCAAAGCAGTCATAGGCGCCTCACTGCGGCAGCGGGATCGCCAGCAGCCGGCGGCCCCGCGCGGTCAGCTCGCCCGGATGCATGGCGCGGTTGGCGTCGCAGAGCCGCCAGAACAGCTGCGGGTCCTCGAAGTAACGTGCAGTAATATTGTCGAGCCGCTCGCCGTCGGTCAGCGGGTGCAGCGCGATCAGCTCGACCGGCTCGACGGCGGGCAGGAAGCGGCGGGGCAGATAGGCAACCTGGCCGGTCTCCGGCGTATCGTATTTCAACGGCTCAAGACCGAAGTAGCGGCTGTTTTCGTAGATCATCCGGCACCTCACTAAGTAGGTCTCAATATGTCATGCTGCACCCAGAGGGTACCCGGCAGCGAAGCATCTCTTCGTGTCCTGAAGCCAAGATTCTTCGCTTCGCTCAGCATGACATGGGTAAGGAACTTTTTGGCACTTACTTAGATGCGCTCGAGGTTGAGCACGCTCAGCGTGCCGGCGCGATTGCGGCCCGCCGCCGTCTCCCTTGTGCGCAGGTAGGTCATAAACAGGCTGCCGCCGCGGTGCGCGAAGCCGAGATCGTCGACGCTGAGCACGCGCATTCCCAGGCGGATGGACGCGCGGATCGGGTTGAGGTTCGAGTCGAACGCCTCCTCGGTGACGCTGAACTCGGTCAGGCGCACGGGCATGACCCGCTGCTTGCTCCAGATGAACAGCGTCAGCGGGGACTCGGGCGGGATGATCTCGAGCTGGCCGACCATCGCCTGCTGGCGGTTGTCCGCCAGCCGCCGGCTGGTCGGGTAGACGATCAACTCCAGCACGGCGAGCTGCGCGAGCACGCCCAGCTCGACCGTGGCGCCGTTGCGATCGGGCTCGGCGAGCTGGTCGGTCGCGTCGATCTCCGCCGTGACCGACAGCGTCTCGATCGGCGGGCCCTTGAGCCGCAGCGCATCCATGCGCTCGCCGCCCTCGCCGCCCGTCGCCTGCGCCTGCAGCGTGCGGCTCAGCGTGTCGGGGCTGTATTGCAGCACGATCACCCGCTGCACCGAGCCGCTCTGCGGGTCGAGCAGCGCCAGGCCGCCCTTGACGAGGCGGGGGGAGTTGGGGAAGGTGGTCATTGTTTCATCCTCTGCGTTCGTTGTTCATGCATTTGTTGCTTAAGAAGACTGTCAATCATCTGCTGTAGCACGGGCTCAAGCTTTTTCTCCCGCGCAATCATTTTTTGGAGGAATGATGGGTCTACAGGCTGGCCCAAGCCTTTGTGATGCGTCCACTCGCTAAAACTCTTGGCACCTTTCGACATATTTGCAGGCGGACTTAGGGCGACAAAGTTTTCTGTAAAGTTCAACACTTGGAATTGGCGTGTCTCATCGAGGTCAGCGAAGCCGGGCATACGTCGAATCCGATCGACAGAGACAATGTGATCGGCCTGGGATGGGCCAGTCACGACTTGACCTGGAAATGCCGGATCAGGTGCGCCAACGGGGAGTTCGGCCTGTAGCGCAGCCCGAATGTCGTCAGATGGCGTTTTCGAGCGAATTCGTTGCTCCCAATCGAGAGGAATACCGGCGCGCTGTTCCTCTGGCGTAACTTCACGCTGTCGTTTTGTTGGCGCAGATTCGAAGGCTGTTGGCTCAAGGTCTTCCAGGGTTCCGGGGGCCACATTCTGCCCGCGTTTAGCACGCCCTGTCTCAAAGCCCTTTGGCTTTCTGATCTTGACATCACCAACGTGCTCGAAACGTTCTATCGGCAGTTCGATTGATGCTGATGGCAGTTTTTCCGCTGTTTGACGTACCCCGTGAAACTCCTCGGTCAACCGTTGCTGTGTTTCGATAGGACTCTCGAGCACAAGCAGTTCCTCAGCAGGTATATCGAGCGATCCTCGTTGCTGACTAGACGGAGGTTCTGACGACGCACCCTGTACCCGACTTATGTCCATTCTTGTCGCTGCGATCCGCTGCGCATGCCCGAGAATGATGTCGAGAAATGCACCTTTAGGATCGAACAGCTGATCCAGCAGCAGCTGCATAAATTGCTCAACGGTAATATCCGACTGTCCGCGCCAGCTATCGAACACGGTTCTTCCCGCTGTTTGAAGAATCGACGATATTCGCCCTGAGATTAAGTCACTGACCGTGTGAGCGAGCACTTTTTGTCCAAGAGCAGCTACTTCGGGTTGCTTCAGCAATCGCGCGAAAGCATAGTTTCCCAGCTTGCCGCCCAAGTAGCCAGTCACCAAGCCGAAGAGTGCATCAAATGTGATACCAGCCCAGTCAATTCTGTCGCGGAGACCTAAATAAAGTTCAGAGCCTTGACGTGCAACGTTCTGAAGTGCACCATAGCCAGCCCCTACAAAGACACCTGCCGTTCCTCCTGTGCCAATAGTTACCGTAGCGGCCGCTGCCACTTGCACCACCTCAAGCGCGAACTCAGCCCGCTCTGCACCGCTAATGCTTCCCTCGCGATATTCGATGACCTGGAGGTGACAATCGCGTGCTTCTTTAGCACTGGTTTGCAGCCAACGGGTAGCCTCATCAATGAGCCCTTCATCGACAGCCTGCTGTGCCACAGCTAGTGACTTTCGCGGTTGGTTCCAAATCTCCCTGGGCGGTATTGTTCGACCACCGAAAAAGCTCGATACAGCGCCGACAATCCGCTGTTCCTTACGAGCATTGATCAGATCATCGTGCCCGTACTCTCCTGCCTCGATATACCCACCCACGCGACGGAGAAAAATTCGCAGCACCTTGAGCGCCTCTTCTCGTGGTAGATTCTGGCGCTGTTCCGCTGGTGATGGCGGCATTTCAAGTTTAATTGTGTAGGTAGTGGTATTCGGTGTGGCCTGTCGTTGAAGAACGTCTGGATCAACTACGGCCCAAGTATCGATTGTCTGCTGCATCATGACGTCGTGCGCCACTTGGTGAGCTTCAAACTCGGCAGTGCTGCTGTCCGCACCGACAACCATCTCAAACTGTGTCGGTGCTTTTCGGTTAGCGTTCTCCTGCTGCACCGTATGCGCCAGCTCGTGAGCCAGCAGCCGCCGTCCAGCACCGCTATGCGGCTGATACTGCCCAGTCCCGAATGCAATGTGGTTGCCGACGGTGTAAGCCAACGCGTTGACGGCGCAGGCCGACTCGGCGGCATGCGGGTCGGTATGGACGCGCACGTCGCCGAAATCGTGGCCGAAGCGCGGCTCCATGAAGGCGCGCGTGGTGTGGTCGAGTGGCTGCCCGGGCGCGTGTAGCACCTCGTGGACGATTGGCGGCACAGTGTTGGGCGCAGGTGCGACCGCAGTCTGGCGCTGTAGCCGCTCGCGCTTGCACGTCTCACACTTGCCACCGGGCGCATGGTTGTCACAGGCGCAGGCACGCTGCAGCACGACATCCGCGGTCGGCTGGGGGGGGACAGCACTGCCGATAGTTTTGTGGACCATAGTGCCTTTCCTCGTCAGCAGAGCAGCTATGGGGCATCGAATTCCGCTGTGTCCTTGCCGCCGCTGATGGATGTGGTGAGGCTCTTTAGTTCTTCGACCAGCGTTCCAATGTTATTGGCTGTGTTGGCCTGGATGTCGTGATAAAGCACGACAATTTTCGGAGCAACGGGCGTTGTGCCTTTCCAGCCGCGGCTTGCGATGTCAGTGATCCCCGCTTTCAAGCGTGCCTTGAGTTCAGCCAGCTTGAGATTCATCCCCTTGTCACCGTCGATATCCCAGAGCAAATTCGTCAGGCCCATTTTCTTGTATCTCGCCTCTACACCAGCATCGAAAATTCCTTTTGGTGGTCTGACGAACTTGGGTTGAGCTCCAGTTTGCGTCTGGATGTAGGTCTCCGCCGCTTGGAGCTCAGACTCGAGGCGTCCGGCCTTTTCGGCCTGCGTATGCACTTCGTGGTCTTGCTTGCCACCGGTATGAATACCAACCGTGTGGCCTTCCTTGGCCATACGCGCAACCAGCGCCTGCCCATTCTTATCTGCCCCTCGGAAACTCACATCGGTCTGGATGAAGAAGCCAGCTTTGACACCTTGAGCGTTCAAAATGTCGAGCACTTTCTCGGTCCGGTTTTTTCCCTTACCTAACTCGGCCGCATGCGGCCCATCGTCGAACGTGAGGGCGAAAGTACGCGTCGCGCGCATTACCTGAGGAGGTGCCGCTGTGCTGAACGCGGCGGCGCCTCCTGCGGACATGGAACGCACGGCAGTATCCGCCTGACGCTCATAGTGGCTTCCCGGTGCGCTGATAACAAGCGAGTGGCCGGGGATATAAGAACTGCGGCTCTGCTGCACCACATGCGCCAGCTCATGCGCCATCAGCCCTTTGCCCTCCGCGCTCTGCGGCCGGT
>WNGB01020184.1_pt2 | contig 10499 bp, 8 predicted proteins | sample 5400681 | NCBI WGS metagenome assembly WNGB01 (sample SAMN13153367, study PRJNA577476) | soil metagenome | isolation source: 115 cm soil or saprolite under grassland replicate 2 | place: USA:California | collected 2016-06-15 | reverse complement strand
CGTAACCGTCCCCGGCGAACATGCCGATCCAGTCCGCGTAGACGGGGTCGGCGGGCAGGGACGCGGCCAGGCCGGCCGCGAGCTCGCCATAGCTCCACTGGCAGGGCAGCACCGCGGCGAGCCCGGCCGGCAGGTCATGCCGCCCGGCCGTGTCCAGCAGGTGCCGGGTGTAGGCGTAGGTGGCCGGGGCCATCACGGCGGCGGGATCGGGCCGGGCGCTGCTGGCCTGGGCGGGGCCGCCCAGCCGGGCCAGGAACGCGTAGTTGGCGGGCAGCTCGGTGTCCACGATCTGGCCGAGGAACCTGGTCAGCACCGTGACCGCGGCCAGGTCCGGGGCCCGGCCGATTATCAGGGCGATGGCCCGCGCGTAATCCTCGAGGTACAGCACGTTCTGCTCGAAGTAGTAGCGGAACGTCTCGTGCGGCAGCGAGCCCGCGCCGATCTCGGCCACCATCGGGTGGCTGACCGCCGCCGCCCAGCTGGCCGCGCCGCGCTCGCGCAGCAGCGCCGAGGCCGAGGTCACTGTGCCCATCAGCTGCCTCCCCACTGGTCCGGCGGCCGAGACATGAGATATCAGACTCTGCGCCGCTCGCCTTCGTCAAGGCCAGCGCGGTATCGCGGCCGCCTCCGTGGCAGGCCGGGGCGGCGAAACAGGATGGTTACGCGGGCGGCATTGACGGGCAGAGGCTTCCGCTCCTAGCCTCAGATCTGAGATCTGATCTGGGAGGCAGAATGGCCGACGCCGTGGACAGTGCCGACCGCGCCGGATCAGGCGGAGCGGCCGGGCCGGTCACGGTCGACACCCTGGTCGCGGGCGGCTGGCTGCTGACCATGAACCCGCAGCGGCAGATGTACCGGGCCGGCGCGGTGGCCATCGACGCCGGGGTCATCGTCGAGGTGGGCCAGCGGGCCGACCTGCTCAGCCGGTACGCGCCCGCCAGGCTCATCGACGCGCCGGACGGCGTGATCACCCCGGGCCTGGTGAACGGGCACCGGCACCTGCTGTGCTGCGCGAAGGGCGCGATGCCGGAGGGCGGCCAGACCCTCGACGTGCTGCGCCGGTTCATCTACCCGTCCTTCGCCGCCCTGACCGAGCAGGACATGTACGCGCACGCCCAGCACGCCGCCGCGGAGATGATCCGGTTCGGCACGACCCTGTTCGAGGAGCCGGGCTGCAACCACCTGGACGCCGTGCTGGAGGCGCTGGCCACGTCCGGGATCCGGGCCCGGACCGGCCCGTGGACGTGGGACCAGGCCGGCCCGGCGGGGGCCGCGGACCTGCCGGACTGGCTGCGGATGGACGCCAGGGCCGCGCTGCGCCGGCTGGCCGACGGGATCGAGCAGGTCCGCAAGTTCGGTCATCCGCGGATCAGGGACGCGGTCACGATCGAGGGCGTGGGCACCTGCTCCGACGAGCTCAACCGGGGCGCCGCCGAGCTCGCCCGGGACGCGGAGTCCCTGTTCGTGCTGCACAAGTCGACCAGCGAGCGCGAGGTCGAGCTGGAGCTGGCCACGTTCGGGCACCGGCCGGTCGAGCACCTGCACAAGATCGGCGCGCTCAACGAGCGGACCCTGCTCAACCACATGACCAGCCTGGACGACCGCGACGTGCGGTACGTCGCCGACGCGGGCGCGCGGATCTCGCAGAACCCGAGCTCCGCACTCAAGCTGGCCAAGGGCACCACGCAGACCGGGAAGTGGCCGGAACTGCTGGCTGCCGGGGTGCCCATGGCGCTGGGCACCGACGCCGAGAACGTCTCCAATCATCAGGACATCTGCCGCTCGATGCAGCTGGCGGCGCTGCTGCCCCGGGACGCCCGGCGCGACCCCCGGGCGGTCACCGCGGAGCAGGCCGTGGAGATGGCCACGATCAGCGGCGCGACGGCGCTGTGGATGGACGACGTGACCGGCTCGCTGGAGCCCGGCAAGCAGGCCGACCTGGTCGTGTTCGACACCGCCGACTTCGACTGGCGGCCGCTGCACCACCCGGTGGCCAACCTGGTCTACGGCGTGACCGGGCACTCGGTGGACACCGTCCTGGTCGGCGGCGATGTCCTGCTCGACCACAAGAAGCTGACCCGGGTGGACGAGGACGAGCTGCGCGGGCAGGTCGAGCAGATCAACCGCCGCGTCCTGCGCGAGATCGGCATTGATCCCGCTCCCCGGTGGCCCGTCCTGTGACGCGCCCGGGAAACCAGGACCGCGGTGCATTGTGTGCGCCCCACCGACGCCCCACCCACACAATGCACCGCCCTGACGCCGGGCGGCGTCAGCCGGGGATGAGGCCGAGCATGCGGGCGTAGTTGTCGCCGAGGATGCCGTCCAGCCTGGCCTGGGGGATGGGGTCGCAGCCGACCCGCCCCGCGTGCTCGTTCACCGCGAGCAGCTTGTCCCGCAGCTTCACCGGGTCGTAGAGGAAGCCCGGGTAGTCGGTGCCGAAGAACAGCTTCTCCAGCGGCACGAACGACGCCCCGGCGTGCACCAGGAAGCGCAGCAGCTCCTCGGTGGTCACGCTGGCGATGTGGTAGCTCAGCTCGGCGTAGAAGTTCGGGTGCTTGGTCAGCATGAACATCGCCTCGTCCACCCACGGCAGCCCGCAGTGCGCGATCGTGAGCCGCAGGTCCCGGAAGTGCCGCCCGGCCGCGTCCAGCAGCGCCGGGCGGGCGTACTCCATCCGGGCGTCGATCCGGGTCGAGCCGGCCTGGTGCACCATCACCGGGATGCCGAGCTCCTGCGCCTTGGCGAACACCGGGAACGCGGTCACCGGGTCGGCGGGGGACCAGTCCTGGTACATGGGGTACAGCTTGAGGCCGGTCAGCCCGATCGCCGCGATGTAGTCGTTGCACTTCTCGGGGGTCGGCGGGCCCGGCACGCCGGTGATGCCGCAGGTGTCTACCGTGCCGATCAGCTCGCCGCCGGTGAACTGCGGGGACACGGCCAGGATTACGATCTTGTCGAAGCCGGGATGGTCGCGGACCGACTCGTCCGGCCCGATGACCGGGAAGCCCTTGCGGCTGTACCCGCTGGCCTCCCACTCCTGCTCGGTCGGCGGCCGGTGTGACGGCAGCAGCCCCAGGCTCCGGTAGATGCACAGCGAGCCCTCACGCCCGTACTCGGTGGTGAACTCCGCGTCCTCGGCAAGGCTCAGGATGTGCGTGTGCGCGTCGATCTGCATCAGCTCTGTCCAATTTGTCGCGTTATTCACATGCTCTGCCGACGATTCCGCGATCCCGTGATCCACCGACCGCTCGCGCAGGTCCTACGGGCCCGCGCTCGCTAGTCGGTTTTGAATAACGCTCCGGCGGCCCCCCAGGGGAGTCAGGTGCATAAGGAGTCAGCACGGGCAGGCCGTTAGGAACGGATCTTCTCCAGCGTGCGCAGGAAACCCGCGTTGGCCTCGGACAGGATCTGCGGCTCGTCCATGGTGAGCAGTTCCCGCCCGCGCATGAGGATCTGGCCGTCCACGATCGTGGTGTCCACCGCGCTGCCGTTGGCCGAGAACACCAGGTGGGAGTAGATGTGCGCCTTGTCGCCCGGCATCAGCGGGGTGAACATCGGGTTGGCCGTGCCGACCAGGATCACGTCGGCTTTGTGCCCGGGGGTGAGCTGGCCGGTGTCGTGCCGCAGGGCCGCGGACCCGTTGCGGGTGGCCATCCGTACCACGGCGGGCGCCTGCATCAGGCTGGCGTCCACCCGCTGGGCGCGGTGCATGAGCGAGGCGAACTTCATCACCTCGAACGCGTCCCGGCTGTTGTTGCACTCGGCGGCGTCGTGGCCGAGCCCGACGTTGATCCCGGCGGCGAGCATCTCCGGCAGCCGGGCGATCCCGTTGCCGAGCTTGGCGTTGGAGCTGGGGTTGTGCGAGATCTGGGTGTGCGTCTCGCGCATCAGCGCGATCTCGGTGTCGGACAGCCACACGCAGTGCGCGGCCACGCAGTCGGAACCGAGCAGCCCGGCGTCGTAGGCCACCTCGGTGGGCCGCCGGCCGAACCGCTCCCTGGAGTTCTCCACCTCGGTGAGCGACTCGTTCAGGTGGATGTGGATGCCGGTGCCCAGCTCGTCGGCCAGCGCCCGCGCGTCGCGGAGCAGCCCGGGGGAAGCCAGCGGCAGCCATTCGATCCCGACGTACACCTCGATCCGCCCGCCGCCGAGCCCGTGCACGGCGTCGTAGGCGTCCTTGTTGTCCTGCAGCGTGTCCAGGTTGTGCTCGGGCAGCGCCACGTCGTTGGACAGCACGGCCCGGATGCCGATGTCGTGCGCGGCCCGGCCCAGGTCGGGCAGCCGCCGGTACATGTCGTTGACCGTGGTCACCCCGCACTTGATCGACTCGAGGTAGCTCGCGGCCGCGGACCAGTACGCCGCGCCGGCGTCCAGCGTGCGGATGAACGGGTACCAGCAGGCGTCCAGGTACTCCCACAGTGGCAGGTGATCGCTGAAGCCCTTGGCGATCGCCGTGTGGTAGTGCAGGTCGACCAGGCCGGGCATGACGATCTTCCCGCTCGCGTCGATGACCTGGTCGCCGTCGGCTGGCGTGCCGGGGTAGGGGCCCTTGCCGACCGCGGCGATCCGGTCGCCGTCCAGCACGACGTGCCCGCCGAAGTGCACGTCGTCGGCGTCGTTGATGGTCAGCACCGTGCCGCCGGTGATGATGATTCTGCTCATGTCCGTGCTCCTGTGTCCGTGCTGCTTAGGTGCGTGCTGCTTAGGTGCGTGCTCCTGGGTCAGTTCGTGTAGTCGATGGCCGCGACGATGCGCTGCAGGGCCAGGTTGGCCTGGGCCAGGACGGCCGCCTCGTCCACGGTGCGCAGCTCCCGCCCGCGCATGAGGATCCGCCCGTCCACGATCGTGGTGTCCACCGCGCTGCCGTCCGCCGCGAACACCAGGTGGGAGTACAGCTGGGCCGGGTCGCCCGGCAGCAGCGGGGTGAACATCGCGCTGCGGGTGTCCACCAGGATCACGTCCGCCTTCTTGCCCGCGGACAGCTCGCCGGTCTGGTGGCCCAGCGCGGCCGCGCCGTTCCGGGTCGCCATCCGCACCACGTCGGGGGCCTGGAGCAGGCTGGCGTCGCCCCGCGACGCCCGGTGCACCAGCGACGCGAACTTCATGACGTCGAACAGGTCGCAGCTGTTGCTGGACTCGGCCGCGTCGTGGCCGAGGCCCACGTTGATCCCGGCCGCGAGCATTTCCGGCAGACGGGCGATCCCGTTGCCGAGCTTGGCGTTGGAGCTGGGGTTGTGCGAGATGTGCGTGCCGGTCTCGCGCATCAGCCCGATCTCATGGTCGGTCAGCCACACGCAGTGCGCGGCCACGCAGTCCGGGCCGAGCAGGCCGGCGTCGTAGGCCACCTCGGTGGGCCGCCGGCCGAACCGCTGCCTGCTGTTCTCCACCTCGCCGAGGGACTCGTTGAGGTGCACGTGGATCCCGGTGCCCAGCTCGTCGGCGAGCTGCCGGGCGTCCCTGAGCAGTTCCGGGGAGGCCAGCGGCAGCCACTCGATGCCCACGTAGACCTCGACCCGGCCGCCGCCGAGGCCGTGCACCGCGTCGTAGGAATCCTGGTTGTCCTGCAGGGTGTCCAGCTCGTGCTCGGGCAGGGCCACGTCGTTGGACAGCACGGCCCGGATCCCGATCTCCTCGGCGGCCCGGGCCAGCGCGCCGAGCTGGCGGTACATGTCGTTGACCGTGGTCACGCCGCACTTGATGGATTCGGCGTAGCTGGACAGCGCGGCCCAGTACGCGGTCTCCGGGTCCAGCGCCCGGATCGACGGGTACCAGAACTGCTCCAGCGACTCCAGCAGCGGCAGGTGGTCACAGAAGCCCTTGCCGATCGCGGTGTGGTAGTGCAGGTCCACCATCCCCGGCATGACGACCATCCCGGACGCGTCGATGACCTCGGCGCCCGCGGGGACCTCACCGGGATAGGCGCCCCCGCCGACCGCGGCGATCCGGTCCCCGTCGATGACCACGTGGCCGGGATAGTGCACGGTGCCGGCGTCGTCCACCGTGAGCACGGTGCCGCCCTGGATGACGATCATGCGGGTTCCTTCCTGGCTGGCCTGGAGCTCACCGGTTTCACGTCAGCGCCGCCTCGGCCGCCACACAGTCCGCAAACGCTCTTACCGTGGCCATCCGGTCGGCACCGAGCGGGAACACGGTGACCGAGTCGACCCCCAGCGCGGCCAGGTCCCGCAGGTGCTGGCGCGCCTCGTCCCGGCCGCCGGCCAGCGCCATCCGCTTGACGAACCCGGCCGGCAGCGCCTCCGCCGCCCGGGCCGCCTCCTGGAACTCGCCGCCCGCGTAGCTGGCCCGGACCTGGTCGATGGTCTCCTGCGGCAGGCCGGCCAGCCGGCAGTGCACCGGCGCGGTCTGCGGGAACCAGGCGGCGATCGTGCGGGCCGCGGCGATGGCCGCCTCCTCGTCCTCGCTGATGGCCCCGTAGGCGAACACGGTCACCGGCGGCCGCCCGCTGCGCCCGGCCTTCTCGGCGCCGCGGTCGATGTGCTCCAGCGCGAACGAGATCCCGTCCGGGTGCAGCCCGGCCAGCAGGATCACCCCGTCCGCGACCCGCCCGGCGAGCTCGAGCGTGCGCGGGCCGGTCGCGGACACCCACACCGGGATGTCCAGCCCTGGGGGGAAGCGGTAGTGCGCGTCGTGCAGCGCGAACCCCGGCCCGCCGGCGTCGACGGCCGCGCCGCTCCACAGCGCGCGTATGGCCGCGATGGAGGCTTCCAGGGTGGCCAGCCTGGCCGGGGTGTAGCCGAGCGACAGCAGCGGCCGGTCGCCCGCGCCGATGCCCAGGATGACCCGGCCGCCGGAGATCTCGGCCACGGTGGCCGCGGCCACCGCGGTGATCGCGGGGTGGCGGGTCACCGGGTTGGTCACCGCCGTGCCGATCATCATCCGGGACGTCTGCCGGGCCGCCAGCGTGAGGTAGGCCCAGCAGTTGCGGGAATGCAGCGAGGAGTCGGTCAGCCAGAGGTTGTCGTAGCCGAGGGCCTCGATCTCCGTGACCATTTCCTCGAAGTCGGCGGGCGGGTCCACGCCCTGCAGGGTCACGCCGGTGCGCACCGTTCTCACCACTCCTGTCTGTCCAGCCGGGCGACCGTGGCCGCCAGCGCAGCCAGCTCGGCGGGTCCTGGCTGGCTGGGACCTGGCCGGCCCGGGCGGCCGGTCCTCATCCGGCCACGATCCCGCGGGCCATCAGGTCGCCGATCTCGGCCGCGCCCAGCCCCGCTTCGCGGAGGATCTCCGTGGTGTGCTCGCCCAGTGCGGGCGCGCCGCGGGAGTAGCCGAGGGTCCCGGCGCCCGGGTTTCCGGCGGGGCCGGCGGCCCCGGCCGGGCCGGGCGCCACCGAGAGCGGCGGACGGACCGTTTGATAGCCGTAGCCATCCGGCGTACTGGCCGCCTGACGGATCCGGAGGGCCCCAGCCTGCGCCGAGGTCAGCGCGGCGGCGGGCGGGAGGACGGGGGAGGCGGGGATGCCGGCCCCGTCCAGGGCCTGCTGCCAGTGCCCGGCGGTCTCCCGGGTGAGGACCTGCTCGATCTCGGCGGTCAGCTCGGCGCGGTGCCGCAGCCGGTCCGCGTTGGTGGCGAAGCGCGGGTCCGCGGCCCAGTCCGGCCGCCCCAGCACGTCGCAGAGCTTGAGCCACAGCGGCTCGCTGCCCGCCCCGGCCAGCGCGAGGGACCCGTCCCGGCAGCGGAACACGCCGTACGGGGCGAACTGGGGGGAGTCGTTGCCGAGCAGGCCCGGCGAGGTGCCGGTCTCCAGGATGTCCGCCGCGTAGCTGGTGAAACAGCTCAGCGCGAACTCCAGCAGCGACGAGCTCACGGTCCGGCCGAGCCCGTCGGCGTTCCGGGCGAACAGCGCCGCGATGATGGCGGTCGCCGCGCTCATCCCGGACCCGATGTCGAGGACCGGAGCGCCGACCTTGACCGGGCCGCCCGCCTCGTTGCCGGTGACCGCCATGATCCCGCTGGCCGCCTGGAGAATCAGGTCGAAGCCGCCGCGGGCCGCGTCCGGGCCGGTCTGGCCGAACCCCGAGATCGACGCGTACACCAGGCGGGGGTTCAGGGCGTGCAGGTGGTCCGGGCCGAGTCGGGCCCGCTCCAGGGACCCGGGCCGGGCGTTCTCGACGAAGGCGTCACTGGCCTGGGCGAGGGTGCGGACCAGGCCGGTGCCGTCCGGCGCGCTCAGGTCGACGGCGATGCTCCGCTTCCCGGTGTTCAGCGACGCGAACAGGCCGCTCAGGGTGCCCACCGTGACCGCGCCCTGGGCCCGGTAGGGGTCGCCGCCGGGCAGCCCTTCCACCTTGATCACGTCAGCCCCGAGCGCGTCCAGCACCATCGTGCAGTAGGCGCCGGACACGAAGCGGGTCAGGTCCAGCACCCGGATCCCGGCCAATGGTTTCAGCGCGGGCGGCCTCACCATGGGGGTGGTTCCCGGTGCTCGCCGAACTCGGCGCGGAGCACGTCGGAGATCTCGCCCACGGTGCAGCCCGCCCGGGCCGCGGCGAGGAAGGCCGGCATGGTGTTGGCGCCCGCCGTCACCGTGTCCCTGACCTGGGTGAGCGCCCGTTTGGCCGGGGCGGGGTCCCGGGCGGCCAGCCGGCTGGCCAGCCTGGCCCGCTGCCGGGCGGCCGCCCCCGGGTTCACCTCGAACAGCCGGGGCGGGTGCTCCTCGCCGCCGCCGGTGAACTGGTTGACCCCGACCTTGACCCGCTCGCCGGACTGGACCGCCAGCTCGGTGCGGTAGGCCGCCTCGGCGATCCAGCGCTGCGGCACGCCCCGCTCCAGCAGGTGCACGTAGCCGCCGCCGGCGTCCACCTCCTGGACCAGGGCCAGCGCCCGGCTGCGCAGCTCGCTGGTCAGCGACTCGACGAAGTAGGAGCCGGCCAGCGGGTCGACGGTCCTGGTCACCCCGGATTCGCAGGCGATGATCTGCTGGGTGCGCAGGGCCAGCCGGACCGACTCCTCGGTGGGGATCTCCAGGGCCTCGTCGTAGCCCATGACGTGGATGGACTGGGCGCCGCCCAGCACCGCGGCCAGGCACTGCAGGGTCGAGCGCACCACGTTGTTCAGCGGCTGCTGCGCGGTCAGCGTGGCGCCGGAGCAGCCGGAGAAGAAGCGCAGCCGGCCCGAGTGCGGGTTGGCCGCGCCGAACCGCTGGGTGGCGATCTCGTACCACAGGCCGCGTGCCGCGCGGACCTTGGCCGCCTCCTCGAACAGGTCCAGCTGGCTGGAGAAGTGGAAGGACAGCCGCGGCGCGAACGAGTCGAACGCCAGGCCGCGGGCGGTGAAGTGCTCGGCGTAAGCGATGGCCGCGGCCATCGTCAGCCCGATCTCCTGGACAGCGTCGCAGCCCGCCTCCCGGGCGTGGTACCCGGTGATCGAGATCGGGTTGAAGCGCGGCAGCTCCCGGGCGCAGTACTCGACCACGTCGCCGGCCAGCTGGAGTGAGGGCTGCGGCGGGAACACGTAGAGCTTGCGGGCCAGGAACTCCTTGAGGATGTCGTTCTGCAGCGTGCCAGCCAGCCGGGCCGGGTCCACCCCGCGCCGCTCCGCCGCCACGATGTAGAAGGCCAGGATGACCGGGGCGGTCGCGTTGATGGTGAAGTTGACCGACAGGTCCTCCAGCGGCAGGCCGTCGAACACGGCGGCCATGTCGTCCGCGGTGTCGATGGCCACCCCCACCCGGCCCACCTCATTGCTGGCCAGTTCGTGGGACGAGTCGTAGCCCAGCTGGGTGGGCAGGTCGAAGGCCACCGACAGGGCGGTCTGGCCCTGGCTGAGCAGGTAGCGGAAGCGTTCGTTGGTGTCAGCGGCGGAGCCGAACCCGGCGTACTGGCGCATGGTCCACAGCCGCTCGCGGTACATCGACGCGTACGGGCCGCGGATGTACGGGGGCTCGCCGGGCTGGCCGGGCGGCGGGCCCGGTTCCTCCGGCGGCCCGTACCAGGGCTCGACCGGGATGCCCGAGTCGGTGGTGATCATCGGCTGCCGCCGTCCAGGGCCATAACGCCCGCCACCACATCCTCGATCGGCGCCCCTACCCCGTAGACGGCGCGGACCCCCAGGCCGGTCAGGGCCGGGACGTCCTGCGCCGGGATCGTGCCCCCGACGACCAGCGGGATGTCGTCCACCCCCGCCGCCTGCTGGGCCTCGCGGATCTGGCGGGCCAGCGGGATGTGCACGCCGGACAGCACCGAGATCCCGATCACGTCGGCGTCCTCGGCCTGAGCCGCCGCGACGATCTGCGCGGGGGTCTGGCGCAGCCCGAGGTAGATGACCTCGGCGCCGGCGTCCCGCAGCGCCATCGCGACCACCTTGACCCCGCGGTCGTGGCCGTCTAGCCCCGGCTTCGCCAGCACCACCCTCATGCGCCTTCCGCTCCGTCTGGCTTCTTCCCAGCCGCAGGTTTCGCCAGCACCACCCTCATGCGCCTTCCGCTCCGTCTGGCTTCTTCCCAGCCGCAGGTTTCGCCAGCACCACCCTCATGCGCCTTC
>WNGB01018243.1_pt1 | contig 10499 bp, 11 predicted proteins | sample 5400681 | NCBI WGS metagenome assembly WNGB01 (sample SAMN13153367, study PRJNA577476) | soil metagenome | isolation source: 115 cm soil or saprolite under grassland replicate 2 | place: USA:California | collected 2016-06-15 | reverse complement strand
AATTCACGCAATTGCGTTTCTTTATGGCCGTAAATCGCCGGTGTAGCTCAGTGGTTAGAGCGAGCGACTCATAATCGCTAGGTCAGTGGTTCAAGTCCACTCACCGGCACCAACGACAACGCAGCGCAGGGAGCGATGGTATCCCATCCTCCCCGCACGCATGCCAGAACCGACTGATTCGCAGCCCGATGACTGCGGATCGCGCCTCTCTGAGGGTACATCCGACGTTCTTCATGGAACTGAATGGATGTACACTATAATGGGCACACGTGCCCGCGTCTGTACTGTTAAGGTGCAGATGGGAGCGGCCTCGCAGTGCTGTTTCTCAGGCGGCCGCCGCGAGGCCGTTACTATTCCCCTCGACGATTTCCTCGTACGCTCTCTGTAGCCGCTCGACCTCGCTCATGGGAATCGAGCGGTTGGACCTTGAATGGACGCGATGTGTGCTATACTCCTGGCGTCAACGTGAGGCTTTGGTCGGGCGTCACACGACGAGCAGCGCCGAGCGGGGACTCTGCGCTGCCGCTTTATGCCTCCTTTCCAACGACAAATGACGACACCGAGGTGTCGCCATTTGTCGCGAGTGTGGGAGTGTTTAGTTCGCCAGCGGATGGCCGAGCGGCGGCGCGTCGAGCAGGTAGGCCAGCGCCATCAAGAGATTGTCGGCATTCAGCGGCGCGGACGCGCTCGCGGTGTCCACAGAGAACTCGCGTATCGGGCCAAGGCGCTCGTCCAGCTCGTCGTCCACGCGCACGAGCCGCCAACGGTCGACGGTGCTGGACATTTCCGAGAGCTCGAATTTCTTCTCGCCGACGCGAAACACGGCGCGCACCCAGACGGGCAGGCGCTCTGCGGCCTCAAACGTGGGCTGCATCGCCTCGACGATATCAGGGCCGAACCGCCAGAGCAGGCGATCTTTGAAGTCGGCAATGAACTGCTGAATCTTGTGGGCCAGCTCGGCACGCGCCCTGATCAGCTCGCCGCAGGCGCGCTCGCCGGTTCGCTGCTGGGCAGCAGGTATGAGCGTTAGTAAATCGGACACGGGTGGTTCCTCCAGATCGAAGGTGTACGCGGCGATCGCGGCCGCGACGGGTGGGTTCAATCGGGCCAGCATGCGGAAGTTGACCGCGCGCCAGCGCCCACTCAGGCCAATGGCCCACCAGCAGGTATGCGTCGTGTGCACAAGCGCGGCGGCCTGGAGCAGCGCCGTCACCTGGTCGTCGAACGTCAGCCGCGCGGCGTAGGAGACCTGCTGGAGCACCTGGTCGCCCTGGCCCGCGCGACGTGTCCGACGGCGCAGCCGTCGAGCCGCAGCGCGTAGTCGCGGCGGGTGGAGTCGTAGCAGATCGCAGTTGGCGGCATCCAGTCCACGTGGCTCCTCGTCAGCTCGGCTGCTCGTCCCAGGCGGACTGAGCCTCATCAGCATACCAGCGATCCAGAACCGCGAGGAGCTCAGGCGGCTCACAAATCGGTTGCGGATTGCCCACAATCGCAATCACTTTCTTCGCCGGCGGAAGCAGCTTGCCGCCGGCCAGCTGCTCAGCCGCAGTGATGAGGCGCTTTTTCTGCTGGCCCCAGGCCCGCTCGCAGCGCTCGAACGTGACGGTCTCGCGGCTGTCGTCGCGGCGGCGCACGATTGAGAAGCCTGGGTTGGATCCGCCCGAGCGCTGCCAGAGCTCGATCTGGCGGTGCTGGAGCAGAAGTCTGTTTTCGCCGTCCATCACTCACCATTTCTAATAGTAGGTCAGACGGTCTTTCGCGTGGTGCTCGTCGTTCTCACGGCGCTCGTTGAAGATGCACAGCGCATCGGCGACACACGCGTTGAAGAACGCCAGATCGTGCTCGGCCAGCGACCAGGCCAGGTCCAGATACCACACGGTCAGCTGCGCGAGATCGCGAGCGGGGTCATCCGCGTGGGCGTTCTCGGCCATCAGGTGGCCAAGCTTCGTGATTGCCCGCACGGAGATGCCCGGCGTCGTCTGTGTCGGCTTGCCGGTCGCCGGCAGCGCGCCGCACAGCCGCTGCGCGAACTGGATCGCGATCCGCTGCTCGGTCGCCCACGTGCGGGTGGCCGGAGTGTCGCTGGAGTACCGATTCAGCAGGGGCCGCTCGCTGCGGCCCAGCAGCGGATCCGCTGCGGGTGGCTGTGGTCGACCATGATCGAACAGGCGAGCGCCCATTCCCCCTCTGGGATCTCGTCGTCGCCGAGCGGGGCGCACGAACTGCGGCGCCACGGAGCAGGCTTATTCGCCATCGCTCGCGCGCCGCAGCGGATACGGCCGCGGATTGCTGCGCTCGCGCGCCTGGCGGTTAAGGGATCTCCTCTCGTGACATGAGCGCCGGCCAGGTGGAGCAGCTCCGGTCGCTGCTCGTCCCACCTGGCCGGTCGCGCAAGGTGCGGCAGATTGTCGATTACGATCTCAAACCGGCACCACCCTCCTTCAGCAGCGGTTCAGGACACGGCAGCTCATTCGCGCGCTGGCGCGCCCAGCTCCTGTCGCGTCAAGTCCCAGCCGATCCCGGCGCCGTCCGGCCCGTCGAGGATGGTGGAGGCCGCGTAGGGCTCGTCTGCGGCGAACGCAAGCGCCGCCGCGTAGAGCAGCCGGTTCTCAAAGGCCTGGCTGTGCCAGGGCCGGCACTCCGTGATCGCGTCTATCGCGGCCAGCACGTCGGCCTTGCCCAACTCGCCCGCGGGCGGGACGAAGCCCAGCTCGGCCAGGGCCTGGCGGGCGATCGGCACCTTCGGGTCGCTGAAGTCGCACGACCAGAACAAGCCGAACAGCGCGCCCCACAGCCCGCCGTCGTAGGAGCCCGCAGTGGCCCGTGCCGTGCTGGGAGCCAGCAGCGCGTCCAGGCTCGCCAGCGTGGCGGGGTGCAGCCGCTGCAGCTCGGCGCGCGGCAGGCGGTCGATCGTCGTGTAATCGGTCGCGATGGGCATTGGGATTGCCTTTCTTGCTGCAAAGCGACATGTCGGCAGTGGTCTGGTGGAGGCCGGAGGGATTGAACCTGCCCCACAAGCGCATTGGTCCTCGGCCAGCCCGGACCTCCTCCGCGGGACCCTGGCGGTCTTCCGACTGGGACTCCGTGATGGCCGGCGGTGTCCGCGTGTCTGAAAAACACGCGGCAAGCAGCGGCGTGTGGGTTATACGGCAACCGCGCTGCCCAGGATCGTTTCAACGTCGGTTGCGAAATCGCAGCGGATCGTCCAGGTGCAGCGCGCCGGGTCGTAGTCCCGCGCGTCGGCCGGCACCGCCGCTTTCAGCGCCGCCACGCGGCCCACCAGCCGGCCGTCCTGGGCGAAGCGCACCTTCAGCGTGCCGTTCGAGGCGATCTTGTCGGCTAGATAGTGACCGAGGTTCTTGTCGAAGGAGCTGAAGCCCTGAAAGTCCCGGCTCTTGGCGCCGTCGCACACCGACGCGAGATACTGGATGGCGTTCGCAATCTGCTGGATGTGCTGCTGCATTGTCATGCTCGCTTTCCTGATCGTTCACTCGCCACAGGGAGCCTTCCGTTTTTTGGCTCACTTCCATTGTAGCATAAAACAACTCAATTGTCAATCCGTTATTTGGCTTCCTAATAAGGAACACCGATGAATCTAGGTTATTCGCACGTCAGACGCTCTCCTACACGCGTTCAAGACCATGACTGGTATGGATGTGCCGGGGTTTGACACGCTGGCACATAACATCCGGTCACGCTACGCGGCCACTAAGCACATATGCCTCAGCTGGCCCAATCGCAAACATGCGCCCGCCACCGGGCATCCCTTCACATGGTGGTCATCTCGCTCTTGCCGTGCCGAGGCGGCACGAACAGCATCAGCTTCTGAATCTCCCCGCTGCTGACACGGGCGAGCTGCGGCTGGATACAGACCAGGTGGTCCCAATCCCAGGTATACGTGGGCGTGACCGCACCCAGCCAGTCCTGAAATGGTGTGTGCCTCGCGCGGCTGACAGCGCGCCGCTGAGCTCGCGGCGGGCTTCTTCCAGGCGCGCAGCGCGAAGGTCGGTTGCAAGCATGGTGCGTGCTGCACAAAAAAGCGCCAGCGGCCGAAGCGCTGGGTGGGGTGTTCATCACCTGCCAGTAGGCGATGGAGATCTTCAACGCTGCTGCTCAGGGCGTGTCGATCTGCTGGCGCAACACACCAAGCGTCGCGCTGAGTGTATCGTCAAGTGCCAGCTTCTCGGCTGCGGTGAGGTCGGCGCGTGCCAGCGCGTCCTGCCCAGCAGCGTGATAGGCCGCTGCGCGCGCGAGCAGTGCTTCAGGATAATCCGATTTTAGGGTCAGCGCCTGTGTAAAGTCGGCGATTGCGCCGGGGCGGGCGCCGTTCGCGTTGTAGGCCAGGCCGCGCGCATAGTAGGCGTTGGCCGCCCGCGGGCTCAGGCGCAGTGCGGCGTCGAGGTCGGCAAGCGCGGCGGCGCGCTTGCCCTCGGCGAAGCTCAGCAGCCCGCGCTCGTACCAGGCGTCGACCTGCTGCGGATCGGCGGCGATCGCGGCGTCATAGGCTTGGCGTGCTCGCGCGAAATCGCGGAGCCCATAGCGCGCGCTGCCCTCGCGATAGCGGTAGCGGGCCGCATGTGTCGGATCGAGCGCCGCCAGCTGGCGATAGTCGGCGGCCATGCCCGTGAGGTCGCCGCGCTGCTCCAGCAGCCGCAGGCGATTCTGATAGGCGCGGATGTATCCAGGGTCCAGCTTGATCGCCGCGGCGTAGTCGGCCAGCGCCTGATCTGGCCGGCCGAGCGCGACGTAGGCCAGCGCGCGGTTGTTGAACGCGCGCCCATTGCTGGGATCGTGTGCGATCGCTTTGTCATAGTCAGCGATCGCCGCGGCGTTTGCGCCTGCATCAAGCTGCACGTTGCCGCGTTCATAGTACGCGGCCGCCTGTGCCCGGGAGTCTCCGCCTGCCACCGCTGTCGCGATGGCTGCATCGTAGGGCGCCAGCGGCGGCGTTGGCGTTGGCGGTGGTCCAGGTTCTGCGCCAGGCAGCGCGCAGGCACTCAGCAGCACCAACCAGGCCCCACCAACCAGGAAGCGGAGCGCGGCACGGATCGCACGCCTCCTGGTTCTCGGCGCTTGCCGCTCGGCGATCATGGCTGCACCCCCAGCGCGGCCGCCAGCACCTGGCGCGCGATCGGCAGCGCGCCGCGGCTGCCCTCCCCACCATGCTCCACAATCACGGCGATCGCAAAGCGCGGCTGTTCCAGCGGCGCGATCGCCACAAACCAGGCGTGTGGCGCGCCGCCGGGCGCCTCGGCGGTCCCGGTCTTCGCGCCAATCGCTACGCCAGGCAGCGCCACCGGCTTGGCATAGCCGATCTCGACCGAGGTCTGCATGACCGAGCGCATCAGCTGCGCCGTCTGGGGCGTGATGGTCTGGCGCAGCACGTCCGGCTGCGCGGTATAGAGCGCACGATCGCCCGCGCGCGCCTCCTGCACCAGGTAGGGCCGCATGAGCTTGCCGTCGTTGGCGATCACCGCGACCATCTGGGCCATGTCCAGCGGCGTGACCAGCGCCTGGCCCTGGCCGAATGCGGTGTCGGCCAGCGCGGCCGGACGACGCAGGAAATCGCGGGTGCCGGCGATGCTGCCGGCGTCGGCGGGGATGTCGCGCAGATCGGCCGTGACGCTCACAGCGTCCGCGCTGCGCAGCCCGAAACGCGCTGCGTAGTCGGCGAAACGGTCAGGGCCAAGCGCCAGCCCGAGCTGGGCGAAGGCGGTATTGCACGACCAGGCGTACACCCGTCGGAGATCCGACGGATTGCCGGTCCGCGCCGCCAGGTTCTTCACCGCATTGACCACCCGCGGTGCGCCGTTCTCGGTCGGCAGCTGCTCGGGACAGGTCACCTGGCCTTCCGGGCCACGCAGCACGCCGGCGTCGAGCGCGGCTGCCCCGGTCAGCGTTTTGATCACCGAGCCGGGCGGATAACGCCCCTGGGTGGCGCGGTTGAGCAACGGGCTATCCGGACGCCCAGTGAGCGCCTGGTAGGCCGCCTGGGCCTTGTCGACGTCGGCCTGCGTGGCCTGATCGGGCAGTACCAGCTGGTTCGGGTCGAAGCGCGGGTAGCTCGCCAGCGCGAGAATCGCGCCGGTCTGCGGGTCGAGCAGTGCCACCGCGCCCGCCTGCTCGCCAAGCGCGGCCTGTGCGACCTGCTGGAGCTTGCTGTCGAGCGTCAGGCGCACATCCGCGCCCGCGCCCACTGGTGGGGTTGTGCCGAGCAGCCGCGCCTCCAGCAGCGCACTCGCCGAGGCGGTACGCGCGCCCGAGAGATACTCGTCGAAGCTGGCCTCGATACCGGTCGCGCCGTAGAGCCGGCTCTGAAAACCGACGATCTGACCGAGATCGGGATTGGGGTAGACTCGCCGGCCGCGCTGGGTCGTCGCCAGCACCACGCCATTCCGATCCAGGATGGCGCCGCGCGTGATCGCCGCCGTCGCCACCGGCCAGACACGCCCGTCGCCCAGCGCCGTCCGGTCGGCCGGGCGCAGCGTCAGCGCGCTGTCGGGCTGCTGGACGACAGCTGGTTGGAGCAGTGCCGCCGCCCGCTCGTGAATCGCGCTGGCCTGGCTGATCTGCTCGCGCGCCAGCTGCAGCGCGACCGCCGCAAAGCCGAGCCCGAACACCAGTGCCAGCCGGCCCAGGCCGCGCGCCACCACTGGGGCGCGCTGACTGATCGCAGCGCGCGGGAGCAGCGAGAGCAGCCACAGCCCTGCCAACAAGCGCAGGCGCCACTGCGCCGTATCCTCGACGAGCAACCCAGACCCGATCAAGGCCAGCCCGAGCGCTGCGCCCATCCACGCAATAATGCGACGACGGCGCGGCGTCATAGCACCCTCGGGCTCTTCTGGCTGGCCGAGATCCGCAGCAGCATCCCGACCATCGCAAAGTTGATCAGCGTGGATGAGCCACCGTAGCTGACGAACGGCAAGGTGATGCCCGTGAGTGGGATCAGGTTGGTCGTCCCAGCCGTGATGATCAGCGCCTGGGCCACAATCGCGGTGGTCAGGCCGATGGCCAGGAGCTGCTGAAAGCCGTCGCGCGCACGCTGCGCGATCTGGTACCCGCGCAGCGCAAACAGCACGTAGCAGAGCAGCAGCGCCAGCGCGCCGACGAAGCCGAGCTCCTCGCCGATTGAGGTAAACATAAAGTCTGTGTGACTCTCCGGCACCATGGTCGGGTCGCCGCCGCCAAGTCCGGCGCCAGCCCAGCCCCCGCTGGCCAGCGCATACAGCGCCTGGACCATCTGGTAGCCAGCGCCAAGCGGATCGGCCCACGGGTCACGCCAGGCGTCGACGCGCACGCGCACGTGGCCGAAGATCGGGTAGAGCGCGGCGGCGCCGGCGGCGAAGGCCAGCAGGCCTACCACAACATAGCTGGCGCGGCCAGTCAGCACATAGAGCATCGCCAGGAAAATCGTGAAGAACAGCAGCGCCGCGCCGAGGTCTTTCTGAATAATAATGAGGCCAATCGTCAGTCCCCACATCAGCCCGATTGGGACGAGATAGGGCAGCGGCGGGAGGCGCACGCCCTTCAGATAGTAGCTGGCGCCGATCAGGTGGCGCCGCTCGTCCAGGTAGGTGGCCAGGTAGACGACCAGCAGAATCTTGAGCAGCTCGACGGGTTGGAATTGGAACGCGCCCAGGTTCAGCCACAGCCGCGCGCCGTTGCGCTCCACGCCGAAGATCGCGGCCACGGCCACGAGCAGCAGGCCGAGCAGCAGCCAGCTGTAACGATAATGTTTGAGCCAGCTCAGCCGCCAGGGCACAAAGCTTACCGCCGCCAGCACCAGCGCGCCGCTGAGCACCCAGACGACCTGCTTCAGCGCCACGCCGCCGTAGAGAGCGCCGTAGCGCGCCGTCAGATCGGGCTCCAGCCGGCGCATCATCACGAGGCTGATGCCGGCGAGCAGTGTCGCGATTGGCAGCAGCACCTGATCTTCACCCCAGCCACGCAGCGCCAGCGCGAGGTTGATGCTGAGGAATACGCCCACAAACGCGCCCGCGATCGCCAGATCCATCCAGCGCACGACGCCGCCAGCGCCCAGAATGAGCGCGCCGAGGCCGACCAGCAGCAGCAGGCCGGTCGTGATCAGCAGCTCGAGCTCGAGTGTGCGCCCGGCGATACGGCTGCGCAGAGTGTGGATCATGCTCGTTCCGATGGGTGCTTACTCAAACTGCACCGAAAGTGGCAACGTCAGGCCCCGAGTCTTGGCGAGCGCTTGTATGCGCTTCATGGCCTCGACCATCAAGCCAGCATCGATTGTACCATCGTGTGTCCCAGCTAACAACGTCTGTTGCATCGCCGAGAAGTGTCGCACCGCCGTCTGCGTGTCGCCCGCCGCGAGCGCCTGCTGGGCGCTGCTCAGCGCCGCGAGTAGTTCGTCGCGGTGCGCGCCGGCCTGGCCAGCCGCCTCGCCCGCCTCGATCAGCGCGCGGAGGGAGGCAAACGCATCGGTCGAGTCGCTGGGCGTCGTGAGGCTGGGCGGTGATGGTAGGGCTGGCGCGGCCGCGGTCGTGGCGTCGGCGGCCAGAGGAGCCGTCGTCGCGGCACGCCCTGCGGTAGCGGCAGTTCTGGCACCACCGCGCGTCGCAAGGACGACGCCCGCCAGCAGCAGCATAGCCAGCAGTGCGCCGAGCACCGCCAGGCGGGAACGCAAACCAGCCAATGGTGGCCGTAACTGCTGGAATGGATCGGGCGCCGTCGGTGGTCGCGCAGCATGTTGCGGCGTTGGCGGGCCGGCGATGGCTGGCGCGGGCGGCGCCGGGGTGGATGCCCGCGATTTCGCTGGCGTCGACGGTTGCCAGACGCGAGTCGCCTGGTTGTGGATTCCGGCACGTGCAGGCGGCTGCGGCAGTGCTGGCATAGCGGCCCAGGCGTGGGCGAGCGCGTTGGCCAGCTCGCCCGCGCTGCCGAAGCGCACCGCAGGATCCTTTGCCAACGCACGCTGCACCACCGTCTCGACCGCGGGCACCAGATCTGGCCGCCGCGGCAGTGGCGGTGGCGGTGTCTGGATATGATCGATCGCCACGTGCATGGGTGTAATACCGCGGAACGTGCGCCTGCTCGGGCGAGAGATAGCTTGGTGTGCCGAAGATCATGCCAAGCTGCGTTTGATTCGTGCCGCTGATCAGCTGTTTCGCGATCCCGAAATCGGTCAGGACCAGCCTGCTTTGGTCATTCCAGAGCGCGTTGGCCGGCTTGACATCGCGATGAATGATTCCCGCCGCGTGTGCCGCGTCAAGCGCGTCAGCCAGTTGTGTGATGATCTGGATGATCTCCGCGGGCGAGGGACGCATGCCGTGCGCGGCCAGATCGCCGATCCATGCTTCTAATGTCGGACCAGCCAGCAACTCCTGCACCATGTAGATCGCGCTATCCTGCTGGCCAAAGTCGTAGACCTGCACGATATTGGGATGCCGCAGATTGGCGATCAGCCGTGCTTCCTGGCGGAAGCGATCGACAAAGCCAGGTTCCGCGGCGGCGGCTGGGGATAGCACCTTGATCGCGACCGCGCGGTGGAGATTGGTATCGAAGCCGCGGTAGACATTGGCCATGCCGCCGCTGCCCAGCAGCCCCTGGATCTCGTAGGCGCCAAGCCGCGCGCCAATGAGCTGTGGTGGTGCACTCACGCTCTATTCCCCATGGTTTCTCAAATCGCTCACACGATCATCATACGCTTCGCGCGCTGAGCAGCGTATACCTTCATATGTATAACAGCAGTGGCGGGCCGACGGTTACGGCCGCCGCGCTGGTCGGTTTAGCTCTCAGGCTGATCGCGGTGGGTATCGAACCAGACCTTCACGCCAGCCGCTGCCGGGACCAGCAGCATCATCACGATCCAGATGAGCCAGAGCATGGGAGTCCTCCTCACAAGGTTGGGAAGCTAGGAGCGCCCGTACGGGCGCTCCTAGCTTCCCGGTCGTCAGCAATGGTTAGTCGTCGCCTTTGGCCTGGAGCGCGAGCACGCCCAGTTGGCCGAGCTGGATCTCGTACGGCGTTCCGGCCAGCTCCGGGTGCAGCTCAAAGCGCGCGCGCTCGAAGTACTGCACCAGCCGCCCATCTTCCATGTGGGCCTCGCCAATCGGGAGGCCGAAGATCGCCAGGCCACCGCGGTTTTTCCAGAAGGTGCGGAATGGCGTGCCAATCAGGTGTTTGGTCGCCGGGAAGTACCAGACCAGCTCGGCGGTGCTGGTTGGGGCGGTGGTCGTAGTCACCGGCGTGCTATGGCCCAACTCGACGCCCAACAGGCCAATCAGCACGGCGTAGCGCGTGCCGGCGAGATCGGGGTGGAACTCCAGCCGCGCGCGCTCGAAGTACTGGATGACGATGCCGTTCGGCTGCACGAGCGGCTGCGTCAGCGGCAGTCCAAAGATATCCAACCCGCCGCGGGTCCGCCAGAACCCGGCCAGCCGCACATCGATCGCGGTCAGTGGCAGGCGCTGGATGATCACGACCGTGGTCCCGCTGATCGGCGTGGTCCCGCTGATCGGCGTGGTCCCGCT
>WNGB01014533.1_pt1 | contig 10501 bp, 7 predicted proteins | sample 5400681 | NCBI WGS metagenome assembly WNGB01 (sample SAMN13153367, study PRJNA577476) | soil metagenome | isolation source: 115 cm soil or saprolite under grassland replicate 2 | place: USA:California | collected 2016-06-15 | reverse complement strand
ATCATTTTCCGGCTCAGCCTTCGTCATGGCGAGCAATTGTTGTTCGGCTTTTTCCTGCTTTCCCTGCGCCAAAAAAACCGCCGCTAGCGCGGCGCGGGCGAGATTAGATTTTGGATCGAGATCAAGCGCTTTTTTGTAGGTATCTTCGGCGGACTTATAGTCCTGTTTCGCCATAAAAATCGCAGCACTGTTCAGGTGAAAAATGGTCTCATTCGGTTGACGCGCGATGGCCGCGCGCAAGACATTAAGGGCTCGATCTAGATTCCCTTCAGCCAAGGCGATCTCGGCGGCGAGTAGGAACCCTTCTAGCGCGTTTGGGTTTACCTCGCGAATTTTTATGAGGTGCTCATCAGCCTGTGTTAAAGCCAACTCCGATGCCAGCAAACGCGCCAGCTGAAAGCGCGGCGGAATTAGATCTGGTTTCAGATGAACCGCGCGCCGGAATTCTCTAAATGCGTGTCCGTAATTGCCGGCACGGAGATACGCCATGCCCAGTTCATGAAAAGTTTCCGCGGAGGTTGGATCAGCATCAACCGCGTTCAACAAAGCGGTAACCGCTTCCCTGAGTTGGTCACGCCTGAGGCTTTCGCGCGCGGATTTGACGAAGCGTTCACGTTTGGTTTGAGAAGAAACGCCGAGTTCGAAGTACCAGGCGGCGGCTCCGCCAATCGCGACGATCACAAGGCACAAGATACACAGTACGCGTCGCACCGGATATTCTCCCACTGGACCCTCGGCATCTGTGCGAGGGATATCACGCTCGGTGTCTCTTTCAATCATCTTCGAAGTATACCTTTTTGTGTTTAGCAGCGCATCCCGTTCGACGCCCTACCGCCGCGCCAATTCATCCAGCAACGAAAAATCGTATATTTGCTCGGCCCTGGGTAGTTCCTTCAGCCCCATATCCCGTTGATCGAGTTCGAACTCCAATTTCATTGCCCCCGGTGTTGGTTTTCCGTCCAATGCCCAGCCTTTGTGGATTGCGTCATATACGTAAGACGCCTCATCCTGTGACAGAGCTAACTGTTTCATGAGCACGGTTGACGTCTTATCTTTCTGCGCCGCTATCACGCGGATGGCTTCTAACACGGCCTGCGCCGCAGTTCGAAGAAATTCCCGTTGCGACTGGAGAGCGGCCACTGAGAACCCCAATCCACTCTGCGGAATCTCCAATTCGTCCGTTGCTCGGGCGAGCACATGAAACCCCTGCTTCACGAGCCGCACTGTCTCAACGCTGTTGACCAAGGCGGCGGGGACGTTTCCGCTTGCCAGCGCGGCGGCCCGCGCCGTTCCGGCATTGATTACCTTGTAATCGTCGGGTCGCAATCCTTTGCGCCGCAGCAATTCAGTAAGGACAACGTTGACCGTGCCTTGCGCGACATAGCCACCGATTACCTTGCCTCTCAGTTGTTCAATGTTTGAGATTTCTTTAGAGGCAACCAGCATGAAATCAGAACGATTCAACGCGACTAAGCCAACTCGGACTGGCACGCCGCGAAGCGCCGCCCTGCCCGTGGAACCGATGGCAGTATAAAAGTGAAGGTCGCCGGTCAAGAGTGCTGCGAGCGCAGCTCGCGGTTCCAGGACCAAGACACGCGCGTCATAACCGTAGTTCTCAAAGATGCCCAGATGCTTTGCGACATAAATCGCCGTCATGCTGACAGAGTGATTCGCCAGCGCGATGTGCAGCGGTCTGAGCTTGGGCTTCTGCTGCGCGAAGATCGAGTTAGGAAACAAGATTATGACCGTAGTGAATGCCATCCATGCGATTGCGCGCTTTGAAGTGATGATTCTCTGCACTGTGAGAATCCTCCTTCCACCTTGGTTTGTTCCGCTCTCATACTCGCGTAGAAACGTAGATGTCAAACACCTCGCCTCTCTTGCCTAATTCCATCGACGTGCGCTATTGCTTCATTCAGTTTGAAAAATCGAGGGAAAATCATGGACGAAATCCGCATCATCGACACAACTTTGCGCGATGGCAACACCAGCCTGTGGGCGCACAACATGACCACCGGCATGATGCATCCAGTGCTGCGCCATATGGATCAAGCCGGCTTCGACGGCATGGAGTTCTTCGTCAGCGGGCGATTCAAGAAAGTCGTGCGCGAACAGCGCGACAATCCGTGGGATTGGGTGCGTTACGGCCAAAAGGAAATTAAGAACACGCGCTTGCGTTACCACGGTGGTCTCAGCAGCGGTTTTACTTTGACACCCCCTTGCATTCCGCGTCTCATCATCGAGCGAGTCGTTCATTACGGCATTACGCTGACCCGACTCTCGGACCCTTGGAACGATTACGACGAATTAGAAAAGGAAGTCGCCGAGCTGAAAACCCTCGGCATGGAGTCGGTGGTCAATATTATTTACTCCATCTCGCCGCGCCATACCGATGAATATTACGCGCGCAAGGCGCGCGAAGCGGCCGCAATGAAACCCTATCGTGTTTGCTTCAAGGATGTCGGCGGCATGCTCACGCCCGACCGCACGCGTATACTAGCCCGTATCGTGCTCGACAACGCCGGCGATATTCCGGTCGAATTCCATGCCCACTGTAACAATGGCCTCGCCCCGTTTAACCTCTTGGAAGTCGTGAAACAAGGCATCCGTATCGTTCACACTTCTGTGCCACCGCTTGCTAACGGCTCGGCTCAGCCGTCCGTCTTCAACGTTGTGCGCAACCTGCGTGCTCTCGGCTACAAACCGGTGGTCAACGAAAAAATTCTGGAACCGGTGGAGCAACACTTTCGCCGTGTGGCCGAGGAAGAAGGACTTCCAATCGGCGTGCCGCGCGAATACGACGAAACCTGGTACCACCATCAGGTTCCCGGCGGAATGATTTCCAACCTGCGCCACCAGCTCAAAATGCTCGGCAAGGAAGACAAGATGCAATCCGTGTTGGAAGAAATCGTCCAAGTCAGAGCCGAGCTCGGCTATCCCATCATGGTCACCCCCTTTGCCCAATTCGTCGGCAGCCAGGCCGCGATCAACATCATGACCGGCGAGCGATACAAAGAAGTCACCGATCAAGTGATCCAGTACGCGATTGGGCTGTGGGGAAAAGAAGGCGCGGAATACATGGCCCCGGAAGTGAAAGCCAAAATCCTCGACCGCCCGCGCGCCCGCGAGCTGGAAAAATTCGAAGTACGCAACCCGTCATTGGAAGAAGTCAGAAAACAATATGGTGGGCCCAACCTGTCGGATGAAGACTTGCTGCTCCGCTTTTACGCCGGCCCCGAATTCGTCGACGCGCTCAAAACCGCGCCGCCGAGAAAGGAATATCTCGACGCGAGAAAACCCCTGGTGAAGCTCGTCGAGGAATTAGTTAACCGCCGAGACGCGGGACACGTTTATATCCACAGAGACGCCTTCACTTTGTCGGCGGGCCGGAGAACCTAGCAAAAAAATGTGCATTGCCTTCGATTAGCTCAGGTAAACTCATCGAAGCAGTCTACTTGGATTATCGTGCTTCCGGCTTTTTCGCACGGCACACGCCCTGAGGGATTTCTCGCTTTCTACGCTGGCCCGGTTCCAATAATTCGATGTAGGGCGGGGTCCGTTTCACGATAGTACTTCGGTTTCATGGCTTAGACCGCTGATCCGGCAATGTAAGCACACGACGCTTGCGTTCGGGAGAAGCGCGCGGACACGGCGGAAGAAAGGCAAGCAATGGTTGAGGACGACGACCAACAAACCCGGCAGTACCTCCTCGCGCGTTTTTGGGAAGCGGCTCTGGGCTTCTGGCGCAAAGGCGGCGGGCGCACCGCCTGGTTACTGACGCTCACGGTGATCACGATTGCGCTCGTGAATCTCGGCCTCCAGTACCGGCTGAACGTATGGCACCGCGCCATGTTCGATGCGCTCGGCAAGCGCGATGGCAACGAGGTGCTGTACCAATCGATGATCTTCTTCCCCCTGATCCTCGGTAGTGTGAGCGTGGCGGCAGCAGCCACCTATGCAAAATTGACCCTGCAGCGCATGTGGCGCGAATGGCTGAACGCGCACGTGCTAGATCAGTGGCTTACCAGCGGCCGTTATTATCAACTCAACTTGGTTCCGGGCGATCACAGCAACCCGGAACATCGCGTGGCTGAGGATCTGCGCCTGAGTGTCGACGCCCCAGTCGAGTTTGCGATGGGCGTGTTCTCGGCCGTCCTTTCGGCGATCACCTTCATCGGCGTGCTCTGGTTCATCGGCGGCGAGCTCACGATCCCGGTGGGAAGCACGGTACTTCGCATCCCTGGGTTTTTGGTGATCGCCGCTTTCCTCTACGCGGTGCTGGCCAGTGGATCGATGGTCAGTATCGCCCGCGGCTTCGTGGTCGTGGCCGAGAATAAGAACCAGGCGGAGGCCGAATACCGGTATGCGCTCACGCGTTTGCGCGAAAATGGCGAGAGCATTGCGATGCTCGGTGGCGAGAATGAGGAGCGCGCCGGCCTGGACGCGGCGTTCATGACAGTCCGCACGCGCTGGCGCGAACTGATGATGCAGTACATCCGCACCACGATTGTGTCGCAGACCAGTAGCGGCGTCGCGCCAATCATTCCGATCCTGCTATGCGCCCCGAAATATGTCGCCGGGACCATGACTCTTGGCGAAGTCATGCAGGCGGCCTCCGCGTTCCTCATCGTCCAGACGGCGTTCAATTGGTTGGTGGAAAACTATCCGCGCCTCGCCGATTGGACCGCCTCGGCGCGACGACTCGCCTCATTGCTGGTTTCACTAGACCACTTGGAGCGCGCCGACCGCGAAGAAACGACCGGCCGAATTGTGCGCCGGGAAACCGAGGATGGGGCGCTCCGTTTAAGGAACCTCTCGGTTACCTTGAACGATGGGAGCGCGGTAGTGAACGAAGCTGATGTCGCGATCACTCCCGGCGAGAAGGTGCTTGTCGTCGGCGAATCCGGCACCGGCAAGAGCACGCTCGTGCGCGCGATCGCCGGCCTGTGGCCATGGGGCGGGGGCGAGATCCTGATCAAATTCGAAGGGCTGTTCTTAATGCCACAGCAGCCCTATGTGCCGCTCGGAACGCTGCGCCGTGCCGCGACCTACCCCCTGTCGCCCGAGACGGTTGATGATGCCGTGGTCCGTAAGACGGTCGAGGAAGTGGGGCTGGGCCATTTTCTCGACCGTCTTGATGAAGAAGACACACGCTGGGAACACATACTCTCCGGCGGAGAAATGCAGCGGCTCGCGTTTGCCCGCGCGCTTATCCAACGTCCGAACATTATCGTGATGGACGAGGCCACCGCCGCCCTCGACCCATTGAGCCAGGAGCAGTTGATGCAACTGGTCCTGGAGCGGCTCCCTGAAGCCACCGTCGTCAGTGTCGGGCACCGCGCCGAGCTCGAAGCATTTCACACGCGCAAGCTCGTGCTGGAATATCACCCTGAAGGGGCGCGCCTCGTCCGGGATCAACCGCTTCCAAGAACTTTCCGCCGCTCGGCGAGGCTCCTCTCGAGGCTACGGACCCATGACAAATAAGGCGCACAATACGCATCGCGAAGCATGGTAGAAGGTTGTCCTTAAAAGTTTCCCTGGCTGTCGAAGGCGATCGACAAACAAACTGCCGCAATCATCATGACCCCTCAGCCGCGCAACGCGGCACCGATCAGTTTTGCCGAAGTTCGGACCGCAGCCGTGAACGCGAAAAAAGGACCGAAATCTTGGGTCGCGCACATGCTGGTAAAAAATAGTCCTGGGACGTTGCTTTGCAAGTGTTCGTCTAGGACGGGGAAGCCATTCTTACAATCCAATCGCGTTAGGACGTTACCGTTAGCAAGAAATGGGATTTGACTTACATTCACCTTGTATCCTGTCGCGAGAATGATCTGGTCAACGATGCATGTACCTCCGTTCACGGTCACTTCGAGTTCGCCGTTGGGAAGCTCTTTGCAACCGGTCACTTGCGATTCAGGCAATAACTTGATCGTTTCCTTGGAAATGCGCCTTCCAAGCCACGGTTCTAACTTGAGTCGTCCCTCCGCCCAAAATCGCGTAACAAGCGCCTCTTTCTCTTCCGGATTCAAACCGCGAAACCATCCCGGATCGATTGCCAGCATGTCGACGAGCGGGTTTACCCACGACCAATCCGATTTTTCGAATACTGCTGTCAGATGTCGATAAGACAAATACACTGTGTCGGCGCCTTGCTCGCTGATCAGCGCAGCCCATTCAAAGGCGCTTTGCCGTCCGCCGATGATTAGCACGCGTTTGTCTTTAACGGCTGCGAAATCCACAAAATCGCAGGTATGAGCGAACCGGCCCGCCGGAAACAGCGCCCGATATGGTTCCGGCACGTTCGTGAAATAGCAAAACCCGACCGCCACGACCACGTTTTGCGCGGTCATTGTCATGCCGTTTTCCAGTATCGCCTCGAAGCAGGTTGAAGCATCATGCTTGAGGTTGAGAGCGTGCACGCGTGCGGGAAGAGTCTCGATCGCGTTTTTCTGTTGAAACCAATCGCAGTAGCCGAGGTAAAATTCGAGAGCGAGCGGCTCCACTTCATTGGATTTGAGATTTTTCGTTTGGAGGTAACGCTCGATCGTGTCTTCGTCCGACGGATCATAATGCCAATCACAGGCCGAGCGAAGAACCATGTGCTTCGGCATATGGGTTTTCCAAAACTCCATCGGCTTGCCAATGACGACGTGTTCGATACCTGTACGTCTCGCATGAGCCGACATGGCCAACCCAAAGGGTCCCGCGCCGATGATGAGCAACGGAAGATGTTTTGCCATAAAGCCTCAAATAGAAATTATTTAGTTTGTCCCGCAGGCTCTTCAGGATTTCCATGAGATCCACTGCTTATCGTGATGGCCAGTGCCATACAGGCCCCTTCAGTTTGTCCGATCCCGAGAGCTTGGTTTCGCTGAACTCTTTTTCCAGCACGATCGAGTGACATTTCGCCTGCTCTTGAAGCGCGCCGATTAGCCGAGAAGCGTGTGACACGACCAACACTTGCAAACGTTCTGCAGCACGAGCGATCAGTCGTGCCAGCGCCGGCAGCAAGTCAGGATGCAGGCTGGTTTCGGGTTCGTTCAGTACCAGCAAGCCCGGCGGTCGCGGCGTGAGGAGTGCGGCCACCCAAAGCAAGTAGCGCAGTGTTCCGTCAGAAAGCTCCATAGCTTTAAGCGGACGAAGCAGCCCGTGCTGCCGCAGCTCCACCTCGAACCGACCGTCGGTATTCGTGACCGAAACGCTTGCGCCTGGGAATGCATCCTTTATCGAGTTACTCAGTGACTCCCGGTCACCTATCTCTTCGATTGTTTGCAGTGCGGCGGCCAAGTCGGCGCCGTTGTTACTCAGCACCGGCGTGTGGGTGCCGACCTGGGGCAGTCGCGCCGGACCTTGTAAATCCGTTCGGAATTGATCGTAGAACCGCCATCCACGCATTTGCTCCCTGAGCACGAGCATCTCCGGCGCGTTTCGAGGATCCGCACAATGAGTCATCATGCTATCAAAGGTCGATAAGTTTTGACTGATCATGTTCCACTCGCGGTCCTCGCCCCGCGTGCGTACAACTGGGCCGCGGCGATCCACCAGAAGCGAGCCGGGACGCAACACCTCGCCATGCCAGATGCATTCTCGTTTGATCTCAGGATCATGCGCAAATGCTGAGCGAGATGGAGGTGGAAGACCCAGGTCGATCGCATACCCGAATTCATCTCCGGCGAAGCCAAGCTGTAAACTCACCGGCCGTTTACGAGCGGTTCCTTGAACCGGGTGATCGCCTCCGATGACGGCGCGAGAAAATGACTCTGGGCCGGCCCAAAGTGTCGACTGAAGTCCTCCCTCCCTAGCGAGTGAAGGGATGACGCGACCTTGAGCCGTTTCCGCAAGCAAGCGAAGAGCGCGATAGACGTTCGATTTTCCGCTCCCATTCGGACCCGTGAGCACATTAAGCTGCCGGAGCGGAATGACGATGTCGCGCAACGAACGGTAATTGAAGATCGCAAGAGTGAAGAACATCGGATTTTGCGGTTAAACGAACTGTTCTCTTCCGTCTTAGGGAGCGATAAATCGCGCCCCTACCTTGGATCCTTTGGGTTATCGTTTTGCGATTTCATCCAGCAATGAAAAATCATAGACCTGCTCCGACTTCGGCGGTTCTTTTAAACCCATTTCACGCTGGGCGAGTTCGAACTCAAATTTTTGGCTACCGGGTGTTGGCCGGCCATCGAGCGCCCAACCCTTGTGAACGATGTCCAGGATTAGATTCGCGTCCTCCTGTGGTATGGCAAATTGTTTCATGAGCACCGGCAGCACTCTTTCCTTCTGAGTCGCACTTATTCGGATGCTCTCGAGCACCGCTTGCACCACCGAACGAAAAATTTCCCGTTTACTCTGAATGCTGGCGACTGATGTGCCGAGACCACCGGTGGCGAGCTCGATTTCATCCGCAGCTCTCGCGAGCGGGCGAAAACCTTGTCTAACGGCTTTAACGGTTTCGAGGCCGTTCAGTACCGCCGCCGGAACATTGCCGGCGGTGAGTGCGGCAAGCCGCGCCGTGCCGACGTTGAGAATCTTGTATTCATCCGGCTTTAGTCCCCTTCGCCGCAAGAGTTCGATGAGAATGGTATTAACGGTAGCTTGCGCGGTGTAACCGCCGAGTACCTTGCCGCGGAGTTGCTCGACGCTGGTTATCTCCTTGGATGCAACGAGAACGTGATCGGGCCGGTTCAATCCGACCATGATCACGCGCACCGGCACGCCGCGCAGTGCGGCGCGCGTCGTGGTTCCCGTGGCGGTGTAGAAATCCAAGTCCCCGGTCATGAGCGCGGCCAGTGCGGCGCGCGGCTCCAGTACCAAGATTTGCGGTTCAAAACCGTGGCTTTCGAAGATTCCTAGACTTTTACCGACATAGAAATGAGTGGCAGCGATGGTGTGGCTCGGCAGCGCGACTCTAAGCGGACGCAGTTTGGGTTTCTGCTGGGCGAGAGGTGATTGTGGTTCGACCAAGAGGCTAACGCTAAATCCGACGAGCACGAATGCCAGAACCAACCTAGCGATTCGAGACATTGGCAAGCCTTTCGGTCGATGGAGACGTATCATCAGCGATTCGTAAAGATACCACCCACCCGACCCTATGGATGGCCATTAAAGAATTACGCTCGTCGGGACCGCCCGCAAGACTCGGGGCTCGGTCTAGTTTGACTTCCCTACAAAACTAGCGTCGTCGCGGCGAATAAATCCGGGCGGATTACCACTTTTCGAATGGACCTCAAGCCAGTCCCCGTTGGAATTCACCACGCTCACTCGTGTTCCTGCCGGGATATTGGCTAAGACCTTAGAAGATCCCGAGGGTCCCTCAAAGACGGTCATGACGCGAAGGACTTCATAGATCCCGGGATTAGCTCCGCGCTGGGAAGCAGATGAAGGAGCGGGCCCAGATTTGGACCCTCCCGCCGGTGCTTGTCGCGCGGATTCGGGCGGCTGAACCGTCGAGGCGAGATTGCTGTCACTCGTTTCGCCGGCAATTTTCGGTTCTTCGACCGTACCCGGTGGCGCTTGCGGCGCAACTCTTGCCTGCTCTGTGGGAACGGGCTCCTGCTTGACCGGTCGGCGCAACAAATCTGTGCCGAAATAAATGCCCGTCCCGGCAGCGATGATAAGCGCAAAAACGACGCCGATGATCAACGCAGTATTGATGCCGCGACCTTCTCGAATTGGCGAGATCGCCGCCGGACGCGCTCCTGGGGCCGAAAGCCCTTCCGATGCGGCTCGCGGCGCTGCTTGTGTGGGAGTCGATGTCGGCGTCTGAACTTCTTCTATAGTGCTTGATAGGATCGGCTCAGTTGCCTTAGCCACTCTTGCGCCGCAGTTTCCACAGAAATTTTTTCCTTGGTCGACTTGTTTGCCGCATTCGGTGCAAAACATGGGCGCTTACCTCCGAGAATTAATGCGCGCTGTCGCGCGAGTTGGGCGAAACATTAACCAATGAAGATGGACCGTGTCAACGATAGCGGGTTCACAGCCTTGTATCGGCCCGACGTCCGAAGCAGCCTTCTTTCCGCGGCGGCTAGATCTGCTCCGCGGCACCGCTTACTACGGGCTTACCGGGATCGTCCTCCACGTCCGACTTGGCAACTATTACTGCAACAAACAGGCGCATCAGCGCAAATGGTTTTCGGCACTTATCGTCCGCCTTGGCGATTACGCAGGCAGGCGATAGCAATAGTTGAACTGAGGCTCCCGAGCAGATACAGGAATCAAGTATGGACAAGCTTCGCCCGCTTCACGATGCCATCGCTCTCGACGTCGAAGACGCCATGTCACTCGCGATGGGCTGCGGCCTCGAATCGCTAATTCCCTTCGCAGCAAGCCATGAGATCATGCGGCAGAAGCGACAAGATCTTACATTGATCTGTCCGATCTCCGACATGCAATTCGACCAGCTCATTGGCGCGGGCTGCGTGAAAAAGGTCATCGCGTCGTGGGTCGGCAACGTCGCTGCCGGGCTGGGACACAACTACCGGCGCGCGGCGGAATCCGGCATACC
>WNGB01020997.1_pt1 | contig 10505 bp, 8 predicted proteins | sample 5400681 | NCBI WGS metagenome assembly WNGB01 (sample SAMN13153367, study PRJNA577476) | soil metagenome | isolation source: 115 cm soil or saprolite under grassland replicate 2 | place: USA:California | collected 2016-06-15 | reverse complement strand
GCACCGCCGTTGAACCAATCTCCGCTCGTTCCCGCGAAAGCGGGAATCCAGGGGCTGAGAACTCGGCCAAAGTGCTGGGTCCCCGCCTCCGCGGGGACGAACGGAATTTAATGGCGATTCAAACTAATCTCATCTCGCTAGTCCGGTTAAAAATCGGGCGAAACAGCCCAGGCCGTCGGCTAATCCTTGCCAGATGTGGCCAGCGGGTCACTGTTGGGACATAAAAGGCACTGGTTACCCCGTTTTTCCCGGGTCTGAGTGCTAAAGACGCTCGATTGCAGGATTTCCCCAGGCTAGGATTGCATCTGGGCGTGAATCTGGTTCGTATACCGGGGGCATTGGGGGCAATGACGCCATGATCGTCGTCGTGGGCTTGGCGTTCGAGGCTCGTATCGCTGCGGGCCCCGGTATACAGGTCATTTGCAGTGGCGATGGGCGCCATCTCGGGCGCTCGCTCGCTGCTGCGGTGCGGGAAAACTGCGGGGGGCTGGTCAGCTTCGGCGTGGCAGGCGGGTTGGACCCCGATCTGCAGCCAGGCGATTGCATCGTCGCATCGGCCATCCTCTCCGGCACCAGCCTCATGCCGACCGACCCGGCGTGGTCGCAGAACCTGATCGACACCGTCCCGAACGCCACCCTGGGCGTGCTCGCGGGCGTGCTGGCACCGGTGGCTACCGCCGAGGCCAAGCGCGCCTTGCACCAAAAGACCGGCGCGGTCGCGGTCGACATGGAATCCCACATTGTGGCGAGCGTGGCTCAGAAGCACGCGATCCCAATGGCGGCGATCCGCGTCATCACCGATCCGGCTGGCCGGGCGCTGCCCAAATCAGCGCTTGCCGCCATGCGCCCGGACGGCACGACCGATTTCCCGGCCATGATGCATCACCTGTTCAAGAATCCGTGGGAACTGCCGACAATCCTGCGGACGGCGCTTGATGCCCGCGCAGCCCGCGCCACGCTCATGCGTGGCCGCCAGTTGCTCGGCCCACGCCTGGGCCTGCCGGAGTTCGAGCGACTTGAGCTTGACGTGGCGTGACTTGATGTGACATGGGCGGGCGCGGCCTATTCCGGGCCGTAGGGCGCAATCGCTTTATTGCGCCGTTTCGAAGGCAACCTTCCGACAATGGGGTCGGCCCGGCCTCGTGGCAGGAATGGCGCAATAAAGCGATTGCGCCCTACAGGCTCCTATTCAGCGGCTTCCATCGGGACCCGTGGGCTCGCAGCCGCCTTGTTGGCGCGCTCGGCCGCCTCGGCCGTGCGGATCTCCGACAGCTTGCGCTGAACCTGGTCCGAGTACACGTATTGCGCCGGCCGCTGCGCATCGAGCGCGATCTCGGGCGCCATCTCGCCGTCGGTACGCGGGCCGCGCAGCCAAGCCCGCAACGCCTGCAGCGGCTGCTGCAGCGTCGCATGGGCGGCGGTCGGCTCGTAACCGCAATGAGCCATGCAGTTTGCGCATTTCTCATATCGGCCGGTGCCATAGGAGTCCCAGTCGGTGGTCTCCATCAGCTCCTTGAAGGTCGGGACGTAGCCCTCGCCCAACAGGTAGCAGGGCTTCTGCCAGCCGAAGACGTTGCGCGTCGGCATGCCCCAGGGCGTGCAATGGTAGGTCTGGTTGCCGGCCAGGAAGTCGAGGAACAAGGCCGAGTGGACAAAGGTCCATTGCTTGCCCTGGCCGCGCGCGAAGATGTCGCGGAACAGCTCCTTGGTCTTGCGCCGATTGAGGAAATGCTCCTGGTCGGGAGCGCGCTCGTAGGCATAGCCGGGCGAGATCGAGACGCCGACACCCAGATCCCTGGCGAAGTCCAGGAACGCCGCGATGTCCTGCGGCGGATGGCCGTCATAGATCGTGGCGTTGACGTTGACGATGAAGCCCTTGGCCTTGGCGGCCTTGATCGCCGACACCGCACGCTCGAACACGCCGTCCTGACAGACCGACTTGTCGTGATGCTCCTTGAGCCCGTCGAGATGCACCGAGAAGAACAGATAAGGCGACGGCTCGAACAGATGCAGCTTCTTTTCGAGAAGCAGCGCGTTGGTGCACAGCGACACGAACTTCTTGCGCGCCACGATGCCCTTGACGATCTCGCCGATCTCCTTGTGGATCAGCGGCTCGCCGCCCGGGATCGCCACCATCGGAGCGCCGCATTCATCGACCGCATCAAGGCACTCCTTGACCGACAGGCGCCGATTCAAGATGGCGTCCGGATAGTCGATCTTGCCGCACCCGAAGCACGCGAGATTGCAGCGGAACAAGGGTTCCAGCATCAACACCAGCGGATAGCGCTCGCGGCCCAAGAGCTTCTGCTTGAGCAGGTATGCACCGATCCGCATCTCCTTAAGGAACGGAATTCCCATCAGCTTGCGCTCTCTTGCTGTCGGGCGCCGCCCGATATGAAACGTCAGGATGGAAACGTCAGGATGCCTTTGCCAGTTCCGGCGGCAGGCGGAACTCGATCTTTTCCTGCCGGCCCGGCAGGATCGAGACCTCCACGGGTCCCAATCGGCGCAAGGCATCGATGACATCGTCGACCAGAACCTCCGGCGCGGAGGCGCCCGCGGTGATGCCCACCGTGTTCATGCCCTTGAGCCAGGTTGGATCAAGCTCGCTGCCATCGGCAATCAGATAGCTCGGCCTGCCCTCTTCGCTGCCGATCTCGCGCAACCGATTGGAGTTCGAGCTGTTGGTCGCGCCGACCACGAGGATCATATCGACGAGCTTGCTGAGCTCGCGCACGGCCGACTGGCGATTCTGGGTCGCATAGCAGATATCGCGCGTCTCGGGACCCACGATGTCGCTGAACTTGCGCTGCAGCGCCGCGATGACGCCCTGCGTGTCGTCGACGCTAAGCGTCGTCTGCGTCACATAGGCAACCGGCGTATCGGACGGCAAGGCGAGCGCCTCGACGTCGGCCTCGCTCTGCACCAGGATTACCGGGCTCGGGATCTGTCCCATGGTGCCCTCGACCTCCGGATGCCCGGCGTGTCCGATCAGGATGAGCTGGCGGCCCTGCCCCACGTAGCGCTTGCCCTGGTTGTGAACCTTGGTCACCAGCGGGCAGGTCGCATTCAGCACCGGCAGATTGCGCGAGGCGGCCTCGTCCTCAACGCTCTTGGCCACGCCATGGGCGCTGAAGATCGTCACGGCGTCGGGCGGCACGTCGGACAGGTCCTCGACAAACCGGGCGCCTTTGGCCTTGAGGCTCTCGACCACGTGCTTGTTGTGCACGATCTCGTGGCGCACATAGACCGGCGGGCCATATTTCTCGAGCGCGCGCTCGACAATCTCGATCGCGCGCACGACGCCGGCGCAAAATCCACGCGGTTGGGCCAGAATAACCTTCATAAACTCCCTTTGTCGGCCAATGGCCGATCCGTCCTGGTAGGCCGCCTGGGCGGCATATAAAGGTCAAACCCCCTTGGGGGAAGACTTGCCGACAAGTTGCACGACGTCTCGCCGAGCATCCTTGCCGAGCGCCTCGAACACCTTTGCGACAATGCCTTTGGCATCGAGCCCCGCCTTGGCGTACATGGCGGTCGGGGAATCCTGGTCGATGAAGGCGTCGGGCAGCACCATGGCTCGCACCTTGAGCCCGTGATCGAGCGCGCCGTGCTGGGCCAGCGCCTGCAGAACGTAGGCGCCGAAGCCGCCGATTGCGCCCTCCTCGACCGTGATGAGCACCTCGTGCTCGCGCGCAAGCCGCAGCACCAGATCGACGTCGAGCGGCTTGGCGAAACGCGCATCGGCCACCGTCGCCGTCAGCCCCTGGGTGGCCAGCGTCTCGGCTGCGAGCAGGCATTCCGAGAGTCTGGTGCCGAGCGAGAGCAGCGCCACGCTGGTGCCCTCGCGCACAATGCGGCCCTTGCCGATCTCCAGCGGCACGCCGAATTCCGGCATGTCAACGCCGACGCCATCTCCACGTGGATAGCGGAAGGCGCTCGGCCGGTCGTCGATCACGGCCGCAGTCGCGACCATATGCACGAGCTCAGCCTCGTCCGCCGCCGCCATGATCACAAAACCGGGCAAGCAGCCGAGATAGGGCAGATCGAACGAGCCGGCATGGGTCGGACCGTCGGCGCCGACGAGGCCGGCGCGGTCGATCGCAAAGCGCACCGGCAGCCGCTGAATTGCGACGTCATGCACGATCTGGTCATAGCCGCGCTGCAGGAAGGTCGAGTAGATCGCGGCAAACGGCTTGTAGCCCTCGCTCGCGAGACCCGCGGCGAACGTCACACCATGCTGCTCGGCGATGCCGACATCGAAGGTGCGGGCGGGAAACTCCTTGGCGAAGATGTCGATGCCCGTGCCGGACGGCATCGCCGCCGTGATCGCCACGATGCGATCGTCCTTCTTGGCTTCCTTCACCAGGCTCTGGCCGAACACAGCTGTGTAGGACGGCGCATTGGCCTTCGCCTTGATCTGCTTGCCGGTCGCGACGTCGAACTTGACCACGCCGTGGTACTTGTCCCGCGACGCTTCGGCCGGAGCGTAGCCTTTGCCCTTCTGGGTGACCACGTGGACCAGAATCGGTCCTTCCTTGGCATCGCGCACATTGCGCAGGACGGGCAGCAGATGGTCGAGATTGTGCCCGTCGATCGGGCCGACATAGAAGAAGCCAAGCTCCTCAAACAGCGTGCCACCGGTCACCAGGCCGCGCGCATATTCCTCCATGGCGCGGGCGCGCTGCTCCAGGAACTTGGGCAGCCGCTTGGCGAGCTGATGGACGACGTGACGCAGCGAGCGATAGGGCCGTCCTGACACCAGCCGTGCCAGATAAGCCGACAGCGCGCCCACCGGCGGCGCAATCGACATGTTGTTGTCGTTGAGAATGACAATAAGTCGCGAATTCATCGCGCCGGCATTGTTCATGGCTTCGTAAGCCATGCCCGCCGACATGGCGCCATCGCCGATCACGCTGATGATGTTGTGCGACTGCCCGGCCAGATCCCGCGCCACCGCCATGCCGAGACCGGCGGAAATCGACGTCGAGGAATGCGCTGCCCCAAAACAGTCGTATTCGCTCTCGGCGCGCTTGGTGAAGCCCGAGAGGCCACCACCCTGGCGCAGGGTCCGGATCTTGTCCCGCCGCGAGGTCAGGATCTTGTGCGGATAGGCCTGATGGCCGACGTCCCAGATCAGCCGGTCGCGCGGGGTGTCGAACAGATAGTGAAGCGCGACCGTCAGCTCGACCACCCCGAGCCCTGCCCCGAGGTGGCCGCCGGTCACGGCGACCGCGCTGATAGTCTCGGCCCGCAACTCGTCGGCGACTTGCCGCAGCTGCTTCTCGTCAAGGCGGCGCAGATCCGCCGGGGAGTTGATGGTGTCGAGGATCGGAGTGGGCGCTGTCATGATTGCAACATCATTGTCCCTAGCACACGGAGTGCGGATGACGCGTTACGTCGATATGGCTATTGATCGTGGCGTCTAAACCCCCCAATGGAGACCCCCTCAGGACGAGGGGCGCGGGAACCACCCGCTAGCCAGATTGTCGTAAACGCAGTGCATAGCCGCATGGTTCACTCGGTTCAATGGTTAATCCGGCTATTAAACCTGCAAAGTCCGGAAAGAACAAGACATGCTGAGATCAAAGATTGTATCCGTGGTCAATACTTGCGCAAACCACGGGTGGACGGTCGTTGTTATGGCTGCGATATTGGCAGTATTGTGTGGCTATTACTCAGCAAGAAACTTTTCAATTGACACGAATGTCAACAAACTAATCTCAAGCGATCTTGATTGGCGCAAGAATGAGCTTGCGTTAGACGCTGCATTTCCTTACCGCCACGAGATTATCGTGGCTGTGGTCGAGGCCCCGACTTCGGAGCTGGCGTCGCAGGCCACGGCCGAGCTGATCGAGAAGCTCGCCACCCATGCCAAGGTCTTCAAGTCGGTGACTGAGCCGGCCGGTGGCGCGTTCTTCAGCAAGAATGCCCTTTTGTTTGCGTCACTCGACCAGACAACCGCCTTCACCTCCCAATTCGCCCAGGCGCGGCCCCTCCTCCAGGTGCTGGTGTCGGACCAGAACTGGCGGGGGCTGGTCCAGGGCCTCAGCCTGGCTTTGGCGGGCGTCCAGCGGAATATGTATACCCTGGACGCCATGGACCGCCCGCTGACCATGTTCGCGAGCACCATCGAGGATGCGATCGCGGGACGTCCTGCGAGCTTTTCATGGCGCGAGCTCGCGGCGGGCAAATCGCCGACCCCGGGCGACCTGCGGCGTATCATCGAAATCAGGCCGGTGCTTGACTTCGCCGCGCTTGAGCCTGGCGAGGCCGCCACCAGGACGATCCGCCAAGTCGTCTCCGACCTCAAACTCGACACCGAATATCGCGCTCGGGTGCGCCTGACCGGGCCGATCGCCATTCAGGACGAAGAGTTTGGGACACTCAAGGAGAACGCCGAGCTCAACGCCTTCGTGTCGCTGGCCTTTCTCGTCGGCATTCTGTGGCTGGCGCTGCGTTCGGCGAAGATCATCGCGGCGGTGCTGATAAGCATCTTTGTGGGCCTTGCGATCACGGCTGCGCTCGGCCTGGCGCTGGTGGGATCGCTCAACCCCATCTCCGTGGCGTTCGCGGTGCTGTTTGTCGGGATCGGTGTCGATTTCGGGATCCAATTCAGCGTGCGCTATCGCGCCGAGCGCCACGCAATGGACGATCTGCACGTCGCGCTGCGGCATGCGGCCCGCCATGCCGGCGTGCCGCTCACGCTGGCAGCGGCGGCAACCGCGGCGGGATTCCTGTCATTCCTTCCGACCGACTACAAAGGCGTCTCGGAGCTCGGCGAGATCGCCGGGTTCGGCATGATCGTCGCTTTCATCGTCAGCGTCACGCTGCTGCCCGCCCTCCTCGCCCTGATGAATCCGGGCGGCGAAACAGAGCCCTTGGGCTACGCGGGTCTCGCCCCCGTCGACCGGTTCATGGAGCGCCATCGCATCCCCATCATCATCGGCACGGCCATCGTGTCGCTCGGCGGATTGCCGTTGCTCTACTTCCTGCAGTTCGACTTCAACCCGATGAACCTGCGAAGCCCGAAGGTCGAGTCGATTGCGACCTACCTCGATCTGCGCCGCGACCCGGCCAGCGGATCGAACAGTGTCCATGTGCTCGCGCCCTCGCAGGCCGAGGCGCAGCGCGTCGCGGAGCGGCTTGCGCCGCTGCCGGAAGCCGATCGCGTGTTGACCCTCAACACCTTGATCCCGACCGACCAGGACCAGAAGCTTGCGCTGATCAGCCAGACGGGCCGTACGCTGGAGCCCGCATTCAAGGCGTCGCCGCGCCCCGCCCCCAGCGATGCGGAGAACATCACGGCGCTCAACCGCGGCACCGATATGCTGACGAGCGCCGCGGGCACTCAGAATGGCCCGGGCGCCGAGGCCGCCAAGCGGCTCGCCGCCGCGCTCAAAACGCTTGCCACCGGCGACCAGGCGCAGCGGGCGCGCGCGGAATTTGCTTTCGTCTCACCGCTGCGCACTGCGCTCGCAGGATTGCGCGACTCCTTCGAGGCGCAAGAGATCACCGCCGACAACATCCCGTCCGACATCAAGGTGAAATGGTCGCTGCCCGATGGCCGCAGCCGTGCCGAGGTCCATCCCAAGGGCGATCCCAACGACAACGAGGTCCTGCGCAATTTTGCCCGCGCCGTGCTCGCGATCGCGCCGACCGCGAGCGGCGGCCCGATCGCCATCCTCAAATCCGGCGACACCGTCGTGCACGCCTTCGTGGCGGCGGGCTTGTGGGCCTTTCTGTCGATCGCGATCCTGTTGTGGATCGTGCTTCGCCGCTTCGTTGACGTACTGCTGACGCTCATCCCGCTGTTGCTCGCCGGCGTCGTCACTCTCGAGATCTGCGTGCTGATCGGGCTCAAGCTCAACTTCGCCAACATCATCGCGCTGCCGCTGCTGCTCGGCGTCGGCGTGGCTTTCAAGATCTATTACATCATGGCCTGGCGCGCCGGTCAGACCGGCCTCCTGCAATCGGCGCTGACGCGCGCCGTGATCTTCAGCGCGATGACGACGGGAACCGCGTTCGGGAGCCTTTGGCTGTCGAGCCACCCTGGCACATCGAGCATTTCCAGCCCGTCCTGATGGGCCCGCCACGGGAAGTCGGCAAGCCTTGAGGCACCTGGTCAAAAGGCCTGGCCAGGAACTTGGCCAGGAAACTTGGCCGGGACCTTGGCCCGGGACCTTGGCCCGGAACTGGCAGGGCCGATTACACCCTCTTTACATATCGCTTCCATGAAGGAATGCCGGCTGGCCCATTCAACCGGCATTCATCCCAATTGCAATAGGATAAAACTCTGTATAAATTTTTCGTAAAGACGACGCAAAGACGTCGCCGCCAGAGGAGAATCCAGTGTCGGAAATTCCGGCCGATGCGCGTTCGCGCGCAAAGTTTTTGCCGCGTGTCGGCGCGGAGCACGAATGGGTCGATTTCTCGCCGCGCTCGGTGGCACAGCGCTACGACCGCCTCTCGGGGCTCATTCCACTGTTCGACTGGCTGTTCTTCCAACCGCCCGGGTTCCGCGCCAAGGCCGTTGACCGTCTGGATCTTCGCCCCGGCGAGCATGTGCTTGAGATCGGCTGCGGGACAGGCCGGAACCTCCCGTACCTGAGCAAGGCGGTGGGGCCGCATGGCCACGTCTATGGCGTCGACCTCTCGCCCGGCATGCTGGCACGAGCACGCGCCCTCTGCGACCGCAATCACTGGTGCAACGTCGAGCTGATCGAAAGTGACGCGGCCAACTACCGCGCGCCGGCTCCGCTCGACGGCGTCATGTTCGGGCTATCCTACAACACCATGCCGCATCACCTCCTGGTGCTGCGCGAAGCCTGGGCGCAGCTGCGGCCAGGTGGCCGGCTGGTCATCATGGACGCCAAGCTTCCGCCCGGCCTCGGCGGACGGCTCGTGTTGCCGTTCAGCCTTTGGCTCATGAAGCACACGATGCTTGGCAATCCGCTGATCGAGCCCTGGGAGGACCTCGCCCGCCTCGCCGGCTCGATCGAGATGGAGCAATTCATGTTTGGCTCCTGGTACATCTGCCGCGCCACCAAGAGCTGAAGCGCCGCTCGCAGAAACGCCCCCGAATTGGCTTTTGAGCCTGTCTGCAATGAACTATCTTCATTGCATGTCCGGCCGAACGGGCCGTCGGAGGGAGTATCATGAGCGAGCGTGAGCAATGTTGGGTGATCAACAACGAGGTGATCGACCCACCGCCCAAGCTCGCGCTCAGCCGGGAGCAACTGACCGAGCTCCACCATCAGTTCATTCACGACCTTGACATCAAGGGCATCCTGGTCGGTGCGGGCCCCTTCCTCGACGACACCGGCAACCGCTTCGGCACCGGCATGATCATCTTCCGCGCCGCGACTCGCGCGGAGGCCGAGACGATCGCCAACAGCGAGCCCTACATCGCGCATGGCACCCGCCGCCTCAAGCTGGTGCCGTGGCAGCGCATTGCTGGTCATTGAGCAGACCAGATGCATCAAGAGGCATTCGCATGATGAACATCGCTGTGCGGACCCATGATCGCTTCATTGCGGTCGACGGCCTCGACATTCGCTATCTCGAGGTTGGCAACGGCGTGCCGGCGATCCTGCTGCACGGCAGCTCGCTCGGCTCCTCGGCGGATGTCTTTCGCCGCAACCTGCCGGCGCTCGCCAACGGAGGCGTGCGCGCGATCGCGGTCGACCTTCCCGGCTTTGGCAAGAGCGATCCGGCCACTGATCTGAGCGGCGCAGCGCGCAACGCCTTCATCCTGCGCTTCATGGATGAGCTCGGCCTCAAGCGCGCGGCGCTGATCGGCCACTCCTCGTCCGGCGGCCCTGCCGTCAGCATCGCACTCAAGAATCCCGATCGCGTGTCGCACGTGATCGTGCTCGGCACCGGCAGCCTGCTGCCGGCGCTCGAAGCCGGCGGCACCAAGGTGGGCGGGCGCGAGGGCGCCGCGCAGGCGCGCCTCGAGGAGCGCATGGTCAAGCAGGAGCCCACGCTTGACGACACGCGTGCGCTGCTCGAAGCCAATCTGTTTCATCACGAGCTGATCACCGAGGAGGAGCTTGCGCTGCGGCACCAGAACAGCATCGGGCCTTGTTTCGCTCAGTTCGTGCGTCGTCATGAAGCGGCGGAAGACGGGGGCATCAAACCATCAGTGCCGCTGTGGCAGCGCCTCGTCGAGCTGAAACAGCCGCTGCTTCAGATCTACGGACGCAACGATCGCGCCCGCGCCGAGGAACGCGCCAAGCTCTTGAAGGAGCGCTACCCGCAGCTCGATCTGCATTTCGCCGACGGCTGCAAGCACCTGGTACCGTGGGACGCCGCCGAAATGTTTCACAAGCTGGCGGTGCCGTTTCTGACGCGCTGAAGCGACGTTCCCACACTGCAGTGGCCATCGTGTGCCGTGCAAACCAGGAGCAGGCGGACCACATCAAATGCCGCTGGTGGGCAAGGCGCACGATAGGCTCGTGATTGTTGAAAGTCGTGCCCGCGCCTTTGCCCACCCTACGATT
>WNGB01028218.1_pt1 | contig 10506 bp, 10 predicted proteins | sample 5400681 | NCBI WGS metagenome assembly WNGB01 (sample SAMN13153367, study PRJNA577476) | soil metagenome | isolation source: 115 cm soil or saprolite under grassland replicate 2 | place: USA:California | collected 2016-06-15 | reverse complement strand
CGGCGTCATCGGGCAGAGTGCGTCGTGCAGCACGAAGGGTTCGTCGCCGGCCCGGATGCCCTCCCACGTGGTGGCGAAGTCGACGAGCGTCACGCCCGCGTCGCCGAGCGCCCACGAGGCGCAGGCGACCAGCGACTCTCCGTGGATCAGCGCGTAGGGCAGCGACCCCCGCCCGCTGTCGGCGACCGTGCCGAGCGCATCGGGTACGTCGGCGGGGTCGGACTCGTCGTACGGCATGGTCACCCGGCAAACCTAGTGGTCACCCCGACACACTTCCGGAAGTGACCACTAACGCGGGCCCAGACGCAAACAGGGCCCCCGGTCACCCGGGGGCCCTGCCTGGTAGAACTCAGGAAGCCAGCACCTCGTCGAGGAGGGCTTCCGCCTTGTCTTCGTTGGTGTGCTCCGCCAGCGCCAGCTCGGAGACGAGGATCTGGCGAGCCTTCGCCAGCATCCGCTTCTCACCAGCGGACAAACCACGGTCACGCTCACGGCGCCACAGGTCACGCACGACCTCGGCGACCTTCATGACGTCACCGGAGTGCAGCTTCTCCAGATTGGCCTTATAACGACGCGACCAGTTGGTGGGTTCTTCCACCTGGGAGGCCCGCAGGATGTCGAAAACCCGGTCGAGTCCTTCCCTGTCGACGACGTCGCGGACGCCGACCAGATCGAGGTTGCACGCCGGGACCCGAACAACAAGGTCCTGCTGGGCAACGATGCGGAGGACGAGGTACTGCTTGTCCTCTCCCTTGATGGTGCGTGTCTCGATGTCCTCGATGACGGCCGCTCCGTGATTTGGGTAGACAACCGTTTCGCCGACGGTGAAAGTCATGTGCAGTTAACCCCTTTCCAGGTGACTAGTCTAACACGGTTTTCGAGCGCCTCCGAAAGCGTTTGTGCAGGTCAGAGCCACATTCAGGGCTTGACAGATCACCCTTTGTTGTGGTGGGCAACGGATTCGTCCGGGCCCAATCACACGGATCCGGCCGCGATGGCAGACGTTCGGGGTCACCGTGGTTGATACTGCGTGCCATGTCCGCCAAAGGATTCGACGTACGCCGCACCCTCAGCGAGAGCCTGACGCTCGGACTGGTGCGCGCGAGTCATCCGAAGACGGCCGTCGTGACCGCGGCTGCCGTGACCGCGGCCGCCGGACTGGCCGGGCGAAGTACGTCGGGCGTAGCGGTCGTCTTCGCCACCGTGTTGGCCGGCCAGGCGGTCCTCGGCTGGCACAACGACCTGGTCGACCGCGAGCGCGACGCCCGCCACGACCGCACCGAGAAACCCCTGGTCAGCGGGGCTGTCGAGCCCGGAACCGCCTGGTTCGCGATGGCCTGCGGGGTGCTGCTCGTCGTCCCACTCTCGATCGCGAACGGCGTCACTCCCGGCCTCCTCCACCTGGGCCTGTTGCTGCTCGCGCTGGCGAGCAACACCGGCCTGCTGCGGCGTACGCCGTTCTCCTGGGTGACCTGGGCCGCGACCTTCGCGCTGTGGCCGCCCTTCCTCTCGTACGCCGGTTCGCTGGCCGCGGCGCCGACCGCGTCGGTCACGGTGCTGAGCGCGCTGCTCGGGGTCGGCGTGCACGTGGCCCTGGCCCTCCCCGGCCTGGTCGCCGACAACCAGGACAAGAGCCGCAGCTTCCCGCTGCTGATCGCGCTGAGGATCGGCGCGCCCAAGCTGCTCGTGGCCACCGTCATCTATCTGGTCCTGGTCACCGCGGGGCTGGTGGCGGTGGGCCTGACGGTCGGCCTGCGCTACTGAACGCGCACCGACAGGACCGGGCCGAGGCCGGACCCCGACGACACCCAGCCCGCGAGCCTGACCACGAGGCCGAACCTGGGACCGGCTACCAGGTCCGGCAACGCTAGGCTGTGCCCGCAACACCGGCAGCTCCGACCGAGCTCCAACCCAGTTCCACCCCCGTTCCACCCCCGTTCCAAGGGCCGCGTTCCAAGGCCACCGACGCGAAGGTTGACCGATGCTCCACCGCCGTTCCCTCGCCCGACCGACTGCCCGGCGCATCGCGCTGGCCACCGGCGTACTCCTGGTCGCCGCGCCGCTGTCGTCCTGCGGGTTCGACAACGCCACCGACCAGATCTACGTCTCGTCCGCCGGGGTCGACTCCCGCCTGGGCCCGGTCGACGTCCTCAGCGCCGTCGTGGTCTCCGCGGAGGACGGTAGTGGCACGTTCATCGCGACGTTCTCCAACAACGACGCCGCCCGCGCCGAGCAGGTCACCGACATCACCGCCGGTACGACGGACCCGACGCTCAAGGTGTTCGGCTTCGAGACGATCAAGCTGACCCCCGGCGGCTTCGTCAACCTGGCCGACGTCGACGGCGAGAACGACGGCGTCGTCCTGACCGGCGACGGGATCGAGGCCGGCTACTACGTCGACCTCGTCTTCGACTTCGGCCGCGCCGACCAGATCAAGCTGAGCGTCCCGGTGGTCGCCGACGACAACATCTACGAGGGCCTCGACCGCAGCGGCTCCGTCGACCTGACGCCGACCGAGTCGCCCTCCCCCGAGGCGACCAAGTCGCACAAGAAGAGCTGAGGCACCGGCAGATGACCTACACGCTGGTGCTCGTCCGTCACGGCGAGAGCGACTGGAACGCCAAGAACCTCTTCACCGGCTGGGTCGACGTGGCCCTCACGGAGAAGGGCGAGCTCGAGGCGATGGCCGCCGGTCAGCAGCTGGCCGAGGCCGGGATCCTGCCGGACGTCGTACACACCTCGCTGCAGCGGCGCGCGATCAACACCGCCAACCTGGCCCTCGACGCGGCCGACCGGCACTGGATCCCGGTGAGGCGGTCGTGGCGGCTCAACGAGCGCCACTACGGCGCGCTTCAGGGCAAGGACAAGAAGCAGACGCTGGCGGAGTTCGGCGAGGAGCAGTTCATGCTGTGGCGCCGCAGCTTCGACGTACCCCCGCCGCCGCTCGACGACGACAGCGAGTTCTCGCAGGCCGGCGACCTCCGGTACGCCGACCTCGGCGACGAGCTGCCCCGCACCGAGTGCCTGAAGGACGTCATCGCGCGGTTCCTGCCCTACTGGGAGTCCGACATCGTGCCCGACCTCCAAACCGGGAAGACCGTGCTGGTCACGGCCCACGGCAACAGCCTCCGGGCCCTGGTCAAGAACCTCGACCAGATCAGCGACCAGGACATCGTCGGGCTCAACATCCCGACCGGAATGCCGCTGATCTACCGGCTCAACGACGAGCTGCGGCCGACGGTCGCGGGTGGCGAGTACCTCGACCCCGAGGCCGCGGCCGCCGCCGCGGCGGCCGTCGCCAACCAGGGCCGCTGAGCCCGCGGGCCTGGGTCATCCCCCGCTTACGGTTGACCCAGGCGCGCGGAGTCTGCGGGGTCAGTCGTCGTGCTTGGGCGGGTGCTCGCCGGTCACCACGAAGATGACCCGGTTGGCGATCGAGACCGCGTGGTCGGCGATCCGCTCGTAGTAGCGCCCGAGCAGGGCCACGTCCACGGCCGGTTCGACGCCGTGCTCCCAGTTGTTGCCGAGCAGCTCCCGGAAGCCGGTACGCCGCAGCGTGTCCATCTCCTCATCGGCCTTGCGCAGGTCGGCGGCGGCGTCGACGTCGCGGTGCTCGATGATGCCGGCAACGCTCTGGACCATCGACTCGGCGACCTCCGCCATCCGCCGGATGGTCGGCTCCGCCGTGTCGGACCATCCGGAGCGCGGCGACGATCGTGCGCAGGTCGCCGGCGACCGGCTGCTGGAGGGAGAGCAGGGAGAAGGCGGTGTCCTCGACCCGCTCCCGAGAGGCGTCGATCACCGCGTCGCGGGAGATGACCTGCTCGGCGAGCTGGACGTTTCCAGTCAGCAACGCCTCGGTCGCGTCCCGCACGGCAACCTCCACTCTGCGGGAGATTCCGACGAGGTCGTCGAAGATGGAGTCGAGCTGGTCGGTGTAGGCCTCGCGCATACGCGCGATACTAAATGCGGCTGGTGACCGGCTGGGGTCAAGTAGTGAACGTGGAGTGAACAACGATTAGAACACCCGTCCGAACGCGAACTGACGGTGAAACCCTGCGTACGATCTAGGTGTGGATCCGACGACACAGGCATTTCTGGCCGCCGTCCTCGGAGCCGTCGTCGGCGGCGGGGCCGTCCTCGCATGGCACATCAGCGATCGTCAGCAGCACGCGGCTCCGCAGGGCGGGGCACCCGCCGTACCCCCCGGCGTGGCGACCGTCCTCTCCGTTCTGCGCAGCAGCGCCGTCGTCGTCGACGAGAACGACGTGGTGCTCAAGGCCTCCGCGCCGGCGTACGCGTTGGGGCTGGTGCGCGGCAACGCGATGTCGGACGCTCAGCTCGCCGAGATCGTCCAGTCGGTACGCCGTGACGGGCAGATCCGCGAGACCGAGCTGGTCATGGGGCGTGGACCGGGGCTCCCCAAGCGCACGGTGACCGCCCGGGTGGCGCCGCTGGGCTCTCGCCTGGTGCTCGCACTGGTCGAGGACCGCACCCGCGAACGCCGCGTCGAGGCGATCCGCCGTGACTTCGTGGCCAACGTGAGCCACGAGCTGAAGACCCCGGTCGGCGCGATCCGACTGCTGGCCGAGGCCGTCCAGGACGCGTCCGACGACCCCGAGGCGGTCCATCGCTTCGCGGGCCGGATGCACAAGGAGAGCGAGAGGCTGGCCCGGCTGGTCCAGCAGATCATCGAGCTGTCGCGGCTCCAGGGCGACGACCCGCTCGAGCAGCCCGAGCCGGTCTCGGTCGACGACGTCATCGCGACCGCGATCGACACCAGCGCGATCGACGCCGACGCGAAACAGATCGCCGTGGTCTCAGCGGGCCAGACCGGTCTGGAGGTCTTCGGCAACTCCGGGCAGGTCAAGGTCGCGGTCGGCAACCTGGTTGCCAACGCCGTCGCCTACTCCAGCCAAGGCTCGTCGGTCCTGGTCAGCGCCAAGGCGTCCAACGGCAGCGTCGACATCTCGGTGACCGACCAGGGCATCGGCATCCCGGCCAGCGAGATCGACCGAATCTTCGAGCGGTTCTACCGGGTCGACCCGGCCCGGCACCGCTCAACGGGTGGAACCGGCCTCGGCCTGTCCATCGTCAAGCACGTCGCGGCCACGCACGGCGGAGAAGTCCGAGTGTGGTCCGTCGAAGGTCAAGGGTCTACGTTCACCTTGACCCTCCCCCGAAAAGAGCAGGAGGCACGCCCGTGACCCGGGTACTCGTCGTCGAGGACGAAGAAAGCTACAGCGACGCCCTCGCGTACATGCTGCGCAAGGAAGGGTTCGAGGTCGCCATCGCCAACAACGGCAACGACGCCCTCACCGAGTTCGACCGCGGCGGTGCAGACATCGTCCTGCTCGACCTGATGCTGCCGGGGATCCCCGGCACGGAGGTCTGCCGCCAGATCCGGGCCACGTCCAACGTGCCGGTGATCATGGTCAGCGCCAAGGACGACGAGGTCGACAAGGTGGTCGGCCTCGAGCTGGGCGCGGACGACTACGTCACCAAGCCGTACTCTCCCCGCGAGCTGGTCGCGCGGATCCGCGCCGTACTCAGGCGGGGGTCGGAACCCGACCTCGCACCCGCGACGCTCGAGGCGGGTCCGGTGCGGATGGACGTCGAGCGGCACGTCGTGACCGTGGGTGGGCAGGAGCAGCGGCTGCCGCTCAAGGAGTTCGAGCTGCTGGAGATGTTCCTGCGCAACCCCGGCCGGGTGCTGACGCGCGGTCAGCTGATCGACCGGGTGTGGGGGTCCGACTACGTGGGCGACACGAAGACGCTCGACGTACACGTGAAGCGGCTGCGGGCCAAGCTCGAGCCCGACCCGTCGGAGCCGAAGTACCTCGTCACCGTGCGAGGCCTGGGGTACAAGCTGGACCTCTGAGGTCCGCTCACAAGTACGGCGGGATGTCGCGCCACGATGTCCGTTTTTCGCCGGTGACCGAAGCGTCGGTGACCTAGGTTCTAGTGGTGACCGCGACTACCGCTGCCCCGACCACCACCCACCGCCCACTGCTCGGAGTGGGCGCCGCCAGCGTGACCCTAGTGCTGTGGGCGTCGGCGTTCGTGGCGATCCGGCACCTCGGTCACGGGGTCTCGCCGGGTGCGTTGTCGCTCGGTCGGCTCCTCGTCGCCGCGACCGCGATCGGCGCGCTGCTGCTGACCCGCGAGCGGCGCTGGCCGCCGCGCAGGGACTGGGCGCTGCTGCTGGTGTGCGGGGGCTTCTGGTTCGGCATCTACAACCTGGCCCTCAACGACGCCGAGCGCCGGATCGACGCCGGCACCGCGGCCATGATCGTGCAGATCGGGCCGCTCGTGGTGGCCCTGCTCGCGGCCGTCTTCCTGGGCGAACGGCTGCACCGCTGGCTGGTGATCGGGATGGCGGTCGGGTTCGCCGGCGTACTCGTGATCGCGCAGGCGTCGTCCGGCAGCGGGTCCGGTGACGTGCTGGGCGTCGTACTCGCGGTGGTCGCGGCGCTGACGTACGCCGTCGGCGTGCTCGCCCAGAAGCCGCTCGTCGCGCGTACGCCGCCGCTGGAGATCACCTTCCTCGCCTGCGTCATCGGCGCGGTCGTCTGCCTCCCCTGGACCGGCGACCTGGTCGACGTCGTCCAACACCGGCCGGCCGCGGACCTGCTCTGGATCGTCTACCTCGGCGTCTTCCCGACCGCCGTGGCGTTCACGACCTGGGCCTACGCGCTCAAGCGCACCGACGCCGGGAAGATGGCGCTGACGACGTTCCTGGTCCCGCTGATCGCGACCGCGATCGCCTGGGTCGCGCTCGACGAGACCCCGCCGTCGCTGGCGTATGCCGGTGGCGCGCTGTGTGTGGTCGGCGTGCTGCTTACTCGGGTGCGACCGCGACGGACCATGTGACGCGGACTTATGGCTAGTGGCCATCCCGTCCTGACTTCCAGCCCAGTGACGGCTACTCCGCGTTAGTCCGAACGCTCGTCCCGGTGTCCTATGTCGAGGGCGCCCGTTGCAAGCTGCAAGTGGGTGGATTGCGGGGACTTGGGTGGTCTCGCCGGGCCGCGGGTCCGCCACCGCCCGCAGCCAGGCCCCTTTTCCTTTGTCACTCGTTTGATCAAATCGCCGCGATTTGATCAAACGATCGACCAACGCGAAGACACCCTCAGCGACTGGTCCGCGGCCCCGCCGCCCCCCACTTCGGACTACATGTCCGACGGCGCCTCGTCCGACTCGAGCCAGCCGCGGAACGCCTCCAGGTTGGCGGTCGACTCACCGCGCTCCCTGCGCCACTCCCACTCCTTGCGGATCGAGGTGGCGAAGCCGAGCTCGAGGAGGGTGTTGAACGACTCGTCGGCGTACGCCAGCACCGAGCCGAGCAGCCGGTCGAGCTCGTCGGGCGTGACCGAGCAGAGCGGCAGCCGGGCGTCGAGGTAGATGTCGCCGAGACTGTCGACGGCGAACGCGACGGCGTACAGCTTGAGGTTGCGCTCGAGCAGCCAGCGGTAGACGGTGGCGTGGTTCTCGTCGGGGTTGCGGCAGACGAACGCGTGTACGCCGAGCGCGTGCGGGCCGACGTCGAGCCGGCACGGCGTCTGCAGCTTCTTCTCGCCGGGCAGGCTGAGCGTGAAGACGCCCTCGGCGATCTCTGCGTGCTCGATCTCGCTGTCGGCCAGCCACCCGCGAACGGTCTCGACGGCAGCACTGGTCATCCCACCAGCTCCTTGCGTATCGACATCGCCGCCTGACGATAGACCTCGACGGTCTGGTCGGCGGTATGTTCCCACGCGAAGAGCCGGGACTGTTCGAGCGCGCCGGCGGAGAGGCGCGTGTGCAGGGCCGGGTCGGAGATGACCATGCGGATGGCGGCGGCCCACTCGCGCTCGCCGTGGCCGTCGACGAGCAGCCCGCTGAACCCGTCGCGGACCACGGTGGTCAGGCCGCCCACGGCCGCGGCGACGACCGGCGTACCGGTGGCCTGGGCCTCGGCGGCGACCAGGCCGAACGACTCGTTGTAGGACGGTACGGCGACCAGCGTCGCCGCCGCGCACCAGTCGCCCAGCTCGCGCTGAGGCACCGGAGGCACGAAGCGTACGACGTCGTCGAGACCGAGCTCGTGGGCGAGCAGGGCCAGCGACTCGGGGTGTTCGAGCCCGGAGCCGGACGGCCCGCCTACGATGGGTACGACGAGCCGCGACCGCAGCTCCGGCGACTCTCGGAGCAGCACCGCCACCGCGCGGAGCAGCACATCGGGAGCCTTGAGCGGCTGGATCCGGCCGGCGAAGACCAGCACGTGGGCGTCCTTGGGCAGCCCCAGCCGGGCCCGCGCCGCCGTACGCGAGCGGGGCGCGAAGACGGACAGGTCGACCCCCGGATGCACCACCTCGACGCGGCCGGGATCCGCGTCGTACAGCTCGATCAGCTGCCTGGCCTCGAGGTCGGTGTTGGCGATCAGCATGTCGGCGGCGTCAACCACCTGCTCCTCGCCGATGACGCGGGCCAGCGGCTCGGGGGTGTCACCGTCGGCGAGCGCAAGGTTCTTGACCTTGGCCATGGTGTGCATCGAGTGCACCAGCGGCACGCCCCAGCGATCGCGGGCCAGCGCGCCGACCTGGCCGGACAGCCAGTAGTGGGAGTGCACGGCGTCGTAGTGGCCGACCGGGTGGCCGGCCTCGGTGCGCAGCACCTCGCGGGCGAACGTACAGAGCTGCCCCGGCAGCTGCTCCTTGGTCATCCCCTCGAACGGGCCGGCGTGGACGTTGCGCACCAGCACCCGCTCGCCGGCCTCGACCACCGGCGGCAGCGCGGACGAGGTGGCCCGGGTGAAGATGTCGACGTCGACACCACGCCAGGCCAGCCGTTTGGCGAGCTCGATCACGTAGACGTTCATGCCACCTGCGTCGCCCGTCCCGGGCTGGTCCAACGGGGACGTGTGCAGGCTGATCATCGCCACTCGCGCCACGGCTCGCCTTTCGTCGTACGGAGTCTCCGGGAGCACAACCCGCGCGGGAGGGCGGTTCATTCCCGGAGGGCTCGTCGGGCGCGCCGGTGGGGTGGCTGGTCAGGGAGACCTGACGGTCGTCAGGGGGCGCAACGCCTGACAACCGACAGTTTCCCCGGATATCCGGGGAAACCGACGCGCCCCACCACCCGCTGCACGAGTACGCCGGCCGCGAGCGCCGAGAGCGTGGCCAGGACCGGGATCCGGTTCTCCAGCCACGGGTAGACCTCCCAGTGCACCAGGTAGATCCACAGCGAGGCACCGGCCAGCACCGAGGCCAGGCCGGCGACCCGCGCGGGCACCCGAACCTGGGGCACCCAGATGAGCAGCAGCAGCCCGAGCACGACGTACGCCTCGCGCCAGGGTTCGCCGAAGAAGCCCGGCACCGACGCGACGGCCAGCGCCGAGAGCAGCAGCCGGTGCCGACGCGTGCGCGCCCGAGCCGTCGCCCAGCCGATCGCGAACAGCCAGAAGACGACGTGCGCGCGGTGCATGTCGTCGCCGCCGCGCAGCCCGATGATCTCGTAGCGGGTCAGCAGCCCGAGCAGGGCCAGCGCGAACGGCAGCCCGAACCGCCACCGCCGCTCCGCCCGGTCGACGGCCGGGATCGCCAGGAAGCAGGCGAGCAGCAACAGCGTGTGCACGCTGGCCTCGATGAACCAGTAGTGCCAGGCCGGCTCGACCCACCGGGTGTGCGTGAGCCCGTTGACCAGCAGGATCTGCGGCCAGCCCAGGCCGGGGGTCCAGAGCGAGGCGAGCGCGATGACGACCGCGGAGGGTACGGCGATCCGGGCGGCGGCCCGGACGATCGACCGAACCCGCTCGGCCCGCGGCGCCGCAGTCACCTGGAACCTCGCGAAGTTGAAGCCGACCAGCGCGATCAACACGTGCGCGCCGCCGAGCAGCGTGACCAGGTTGGCGTGCGTGGCGACGATGCTGACGATCGCGACGGCCCGGAGCAGCAGGTTGGTCTCGAGCGCGACGCCGCGGCGGGCCGGCCGGTCGGCTGCCCCGGCGTCAGCCAGTGCGGAGATCGGCCGGGCATGCCAGTCGGCCGGCAGATGGCCGAGCAGCCGTTCGAGCCGCAGGGAGACCTCGACGTACGACAGCGAGTCGCCGCCGAGACCGATGAAGGAGTCGTCGGGGCCGGCGGGGCGGCCGAGGAGTCCGGCGTACAGGGTGGCGAGGCGGCGTTCGAGGTCGAGGTCGGCGCCGGAGTCGGAGTCGGAGTCGGTGGGCGGCTCGGCCGCCTCTCGCCGCGCGGCCAGCTCGGTCAGCGCGCGGTAGTCGGTCTTGCCGCTGGGCAGCCGCGGAAGCTCCGTCAGGGGTACGACGACCACGCCCGCCGGGGGCAGCCCGGATGACGTCCGCACCAGCTCGAGTACGTCGGCCACCGGCACCGGCCGCGCCCCCGAGCAGACACCCAGCACCAGCCGGTCGCCCCCGTCGGCCGCGGCCACGACCACGCCCGCGGCGGCCAGCAGCTGCTCGAGGTGGTCGAGGTCGAGCCGCAGCCCGTAGACCTTGGCCACCCGGCT
>WNGB01014523.1_pt1 | contig 10506 bp, 8 predicted proteins | sample 5400681 | NCBI WGS metagenome assembly WNGB01 (sample SAMN13153367, study PRJNA577476) | soil metagenome | isolation source: 115 cm soil or saprolite under grassland replicate 2 | place: USA:California | collected 2016-06-15 | reverse complement strand
CGGTCTTGAGCGCCGCGATGATGTCGTCGGTCAGCCGCGACAGCTCCTCCTGCGGCAGCGCCGAGGGTTTTCCGGCATCGGTGCTGGGGGCGAGAGTCGCCTCGGGGGATGCGTCGGCCGCCTGAGCCGGCTTGCTATGGGCGGTGCCTTTGGTGGTCTCTTGGGTCATGCGAAGAAATCCTGCGCCTTGATCTTATTCCGCCACATTGTGCAACAAAGCGTCCCTGATTTCATTGCACTTTTCGCCACCAAGCACCCCATAAACACCCATACCGGCCTCTCCATGAGACTAGGGAGAGTCTCAGAAACAGGTAATGACGCTAACCTACGGGCGCTAGGGGTTTATTGTCCACATCAGCTCCTTGCCGGACTCAGGATTCATGATTCAATGAAGGCATATTAGCTAGTCCAATTTTATGAACCCAACAACATCAGGGACGGTCGCGGGCGCGATTGGTAACGAGGATTACAAGAAGCGCATGGCGATTTTGGAGAAGCCATGGACGGATTGCTCGGTCGAGGAAAAGCTGGAAAAGCTCAAAGAGGAGCTTATTCAGCTCGGGCACATGAGCTGGTCAATAAACAATCTTCAAAACGAAATCACAAAGCTCAAAGAGCATGACCACAAGGACGGCAAGATAATTATCCCTCTCAATGCCTCTGCACCGAATGCTCTTGGTTCCATAGGTGGACTCGCTTCGCGCCGTAATAACTTGTCATGAAAAACGCCAGAGACTACACAGCGCGTCTGGTCGTCTATGGTCTTCCAGAAATTCCAAAACGATCAGTCAAAGGAATCGCTGCGTGGCTTCGCTCGACCGCTTCTGAAATTGAAAAAAATCCCGCAGCATATTCGCGGGTCTTCACAGCTCGCCTGATGAACAAATAAAAACGGGCGGCATTCGCGCCGCTCTAAGCAGAAGCGAAGCCGCGTCTAATCCACCCAACAATTACGACGCCTAGCCACGCCACTAACCATCCGAATCCGATTGTCACTAAATCCACCCCGACTACGACTGCTGCCTGCAATCGGTCATCTGGACGTCCCCGTTCCCAATCCTCTCGCGCTTGAGATTGGCAGTTCTTATACTTTTGCCAATTCGCCGCTTGTTTTTTGTCCCGCTCGCTGGGGTCGGAGATGAACTGCAATGCATCATTGTCGATATTCAGAATTCTGTAGCAGGTGTCTAAATTCAGGGTGTACGGCGCAACCGCATCATTTACGGCTGTATGCCAAAGAAATAGCCCAAATCCCAAAAACCAGATTACCGACAACACTATGCCAATCCGTCGCCAGCCCCGTGCTCGATTTGTATTCATGGCAATCGTCCGAGCAGTGAACATATCAGCACAAAGCACTACCTGGATTACCGTATTTTGATGAGTCTATTCAGAAACTTGAAAACCTAAACCATTGATATCACAAACAATTTACCTGAAAAACGCTTGTGCCTTGATCAAGGACTGCGCAAGGCAGTCGATCTCCTCCCGCGTGTTGTAGAGGGCAAACGAGGCCCGGCAGCTGGCGGTGAGGCCGAAACGGGCCAACAGCGGCATCACGCAATGGGTGCCGGCACGCACCGCGACGCCCGAGCGGTCGATGATGGTCGCGACGTCGTGCGGGTGGGCGCCCTTCATCTCGAACGAGACGATCGGGCCCTTGTCCTTGGTGGTGCCCAGGATACGCAGCGAATTGATCTCGCCCAGCCGCTCATGGGCGTAGCTGGTGAGCTCGTGCTCGTGGGCGCGGATGCGCGCCTTGCCGATCGAATTGACATAGTCGATGGCCGCGCCGAGCCCGATCGCCTGCACGATCGACGGCGTGCCGGCCTCGAATTTGTGCGGCGGCTCGCCATAGGTGATGCGGTCCTCGAACACCTCGCGGATCATCTCGCCGCCGCCGTTGAACGGCGGCATCGCCTCGAGGTGCTGGCGCCGGCCGTAGAGCACGCCGATGCCGGTCGGCCCGTAGAGCTTGTGGCCGGTGAAGGCGTAGAAATCGCAGCCGATATCCTGCACGTCGACGTCGAGGTGGACCGCGGCCTGGGCGCCGTCGAGCAGCACCGGAATGCCGCGCGCGTGCGCTCGGCGCACCACCTCCTTCACCGGCACCAGGGTGCCCAGCATGTTCGACATGTGGGTGATCGCCACCATCTTGGTGCGCGGCGTGAGCAATTTCTCGAATTCCTCGATGAGGAAATGGCCCTCGTCGTCGACCGGCGCCCATTTGATCACCGCGCCCTGGCGCTCGCGCAGAAAATGCCACGGCACGATGTTGGAATGGTGCTCCATGATCGAGAGCACGATCTCGTCGCCCGCCTTGATGCGCTCGCGGGCGAAGGTATAGGCGACGAGATTGATGGCCTCGGTGGCGTTGCGGGTGAAGATGATCTCTTCCTTGCGGGCGGCGTTGACGAAGGCGCGAACCGTCTCGCGCGCGCCCTCATAGGCCTCGGTCGCCGCATTGGCGAGGTAATGCAGCCCGCGATGGACGTTGGCGTATTCGGCGGTATAGGCGTGTTGCAGGCGGTCGAGCACCGGTTTCGGCTTCTGCGCCGAGGCGGCGTTGTCGAGATAGACGAGTGGTTTGCCATAGACCTGCATCGCGAGAATCGGAAAATCCGCGCGGATGCGGGCGACGTCGTAGAGCGGGCGCATCTCGTTCAAGGCTTTGCCCTTCTCGCTGGCTTCCCGTCTTCCATCACGGCCTCACCCCGCCCGCGCCGCGAGCCAGGCGGCCACCTGATCCATCAGCGCGTCGCGCAGCCCGGCGTGCTCGATGCCTTCCACCGCCTCGCCGACGAAGGCCTGGATCAACAGCGCCTCGGCCTCCTTCGCCGGAATGCCGCGCGCCTTGAGATAGAACAACAGGTCCTCGTCGAGGTCGCCCGAGGTCGCGCCGTGGCCGCACTGCACGTCGTCGGCGAAGATCTCGAGCTCCGGCTTGTTGTCGGCCTCGGCGGTTTCCGACAGCAGCAAGGCGTGCGTCGACATCTTGGCGTCGGTCTTCTGGGCGTCCGGCCGCACGATGATCTTGCCCTGGAACACGGCGCGGCCCTCGTCGTCGAGCACCGATTTGAACACCTCGCGGCCGGTGCAGTCTCCGGCCACATGGTCGGCGATCAAGGTCGTATCGGCGTGCTGGCGGCGCCTGAGCAGGCTGGCGCCGCGGATGCCGGCGATGGTGCCCTCGCCGTCGAAGCGAACGAACATCTGATTGCGCACCACCGTGCCGCCGGTGGTGAACAGGAACTCGTTGAAGCGGGCATGCGCTCCGACCGCCGTTATCAAGGTCGAGACATGCAGTGCGCCCGCGCCCTCGCCGGTGACCTTGATATGGTCGACGTGGGCCTCGTCGCCGACCTTGAGCTCGAGCGCCGCGTTGACCTGATACTCGTTTCCGGCCGCGCCTTCGTGGCTCTCGACCAGCATGGCGCGCGCGCCCTTCTCGATCACGACCAGCGAGCGGGTAAAGACCGCGGCCGGCGCGTCGCCGGCATTGAAGAAAACCAGATGGAGCGGCCGTGCCAGCGCAGCGCCCTGCCCGACCCGGATCACCGCGCCGTCGCCCATGAAGGCGGTGTTGAGCGCAACTGCCACGTCGTCGGTCGGCACGAGCTTGCCGAGCAAGGCTGTCACTTGCGGATCGCTCGCGGCCAGCGCCTGCGCCATCGAGCGGATACTGAGGCCCGCTTCCAGGCCGGCGAGATCGGAGAGCTCCGGCACGAAGGCGCCGTCGACGAAAACGATGCGGCGGCCTTCGATCGACGCGAGGGCGGCACCCGCATTCTTGGCGCGCGCCTTGGCGACGGCGTCGGGTAGGCCGGCGAGCGGCTTGGCGTCGCGCATCAGCGCGCGCAGGTCGGTATATTTCCACTCCTCGACGCGCCGGTGCGGCAGGCCGGACGTGTCGAAGCGCCGAAAGGCATTCTCGCGCAAAGCCGCAAGCGCCCCGCCGCCCGGAAGCGCGGATTTTGCCGTGGCGAAATTGGCCGCAAGCGCGGTTTCGGCCGCCGTCTTGATCGGTCGCACCTCGGCGTTCATTGCAACCTCACGCCGCTTCGTCCCGATACTGCGCGTAGCCGCTGGCCTCCAGCTCCAGCGCCAGCTCCTTGCGGCCGGTGCGCACGATGCGGCCGCGCGAGAGCACGTGCACCACGTCCGGCACGATGTAGTTGAGCAGGCGCTGATAGTGCGTGATCACCACGAAGGCGCGCTCCGGCGAGCGCAGCCGGTTGACGCCGTCGGAGACGATCTTGAGCGCGTCGATGTCGAGGCCGGAATCGGTCTCATCGAGCACGCAAAGGCGCGGCTCGAGCAGCGCCATCTGCAAAATCTCGTTGCGCTTCTTCTCGCCGCCGGAAAAGCCGACATTGACCCCGCGGCGCAGCATCTCCTGCTCGATGCCGAGCTTGCCCGCGACCTCGCGCACGCGCTTGATGAAGTCCGGGACCAAGAGCTCGGGCTCGCCCCGCTTCTTGCGCTGCGCGTTGAGCGCGGTGCGCAGGAAGGTCATGGTGGCGACCCCCGGGATTTCGAGCGGATACTGGAAGGCGAGAAACAGGCCCTTGGCGGCGCGTTCGTCCGGGGACAGGGCGAGAATGTCCTCGCCGTCGAACAGCACCTGCCCATCGGTCACGACGTAGGCGTCCTTGCCGGCGAGCACATGGGCGAGCGTGGACTTGCCCGAGCCGTTCGGGCCCATGATGGCATGCACGCTGCCCTTACCGACGGAAAGCTCGAGGCCGTTCAAGATTTTTTTGCCGTCGACCTCGACGTGCAGATTCTTCACTTCAAGCATTGCCCGCTTCCCTAATCATATCCCAGTTTCGACGAGCATCGCGTTCTGCCTTGAATAGAGCCTCCATATCCACGCGATTGTTTTCGCCCGGTTGATCCCCAAGCATCAATCCGTTCACCCAAAGTGTTCCCCATTGGTCAAAAGTGACGAGCATCCAGAAATCACGATCAAAGTATCTCAGCAGTCGTCCATCAAAGTCATATCCTTCCCAATTCGCGAGAGTCTTGTCCTTCCAACGCGCCTCGATGAATTCCTCAATTGCCCGCCGAGCAGCTTCAACACGAGCCGGGTCGACTGACAAATCGGTCTTGACGGAACGGTAGCCGAGGCCACGCAACTCCTCTGCTGTCATGCCCGGCATCGTCATCCCACGCTGCCTTCGAGCGAGATCGAGATCAGCTTCTGCGCCTCGACCGCGAACTCCATCGGGAGCTGCTGCAGCACGTCCTTGACGAAGCCGTTGACCACGAGCGCCACCGCATCCTCCGCCGAGAGGCCGCGCTGCCTGCAGTAGAACAGCGTGTCCTCCGAGATCTTCGAGGTGGTCGCCTCGTGCTCGAACACGGCGGAGGCATTCTTCGCCTCGATATACGGGACCGTGTGGGCGCCGCACTTGTTGCCGATCAGCAGCGAGTCGCAATTGGTGAAGTTGCGCGCGCCCTTCGCCCGGCGGTGGGCGGTCACCAGGCCGCGATAGGTGTTGTTGGAGTGGCCCGCCGCGATGCCCTTGGAGATGATCCGGCTGGTGGTGTTCTTGCCGAGATGCAGCATCTTGGTGCCGGAATCGACCTGCTGGTAGCCGTTCGAGATGGCGATCGAGTAGAACTCGCCGCGCGAATTATCGCCGCGCAGGATGCAGCTCGGATATTTCCAGGTGATGGCGGAGCCGGTCTCCAGCTGGGTCCAGGAAATCTTCGAGTTCTGGCCGCGGCAGTCGCCACGCTTGGTGACGAAGTTGTAGACGCCGCCGCGGCCGTTCTTGTCGCCCGGATACCAGTTCTGGATGGTAGAGTATTTGATCTCGGCGTCGTCGAGCGCAATCAGCTCGACCACCGCGGCGTGCAGCTGGTTCTCGTCGCGCATCGGCGCCGTGCAGCCTTCGAGGTAGCTCACATAGGAGCCCTTGTCGGCGATGATCAGCGTGCGCTCGAATTGGCCGGTGTTGCGCTCGTTGATGCGGAAATAGGTCGAAAGCTCCATCGGGCAGCGCACGCCCGCGGGCACGTAGACGAAGGAGCCGTCGGAGAACACCGCCGAATTGAGCGTGGCGAAGAAATTGTCGGACACCGGCACCACCGTGCCGAGATACTTTTTGACCAGCTCCGGATGCTTCTGCAGCGCCTCCGAGATCGGCATGAAGATGACGCCGGCCTTGGCGAGCTCCGCCTGGAAGGTGGTCGCGACCGAGACCGAGTCGAAGACCGCGTCGACGGCGACGCGGCCGTAGCCGTTGCCGCCCTCGCCTTCGTCCTCGCCGGCGGGTTTCTGCACGCCCTCCAATACCGCGACCTCGCGCAGCGGAATGCCGAGCTTCTCGTAGGTCTTGAGGATCTCGGGGTCGATCTCGTCGAGCGACTTCGGCCCCTCCTTCTTCTTGGGCGCGGAGTAGTAGTAGAGCTCCTGGTAGTCGATCGGCGGATGCGTCACCCGCGCCCAGGTCGGCTCGCGCATGGTGAGCCAGCGCCGATAGGCGTCGAGCCGCCAAGCGAGCATCCACTCGGGCTCGTTCTTCTTCGCCGAGATGAAACGGACGATGTCTTCGGAGAGGCCCTTCGGGGCCTTGTCGGATTCGATGTCCGTGACGAATCCGTATTTATACTGGTCAACGTCGATGAGGCGGACCTGATCGACGGTCTCTTGCACGGCCGGCATTTGTCCCTCCACTCACGGTTTCAAGGACCGCGGGTCGGTGTGTCGGTTATGGTCTGTGATCTCTCGCGCTCGTCACCCTTCGGGGAAAGCCGCTCAAGCGGCGATATCTCGCCTATTAGTTAATGATTGGAACAGCTTTCTCCAAGCATCGAGAAAGCGATTGATGTCGGATTCGGCGGTGGTCGGCCCCAGGCTGACCCGGACCGCGCCGCGTGCCAGCGCCGGCGGAACCCCCATTGCCGCAAGCACATGGGAGGGGGTCACCTTGCCGGAGGAGCAGGCCGCGCCCGAAGACACCGCCACCCCGTCGAGGTCGAAGGCGATGACCGCGGTTTCGGCCTTCATGCCGGGGACCGTGAACAGGGTGGTATTGGGCAGCCGCTCGGTCTCCGTTCCGAAGATGATGACGTCGGCCGAGATGGCGCGGAGCCCTGCCTCGAGCGTCCGGCGCAGCGCGTCCATGTGGGCGCGCTCGTGTTCCAGGCCGGCGCGGGCGGCGGCCGCGGCCGCGCCAAAGCCCGCGATCGCCGCCACGTTCTCGGTGCCGGCGCGAGCGCCGCGCTCCTGGCCGCCACCCTTGACCAGCGCGTCGAGCGCCAGGGCCTCGTCGCGCTTGATGAGCGCGCCGACCCCCTTGGGGGCACCGGTCTTGTGCCCCGACAGCGTCAAAAGATCGGCGCCGAGAGCGTTGATATCGCAAGGGATTCTTCCAGCAGCCTGAACCGCATCGACGTGCAGAAGCCCGCCCGTTTCATGCGTCAGGCGAGCCGCTTGCGAAACCGGTTGAAGGGTTCCACTCTCGTTGCCGGCCAGCATGAGCGAAACCAGCGGCCGGCCACTGCCCTCACCGGCGAGCGCGGCGAGACGGCGCTCGAGCGCCACGAGGTCGATTACGCCGATGGGGGTCGCCGGCACCCGCTCGACCGCCGACGGCGGGAACCGTCCGCCGGCCAGCACCGAGGGGTGCTCGATGGCCGAGACCATGAGGCGGCCGCAAGGCGCCCCACCCGGTCCGGCTCCCGTCGCAGGCGACAGCGCCAGCATGTTGGCTTCGGTCCCGCCCGAGGTGAACACCACGTTGCGCGGCTCCGCCCCGACCAGGGCGGCGACCTCGCGGCGTGCCTCCTCGACGACACGGCGCGCGGCCCTGCCCTCGGCATGCACCGACGACGGGTTGCCGACCAGCTCGAACGCCGCGGCCACGGCGGCGCGCGCCTCAGGGCGTAGCGGCGCGGTCGCGTTCCAGTCGAGATAGACCCTGGTCATTGCCTTGGATTTCTTGGCTTTAGATTTCTTGGCCTTAGATTTTCGGCTTTTGATCGCGTTCCGGCAATCATCAAAACAAAACCCGTCGCCGCACCCAACACCCCCTCGAAACACTTGCTTTTCGTCCCCAACCTCGTGCTAAAAAGCGCCTGCCGCGACCGCCCTGGCGCTTTCTTTGGCGGCGCTGCTTGCCAAAATTTAGAATGGTTCTAAATACTTACGTGCACCCGCCGCGGTCGTCAAGCAAGCTTTGACAAATCCGCGGACACGTACGCGACCTTGGGTCGCGGTCCCGCCATCCGATCGAGGTTCAAAAACGCATGCCCGAGGTCATCTTCACCGGCGCCGCTGGGCGGATCGAGGGCCGGTATCATCCGGCACGGCAGAAGAACGCGCCGCTTGCCATCGTGCTGCATCCGCATCCGCAATTCGGCGGCACGATGAATCATCAGATCATCTACCAGATCTACTACGCCTTCGTGCACCGGAACTTTTCGGTGCTGCGCTTCAACTTCCGCGGCGTCGGAAGGAGCCAGGGCGCGTTCGACCACGGCCAGGGCGAACTGTCGGACGCCGCCTCCGCCCTCGACTGGGCGCAATCGATCAACCCGGAGGCCCGCAGTTGCTGGATCGCCGGCTTCTCGTTCGGCGCCTGGATCGGCATGCAGCTCCTGATGCGCCGGCCGGAAATCGAGGGCTTCATCTCGATCGCCCCGCCGGCAAATCTTTACGACTTCTCCTTCCTCGCCCCCTGCCCGTCCTCCGGCCTGATCATTCACGGCGACAAGGATGCGGTGGTGCCGCACAAGGACGTGACCGGCCTGGTCGACAAGCTCAAGACCCAGAAGGGCATCGTGATCGACCAGAAGGTCGTCCAGGGCGCCAACCATTTCTTCGACGGCCGGATCGAGCCGCTGATGCAGGCCATCAGCGCATATCTCGACAAGCGCCTGAAGACCGAGCGCAAGCCGAGCGCGGCGTAGGTGGTGCTCCGCTCGCCGTGGGACTCGGCGATGGCGGCACGAATGTCATTGCTCACAATTCTTCTCCTGCTTGCCGCCGTCGCCGGCCTCGGCTACGGCGCGCTGCACTATATGACCGCCGTTCCCGGCACGCCGCATCGCGGCGCGCTGGCGCCGCTCACCGCCGATGAGACGGCGCTCGCCGCGGCGCTCAAGCAGCACATCGCGGTGATCGCCGCACGCGAGCATAACGTCGCGCGGTACGATGAGCTCGAGAAGGTCGCACGCTACCTCGAAACGACGCTCGAATCCTACGGCAATGCGGTCGGCCGCCAGGAATTCGTCGCCGACGGCAAACCGGTGCGCAACATCGACGTGACGATCGAGCCGCCGGCCGGAATAGCCGATCCGGAGGTGGTCGTGGTCGGGGCCCATTACGACAGCGCGCGCGGCACGCCCGGCGCCAACGACAACGCCACCGGCGCTGCGGCGGTCATCGAGCTGGCGCGGCTGTTAGGCGATCTCAAAGGCACGACCGGCAAGCGTATCCGCCTGGTCCTGTTCGTCAACGAGGAGCCGCCCTACTTCATGACCGAGGCCATGGGCAGCCTGCACTACGCGCGGGCGCTCTCCGCACGCCACGAGCGGGTGGTCGCGATGTATTCGCTCGAGACCATCGGCTTCTATTCGAGCGCGCCCGGGAGCCAGGGCTATCCCGCGCCGTTCGGCCTGATGTTTCCGGACCGCGGCGACTTCGTCGCCTTCGTGGGCATGTTGGGCTCGCGGCCGCTGCTGCAGGAGACGATGCGGTCATTCCGCTCGCATACGCCGTTCCCGACCATCGGCGGGGTCGCACCCCGCGCCGTGCCGGGCATCGCCTGGTCGGATCATTGGGCCTTTGCGGAGCATGGCTTTCAGGCGGTGATGATCACCGACACGGCGCTGTTCCGCTATCCGCACTATCACCAGCCGACCGACACACCCGACAAGATCGACACGGAAAAATTGGCGCGCGTCGTGAAAGGCATCGAGCGGGTGGTCCGTGATGCGGTGCGTTGATCGAGTGCCAGTTCAAGGCTTGACCAGCACACCGCCTGTCATCGGCTGGCGCACTCCGGTCGTGGACGGAAACGTGATCGGCATGTCCTTGAGCGCCCGCACTGCCAGATAGGCGAAGGCCTGCGCCTCGAGCGCATCCGCCGACCAGCCGACGGCGGCCGCGGTCTCGACGGCCGCCGGTGACAGCCGCTCCGCCAGCATCCGCATCAAGGTCGGGTTGCGGGTGCCGCCGCCGGCGATGATCCAGCTGGCGGGCGCGCGCGGCAGGATGGCGGTGGCGCGCGCAACGGCAGCCGCGGTGATGGCGGTGAGCGTGGCGGCGCCATCCTCCGTGCTCTTGCCGGCGAGCCGGCCCTGCTCCGCGACCCAGTGGCGGAAGGTGTTGCGGTCGATCGATTTGGGGGGCGGCTTGGCGAAAAAGGGATGCGCAAGCACGCGGGCAACCGCATCTTCGTCCACGCGGCCGGCGGCCGCGGCCTTCCCGTCGTCGTCCTGCAAACTGCTGGTCCGCAGGCGCAGAAAGTCGTCGATCAGCGCATTGCCCGG
>WNGB01014519.1_pt1 | contig 10508 bp, 12 predicted proteins | sample 5400681 | NCBI WGS metagenome assembly WNGB01 (sample SAMN13153367, study PRJNA577476) | soil metagenome | isolation source: 115 cm soil or saprolite under grassland replicate 2 | place: USA:California | collected 2016-06-15 | reverse complement strand
GCTCGGTTCGGAGGGCAAGAGGTCGACGTGGCAGGGGATGGGCTCCTCGCGACCTTCGGCACCGCGACCCATGGGATCGCGTGCGCGTTCACCGTGCGGGATCGGGGCCGTGAGCTCGGGCTGGAGCTGCGTACAGGACTGCATACCGGCGAGTGCGAGCTCGACGGCGATCGCATCCACGGGATCGCGGTCCATACCGGCGCGCGGGTCGCGGCGATCGCCTGCCCAGGCGAGGTGCTCGTGTCCGGCACGGTGAGGGACGTCGTTGCGGGTTCGGGCATCCGCTTCGAGGATCGAGGGCTCCACGAGCTACGAGGGATTCCCGGGGAGCGCCGGCTGTTCGCGGCACTGGGAACCGACGGATCCTCGGCGTGCTCGATCCGTCCCGGGCGGAAGCGACGGCGCGCCGCGGGCGTGTCGCTCTCTCCCTCGAGGAGGGTCACGATGCCGGGGTAGAACGAACGAGCAGAGGACCGAGGGCCCGGCGGCCGCGAGGCCGCCGGGCCATCGGCCGATGCCACAAGCATCCTCGGGTGAGGACGGAACCAGATCGGGGCCAGCCGGGTGAATGATTCGGGTCACGATCATGAGCAGGGCCTGAAGATGCTCGAAGTCACCGGTTCGCTGAGCGCGAACCTCGGCCACCGAGCCTGAGGAAGTCCCGCTCGGCGTCCGTCGGCGCCATGGCGGCCGCACGCTCGTAGGCGGCCGCGGCCTCGGTGGTCCGGCCCAGCCGGCGAAGCAGATCGGCTCGCGTGGCGTGGAACGGGTGGTAGTTGTCTAGGTCCAACTCGTCAACCAACGCCAGCGCGGCAGCGGGGCCTTGCACCTCGCCGATGGCGATGGCGCGGTTGAGGGCCACGACCGGCGTGGGGGCGACCGCGCGCAACTGGTCGTACAGGGCGACGATCTGCCACCAGTCGGTCTCCTCGACCGTCGCAGCGTCCGCATGCACGGCGTTGATAGCGGCCTGGAGCTGATACGCGCCGGGCTGGTTGCGGCGAAGGCACCGGCGGACGATCGCCTGGCCCTCCTCGATCAAGGCTCGATCCCATCGTGTGCGGTCCTGCTCCCCGAGAAGCACGAGCGAGCCGTCGGGCCCCGTTCGCGACGCGCGGCGGGACTCGATCAGGAGCAACAGCGCCAGCAGGCCGGCCACCTCCGGCTCGTCGGGCATGAGCGTCGCCAGGATCCGTGCCAGCCGGATCGCCTCCGAGCAGAGGCCCGGTTCGGCCGAGCGGGACAGTCCGGCGTTGTAGACGAGGTAGACGACGGCCAGCACGGGGCGTAGGCGGTCGGGAAGCTCGTGATCCTCCGGCACGCGGTAGGGGATCCGGGCGGCCTTGATCTTGCGCTTGGCCCGCACGAGGCGCTTCGCCATGGTCGGCTCGGGGACGAGGAAGGCCCGGGCCACCTCCTCGGTCGACATGCCGCCGAGCAATCGGAGGGTCAGCGCCACCTGCGCCTCCGTGGAGAGCGCCGGGTGGCAGCAGGTGAAGATGAGGCGAAGCCGGTCGTCCTGCACTGGCCCTACCTCCTCGGGCATGCCGGGATCGTCGCTGGCGGGGGAGAGCATCGCCACCTCGCCGAGCAGTTCCCGTCCCCGCGACTCGCGGCGCAGGCGGTCGATGGCACGGTTGCGGGCGGTGGTCGTGATCCACCCGCCCGGGTTGGGCGGCAGGCCGTCGCCCGGCCACGTGCGCAGGGCGACGGCGAACGCCTCCTGTACCGCATCCTCGGCGACGTCGATGTCACCGAAGACGCGGATCAGGGCAGCCACCGATCGGCCGGACTCTTCCCGGAAGATCCGGCCGATGGCGGCCTCGCCCACTTTCGGTGCGGCGTCGTCGTCCCGCACGCAGTCAGGCTTTCCAGTCCGCGAACGGGCGGACCTCGATCGGCGTCTTGATGACCTCGGTGACCTTCGACGCCCAGGCGAGCGCGGCGTCGAGGTCCTCGGCCTCGATGATGTAGAAACCGCCGAGGTGCTCCTTCGACTCGGCGAAGGGCCCGTCGGTGGTCAGCACGTCGCCGTCGGACGGGCGGACGACGGTGGCCGTGTCGGGCTCGTGAAGGCGGCCGGAGAAGACCCAGGCGCCGGCCGACTTCATCTCCTCCTCGATGAGCAGGACCTGCTTGTAGGACTGCTGCATCTCCTCATCGGTCATGGGGTCGCGCGGCGCGCCCTCGACGCTATGGACGGACAGCAGGTACCGCGTCATGGTGGTCCTCCTTCGTGGCGGCGGGCACGTCCCGCCTCTCACCCCTACTACGATCGGCCTCGCCCAGATGGGACACTCCCCCAAGAAGAAGCATGTCAGAGGCGGATGACGTCGACTGAGCTTTCCTTCATCCGGCTCTCCAGTGTCCTATGCGTTGGGTAAGTCGGTCTGATTGAGCTGACGCAAGAGCTGTTTCGTCAGTTGGAGGTGCGCCAGATGCTCGCGTGCATGGCCGTAGCTGTTGAGGAGCCAGAACAGTCCTGTCTCGGGGGTCCTGTTCCTCACAGCACTTGGCCGCACTCGCCGTGTGGCGAGATCCTCATCGGTGATCTGTGGGCCCAGTTCCTCAAGAAGCCGATCAGCTGCTTCGATGCGGCTCAAGAGGTCTTGGGGATCCTCCAGTTGCGCCGAGAACTCTGAGGGGCGATCACGATCGCTGGGAAGACCCCGAACGATCTGCAGGACCTCAGTCTCGGAACCGAGGAGATGGACGACGATCGTGGAGATCGAGTTGGTATCTGGTCCGGGCACCCATCTGAGCGCCTGTCTGTTGAGACCGGAGACTTCGTCGCGGAGTTGATGGTGAATCTGCCGGTAGAGCGAGACGAACGTTGTGGCAAACGCCTCGGGTTCAGCCACTAATGCTCCTTTCGCCCAGAGCGTCGACCCGCGTGAGCATCATCGTGGCACACCCCGCAGACGATCAACTCTTGCGTCAACGAGCGGCCCATCAGCTTGACCCATTGCGGCTTCTCGGCCTGTACCCTGCGCTGAAGATCGGCGAGCCGTCGAACGTGATGGACTTCGGGTGGTGAGCAGGCGGCGCAGTTCCGTTCGCCCAACGCTAGCCGGAACTGAGGCCGCTGGGAGACCTTCGATCTCCTCTCCGCACACTACGTCTCCTGACGGTTCGAGAGGCGCTCGTTGCTCCCGCGCCCGCTTCCGTGCTCGCTCCGCCAGATCGTCTCGATCGGCAGCCAGAGCTCTTTGTGCGTAGACCGCTGTCGGGTGTCAAGCGGGCACACGAGGCCCGCACAAACCAGATCAGCGTCCGGCAGCGCTGTGGCCGGACGTCGAGTAGGTTGAAGAACGTGAGCGGTGTTGGCCGGCTGAGCGGAGTCACCCTGGAATGCAGCGATCCCGCCACGCTCGCGGAGTTCTATAGCCGGCTTACGGGGTGGCCCGTGGTCTACGCCCACGACGACTGGTACTCGGTGGGCGAGAGCGAGAAGGCAGGCTTCCACCTGTCGTTCCAGCGAGCGCCGGGCCATCGGCGGCCGACTTGGCCGGATCCAGCGTCCTCCATGCAGCTTCACCTCCATTTTCGTGTCTACGACCTCGACGCGGCCGAGCGAGCCGTGCTCGCCCTGGGTGGGACGAAGTTCGACGATCAGCCGGGGCCAGACCGCGCACGGGTCTTCGCCGACCCGGCAGGTCATCCATTCTGTCTTGTGCCGACGCGGGATCGCGCCGTGGTAGCTGTTTGAGATCGACACAGTCGTGCGACGTCGGCGCGTGAGGCCTGGAAGCTCGAGTCCTGGCTGATCGGTCCGATCCGGTAGCGGCCGGTGCCGGACCGTCGGGGCGCAGGCGTGCATAACGCAGCCGGATGTCGTGCACCTGACGATACAACCCTGACATCATGCGGTGTGTGGGAGAGGACTTCGTGTCAGTGTTCTGGACGCAGTCGTGGGTCGAGGGCGAACTCGTCAAGGGCCGACTCGAGGCTGAGGGGATCCCCGTCGATCTCAAGGGAGGGGGCGAAGGCCCATACCCCACCGGCCCGACGGAGCTGTTCGTCCCATCGAGCTTCGAGACGCAAGCCCGGGGCATCCTCGAGCAGGTCGAAAGCGGATCGTACGAGGTTCCGGAGCGCCGCGAGGATGATGCTGGTCGCGTGCAGAACCCCGAACGACCCGAATAGTCGAATACGAGCACGCCGAAGTCGCGTGGAGCCCGGGCACCACCCTAGGGTGCGGAGGGGCTGCGGGGCGTGGTCTGTTCATCAGCGCCAGCCCACGATTTGCGGATTTACCAGCACAGATCGACACTCACTGCCTGTCGATGAAAGGGAGGAAAGCAGATGACCGACAAGTCAGCGGGGGGCCAACGTACTGACGATGAGGTCGTCGTGATCACGGACGGCGCGATCCACCCGTTCCGCGTCGAGGTTCCGGAGGAGGCGCTCGTCGACCTCCGCCGGCGCATCGGGGCCATGCGCTGGCCCGAGATGGAGACCGTGGCGGATCAGTCGCAGGGCGTGCAGCTGGCGACGATGCGGGAACTCGCACGCTATTGGGCGACCGACTACGACTGGCGCAAGGTGGAAGCGAGGCTGCAGGCCCTGCCGCAGTTCACCACCGAGATCGACGGGGTCGACATCCACTTCATCCACGTTCGCTCGCAGCACGACGAGGCGTTGCCGCTCATCGTCACTCACGGATGGCCCGGCTCCATCGTCGAGCAGCTCAAGATCATCGGCCCGCTCACCGATCCCACGGCGCACGGCGCGAGCGCGGAGGACGCATTCCATCTGGTGATCCCGTCACTTCCGGGCCACGGATTCTCGGGTAAGCCGACCACGACCGGCTGGGACCCCATCCGCATCGCGCGCTCCTGGATCGTGCTTATGGAGCGGCTCGGGTACGCGCGATTCGTGGCGCAAGGCGGCGATTGGGGGAACGCGGTCACCGAACAGATGGCTCTGCTGAAGCCGCCCGGATTGCTCGGCATCCACACCAACATGCCGGCCACCCTCCCGTCCGACATCGCGACGGCGCTCCAGTTCGGCGACCCCCCGCCGGCCGACCTCTCCGCCGACGAGAAGAACGCGTGGGATCAGCTCGACTTCTTCTACAAGCACGGCCTCGCCTATGCCCAGGAGATGGGGAACCGCCCGCAGACGCTATACGCGCTCGAGGATTCGCCCGTCGGCCTGGCCGCTTGGATGCTCGACCACGACGCGCGCAGCCTGGCGCTCATCGCCCGCGTCTTCGACGGTCAGTCCGAGGGCCTGACGCGGGACGATGTTCTCGACAACGCCACGCTCTACTGGTTGACGGCCACGGCGGTCTCTTCGGCTCGTCTGTATTGGGAGAGCAAGCTCCCCTTCTTCGCCCCGAAAGGTATCGAGCTTCCGGTCGGGGTCAGTGTGTTTCCCGATGAGATCTACGCAGCCCCGCGCAGCTGGGCGGAGAGCGCCTATCCCAACCTGATCCATTTCAACCGGCTCCCCAAAGGTGGGCACTTCGCTGCGTGGGAACAGCCGGAGCTCTTCTCCGAGGAGATCCGAGCGGCGTTCAAGTCGCTCCGCTGAGCAAGGCTGAGAGGTAAGAGGCCCCGCAGGCATTCGCAGACGCCGTCGCCGAGGTGGATACGTACTGAGCTGGGGAGGTGCGAGATGGAACGATTGATCGGCCGGAGCGGCGAGCTCCCGATCGAAGGGCAATTCCCTTCGCTCGGCGGTGCGACCGAATGGCTCAATTCGCCGCCCCTGGATGCCGAGGGCCTGCGCGGGAAGGTCGTCGTCGTCGACTTCTGCACGTACACGTGCATCAACTGGCTCCGGTCGCTCCCCTACGTCCGCGCCTGGGCCAAGGCGTACGAGGATCGGGGGCTCGTCGTGATCGGGGTGCACACCCCCGAGTTCTCGTTCGAGCACGACGTCGAGAGCGTGCGTAGAGCACTCAAGGAGATGGAGGTCACGTATCCGGTCGTCGTCGACAACGACTACGCCGTGTGGGACGCGTTCGCCAACAACTACTGGCCGGCCCTGTACTTCATCGACGCGGAGGGACGCATCCGGCACCACCGGTTCGGCGAGGGCGACTACGAGCGCTCGGAGATCATCATCCAACAGCTACTCAGGGATGCCGGAGCAGAGGACGTGAGCGACGAGCTCGCGCCGGTAGACCCTCGTGGTCCCGAGGTCGTGGCGGACTGGGAAAACCTTGAGTCTCCCGAGGAATACCTCGGCTCACGGCGCGCTCAGAACTTCGACTCGTCCGAACGTTCGGGGTGGGGCGAGCATCGGTCGGACGAAGCAACGCGGCCGCTACGACGGAACCACTGGACGCTCTCGGGCAACTGGACGATGATGCCCGAGGCGGTGGCCCTGAACGAAGCGAACGGGCGCATCACGTTCCGGTTCCACGCCCGCGACGTCCATCTGGTGATGGGGCCTGCCGCTCGCGAGATGCCCGTTCCGTTCCGCGTCTCCATAGACGGAGAGCCGCCGGGCCTCTCGGGCGGGAGCGACGTCGATCAGGACGGGTCGGGGCTGCTCGGCGAGCAACGGATGTACCAGCTGATCCGGCAGCAGGGTCCAATCGACGACCGGACGTTCGAGATCGAGTTCCTCGACCGCGGTGCGGAAGCATTCGTGTTCACGTTCGGTTGAGTCCGGCGTACATGGAAATGCATACGACCCACGGTGCATCTGGATCGGAGCCGGCATTGACCGCTTGGACCGATGAGGAGCACATCACTCGTCCGAAGGCGCAGGCAACGACGCTCCGCATCGTGCGGAACTGATTGGGGAGGACGATGAAGCACGCGAACCTCGGCACCCTCGACGTCGGCCGCATCGGGTTGGGGACGATGGGGATGTCCCACGCCTACACCGGAGCCGGAATCGACGAAGGGGAGTCGATCCGGACGATCCATCGCGCGCTAGATCTTGGTGTCACGCTCCTCGACACCGCGGAGGCGTACGGCCCGTTCACCAACGAGGAGCTCGTTGGGCGGGCGATCAAGGACCACCGGGACGACGTCGTGCTCGCAACGAAGTTCGGCTGGATCTCCCACGTGCCGGGCGGCACGGGTCCCGTCGATAGCCGCCCGGAGAATGTTCGCGTCGCGGTCGAGGGTTCACTGCAGCGGCTCGCCACCGATCACATCGACCTTCTCTACCAACACCGTGTCGATCCGAACACCCCGATCGAAGACACGGTCGGCGCGATGGCGGGACTCGTTGCTGAAGGCAAGGTCCGCCATATCGGACTGTCCGAAGCGTGGGTGGACACGATCCGTCGTGCCAACACCGTCCACCCGATCACGGCCCTGCAGTCTGAGTACTCGTTGTGGACGCGCGATCCCGAGGACGGCGTGCTGGCGGTCGTGCGAGAGCTCGGCATCGGGTTCGTCGCGTACTCGCCCCTCGGGCACGGCTTTCTCACCGGGCAGATCCGGACGACCGATGACTTCGCTGACGACGACTGGCGCAAGACGAACCCGCGCTTCATGGGTGAGAGCTTCGAGCGGAACCTGCGGATCGCCGACGAGGTGGCTGCGGTCGCCGCGGACGCCGGGGCGACGCCTGCGCAGGTCGCCCTCGCCTGGCTTTTGAGCAAGGGGGACGACATCGTGCCGATCCCCGGGACCAAGCGGACCGCACGCGTGGAGGAGAACTGCGCCGCAGACGGTATCGAGCTCAGCCCCGAACAGATCCAGAGGCTCGACAACCTCACCCCCGCGGCCGGTGGGCACCATAACGAGGAGCAGATGCGGCTGCTCGAGCGCTGACTCTCAGGTCCCGCGGTCTCGGGTCTCAACGGGGTCCCGACGCGCTGGGGCGCAGGGGCCGCCCTCATCCAGACCTCTCACTATCCCGATCCGCGGACAAGACACCTTGTGCGTAGGCCAATGGGGCGCCACCACGAGGAGCGGCGAGGACGAAATGAGCTCTCACCTGGGCTTTCAGTCTGCAAGGCTTCCCGGTGGTCGCCGTAGCTTCTGCGCCAATTGGGGGCCCGACGAGGCCCCATACGTGAGGCCATGTTTGGCTCGAATCCGTGTGCCCCGCTTGCAGGTTCGACTCTTGCCGGGAGCTCCCGCCCCTCCGACACGCCGTTGACCGGCTCGATGTCGCCGTATATGGTTAGCCACATGCCTAAGTATGTGTCGCTCGACCGGACGTTCGGCGCGCTGGCCGACCCGACCCGCCGCAGCATCCTGCAGCTCATCTCCACGGGCCCGGCGTCGATCAGCGAGCTGGCACGACCCTTCGGGATCGCCCTTCCCACGGTCCTGGAACACGTGCGCATCCTCGAGGAGACGCGACTGCTGACGACGGAGAAGGTGGGCAGGGTCCGGGAATGCACGCTCGGCCCAGAACGCCTCGACGAAGCTCGCCAGTGGATCGAGACGTTTCGCATGTGGGAACGGCGGCTCGACGGGCTCGAACGCTACGTCTCGACTCGCAGGCGGCGACGCGCGTGAGCCCGGACATCCGCCTCCATCGGTGGTTCGAGGCGCCCCCGGAGGTCGTGTTCGACGCGTACACCGATCCGGATGCGCAACGCGCGCTCAGGGCCGGGGACCTCGACTGGGTCGTGGAGTCCGAGTGCGATCTCCGTGTCGGAGGCGAGTGGGTCATCCGGTTTGGCCCGTCCTCGGCGCCCTATGTCGAGCGGAATGTCTTCCACACCGTGGAGAGGCCACACCGCCTCGTCTACGCGTCGACCACCGAGTGGCCGGATGGATCGCACGTCGAATCGCTGATGGAGATCAGCCTTCAATGGCGGGATGGACGGACGCTCCTCACGCTCACGCAACGAGGGGTCCCCTCCGGCGATGTCGAACGAGGGTTCACCGAAGGCTGGAACGAGTTCCTGGACGGGCTCGTGGCCAGGATCCAGACTCGGCCCGGGACCTGAGCGGGCGGAGATGAGGGGGATGGCAGCGATGGGAAAGGTCACGTCCGAAGTCTCGATGTCGCTTGACGGATTCATCACCGGACCGAACGTGCGCGTCGGTAACGGGATGGGGGACGATGGGGATCGCCTTCACGACTGGATGTTCGACGCGAAGACGGAGACCGATGCCGCGATCGTGGATGAGAAGTATGCCTCGACCGGGGCGGTCCTGATGGGGAAGCGGATGTTCGACGTCGGGTTCGAGCCGTGGGGCGACCCTCCCCCCTTCGGGATGCCGGTGTTCATCGTGACTCACGAAGCGCGAGAGCCTCTGCCCATGCAGGGCGGTACGACCTACACGTTCGTGACGGACGGGATCGAGGCCGCACTCGAGCTGGCCCGCGCTGCCGCCGGCGACAAGAACGTCGGCATCTGGGGTGGAGCGAACATCATCAGGCAGTACCTGAAGGCCGGGTTGCTGGACGAGATGCAGATCCACCTCATCCCCATCCTGCTCGGCGGCGGTGTTCGGCTCTTCGAGGATCTCGACCCTGAGGGACTCGAACTTCGGAGGGCAAGTTCGATCGAGACACCGAGCGCCACCCACTTCCGATTCGAAGTGGTGAAGTGACACACGTAAGCCCCGATACTTGACTTCCTAGGGCGCGGCCGTCGTGAAGATGATTGCCTCGGGATAGAGCCGCCCGAAATTGTTGGGACCGGCGACCGTCGCGATCCGCGGACAAGGCTCCACGTAGACTGGCGCGGATCCGACCAAGCGATTTAGTCAATGTGCTGCAACATCCGCGCTTCAGTCCGACGGGCGGCGATCTATCTACCAGCGCCCCGACGTCACACGGCGGCGTGAGCCCGTGCGCAGCAGCAGGACGAGCACGGCAGCGACCAGGATCGAGGCGATCCAGTCCACGCCTGCGGTCTCGGCGAACACCTCGCCGGCCAGCCACCCACCGATGACGGCGCCGATCACGCCGACCAGCAGCGTGCCGAGCAGGCCCAAAGGATCGCGCCCAGGCACGATCAGCCGTGCCACCAGCCCGACGACAAGCCCGACCAGGATGTAGCCCAGAATCGAGGCCAGATCCAGGTGAATGCGGATATCGCCGCCCTTCGCCGCCAGGGCGGCTAGCGTCTCCCATGAACTAGTCATGTTTCAGGTTTACCCCGAAACCACCTCGTCGAACCCTCTATGCGACGAGGCCGGTGCCGGCGTCGTCAGACGCACCGTTCTGGAAGACACCATGATCGACGACTCCGGTTACCCGGCGAGCCCAACCGCGTCGGCCAGGAGCTCCACCTGGTCGAGGTCAGGGACGCTCGGGCTGAAGATCAGCTCGTCGGCTCCGATCTCCCGGAACGCGTCGATCCGGGTCCGTACATCTTCGGCGGTTCGTACTGCCGACTTCGCGACCCACTCCGCCCGTTCGGCGATGAACGCGTAGTACGCGAGCAGCTGGCGGATCGACTCCTCCTCGTGATCGCCGAGCCCGAAGTACGTGAGGCACACGACGCGCGGTAACCCGGTGCCGCCGGCCTCGCCGTAGGCCGCGCGGAAGGTCTCGATCATGCCCGCAGCCATCTCGGGCGGGGCGCCCCCGATGGTGAAGCCGCCGTCCCACCGGACCGCGCGACG